>NHCFJ05603__coassemble_567_pt1 | contig 56580 bp, 44 predicted proteins | sample NHCFJ05603__metabat2_low_PE_007 | metagenome-assembled genome bin NHCFJ05603
CAGCATCCAAGGAGGAAGCCGAGAAGGTCATCGAGGCCGGTGGCCTCTACGTGCTCGGCACCGAGCGCCACGAGTCGCGCCGCATCGACAACCAGCTGCGCGGTCGTTCCGCCCGTCAGGGTGACCCGGGTGAGACCCGCTTCTACCTGTCGATGCGCGATGACCTGATGACCCGCTTCGTCGGTCAGACGATGGAGGCGCTCATGACCCGCCTCAACGTCCCCGATGACATGCCGATCGACTCGAAGATGGTCTCCAACGCCATCAAGGGCGCCCAGTCCCAGGTCGAGAACTCCAACTTCGAGATGCGCAAGAACGTCCTGAAGTACGACGAGGTCCTCAACGAGCAGCGCAAGGTCATCTACGGTGAGCGCCGTCAGATCCTCGAGGGCGAGGACGTCCGCGACCAGGTCCGCGCGATGATGGACGACACCATCGCCGCTTACGTCGACGGCGCCACCGCCGAGGGCTACGTGGAGGACTGGGATCTCGAGGAGCTGTGGAACGCGCTCGACGCGCTCTACGGCCCCGGTGTGAAGGCGCAGGACCTCATTGACGGCGACGAGTTCGGTCGCGCCGGTGAGCTCTCCGCCTCGCAGCTGCTCAAGGCGCTGCAGGAGGACGCCCACGCCCAGTACGACGAGCTCGAGGAGGCCGTCACCGCTGTCGGTGGTGAGCAGCAGATCCGTCAGATGGAGCGTGGCGTCCTGCTCAACGTCGTCGACCAGAAGTGGCGCGAGCACCTCTACGAGATGGACTACCTCAAGGAGGGCATCGGCCTGCGCGCGATGGCCCAGCGCGATCCGCTGGTCGAGTACCAGCGCGAGGGTGGCGACATGTTCCGCCGCATGAACGACGGCATCAAGGAGGAGACGATCCGTCAGCTCTTCCTGGTCCGTAAGCAGTTCCAGGAGTCTGCCGCCAAGAAGCAGGCCGAGGCCGGGGCCTAGAACCCCGCCCTGGCTCCGCCTACGGCACTGCCGGTAATTCCGGTCACACCAGGGTGACGCTCTCGACGCGCCAGCGCGTGTCGTGGCGGCCCAGATGACCGACGAGGGCCCGCACCCGCCCACTGACCGCCACACTCGCGGTGAAGGACAGTCGGCGGTGGTGTGACGGGGGAAGGTGCACACGCAGCAGCCGGGACGGGGTGGATCCCGGTGCTGTACCGGTCCTGGCGGCACCGGCTGTCCCGACGGTGTCCAGTGAGTCCCTGATCAGGGACCGCAGGTCGTCAAGGACCGCGGGGGAGAAGGGGCCTCGCCGCAGGGCAGTCACCGGACGCCGACCGTCGAAGGCCTCCAACCACAGGCGGAGCAGCCGGGAAATCTCCGCGGTGGCCGCGTCCCGCGCCGGAGTGGTCCTGTCCGTCCCCGTGAGGACTCCGTCAGCTCCGCCAGCTCCGGTCCTCCGGGTGTCCCGGTGCGGTGCGGCGACGTCGGCGGTCGGTGGGGTGTCCTCCACGACCGCAGCGCCGGTCGGACGACGCAGATACACCAGGCCCGGCAGCGGTACGGTGTGTGCCGCCGAGTGCGCCGCCGTGTGCACCGCCGTGTGCGTGGCGGTCGTTTCCGTGGAAGTCTTCCCCGAGGTCCCCATGGCCACATCCTAGACCGTGACGGGCGGGGAGGGGAGGGGACGTGGCACAATGACGGGTATGCGAGCACTGATTGTGGACTACTGTGGCGTCCTCGACGGGGCGGAGGAGGACCGCCGACGCTGGCGTAAGGTCCTCACCGCCGCCAAGGACGCCGGATACGGCACCGCCATCCTCTCCAACGATCCGGGTGGCCCCGCCGCCGACCCGATCCGCAGCTGGCAGGAGGCCGGGTACGTGGACACGGTCGTCCTGTCCGGTGAGGTCGGGGTGGACAAGCCGGAACCGCGGATCTTCCGGATCACCGCTGAGCGACTGGATGTGCCGGTCAACGACTGCATCCTCGTCGACGACTCGATCCTCAACATCAAGGGTGCGGTCGAGTCCGGTCTCATCGGCGTGTACTACCAGCAGTTCGACCGGGCGATCGTCGAGATCACCGGCCTGCTCGGTCTTGAAGGGACCTTCTGACCATGAGCGTGCGCGTCTACCTTCCCGCCACCTTCGACATGCTCGGCACCCTCGCCAAGGACGGCCAGATGCCGGTGCGCTCCGGTGTCGGCTTCTCACTGACCCCGGCGCTGCGTGAGTTCTTCACCTCCGGGGATGACGAGGAGATCGAGTACCAGGCGTTCCTGGAGGCCTCGCGGGCGTCCCTGCGCCTGCTGACCGCCGGCGGGGAGGAGAAGTTCCCGCACCGTCGTGTGGTGATCTCCGCTGACCTTCCCGAGACGTCGGTGTCGGCGAACGCAGACAAGGGTGAAGCGGTCGTGGACGTGTTCCCGGCTCTGCTGGAGACGGCACAGCTTGTGGCGATCCACGTCGACGACGAGGGCAACGAGCCGGCGACGGCGGCGGCCATCGAGGTCGTCGACGCCGCCGACCTGGGGGACGAAGACGCCGAGATCACTCTCGGTGACTGCGAGGACAATCTCATGAGCTGGTACGACGCCAAGGAGCTCGGCGTCCTGGTGGACCTGCTCTAGGCTCTGCGGTCCGGGGAACCGTCGGCACAGCAGAACCCCTGCCGGTCCAGGAGATGATCCTGTCGGCAGGGGTTCTGCTGTGTCCGGGTGGCCAGCCCCGGCCCGCCTGACTAGTGGTGCAGGTCGAAGCGGTCAGCCTCGGCGACCTGGGCCCAGGCCGCGACGAAGTCGTCGATGAACTTGTCGGCGGCGTCGTCGGAGGCGTAGACCTCAGCCAGCGCACGCAGCTCGGAGTTCGAGGAGAACACCAGGTCGGCACGGGTACCGGTCCAGAGCTCCTCGCCGGTCTCGCCGTCGGTGCAGGTGTAGTGGCCCGGGGCGGCGTCCTGCGGGGTCCATTCGTTGCCCAGGGTGAGCAGGTTGACGAAGAAGTCGTTGCTCAGCACACCGGGGCGGTCGGTGAGGACGCCGTCGGTCGAACCACCGTGGTTCGCGCCGAGGACACGCAGGCCACCGACCAGGACGGTCATCTGCGGGGCGGTGAGACCCAGCAGCGCGGCCTTGTCGACCAGCAGGTGCTCGGCCGGGTAGTCCAGGGACGCGCTCTGCCAGTTGCGGAAGCCGTCGGACTCGGGCTCGAGGAAGGCGAAGGAGTCCACGTCGGTCTGTTCCTGGGTGGCGTCGACGCGGCCCGGGGTGAACGGCACCTCGACCGGGTGTCCGGCCTCGGCGGCGGCCTTCTCGACCGCAGCGTTACCGGCGATGACGATGAGGTCGGCCAGCGAGACCTCGCGCGGGGCGTGGCTCTCGTTGAACGCGGCGCGCACGGACTCGAGGGCGTCGAGCGCCGTGGCCAGTTCCGCAGGCTCATTGGCCTCCCAGCTGCGCTGCGGCTCCAGACGGATACGCGCACCGTTGGCGCCACCGCGCTTGTCGGTGGAACGGAAGCTGGCAGCCGAGGACCACGCGGTGGCCACCAGGCGGGCGGTCGACAGGCCGGAATCCAGGACGGCCTGCTTGAGCTCGGCGACGTCTGCGGCGGTGATCTGCTCACCGGTGGCCTCGGGCAGCGGGTCCTGCCAGATGAAGGTCTCCGAGGGAACCTCGGGGCCGACGTAGCGGGATACCGGGCCCATGTCGCGGTGGGTCAGCTTGAACCAGGCACGGGCGAAGGCGGCGCTGAAGGCGGCCTGGTCGTCCTTGAACTTACGGGCGATCTTCTCGTAGGTGGGGTCGACGCGCAACGAGATGTCGGTGGTGAGCATGCGCGGCTCGCGGCGTCCTGCGGAGTGCGCCATCGGCACCATGTCGGCACCGCCGTTGTCCTTCGGACGCCAGTGCCAGTGGCCGCCCTCGCCGCGGACCGGCTCCCACTCGTAGGCGAAGAGGATGTGGAAGAACTCGTTGTCCCAGCGGGTCGGGTGGTAGGTCCAGGTGACCTCCAGGCCGGAGGTGATCTGGTCGTCACCCTTGCCGGAACCGTTGTGGTTCTCCCAGCCGAGGCCCTGGCGGTGCAGCGGGGCACCCTCGGGAGCGGGGCCGACGTTCTCCTCGGTGTCCGGGGCGGCACCGTGGGTCTTGCCGAAGGTGTGCCCGCCGGCGATCAGGGCGATGGTCTCCTCGTCGTCCATGTTCATCCGGTGGAAGGTCTCGCGGATGTCGTGGGCGGCGGCGGCCGGGTCCGGGTTGCCCTCCGGGCCCTCCGGGTTGACGTAGATCAGGCCCATGGTGGTCGCACCGAAGGGCTTCTGCAGCTCACGGGTGGTCTCATTGGTGCCGTTGTAGCGGGCGTCCGTGCCGAGCCAGTCGGACTCCGCACCCCAGAACACGTTCTCCGGCTCCCAGACGTCCTCGCGGCCACCGCTGTAGCCCAGGGTTTCGAAGCCCATCGTCTCCAGTGCGACGTTGCCGGCGAGCACCATGAGGTCACCCCAGGACAGGGACTTGCCGTACTTCTTCTTGACGGGCCAGAGGACGCGGCGGGCCTTGTCGAGGCCGCCGTTGTCGGGCCAGCTGTTGAGCGGGGCGAAGCGCTGCTGGCCGGTGCCGGCGCCGCCGCGGCCGTCGGAGGCGCGGTAGGTACCGGCAGCGTGCCAGGCCATACGGATGATCAGCGGACCGTAGTTGCCGAAGTCGGCGGGCCACCAGGGCTTCGACGTGGTGAGGACCTCTTCGATGTCCTTCTTGACCTCGGGGAGATCGAGTGCCTCGAAGGCGGCGACGTAGTCGAAGTCCGGATCGGTGGGCCGGATCTCCTGCGGGTTGTGGGCGAGCAGGTGGAGGTTGAGGCGCTTCGGCCACCACTGCTGGTTGGGGTTGCCCTCGGTGGGGAAGACGAGGCGGTCGTTGTCGGAGCCCGGGGTGGGCTCGCCGGAGCCCCCGTGGATGACGGGGCAGCCGCTGGTCGTGTCAGTCATGGTGTGTATCTCCTGGATCTGTTGTCGCAGAGTGGTTCAACGGAACGTGGGTGCTGTGTGGTGTACTGCGTGCCGGTGGTCAGCCGGCGGTGGGAGTCCTTCGCGGGCGGCGCAGTCGTCGCAGACGGCCCGGAACGTGATTTCCGCGGAGAGAATGGTGTTCATGCCGTGCGTGTCACTGGGGGTGAGGCACGGGGCTTCACCGATGACGCACTCGACATCCTCGAGACGACCGCAGACCACGCACTGGATGTGGTGGTGGTTGTCGTCGTTGTCTGTCTCGTAGCGTGCGCCGGTGGCACCGGGCAGGTCGATACGGCGCAGGACGCCGTGTGCGCTCAGATCGTTCACGACATTGTGGACGGACTGCATGGAGATCGACGGGAGTTCCGTGCGGATACCGGCGTGCACCTCGGCGGCGGAGCTGTGCGGGTGGGTGTCGATGTACCGCAGGGCGGCGAGGCGTCCGGGGGTCGCTCGAAGTCCCGCATCCCGCACGCGGTCTGCCCAGGGGTCGGTCGGTTCTGTGCGCATGGGATCCAGTATGCACCTACTTTTGAAATCCCGCAATCTTGAACTAATAAAATATGGAAAGATGCAGGCAGAACAGCGGATCCTCGGCGGGATCCGGATCACCGCAGGGAAGGGGCTACAGTTCCCACTCGTTGTTGGACCGGAGCGCCTCCAACAGGACGCGGACCGCGGCGACACGGCGTGCACTGGCCCCGGTGAGCCGGTCGAGGGCGCATTCCGGATCGGCCGGCGGGCCGGCGTGGGTGCAGCCGCGCGGGCAGTCCTCCACCACGTCCCGCAGATCCTCGAAGACGCCGATGACGGTCTCCGGATCCACATGGGCCAGGCCGAAACTCCGGATACCGGGGGTGTCGACGATCCAGCCGGCGTCCTCGCCACCGGGCAGCCGCAACGCGACAGACTGCGTCGAGGTGTGCCGCCCCTTTCCGACGCCGGACACCACGCCGGTCGCCCGGTCGGCGTCCGGCACCAGGCGGTTGACCAGGGTGGACTTGCCCACACCGGAATGCCCGATCAGTGCGGTGAGATGACCGTGCACCAGGTCGGTGACCGGGGTCAGTGGATCGTCCCGGCCGCAGACCACGACCTGCACGTCCAGGTCGGCGAACTCGGCGGCGAACTCCGACGGATCCGCCAGATCAGACTTCGTCAGGCAGATCACCGGGGTCAGACCCCCGGCGAACGCGGCGATCAGCGCACGCTCGACGAACCCGGAGCGCGGCGGCGGATCAGCGACTGCGGTGACGATGAGCAGCTGGTCGGCATTGGCGACCACGACACGCTCATAGGAGTCCGTGTCATCGGCGGTACGGCGCAGGACGGTCTTCCGGTCCTCCAGCCGCACGATGCGGGCCAGGGTCCCGTCGAGACCGGAGGTGTCGCCGACCACGGCGACCCGGTCACCGACGACGACGGCGGTACGTCCCATCTCCCGGGCGCGCATGCAGATCGCCGGGGGAGCATCCGGGTCGGCGCCGTCGATGACCACGCCCCAGCGTCCCCGGTCCTTCGTCACGACCATGCCGGTCTCGGCGTCCTTGTGGGACGGTCGGTCCTTTGTCCGCGGCCGGGACCCCTTCCCCGGGCGGACCTTCACATCGGATTCGTCGTAACGGCGCCGGCCCATATCCGTCAGGCCCCCACCATCTGCGCCCAGCGCGTCTCGAACCCGGGCAGGGTCTTCGTCGTGGTGGTGATGTCCTCGACCTGCACCCCCTCGGTGACCAGGCCGAGGATCGCCCCGGCCGTCGCCATCCGGTGGTCGGCGTAGGTGTGCCACAGCCCGCCGTGCAACGGGGCGGGGTCGATCACCAGGCCGTCGGCGGTCTGGGAGACGCCGCAGCCCAGCCCGGTCAGTTCGGCCTCCAGGGCGGCGAGCCGGTCGGTCTCGTGGCCGCGCAGGTGGGCGATGCCGTAGAGGTGGCTGCGACCCTTCGCCAGCGCGCACAGCGCGGCGACGGTCGGGGTCAGCTCGCCGATGTCGTGCATGTCCCAGGTGATGCCCGCGAGCGCCCCGCCCTCGGCACCACGGACGATGAGCTCGCCGGTGTGCGTGGCGAGGTCGACGGTCGCCCCCATGTCCTCCAGCACCGCACGGAACTGGTCGCCGGGCTGGGTGGTCTGCGCCGGCCAGTCGCGCACCCGCACCTCGCCGCCGGTGACCGCGGCGGCGGAGAGGAACGGGGTGGCGTTCGACAGATCGGGTTCGACCGCCCAGTGGCGTCCCCGGACCGGACCGGGGTGGACCGTCCACCGGTTGAAGCTGACGTCCACCGTCACACCGGCGGCGCGCAGCATCTCCACGGTCATCTCGATGTGCGGCTGGCTGGGCACGGCGTCCCCGACATGGACGACGGTGACGCCCTCGTCGAAGCGCGCACCGGCGAGCAGCAGGCCGGAGACGAACTGGGAGGACGCCGAGGCGTCGATGTGTACCTCGCCACCACGGATCCCGCCGTGGCCGGTGACGGCGAAGGGCAGCGGGTTCCCCGGGTCGTCCGAGGCCTTGACGGTCGCCCCCAGGGCCTCCAGGGATTCCAGGGTGGTGCCCATCGGACGGGCCTGGGCCTCACGGTCGCCGTGGAACCACACGTCGCCGTCGGCGAGGGCGGCGACGGCGGGAAGGAAGCGCAGCACGGTGCCGGCGAGGCCGCACTGGACCTCGCCGCCGTGCAGGTCACCCGGGGTGACGGTGATGGTGTCGCCGTCGGTGACGACGGTCGTCCCCATGGTCCGCAGGGCGTCCGCCATCAGCTGCGTGTCGCGGCTCTGCAGTGCTCCGGTGATCTCGGAGGGGCCGTCGGCGAGCGCGGACAGCAGCAGTGCCCGGTTGGTGATCGACTTCGATCCCGGGACAGAGACAGTGGCGGTGACGGGGGACGGGGCGACCGGCGCGGCCCAAGGAGTAGGGGTCATGGGCTCCAGTGTAGTTTGGCCTAGGCTGGACACCATGTGCGGTCGCTACATCCTGTTCACTGCCACGGAAACCCTGCTCACCGGCCTGTCGGCCCGGCTCGGTGAACAGGTCACAGCGCTGCCCGGGGACTGGTTGCGACCCAGCTGGAACATCGCGCCGACCCACCGCATCGCCGTGGTGCGTCGCTTCGAGGGACGTCTGGTGCTCGGCCCGGCGACCTGGGGGTTCCCCGCCCCGTGGAAACCGGGCACCGTGCTGTTCAACGCCCGTGGCGAGACGGCTTTCGACAAGGCGTCCTTCCGGGACGCGGAACCCGCGCTGGTCGTCATGGACGGCTGGTACGAGTGGAACGCGGACTCGGGCACGAAGACTCCCTACCTGGTGGAAGGGGACGGCCCGCTCATCGTCGCGGGACTGGTCAAGGGTGACGGGGAGGGCGAGCTGCGGGCGACCGTGGTGACCACGGCCTCGGCCGACCCTGTGGAGTGGCTGCACGACCGGATGCCGCGGGTGCTCTCAGACAGGGAGGCCCAGGAATGGCTGGACGGGGGAGACGGGGGAGAGGGGCTGCGCGAGGCGGCGTCCCGCGTCCCCGGTGAGAAGGTCCGGCAGGTGCTCACCACCCGTGCGGTTGACCGTCGGGTCGGCAATGTCGCGGTCAACGGACCCGAACTCATCGGGGGAACAGGGGAGATACGGGATACGATGGGGGAATAGGGTCGCACATCCGGACTGTTGACCCGGGTGGAGCGGCAGAGTGCCGACCCACGCAGAGGAGCCATGACCAACACCGTGAAGCGCACCAGCGACAGCGACGAGCAACTGCTCGCCCGCTTCGAGTCGGACGCGCTGCCCCTGCTGGACCAGCTCTACGGCGCCGCCCTCGGGATGACCCGTAATCCGACGGACGCCCAGGACCTGGTCCAGGACGCCTACATGAAGGCCTATCAGGCGTTCGGCTCGTACAAGCCGGGCACGAACCTGAAGGCCTGGATGTACCGCATCCTCACCAACACCTACATCAACCAGTACCGGAAGAAGCAACGCCGGCCGAAGGAGACCTCCGATGAGGCCGTCACCGACTGGCAGCTGGCGGATGTGGCGTCGCATGACTCGACGGGGCTGCGTTCCGCCGAGATCGAGGCGCTGCAGCGGATACCGGACTCCCGGATCCGCGACGCCCTCATGGAGCTCTCCGACGACTACCGCATGGTCGTGTACTACGCGGACGTCGAGGACCTCCCGTACAAGGAGATCGCCGAGATCATGGGGACGCCGATCGGCACGGTGATGAGCCGGCTGCACCGCGGACGCAAGCAGCTGCGCACGAAACTCAAGGATGTCGCCGCTGAGCGTGGGATCGGGCTCGATGCCACGGCGGCGGCGAAGACTGCGAAAACCTCGGCGACATCTTCGGCGACCGCAGCAAAGACGAAAGCGTGATGACGATGACTGACAAGCAGACGAACCTCCCGTCCGACTGCGATGATCTCGTGGACGTTCTCTACGAGTACGTCGACGGCGGCTGCGAGGAGAACCTCCGGGGCAGACTGGCCGAGCACGCCGAGAACTGTCCCTCATGCCTCGAGCAGCTGGGCATCGAGCAGCAGGTCCGGGAGCTTCTCCGGGTGCGGTGCTGTGACTCCGCCCCGACGGACCTGCGCGGACGCATCGTCACCGCGCTGCACACCTCGTCCGTGCGTCGGGCCGTCGACGGCACCGTCACCGAGGTTTCGTCGACGCGGGTGCGCATCAACCGACGCTGAGTCCGTACACGATCATGACGGATCCGGCCCTTCCGTTGTCCTGGGAGGCCGGATCCGTCACGATCGTGCACACGCCCGGTGCAAAAGACAGCACACAGACACCGGCGAATGACAGTGGCCGAAGACAGAGGCCCGGTCCGGAGAAATTCTCCGGGCCGGGCCTCTGTGATGTTCGGACGCGTATCAGGCGTTCGGACGCTTACCGTGGTTGGCGCCCTTCTTGCGACGGTCCTTACGCTTACGGCCACGCTTGCTCATGGTCACTCCTTATGTGTTCTGACGGGGTGTCCCCGAAAGAACACTCCCGGGGTCTACAACTGCACCAGTCTAACGGTGGACCCTACGAGAGCCTAAACCGGAACCGGTTTTAGACGGTGGCGCGGGTGCGGGTGCGGCCGCGGTTGTTGCGGCGCTTGAGGGCACGGCGCTCGTCCTCGCTCATGCCGCCCCAGACGCCGGCGTCCTGACCGGAGGAGATGGCCCAGGCGAGGCAGTCATGGGTGACCGGGCACTTGTTGCAGACGAGCTTCGCCTTGGCGATCTGGGCCAGGGCAGGGCCGGAGTTGCCGACCGGGAAGAACAGCTCGGGGTCTTCGCTGCGGCAGATTGCTTCGTGGCGCCAGTCCATGATGATCTTCTCCTTGGAAATACTAAGTCAGTGTCAAACGGTGCAGTGCGGATGTGGTGCGGACGTGGTCGGGTGTCGGGCGCGTGGAGCGCGTCCGGGCGTCAGTGACCGAATCCGGGTCGTCGGGGGATGTGAACAGTGGTGTGACGTCACCGGCAGCGGTGGGCGTGTGCCGGGGTGTGTCGCCGTATGGAGAAGGGGGCAGATTGTCCGGTTAACCGGCGTGTAACCTGCAGGCCCTCTCGCTGTTACGTGTTAGATCATGGCACGGATCGTCGACCTTCGCTAGGGATGAATGGAAAAGAGTGTGCCATATCACAGTACTTCGATTTGGCCGAATTGGTAAGGGTGGGTTAACAGACCGTGCGGTCTTCCCTGCATCCGGGGTGGCCACCGGTTTCACTGCCCCTCCCGGACGCCGCTAGGATCGGTGGCCATGAGTGCCAGCCCCCGCCCCGACCGCAGCGACCCGTCCCTCGTCCTTCCCCGGAGCGTCCGGTTCGCCGGCTGGCTCGGACTGGCCGAGGGCGGGATCGGACTGATCATCGCGGTCGTCCTCATCGTCCGGGAGGCCAACGGCGTCCACAATGATGCCGTGAGCGGCTACGGCACCGCCGCCTGGTTCATCATCTTCGGCGGCATTGTCGCCCTCGCCGGCTGGTTCCTCAAGGACGGACGCCGCTGGGGACGCGGCCCGGTGGCGATGACCAACATGATCCTGGTGCTCGTCTCGGTCTACATGTTCTCGTCGGGCCGCATCGACCTCGGACTGCCCACCGCGCTGGTCGGTGTCGCCGGGCTGGCCATGCTGTTCAATGCGGACGCCGTGGACTGGGCCGCGCGCCGCTACGACAGCTAGGGGTAGGGACGCCGTCAGGACGCAGTCAGCCCGACGAGTGTCCCGCCACGCTGCTCGATGACGGTGCTGCCCTGCACCCGCAGGGTCACCGGTCCGTCCCAGTCACCACGGTCGACGGGGATGACCTTCTCCGTCTTCCCGTCCGCCCAGTCGACGACCGCGATCCCGTCGGTGACCGGCAGCAGGAGGCGTCCTCCCATCGCCGCTCCGGTACCCAGGGCGGGCACGGAGAACCGTGGATCCAGGTCCGTCGGGCCGAAGGCGATCAGACGCCGGCCGTCGAACCAGGTCATGTGGTGGGGGAGGTCGGCGGTCTGCGCCGCGGTGGCGAACGCCGGATCTGCCGGGTCCGCGGGGTACTGACCGAAGCTCCCGTCGGTGCGCAGCACCTGGAAGCGGGATCCCTCCTCGTCGTCGGCGTCCTTCGCCCGGACCCCGTTGCCGGGCACGTAGATCAGTGCGGCCTCCTGGCCGACGGCGACGAGTTCCGAGCCTTCCGGCACCGTGAAGTCGTGGGTGACCTCCGGGGTTCCGGAATCCTCCGGGTCGGCGTTGAGCAGGCTGACGGTGCGGTCGCCGTCGGTGTCCCCGGGGCAGTCCATGGCGATGGCGAGGACCTTCTTCCTGGTCAGCGCCGAGGTGAACCCGCACCCGTCGGTCGGCTGGGAGCCTGCGTTCACCGTGACCTCCTGGTGGCCCACCTCGACGGTGCGGACCAGGTCGGAACGCCACAGTTCCACCCGGTCCCCACCCAGGATGCCGACGTGGTCCAGGGAACGGAAGGTGCTCACCTTGTCGGGTGCGAGGGCGGAGCGGGTGTCGACGTACTGTCCGGTGGCGACATTGAAGCTCGTGGCCTCCCCGCAGCCCTTCGGTCCGCGGTAGACGGTGACGAGGCGTGACCAGCCACCGGTGACCCCGCACAGGTCGCGGTCACGGGAGTAGGACCACACCTCGTGGCCGTCGGACGCGTCGAGTACGGAAACCGTGGACCCGTCGGTGCGGACGACGGCTCCGTCCATGGTCAACGGTTCAGGGGAGGTCTCCGGGTCGGTGGTGGTGCGCCAGGTCTCGTGGACGGAGCCCGGCACCGGTACATCGTCGGAGGTGGAGGGGGCGATGGCGTCCCCCGGGGCGGCGGTGGTGTGGTCGGTGCCGCGGGTGTCGGAGACCAGCCAGCTGCCGCCGACGACGGCCAGGGCGGCGACGGTGAGTGCGGCGGTGACCGCCAGATCGGTGCGGGTGCGGTGTTCCGGCGGGGGAGGGGTGGTCCGTCGGGTCAACGGCGGGCAGCCTTCCGGTCCCTCCGGCCACCGTGGGTGTTCCGGTCACGGTCCCTGTCACGGTCCCTGTCCCTGTCACGGTCCCTGCGGGCCGGGGCGGTGGCGGCGGCGGATCCCTGGACCCGCACGGCGCGTCCCACCCGGTCGGTGACATCCTCGGGCAGGTCGAACTCGGCGAGGAACTCCGGGGAGGTCGAGAACCAGCGCGGCGGAGTGGGGTGGCCGAGGTTGAGGGTGTCGTCGATGGCCTGCCAGCGGGTCAGGTCGTCCCAGTCGACGAGGGTGACCGCGACTCCGGAGTGTCCGGCCCGGCCGGTGCGCCCGATGCGGTGGACGTAGGTCTTGTCGTCCTCCGGCACCTGGTAGTTGATGACGTGGGTGACGTCCTCGACGTCGATGCCGCGTGCGGCGACGTCGGTGGCGACCATGATGTCCACGGAGCCGTCGCGGAAGGCGTCCAGTGACCGCTCGCGGTCATTCTGCCGCATGTCACCGTGCACGGCGCCGACCCGGAAACCGAGCCCGGCGAGGTCCTCGGCGACCATCGCGGCGGAGCGCTTGGTGCGGGCGAAGACGATGGTGCGGCCGCGGCCGGGGGTCTGCAGGATCCTGGCGAGGACGCTGACCCGGTCCAGGCGGTGGGACTGGAAGACGATCTGTGTGGTGGTGGCGTGGGTGGCCTGGGACGAGGAGTTGTCCGCCCGCACGCGCACCGGCCGGTGCATGAAACTACGGGTCAGGGCGACGATCGGCCCGGGCATCGTCGCGGAGAAGAGCATGGTCTGACGGTTCGGGGAGGTCTGGGCCATGATCGCCTTGACGTCGTCGAGGAAGCCCTGGTCGAGCATCTCGTCGGCCTCGTCGAGGACGAGGACCTCGACATGGGTCAGGTCCAGCAGGTTCTGGCGTGACAGGTCGAGCAGGCGCCCCGGCGTCCCCACGACGACGTCGGTGCCGGCGTCCAACGCGGCGGTCTGCTTCTCGAAGGGCACACCGCCGTAGATCGCGGTGACGCGGAACGGGCGGGTGGCGTCCTTCCCCGGGCCGACCGGCGCGGTCAGCCGGGTGGACGCCCCGGTGAGGTCCTCGGCGACCTGGAGGCACAGCTCACGGGTCGGGACGACGACGAGACCGCGGACGGTCCCGTCCAGCTCGGTGATGTCGGCGTCGTCGAAGAGACGGTCGAGCATCGGGACGCCGAAGCCGAGGGTCTTGCCCATTCCGGTGCGGGCCTGTCCGATGAGGTCCTTGCCCGTCAGTGCCAGTGGGAGGGTGCGTTCCTGGATCGCGAACGCCCGGTCGATCCCCTGGTCGGTCAGGGCATCCACGATCTCGGCGGCGACGCCGAGGCTCCGGAACGTCGGTCGACTGCTCTCCACTGCCACCATCCTCATCGGTGTGTCCGTTGATGTCGTCTTCAAGTCGCTATGATGGTCAAGGTTACAGTGCTCAGCCGTTGCCCAACCACTGAGCAACCACTGAGCAGTCTTTTCGTCTGAAAGGTGTGTGGATCACCCACATGGATATCAAGGTCGGCTTCGTCGCCTCCCCCCGTGACATCGTCATCAACTCCAAGGAGGACCGGGACGCGCTCCTCGCCCGTGTCGAGGAGTTCCTCGCCGCCGACTCCGGCACCCTCAAGCTCGAGGACACCAAGGGGGCTGTCACACTCCTGGTCCGCGACCAGGTCGCCTTCATCGAGGTCGGCGCCTCCTCCGCCCGCACCGTCGGATTCATCTGATCCGCCGCTGATCCGGTTGCCGCACCCGGCTCCAGCCCAGGGCAGCGGGTGTGACAGTCTCGTAGACCGTGACCCACAGATCCCAGGACCCCTTCGACGACGTCCCTGACCTTCGACGGGACCACCCGGCCGGTGGCGGGGAGGGCAGCTACGGCCGACAACCTGTGCCCGCGGTCTACCGGCGTCGCCGCTGGGTCGCCGTCGGCGTCCTCGTGGTGGTCCTGGTGACCCTCGTGGTGCTGGTCCGCGCCGTGGCGGGTGGCTCCGGCGATTCTGGGGATTCAGGGGATTCAGGGGATTCTGCCGCGACCCCGGACAATGACGCCGCGGCGATGGCCTCGGTCACCGGAACCGGGGAGGCCACACCCGGACCGATACCCGGTGTGCCGACCTCCGACGACGTCGGCAGCCTGCCACCCGGGGGAGAGGTGACCGACAGGGGGCGCGGCACCTGGCGCGGCGTCGGTTCCACCGGTGCTGTCGCCGGTGACCCGCACGCCGCGGACACCCGCACACTCACCTATGTCGTCGAGACCGAGCAGGGGATCGACACGGCGTCCTTCGGCGGCGGGGACAGCTTCGCCGCGATGGTGGACGCCACGCTGGCCGACCCGCGGTCCTGGATCGGGAACAGGGATGACGCGATCGCGTTCCGCCACATCAGCGTCTCCAGCTCCGACACACCCGACCTTCGGATCCGGCTGACCAGCCCGGAGACGACCAGGCAGCTGTGTGGTGGCGAGATCGAGCTGGAGACCAGCTGCTTCGTCAGTGGCGGGGACAGCAGTGGCACCACCGACGGTGCCGCCGGGGAGGGCCGCGTCATCATCAACCTGGCCCGCTGGGTCCGTGGCGCCCTGCCGTTCGCCGGTGACCTCGGCTCCTACCGTCAGTACGTCCTCAACCACGAGATCGGGCACGGGATCGGGCATGCCGCGCACCAGCCCTGCCAGGAGGACGGGGCGCTGGCGCCGATCATGATGCAGCAGACCCTCAGCCTGGCGAACAAGGACCTCGTCGAACTCGACGCCGGTACGGAGTACATGGACGACGACAGCGACAGCAGGAATGCGGTGTGCCGTGCGAACGCCTGGCCGCATCCTGAGGGGGACTGAGTCGTTAGAGTGGTGGCCATGTCTGACTCGACCCGCAATACCGCCCCGACGGAGGGCGTCCGTGGCGCCTTCCAGGTCGGCTACGCCACCCCGGCCCTGCTGGGGGACGCCTGGGGCGACGGGTGGCGGTGCGACCACGTGGTCCTCGTCCCGGTCTCCGACCCGGCACGCGGCACCTGGGTCGCCCAGGTCATGGACAGGATCCGACCTTCGGGAGTGACGGTGCCACGGCCGCTGCGTTCCACCGACGGACGCTACTCGGTGGGCGGGTGGACGGCGCGCGCGTTCGTCTCCGGACACCGGGCTCCGCGGTTCGACGAGGTGGCTGCCGCGGCAGTGAGTCTCAACAAGGCACTGGCAGAGGAGCGGCGTCCCTCCTTCCTCACCGGTGGCGGCACGAACCGGAGTGCCGCGTCCTCCCGCGACGGGGTCGGGGATGTCGACCTGTTCGCGGCGGCGGAAGCCGCAGCCTGGGCAGATGATCCGACCGACCTGCTGGCACCGGTGATGGATCCCGGGGCCGTGCCGCGTGAGGACGTGGCCGCGGCGATGGCGAAGGCGGCGAAACTGCTGCCGCTGCGCGCCGAGGTCACCGCCCCTGACCAGCTGGTCCACGGTGACATGCTGGGGTGCACCGTCTTCGACGGGCACACCGATCCGGCGGTGGTCGATCTGGTGCCGGCGTGGCGTCCGGCGGTGTGGTCGGTGGCGCTGCTGGTGGTGGACGCCGTGGCGTGGGCGAGCGCGGAGGACGATCTCATCGACCGGTGGTCGCATCTGCCGGACTTCAACCAGCTGCTGCTCCGGGCGGTGATCTACCGGATGTTCGTTCATGCGGTCCTGCCGGACAGTCAGCCCGAAGCCTGGCCCGGACTCGAACGTGTGAGCGATATTGTGGCGGTGCGGATCACCGGACGGTCCGGTCGGGATGACATGATCAGTGACGATCTCTCGGACGACGGGACAGGCGAGCAGGGGACGGAGAACACCCGTGGTGGACAGGACAGACAGGACGGACAGGGCTGACTCCGACGCGGAGCAGGAGCGTACTGCAAAGGCCCGCGAGAACGCCCGCGCCGACGCCCGCCTGCGCCGACGGATCGGCTCGGCCGACAGCGTCCGGGTACGCCTCGACACCGGACATGGTGCTGACGCCGGTGCCGCATCGGTCGCTGCGGCGCGCACGCCGTCGCGGCAGTGGAGCGGTCTGGCCGACGCCCTGGTCACCGACGACGACCGGGCTCCGCGTGACAGGCCCTACGCCGTGCTCGGAGGACCGGGAACCGGAAAGACTTCGCTGCTGCTCGATGCCCTGGTGACCTACCTGGGCAACGGGGGAGACCCGGCCGGGGTCATGGTGGTCACTCCCTCGAAGGAGGCGGCGACGGAGCTGCGCGGCCGGCTCACCGACCTGCTGTGCGACCTTCCCGGCGACGTCGACGGCACAGCTGCCGCCGGCGCGACCGGCTACGCGGCCACCGGGACCCCGGTCCGTTCCGTGCACTCGTGGGCCTTCGCCCTGCTGCGCGCCGTCGCACAGCTGCGCGAGGAACCCCTGCCCCGGCTGATGACCGGTGCCGACCACGACCTGCTCATCCGCTCGCTGCTGCAGGGCAACGCCGTGGACGGCACCGGGTCCTGGCCCGAGCGCATCCGACCGGCCCTGCCACTCGTCGGCTTCGCCCGCCAGCTCCGCGACCTGCTGCTGCGTGCCGAGGAGCGGGGTATCGGACCCGACGCACTCGCCGACCTCGGACGCGAACACGACCTGGACATGTGGGTCGGCGCCGGGGATTTCCTGCGTGAGAGCCGCCGCGTCGTGAAGCTCTCCGGCTCCCACGCACTCAACGTCTCCGAGCTGCTGCACCGTGTCCTCGATGAACTGGAGAACACCCCCGAAGGCCGCCGCATCCTCGACCGGCAACGCGACACCGTGAAACTGCTGCTCGTCGATGACGCCCACAACCTCGACCCCGCGTCCGCCCGTTTCCTCGAGATGCTCACCACGCCGGGGGCCCGCGTCCTCGTCGCCGGGGATGCCGACCAGTGCGTCTTCCATTTCCGTGGTGCCGACGAGGACTACCTCACCGGTCTGGCGGAGGACGCCGACCACCGCATCGTCCTGTCCCGGTCGTACCGGTTGGGCACTGCCGCAGTCACCGCGGTGAACCGGTTGGGCCGGCTGCTGCCGCCGTCGCGGACGCGGGTGCCGGTACGTGCCACCGAAGCTGGCACTGAAGCGGCCACTGAAGCTGGCACTGAAGGTGCCACCGGGCCGGCCCCCGACCTGGTGATCCGGCGCGCCCCGTCGGTCACCTCCGAACGGCTCAGTGTGGCTGATGCGGTGCGGCGTGCCCACGTCACCGACGGCGTGGACTGGGACCGGATCGCCGTGGTCGTGCGCACCGCCGGGGAGATCCACCCGTTGCGCCGCACCCTGCTCAGCCACGGCGTGCCGGTGAAGGTCGACCCGACGAGCGTGGTGCTGGCCGAACAGCCCCTCGTCTCCTCCCTGCTGCTCGCACTCGATGCCCTCGTGCGACCACTGACCGTCGCCGAGCTGCAGCAGCTCGTCGAGAGTCCGGTCGGTGGGGCGGACCCGGTGATGCTGCGACGGATGGAGCGCTCCCTCGCCCCGGTCCTGGTCGGGACGGGGCTGCGTGCCATGGAGGCCGTCGGGCTCATGGTCACCGGTCGCGCCGACGAGCAGGAGACCGAGGCGTGGCGACGTCGGTTCGGGCCCCGTGAACTCGGTCTGCTCGATCAGGTCCGCGCCGTCATCGAAGCCGGTCAGGTCGTCGCGGAGGACGGCGGGTCCGTCGAGGCCGTGCTGTGGGCGGTGTGGCAGGCCACCGGTCTGTCGACCCGGCTGCAGACCCGTGCACTGCGTGGCGGCACCCTCGGCTCCCAGGCGGACCGCGACCTCGATGCGGTCATGAGTCTCTTCGACCTGGCCGGCGACCTCGTCGAACGGACTCCGGCGATCACGCTCGAGACCTTCCTCGACGGTGTCCGTGCCCAGGAGCTGCCCACCGGTGCCCGCGACCGGCGCGGGGTGCGTCCTGATGCCGTGGAGATCCTGCCCGCCCACGCCGCCGCCGGCCGGGAATGGGAGGTCGTCATCGTCTCCGGGGTGCAGGAGGACAGCTGGCCGGCCGGTCCGACCGTCGGTGGGCTGTTCGGCCAGCAGGAACTCGTCGACCTGCTCGACCGGGGGATCGAACCGACCACCATCATCTCCCGGGCCAGCAGTGCCCTGGCCGAGGAGCGTCGGCTCTTCCTCCTCGCCGTGTCCCGGGCCAGCCGGTACACCCTGGTCACCGCCGTGGAATCCACCGGAGACGAGGCCTCGGTCCCCTCCCGCTTCCTCGACGACATCACGGGCGGCGAGGGGGCGACGACCGTCGAGGATGCGGACCCGGAGAGCGAACCCCGGCCCCACCCGGTCGATACCGTCGCGGACTCCCTGCCCCGGGTCCTGGCGATGGAGCCACTCGTCGCCGAACTCCGGGATGCCGTCTGCGACCCCGACCGGCCCGGCCATGAGCGCCGTGCCGCCGCCGAAAATCTCGCCACTCTCGCCGAGGCCGGCGTCTACGGCGCCGATCCCGCGGAATGGTGGGGGACCGCCGGACCCTCCTCTACCGGCCCCGCCGTCGCCCACCGCCGCGGGGACAGTGAACCGACCCTGCGGATCAGCCCCACCACCCTGGAGAACCTCGGGAGGACCACCGGTCCGGCCTGCGACCTGGCGTCCTTCCTCGACAGTCTGCGCAGCACCCCGACCACCGAACCGATGAAGGTCGGTACCCTCATCCACGCTCTCGCCGAGGGCTTCGCCGGCGGACTCACCCCGGAGGACGCCGCCGACATCATCCGCGAGGTCGTGCCCTGGCTCGTCGACGGTCCCGCCTGGACCGCCCGGCCGCTGACCGAGAGCTGCCTCGACGCCGTCGACCGGCTCCACGGCTGGCTCACCCAGCGCGCCGGGAGCGGCCGCACCGTCGAGGTCGAGAAGAAACTGGAGCACATGATCGGACACACCGACACCGGCCTGCCGGTCATCCTCGCCGGCCGCACCGACCGGCTGGAGACCACCGCGGACGGGGCGTCCACCGTCATCGACTTCAAGACCGGGAAGAACGCGAAGACCGTCAAGGAGGCCGCCGAGAGCCCTCAGCTGTCGGCCTACCAGCTCCTGGTCTCCCTGGAGGACGGGCGCCGCGCCGACGGTGCCATGCTCGTCTACCCGCGTGTGGAGAACACCAAGGTCAAGGTCCTGCAGCAGGGCCAGCTCAGCGAGGACGACCTGGCGGAGTTCCGCGCCCTCGCCCTGGCCACCGCGGCACGCGTGGCAGGGCCGGGGTTCAGCGCCACCGACGCCTGCGGCGACACGGAGTACGCGTGCCTGTGCCCTGCCTGCCGCGCCGGGGAGCAGGTGATCTAGATGGCAGAGAAGAGTACCCCTGTCGATCCTGTCGAGCTGTCGCAGCAGTGGCTGCGCCAGGCTTTCCCGCCCACCGACCAGCAGGCCGCCGTCATCGGTGCGCCCGCCGGACCCATGCTCGTCGTCGCCGGCGCCGGTGCGGGAAAGACCGAGACGATGGCCGCCCGTGTGGTCTGGCTCGTCGCCAACGGCCTGGTGCTGCCCGAACAGGTCCTCGGCCTCACCTTCACCCGCAAGGCAGCCCGCGAACTCGGGGTGCGCATCCGCGCCCGCCTGCAGTCCCTGGCGTCCTCCGGGCTGGTGGAGTCGATGCCGGCCATCACCCCGACGGTCTCCACCTACGACTCCTTCGCCGGCGACATCGTCCGCGAATACGGACTGCTGCTGCCCACCGAACCCACCGGCCGCGTCATCACGGACACGGAGCGCTGGATGATCGCCCGTGATGTGGTGCTGGAACGCTCCACCGGGTTCACCACCCACCGCTCGGTGCCCACGATCATCGACGACATGCTGGAACTCAACGACGGCATGGACAACCACCTCGCCACCTTCACCGACGTCGACGACGAGTGCCGGGCCACCGCCGCAGAGATCGACGGACTGCCCGACCGCGACGGCAAGGCGCTCAAGGGTGTGGACACCACCCTGCGGAAGATCGGGGACGCCCTGGTCTACCGGCGTGAACTCCTCGAGGTCGTCGCCGACTACCGGGGCCGGCTCGCCGACCGGAACCTCATGACCTTCGGTGCGCAGATGTCGAAGGCCGCCCAGCTCGTCGCCGCGCATCCCGAGGTCGGTGCGGCCCAGCGTCGCCGGTTCCGCGTCGTCATGCTCGACGAGTACCAGGACACCGGCCATGCCCAGCGCGTCCTGCTGCGCGGCCTGTTCGGCGGTGGGGTCGACCCGGATCTCACGGTCACCGCTGTCGGCGACCCCATGCAGTCCATCTACGGTTTCCGTGGCGCGACGGCGGCGAATCTCACCCACTTCCGCACCGACTTCCCGACCGGGACCGGTCAGGACGCCACCCCGGCCCGGAAGCGGGAACTGACCACCTCCTGGCGCAACCCGGCACGCGTCCTCGATCTGGCGAACACCGTCTCACGCTGGTCACTGGACGCCGCCGGCACCGGGTCGCCGGCCTCGGTGTCCCCGCTGGTCTCCCGGCCCGGCGCCGGTACCGGGGACGTGAAGGCCGCCTGGTTCGACACCCGCGAGGAGGAACTCGTCTGGCTGGCCGACGAACTCGCCGCCCGCTACCACGGACGGGACACCTCCCGGCCGTTCTCCGCGGCGGTACTGCTGCGCAAGAACGCCGAAGCGACGCCGATCCACGACCTGCTCGTCGAGCGGGAGGTGCCGGTGGAGATGTCCGCCGGTCCCGGTCTGCTGGAGGTGCCGGAGGTCGCCGACGTGTACGCCACGCTGCGCGTCCTCGTGGATCCCTCCGACGACATCGCCCTGCTCCGGCTGCTCACCGGCGTGCGGTGGAACATCGGTGCCGCCGACCTGCAGGCCCTGGCGCGACGGGTCGACCAGCTGTCGCTGCGGGACCGGCGGGTCGACGGTGAGGACCCGGAGACCACCGACGATGACGCCGACGACGACGCCGACGAACCCACCGGCCTCACCGCCCTCGTCGCCCCGCAGGCCGGCGATTCCCCGGCGATGGCCACGGTCCGTGAGCGGCTCGCCGACATCGACCGCGATTCCTCCCGCGTCCCCGTCGGACTGGCGGAGGCCCTGGCCGATCTGCGTGGCATGGAGGAGTTCGGCATGTCGGGGGAGGGCCTGCAGCGGCTCGGTGACCTGGGTCGGGAACTGCGCTTCCTTCGCCTGCAGTCGCTCGGTAAGCCGCTCAACGACCTCGTCGCCGACATCGAGCAGATGTGCGGGGTGCGCACCGAGGTGCTCACCCGCTACCACCGCGACCGGCGTCGGTCCATCGGTGCCAGCCACCTCGACCGCTTCGCCGAGGTCGTCCGCTCCTTCGCCGACCTCTCCGGTGCGTCCCCCGGGGCGCTGGTGGACTACCTGCGCGCCGCCGAGGCCCGCGAGAAAGGCCTCGACGCCGGTGAGGTGGAGAAGCGCAGCGACTGTGTCCAACTGCTCACCGTGCACAAGGCCAAGGGCCTGGAGTGGGAGATCGTCGCGGTGCCGCACGCCACGCGCAAGACCTACGCGGACGCCGTGAAGCGTCCCACAGTCGAATCCTGGACCACCAACGCCCGCATCCTGCCCTCGGGACTGCGCGGCGACGCCACCGACGACCCGACCGACATCACCGGTATGCCGGTGCTCGACCTCTCCGACGTCGTCGACCGCAAGGGCGTCGTCGAGGCGGAGGACGCCTTCAAGGTCGCCCTCGGCGTCCATGACGCCAAGGAGGACGACCGACTGTTCTATGTCGCCGTGACCCGCGCCGAGGAGACCCTGCTGGTCTCCGGGGCGGCGTTCAACAATGACGCGAAGAAGCCGGTGGACCCCTCGGTCGCGCTCACCCTCATCCGTGACCGGCTCGCCGCGTCCGCCCCGGAATGCCTGGTGACCTGGTCAGACCTGGGCATGGTCTACTCCAAGGACGCACTGAAGCGGTTGGAGAAGGCCCGTGAGGACGGCGCGCTGCAGCACCGGGAGGACGCGGTGATGGTGCCGGAGAACCCGGCCGCCCGCAACGACCTGGTCGAGGCCTACGTCCGTGAACTACCGGAGACGCCGCCGGCGCAGTGGCCGCGTCCCACCCTCACCGAGCGGCTGCCCGGTGTGGCCGACGGGGCTGGCCTGGTACGCGCGGCGATGACGGCGCGAGATGCAGCAGACCCGGACGCCACGACCCCGGACGCCGGGACCCTGGCCGAGGAGTGGGCGCGTGAGACCGCACTGCTGGCCCGCGAACACCGGGAGCAGACCGTGCCCGAGGTCGTCGTGCCGTTGGGCTCCCGGCTCACCGCGACCGAGGCGGTGGCCCTGTCCCGTGACCCGGAGGAGTTCGCCCGCCGCCGGCGCCGCCCGGTGCCGCTGGAACCGCGGCCGTACACCAAACGCGGCACGGCCTTCCACAACTGGGTCGAGCAGCACTACGGTTCGGTCGGCCTGTTCGACGAGGACGAGCTGCCCGGTGCGGCGGACGCCACCCTCGCCGACCCGGTCCTCGCCACCCTGAAGCAGAAGTTCCTCGACAGTCCGTGGGCCGACCGCGTCCCGGTGAGTGTCGAAGGCTCCTATTCGGTGATCCTGGCCGGGCACCTCTTCGAGGGACGCATCGACGCCGTCTTCCATGACGGTGACGACCCGTTGACCGGTTGGATGGTCGTGGACTGGAAGACCGGGCGCAAGCCGACCGGCCGTGACCTGACCGACGCATCCCTGCAGTTGGCCGTCTACCGGCTCGCCTGGGCGAAGCTGCTCAGTGCCCGCTACGGGCGTCCGGTGGATCCGGCGGACGTGCGGGCGGCCTTCCACTACGTGGTCTCGAACGAGACCTGGGAACCGGGTACACTTCCGTCTGCAGAAGACCTGGCCGGATGGCTGGCCGGACCGGACGGAGGGCGCGAGGATGCGTGACAGGTTGCGTGACCGCCTCGGCGCGGACGAGGACGTGGACGCGCTCCCGCCGCATGCGCTGACGAAGGTCATCAGTATCCCGGAGCCGGAGCAGGCCAGTCCCTGGTGGCTGATCGTGCGCCGGATGGCGTACGCCCTGATCCTCATCGTCCTGTCCTCGACGGTGGTCTACCTCGACCGGGACGGGTACAAGGGCGTCCACACGTTCCTGGACGCCGTCTACTACTCGGCGGTGTCGCTGTCGACCACGGGCTACGGGGACATCACCCCGGTGACGCAGGAGGCCCGCCTGCTCAACGTGCTGCTCATCACCCCGATGCGCGTCATCTTCCTGGTCCTCCTCGTCGGCACGACACTGTCGGTGCTCACCGAGGAGTCCCGGAAGGCCCTGAAGATCCGCCGCTGGAGGAGAAGAATGCGTAACCACACCGTCGTCATCGGCTACGGCACGAAGGGCCGCGCGGCGACCACCGCGCTGCTCGCCGACGGCGTCCCCGCCGACCGCATCGTGGTGGTGGACTCGGACCCGGAGGCCCTGGCCCACGCGTCCTCCCGAGGTCTGGTGACCGTGCAGGGCTCGGCGACGAAATCCGATGTGCTCAAACTCGCCGGTGTGACCCGTGCCCGGGCCGTCGTCGTCGCCCCGAACCTCGACGACACGGCCGTGCTGATCACCCTGTCGGTCCGGGAGATCGCCCCCTCGGCGACGATCGTCGCCAGTGTGCGCGAGTCCGAGAACTCCCACCTGGTCCGGCAGTCCGGCGCGGATTCCGTGGTGATCTCCTCGGAGACCGCCGGCCGGATGCTCGGCCTGGCGACGGTCAGCCCGTCGGTCACCGGGATGATGGAGGACCTGCTCAGCCCGGACGAGGGCTTCTCCATCGCCGAGCGTCTCGTCGCCGAGGACGAGGTCGGCGGCAGCCCCCGCAACCTCGAGGACATCGTGCTGGGTGTGGTGCGCTCCGGTGAGCTCTACCGCATCGACTCGGTGGAGGCGGAAACCGTCGAACCCGGTGACCGCATCCTCTACATCCGCCGGATCACCGACGACGCCGAGGTTGAGCGGAAGTGAGCGCAGTGCACGGCGCCAACTCCCGGCTCGGCCAGCTCAACCTGGACGCCCTGGACCCCGAACAACTGCGTGCGGCGACCGCACCGCGTGGCCCGGTGGCGATCATCGCCGGTGCCGGCACCGGTAAGACCCGCACCATCACCCACCGCATCGCCCACCTGGTCGCCGGTGGTTTCGTCAATCCCGATCACGTCCTGGCGGTCACCTTCACCACCCGGGCAGCCGCGGAACTGCGGGAGCGGCTGACCATGATGGGGGTCGCCCGGGTGCAGGCCAAGACCTTCCACGCCGCCGCGCGAGGCCAGCTGCGCTACTTCTGGCCCCGGTTCGTCGGCGACACCCCGTGGCAGTTGCTGGACTCCAAGTTCCCCTTCGTCGCCCGTGCCTGCCGCGCCAACGGAGTGGCGACCGACAAGACGACCCTGTCTGACCTGCTCGGGGAGATCGAGTGGGCGAAGTCCTCGCTCATCGCCCCGGAGGACTACCCGGCGCACATCGGTCCGGACCGCAGGGACTGCCCGGTGGCCCCGGAGCAGTTCGTCCGCATCTTCGAGGGCTACGAGAACTCGAAGGTGACCTCGGAGGGGGTGTACCTCGACTTCGACGATCTGCTGCAGTCGATGGCCGGTGCCATCGAGGCGGACCCGGGTGTCGCCGACGAGTTCCGGTCGCGCTACCGGACCTTCGTCGTCGACGAGTACCAGGACGTCACCCCGCTGCAGCAGCGACTGCTGGACGCCTGGCTCGGCGACCGTGACGACCTCACTGTGGTCGGTGACGCAAACCAGACGATCTACTCCTTCAACGGCGCGACCCCGGAGCACCTGCTCCGGTTCTCGTCGCGCTACCCGGAGGCCACCACGGTCCGCCTGTTCCGCGACTACCGGTCGACTCCCCAGGTCGTGGACCTGGCGAACAAGGTCATCGGCCGGGCGACCGGCCGGGCAGCCGGCACCCGCCTGGAGTTGGAGGGCCAGCGTGCCCCGGGCCCGGCACCGGAGTTCACCGAGTACTCCGACGAGGCCGCGGAGGCCACCGGTGTCGCCGAGCGGATCGCCGCGCTGATCGCGTCCGGAACTTCCCCGTCGGAGATCGCGGTGCTCTACCGGATCAACGCCCAGTCCGCGGCGCTCGAGTACGCGCTGGACGCCGCCGGTATCAGCTACCAGGTCAAGGGCGGGGAGGGCTTCTTCCAGCGTCCGGAGATCCGGCAGGGCGTCAACGCGCTGACCGACGCGGCCCGGAGACTGTCCCGCCGTGACCCCGGAGCAGAAGAGCAGTCCCGTCCCACACCGGAACAGCTGGTCAATCAGGTCCGGGCCGCACTGGTTCCGGTGGGGCTGACCCCGACCGAGCCGACCGGTGCCCAGGACCGGGCACGCTGGCAGTCCCTCGGCGCACTGGTGGACCTGGCGGAGGAGCTCTCCACCGCCACCCCCGGCCTGGACATGACGAACCTGCTGGGCATCCTGCGCGAGCGCGCCCAGTCGAAGAATCCGCCGAAGGTCGAGGGCGTGACCCTGGCGAGCATCCACGCGGCCAAGGGCCTGGAGTGGGACGCCGTCTTCCTCATCGGCCTGGTCGACGGCACCGTGCCGATCCGGCATGCCCTGAAGGGGACGCATTCCGAGGACGCCATCGAAGAGGAACGTCGACTGCTCTACGTCGGTGTCACCCGTGCCCGCGAGGTACTGGAGCTGTCCTGGGCACAGGCCCGGCAGCCCGGCGGCAAGGCGTCCCGGCGGCGGACCCGGTTCCTCGACGGGCTGGTGCCCTGGGAGAAGGCGGACGCCGCGTCCGGGACCGGCAAGACCTCGGTCAAGGGCGCGCCGAAGAACGCCTGCGCGGTGTGCGGTGCCCGGCTGACCACCCCCGAGCAGCGGATCCTCGGCCGGTGCGACGCCCATGCCGAGGACGGTGACCAGGTCCTCGTCACCGAACTGCGGTCCTGGCGCACCACGCTGGCGAAGGAGCGGGACGTGCCGGCCTATGTGGTGATGAGTGACGCCACGCTGAAGGCGGTGGCGTTGAAGGCACCGACCTCGGCACGCGATCTGCTGAAGGTGCCGGGGATCGGCCCGGCGAAAGTCGAGCAGTTCGGCGAGGACATCCTCGGCATCGTGAAGAACTACAGCTGAGCCACGGGCTGCGGGACAGTCCGTGCACCCGGCACCACCGCGCAGGATGCGCACCCCGGACGCTGCGGCACGTCCGTCACCGACACCTCCAGGGTCAGGGGATCCAGGTAACGACGCCCTGCCAGCACCTCCGGGACCACCCATGACGGAGCCTCCGGGCCGATGTCCTTGAGCGACACCACCTCACGCACCATGTCGGCAGCCATCGACATGGAGTACTCGATCATGTGGTCCACCGACGGTGCCATGCCTTCGTCTGCCTGACCACGGACAGTCCGCCACTGGGCGTCCGCGGCCAGCGACGCGGAGTCCAGGCAGGACAGGCACCCGGTCCGACCCGGCAGGACCAGGGGGCCGACTGTCACCCGGGCATCGACCACGCCACAGGTCAGGTGCGGTACGCCCTGTTCCATGAGCCGGTAAGTGATGTCCGCGGGCGGGAACAGCATCCCGGCGATGACCACCAGGTCATCCCCGGACAGGCGTCCGAACGTGGGTGTGCCGGGAGTGATACCGGAACAGGGCACACCCGTCCGGCGCAGATGACGCAACAGTGAACGGGTGTAGAGCGACTTGCCCAGCACGTGCACCCGTCTGCCGTACCCGGCCGGTCGGGCGGACAGCACTCCGGCGGAGAGCAGCTCGTCGAGGATCCCCCGGGCATGAACCACCAGCACCCCGCAGTGGTGGAGGAGGCGGACCACCGTCTCGTCCAGGATCGGTCGGCGCATCTCACGCATGACCTGGTGGATCTGCTCGACCTCCACCCGCGGCGGCAGGCCGAGCACGAGGGCGTGCCCGGGGACCGCTCCGAACTGCAGATGCCCGTCGTCGCGGATGATGAGATCGATGCTGTCACGCAGCTGCAGCAGGCGAGGAATGTGCTGTATGCGCTGTTCAGATACATCGGTCATGTAGAGTCCCCCTCAATGAAGTCCCTTGATCCCCAGTCGATACGCCCAGTGTAGAGGACGTGATGAGTACCCGGCAGCACCCCACGGCAGCACAGCAGGCGGTCGTCGCGGAATTCGCCCCGGACGTCGAGATCCGGCTGTCCGCGAAGCGACGCCGCACCATTGCCGCGCGCATGGAGGCCGGCAAGGTCGTGGTGCTGGCCCCGTTGTCGATGTCGGCGAAGGAGCTGCGCTCCAGTGCGACGGAGCTGGTGGAGAAGGTGAAGCGGCGCCATACGGGGGCGTCCCAGACCGGGGAGGCGGAGGCCCTGATGCGCCGGGCCCGGACGCTGAACCAGAAGTACCTGGAGAACCGGGCGGAGTTCACCAGCGTGAAGTGGGTGACGAACATGAACCGGCGGTGGGGGAGCTGCTCGGTGGACACCGGCCGGATCCGCATCTCCGCGCGGCTCAAGGACGTCCCGGAGTACGTGCTGGATTCGGTGCTCATCCACGAGATGGTGCACACCTGGATCCCCGACCATGGCCCTGAGTTCAAGGAGTGGGCGGCGAAGGCCCCGCACGCCGAGCGGGCGACCGGCTACCTGGAGGCGTACAGCAGGTGGGCACCGACCGCATCGTGAGTCTGTGGCGCCGGTATATTTCCGGTATGACGTTTTCTTCACGAATTCACCTGCCTCTCGTGGCCCTGCTGACGGTCGGCACGCTCGCCGCCTGCGGGGACGATGATCCCGGCTCCGGGGACGCTGCCCCGCTCACTCCTGTGAGTACCGATGTCGCCGACCTGGTGCTCACCGCCGAGGACGCGCCGGGCGGGTTCAGTCACCTCGACATCGGTGAGATGATCGCCGAACAGACCGCTGGCGGAGACGACGATGATGTCCTCGGCACCATCGACCAGATCAACGCGGGGAACTCCACCGACCCGGTCGAGTGCGCCGCCCTGCAACCCAACCAGCTCACCGTCATCGCGCAGATCAGTGACCGGCCGGGCGAGATCGCGGTCGCGGAGTTCACCGCGGACGACGACCCCGAGGTCACCGTCATCGACTCCCTGGTCTCCACGACCGCGGGGGAGGAGCGGCTGCCCGCCGACCTCGCCGGATGCGGTTCCTTCACCACCACCTTCACCGATGTCTTCACCGGTGAGGGAGGGGAGAGCTCCTACACGCTGTACTCGGAGACCAGCGACGCGCAGATCGAGGGAGTCGAGGACGCACGCATCATCACCGTCACCGCCGATGACGGTGCCCCCGAGACCTGGGAGCCGGTGAACATCGTCGACGGGAACATCGGCGGTGTCTACTTCCGCGTCACCGGTCACGGCAGCATCGACCCGCAGATGCTCGTCGGCGTGGCGCAGACCCAGGTCGACCGGATCACGGGCCGGTAGGCCCTGTCCGTAGACTGGGACCCATGGGACACAGCAGATCAGGACGCCCCGGGCGTTACGGCCGGCGTCGGGCCTCCGGGGTCGTCGCGCTCGGCCTGACCGCCGCACTTGCCACCACCCTCACCGGCTGCTCCTCGGAGAACAACGAGGTGGAGGACGCCGAGTACGCGAAGATCTGCCGTGACGAGACCACCGAGGAGCGGTTGCCCGACGAGGAGTGCGAGGAACGCGTCGGCAATTCGCACATGCACGCCGGCTGGTTCTTCCTGCCGCTGCTGCTGGGTGGCGCGCGCACGAGTGTTCCCGCGGTCGGCGCTCCGGTCGCGGCGAACTCCGGGACGACCTCGGTGCCGGCCGGGACGAAGACGCAGCCCGCACCGCGTACCGGCGGGAACATCACCCGCGGCGGATTCGGCTCGACCGGCGGCGGGGCCGGCAACTCCGGGAACTCCGGCCACGGCCACAGCATGGGAGGTTAGGGGAACTCCATGGAACGCATCACCTGCACCCCGCGCGGGGGCTGGGAGGAGATCATCCGCTCCCAGGGCCTGACCTACTCCCACAGTGTCCGCGACTCCGGGCCCGATGCCGGTACCGAGGTGGAGTACTGGAACGAGTCCGCCGCCTACGTCTTCACCCTCGCCGAGGTCGAGGCCCTGGAGGTCCAGGCCGAGAACCTGCACAAGATGGCGATGGAGGCCGCACGCTTCCTCGCCGACGAGCAGTGGACACCGGGCAGCCCGTGGCGTTGCCTCGGCCTGCCCGAGTACGCCGTGGAGTACGCGGTGAACTCGCTGAACCGTGGCGACCCGGACCTCTACGGCCGCTTCGACCTGGCCTACTCCGGCGTGCCGGGGGAGCCGGCGAAGATGCTGGAGTACAACGCGGACACCCCCACCGGCATCGTCGAGACCGCGATCTCCCAGTGGTACTGGTACGAGAACCAGTACGGCCGGGAACGCGACGGCGGAGCCTGGGACCAGTGGAACTTCCTCTTCGAGGCGCTGCGCGACCGGTTCGCCGCGCTACGGCTGCGGCTGCCCGGCGGCGGCATGCACTTCGCGCACACCGAACTGGAGCGCACCGGCGAAGACATCATGAACACCGCCGTGCTGCGGGACTGCGCCGACCAGGCGGGCTGGAAGACCACCTCGCTGCTCATGAGCGAGATCGGGTGGGACGCCAGGCTCGAGGAATTCGTCGACATGGACGACCAGCCGATCCAGAACATCTTCAAGCTCTACCCCTGGGAAGACATGATGGGGGAGGAGTTCGGGTCCCTGCTGGCGGCGAAGCGTCCGACCGGCTGGATCGAGCCGGCATGGAAGATGTTCCTGTCCACCAAGGTGCTGGGTGCGGCGATGTGGCACCTGTACCCGGGCCACGAGAACCTGCTGCCGAGCTACATCGACGGGCCGCGGGAGATGACGGACTGGGTGAAGAAGCCGCTGCACGGCCGCGAGGGCGACAACATCGAGATCTTCCGCTCCGACAGCGGCGAGCATCTCGTCCAGCCGGGACGCTACGGCCCGGAAGGGTACGTGTGGCAGCAGTACACGCAGATCCCGAACTTCCCCGGGCCCGACGGTGCGCCGAACCACCCGGTGCTGGGTGCCTGGGTGGTCAACGGAGAGTCGGTGGGCGTGGGGATCCGCGAGTCCGACGGTCCGGTCACCGACTACTGGTGCCGCTTCGTGCCCAACCTCATCCACGGATGAGCAGGTCAGTGCCGGACCTCAGAAGGGCATCGGTCCCGGTGCCTTGAGCGCCCCGAGCTCCTCCGGTTCGCCGGTCACCCCGAACTCATCGAGCAGCATGTCGAGGGTGGCGGCGTCCTTACCTTTCGTCCCGTCCAGATGGACGGCGTAGCCGGTCTCCGGCAGCTTCAGCCACAGCTGCCGGTTCCTCCGCTTCAGCGTCCCGAGGTCGTCGACCTTCTCCCACAGGACGTAGCGGGGTGTCACCGTCTGATAGCGGAAGGACGCCGTGGACCCGCGGTAGCGTTCAACGACCGCACCGTCGGTGAAGAGGTGTATCGCGGCCCCACCCCGCCACAGTGGCCCCACCATGTTGATGACCATCGCGACCGTGATTCCGGCGAGGATCCAGCCCAACAGGTCGGGCAACAGGTTCTGGCGGAGGTCGACGAGGAGCAGTGCCCCGATGGCGACCGCGACAGGCAGCGTCACACGCCAGATCTTCCGGTCTCCGCTGCGGTTGATCCGCACCGACATCCGGTGTTCCCCCAGATGCTCTTCCTCGGCGAGGGTCGTGGCCGCCGAGGTCACCGGGACATGGCGGACGCCATCCCACCTGCGGGACTCTCCCTTGCCGGTCATAGCTTGCAGTATGCGACACCTGCGGGGAGTTCCGTCACTCCCACGCGGGGCTACTTGTCGGCGTCGTCCCCGTCAGAGCTGTCGTCCTCGCCCTTGTTGAGCTCGCGCTCCAGCTTCTCGATCTCGCTGATCGGGTCGAAGTCCTTGCCCTCGGTCTCGCCGAGGATCGAGTCGATGAACTCGGCGGGGGAGTCGAGGTCGGAGTCGACCGGCAGGAAGTCTGGGTGATTCCACACCGCGTCCCGGCGCTCCTTGCCGACGGCGAAGGTCAGCCGCGACCACAGCTCGGCGGCCTGGTTCGCCTTCGGGGCGGACAGGTCGATGCCGACGGTCCTGGCCAGTGCGGACATCCCCGGCTGGTCGGAGTCGCGGAAGACGGACCATGCCGCCTGGATGCTCGCCGTGGTGGGCAGCCGGGTGCCCAGGGCCTCACCGACGACGTAGTCCACCCAGCCCTCGACCAGCGACAGGCTGGTCTCGAGCCGGATCCGGGCGTGGTCGGTGGAGGAGACGATCTTCGGGGCGAGATCCTGGTTCTGCAGGCGCTCCATCATCTCCTGCATCTTCTGCGGATCGCCCATGCTCTCCGGGTCGAACTCGCGGGTGGCCTCCTCCAGGGCGGAGTTGTCCAGCGACAGGCCGGTGGCGAACTCCTCCACGTCGAGGATCAGGCGTTCCACCAGCCACGGCACGTGCTGGAAAAGGCGCAGGTGAGCGGCCTCACGGGCCGCGAGGTAGATCAGTGTCTCCCGACGTTCGGCACCGAGCTTCTTCGACAGGTCGTCCAGCCGGGCGGTCGCGACTGCCGCGACGGTGGAGTCCGCCAGCGGGATACCCCACTGGGTCGAGATGGCGACCTCCTTGGCCAGCTCGCCGAGGGCGTGGCCGAGCTGCATGCCGAAGTTCATGCCGTTGATCTGGCTGAGCATGCCGGTCATCGGGCCGAGCTGTGCGCGGGCTTCCTCGGGAAGTCCGTCGAGGGTGGCGTCCCCCAGCTCGGACGCGAGGGGGTCGATGATCCGGCGCCAGCGCGGCATCGTCTCCTCCAGCCACTTCTCGGCGGAGAAGGCGACCGACCCGGTCGCACCGGCGGGGAGCACGGTGGACTCGTCGAGCCACAGCTCGGCCAGACGCACGGACTCGGCGACGGCCTGCGAGTCATGGCTGGAAGGGTTGCGGGCCGCGGCGCCGGAGATCTGCTGACGCGCGATCCGGCCGGCCAGGGCGTAGTTCACCGGGCCCTGGGCGTCCGGGGAGTTCATGTCCCGGCCGAAACCGCTGAGCATCGCGCCGAACTGGCCGAGGATGTCCCCGATCCCCGGACCCTGCTGGCCTCCCTGTCCGGGCTGGCCGAAACCACCCTGACCACCCTGTCCGCCGAAGAGGAAGCCGAAGGGATTCGCGCCGAAACCGAACGGGTCATTGTTGTTCCCGTTGTTCTCGTTGCCGTTGTCGTCACGGTCGTCGTTGTCGTCGTTGGAGCCGTGGAAGCCGAATCCGAAGTTGCTCATGTCCTGAGCCTACCTGCGCCCCCGGCGTCCCCGCGGCCCACGAGGGCCCGGATGCGTGCGCTGTCAGCGAACATGTCCACGGTAGGGTGGGACGGGTGAAATTCCGTAGTTCCTCCTCCGGCGCCCAGTCCGGCACCCCGGTCACCGGCGGTCGCCGCCGCGTCCGCACCATCGCCGTCGGCGCCCTGCCGGTCGTCGTGATGGTCGCTCTGCTCGGCATGACCACCGTACCCGGCACCGACATCAACCTCACCGTCCCCTTCGCCGCGGAGGGGGAGGGGCCGACCTACAACACGCTCGGTGACGTCGACGGCACCCCGGTCGTCGACATCACCGGGGTGGACTCCGACGAGCTCGACGAGACCTCCGGCAACCTCAACATGACCACCGTCGCAGTGCGCACGAAGATGACGCTGCCGCAGATGATGGGCCGCTGGCTCGCCAGCGACGACACGGTCGTGCCGCTGGACACCATCATTCCCGCCAACTCGAACGCCGAGGAGGTTGCGCGGCAGAACGCCGCCGCCTTCGCGTCCTCCGAGTCCAATGCGACGGTCGCGGCGATGAACCACCTCGGACGCCCCCTGGAGACCATGGTCTACGACGTCAGTGAGGGCGCACCCGCCGACGGCACAGTGAAGATCAACGACGTCATCACCTCCGTCGACGGCACCGCCGTCACCGTGCCCGGTGATGTCTCCGAGGCGATCGGCGACAAGTCGCCCGGCGACGAGGTCACCCTCGGCATCGACCGCGGCGGGAAGAAGGAGACGGAGACCGTCACCCTCGGCGAGATGCCCGACGAGCTTGCCGGCGACGAGGACGCCGAGGCCGCGACCGGCGGCAACGGCAAGGCCTTCCTCGGTGTCACCATGGTCGCCCAGCCCGCCGACGGGATCCGGGTCGAATACAACCTCAAGGACATCGGCGGCCCGTCGGCCGGTCTGATGTTCTCCCTCGCCGTGGTCGACAAGCTGTCTCCCGGGGAGCTCTCCGGCGGGGAGTTCGTCGCCGGCACCGGCACCATCGCCTCCGACGGCACCGTCGGCCCGATCGGCGGGATCACCCACAAGATCTCCGCGGCGAAGAACGCGGGTGCCTCGGTCTTCCTCGTCCCGGCCGGCAACTGCTCCGAGGCCGCCTCGGCGGACAGCGGAGACATGACGCTGCTCGAGGTGGACACCCTCGACGGTGCGGTCGACGCGCTCACCGCCCACAACAAGGGCGAGGACGTCGAGACCTGCGGCTAGCCGGACTTCCCGGTGACCTCGGTCAGTCGTCCCCGAAGACGTCCTGCTCGAAGGACGCCCGCAGCGCGGCGATGACACCGGGGGCGAGATTGTCGCCACCGAGCAGTTCGACGCGGTCCTGGCCGAAAGGATCGGCGTCCAGCTCCTCCTCGGTCGGACGCAGCTGGACCAGCGTACGGTCCGGGCCACCGTCGACGATGCCGGAGAAGAAGCGCGCCGGGCGGGGAGTGGGGTCGGCGCCGGGGGCGGCGTTGGAGAACATGATCTCCTGGGCGAGCACCGCCCCGACGACCAGCGGAGGCCACTGGGCGGAGGCGATGTAGTCGCCGAGTTCCTCTGAGCCGGGGAGGATGTGCTCCGGCAGTTCATCCTGCACCACGAGGGTCAGGGGGTGTTGCGCCGCGTCCAGGTCGGTCTCCTGACCTCCGGCGGCGAGCGTGTCCTGCACGAGATGGGCGGGGACCAGTGCGAACAGCGTCGGCGGACGGTCCCAGCCCTCGGCATGGACGAAGTCCACGGCCTCGCGGAGCGCCGCGGTGAGTGGCCGCAGGTCGCTCCGGTAGTCGAGCTTGTGGTGAGCGTCGTTCATCTTATGTCCCTCTCTCGTCGGCCGCAGTACAGTCGGTAGGTATTCTAGGCACTACGCCCCGGGCACTGTCGTCACCCGACCGTCCCCGGGCCACAGCCCGACCGCCAGGAGAAGAGCGCCCCCTTGTCATTACCGTCCGTCCCGTCCCTGCCCGACCTGCCCAAACCAGGGCGGAAAGCGAAGATCTTCGGCACCATCGCCGTCGTTCTCGTGGTCCTGGTTTTCCTGCTCCCGGTCCTCGTGTCCAACTACACCGAACTCAAGTGGTTCCAGTCGGTGGACATGCCGAAGGTGTACTGGGGGGTGATCATCACCCGCATCATCCTGTTCTTCGTGTTCGCCCTTGTCGCAGGGGCCATCGTGTGGGGTGCGGCCTTCGCCGCCTACCGCTCCGCCGACAAGTCCCCGGAATCCCTGGCCGGGCTCGAGGCGTCCTCCCCGCTGGCAGAACACCAGCCGGCGATCCGTCGCTCGCTGCGTCCTTTCCTGGTCATCATCCCGGTCATCGCCGGCATCATCGCCGGCATGGTGGCCCAGGGCAACTGGCGCACCGTGCGCCTGTTCATGTCCGGTGGTGACTTCGGCGTCACCGACCCTCAGTTCCACAAGGACCTCGGGTTCTACGCCTTCACCCTGCCGCTGCTGCAGTTCATCCTCTCCACGCTGTCCGTCCTGGTCATCGTCGCCTTCATCATCAACCTGGTGGGCCACTACCTGCTCGGCAACATCACCACGGGTAACCCCCGCACCGGTGAGAAGGCCGGCATCAAGTCCCCGGCACTGCGTCAGCTCGCCGTCATCGCCGGTATCTTCATGCTGATCAAGGCCGCGGACTACTGGTTCGACCGCTACGGTCTGCTGAACAAGGCGCACTCCACCTTCACCGGCGGTTCCTACACGGACATCAACGCGGTGCTGCCGGCGAAGATCCTGCTGCTCATCGTCGCCATCTTCGTGGCGATCATGTTCTTCGGCACCCTCGTGCTGCGCGACCTGCGTCTGCCGGCTCTCGCCGTGGTCCTCATGGTCGTCTCCTCGCTGGCTATCGGTGTCGGCTGGCCGGCGGTCATGGAGCAGTTCTCCGTCAACCCGAACCGTGCGGAGAAGGAGCGGGAGTACATCGCCCGCAACATCGAGTCGACCCGCGAGGCCTACGGCATCGAGACGAGGACGGACACGGCCCGGGAGGATTACGAGAACCCCGACGGACAGGTCATCTACGACCGCAACTGGGGTGGGGAGACCTCCGGTGACGCCAAGGAGCGCCGTTCCATCGCCGACGACGACCCGACCCTGTCGAACATCCGCCTCCTCGATCCCGAGGTGCTGTCGCCGACCTTCACCCAGCAGCAGCAGCTGCGGAACTTCTACGGTTTCTCCGACGAGCTGTCCGTGGACCGCTACGAGGTCGACGGTGAAATGCGTGACTTCGTCGTCGCCGCCCGTGAGATCGACCCGAACTCGCTGTCCGGCAACCAGACCGACTGGATCAACAAGCACACCGTCTACACCCACGGCAACGGCTTCATCGCCGCGCCGGCCAACAAGGTCGACGAGGTCGCGCAGGACGCCGCGTCCGCCCGTGGCGGTTACCCGGTCTACACCGTCGCCGACCTGCAGCACGACGAAGGCGACCAGGGTGGCGAGCTCCAGCTCGACCTGGATCAGCCGCGTATCTACTTCGGTCCGACGATCTCCAGCTCGGTCAACCAGGACGAGGACTACGCCATCGTCGGTGACGACGGCTCCGGCAGCGACCGCGAGTACGACACCGACAACTCCAGCTACACCTACACCGGTACCGGTGGAGTGAACGTCTCCAACATCTTCAACCGCGCGATGTACGCCGCGAAGTACCAGGAGATGAACATCCTCCTCTCGGATGTCATCGGCAACGACTCGAAGATCATCTACGACCGGGATCCGCGTCAGCGCGTCCACAAGGTCGCCCCGTGGCTGACCACCGACTCCAAGACCTACCCGGTGGTCATCGACGGCCGGATCAAGTGGGTCGTCGACGGCTACACCACCCTGGAGAACCTGCCCTACGCCGAGCGCACCCAGCTTGACTCCGCCATCGAGGACGCCGTGGTCAACGACCCCGCCGCCCAGCAGAACGCGGTGACCAACTCGGTGAGCTACATCCGTAACTCCGTCAAGGCCGTGGTGGATTCCTACGACGGCTCCGTCGACCTCTACGAGTTCGACGAGAAGGACCCGGTGCTCAAGGCCTGGGAGGGTGTCTTCCCCGGCGTCGTGAAGGACAAGAGCGAGATCAGCGACGAGCTGATGGAGCACCTGCGCTACCCGGAGGACCTGTTCAAGGTCCAGCGCGAACTGATCGCCAAGTACCACGTCGATGACCCGGGCGTGTTCTTCACCAATGACGCCTTCTGGTCCGTGCCCTCCGATCCCACCGGTCCGGAAGGTACCCAGGATCTGGCTCAGCCGCCGTACCACGTGGTGGCGACCGATCCGGTGACGAACAAGTCGAGCTTCCAGCTGATCACGCCGTTCCGTGGTCTGCGTCGTGAGTTCCTGTCCGCGCACATGACGGTCAGCTCCGACCCGGAGACCTACGGCCGGATCTACGTCCGCCAGCTGCCGACGAACACCCAGACCCAGGGTCCGAAGCAGGCGCAGGACACGATGATGTCCTCCGACGAGATCGCCCGTGAGCGCACGCTGCTGCAGGGGTCCAACACCCTGACCAACGGCAACCTGCTGACCCTACCGGTCGGTGACGGCCAGATCCTCTACGTCGAGCCGGTGTACTCGCAGCGTGCCGACCAGGAGTCCGCCTTCCCGAAGCTGCTGCGCGTGCTCGTCAGCTACAACGGCCAGGTCGGTTACGCCCCGACCATCTCCGGGGCACTCGAGCAGGTCGGTATCGATCCTGAGGCCGTGACCGACGTCGCCGGCGATGACGGAAGCTCCGGTTCCACCGGCTCCACGGATACGGATACTGACGCGGATTCGGACGCCGACACGGACGGTTCCTCCGACGACCAGAGCTCCGGCTCCACCGGCTCCGGTGCGACCACAGGGACCGGCACCGGTGCTGCCCCGACCGCCGAGCAGATGAAGCGGATCAATGACGCCATGGATGCCGTGCAGGACGCGCGTGAGAACGGTTCCTTCGAGGAGTTCGGCAAGGCCCTCGACGAGCTGGACGCCGCCATCGCCGCCGCGGACAAGTAGTCGCTGACTGCAACTGCAGCGCTGCCTGTCCCGTGATCCCCTGATCGCCCCGATTTCCGGGGTGACCAGGGGATTTCACATTGTCCGGTGTCCGCGCTACACTATGGGAGTCGCTGAGAGAGCGGGTCGCACAGACTGGTTCTTCTTCAGTTACCCGTCGCGGGGTGGAGCAGCTCGGTAGCTCGCTGGGCTCATAACCCAGAGGTCGTAGGTTCGAATCCTGCCCCCGCTACAAAGGACGAGGCCCCCGGAGAAATCCGGGGGCCTTCGTCGTATCCGGGCACCGCCACGGGGTACAGAGAGTATGGACGCAGCGCTAGACTCGGTGGGGAAAGTTCCCCCGATGAACGGAGCTGTCATGTCTCTGCAACGCATCATCCCGAATATCTGGATCAACCGTGAGGCAGAGGCCGCCGGACGCTTCTACGCGGAATCCCTGCCGTTCACCGACGCCGAGGTCGAGTCCCGCTATCCGGAGACCGGGCTGGCCGACTTCCAGGCGGAGTTCGCCGGGGCGCCGCTGACTGTCGCCGTCACGGTGGCAGGGACGAGACTTACCCTGGTCAATGCCGGTGACGAGTTCCGACCCACCCCGGCGTTGTCCTTCATGCTGAACTTCGATCCGTTGCTGTTCGGCGGTTCCGATGAGGCCGCCACGACCGCGGCGCGCACGGCCCTCGACCGGACGTGGGAGGCCCTGTGCGACGGTGGCAGCGTCCTCATGGAGCTGGGGGAGTACCCGTTCTCGCCGCACTACGGGTGGGTCGCCGACCGCTACGGGGTCAACTGGCAACTCATGCTCACTGATCCCTCGGGCGACCCGCGTCCGTTCCTCGTCCCCTCGCTGATGTTCGGCGGGGACGCACAGGACAAGGCCGCGGAGGCGGCGGACTTCTACACCTCCCTGTTCGCCGACGTCCCCGGTGGCAGCGGGGCAGGGCACCGCTTCCCCTACGGTGAACCGACCGGCCCCGCCTCGGCGGACGCACTGGCCTTCGGCGAGTTCCGGATCGGCGACCAGTGGTTCGTCGGCAACGACATGGGCTACGACCACGGGTTCGGCTTCACCGAGGGCGTGTCGCTGGAGGTGCAGTGCGCCGACCAGGCGGAGATCGACCGGGTCTGGTCGGCGCTCTCGGTGGTGCCGGAGGCGGAGCAGTGCGGCTGGCTCAAGGACCGCTACGGTGTGAGCTGGCAGGTGGTGCCGGAGAACATGGCCGAACTCATGGAACGGCCGGATGCCTACCAGCACATGATGGAGATGAAGAAACTGGTCATCGAGGACTTCTGAGGTGGCGTCCTGCCGCACCGGCCGTGCAGGTCACTCCGGCGGCACCTCACCGGTCATCCCGACAGACTGCGTGGACTCGTCCCAGGTGAACTGGGCGGTCGACTCGCCGGTGGGGTCGGCGTTGGCGTCCCCCTCCCGGGGCCAGTGCCAGGTCACGGAGATCGTCTCGTCGGACACCCGGATCACGTCCGGTGTGAAGCCGTAGGCCTTCTCCGTCGCCGTGCCGATGTACTCACCGTGGTGGAAGAGCATGATCTGGTTCGGGGAGGACCCGGTCCCGTTGGCCACCGGCAGCACCATCCAGGACAGCGCGGCACATGGCTCGTAGGTCTCCAGGGTCGCCGCACCCGGTGCATAGGGGTAGCCCTCCTCGGGCAGGGGGACCTCGGAGGCCCAGCGGTCGACGGCTTCCTCTGCAGTGAGTCCGGAGCAGTCGCCGGCGTCCCCGCCGTCGCCGTCACCGGCCCCGTCATCGGAACCGTCATCGCTGCCACCACCGGAGCCACTGCCGTTTCCACCGTCACCGCCCGGGGCAGGGGCGACGGTGGCGTCCGGCGGATCAGCGGTGACTGTCACGGTCGCGGAGGGTGAGTCCGATGCGGCGCTGTCATCGGAGTCGTCGGAACTGCAGGCGCCCAGGACGAGGACGCCGGCAGCGAGGACCGCGGACAGGGACGACAGTGCCGGCAGGGTACGGCGGGTGCGTGTGGTGGACATGGTGGGTGCACCTCCTGTTCACCCCTCAACGATAATGACACCCCTGGAGATGTCCAGGGGTGTCATCGGGGAGTGCCGGGTGCTAGGCGGCAGCGGGGGCGTCAGCGCCCTCCGGCGCCACGGACGCAGCGGCGTCCTTCTTCCCGGTCACCTGCTTGACGATGACCACCGTCACCGCGGAGACGAGCGTGCCGACCACCACGGCGAGGACGAAGCCCCAGGCGTTGTCCATCAGCGGGGCGACCCAGAAACCACCGTGCGGGGCACGGCTCATCGCGCCGAGCTGCATGGAGATCGCACCGGTCACGGCACCGCCGACCATCATCGAGGGGATGATGCGCAGCGGGTCCGCCGCGGCGAACGGGATCGCGCCCTCCGAGATGAAGGACGCACCGAGCAGCCAGGACGCCTTGCCGTTCTCCCGCTCGTCCTTGGTCCACAGCTTCGGACGCACCGCCGTCGCCAGTGCCAGGGCCAACGGCGGGACCATACCGGCGGCGATGACCGCGGCCATGATCTTCAGGGCGGCGTCGTCACCGGTGGACAGTCCGGCGGTGGCGAAGAGATAGGCGGCCTTGTTCACCGGGCCACCGAGGTCGAAGCACATCATCAGGCCGAGGATGATGCCCAGCAGCCACGCGGAGCCGTCGGACATGTCGGTCAGCCAGTTCTGCAGTCCGTCCATGATCGCGGCCAGCGGGCGGCCGAGGACGAGGAACATGGATGCGGCGGTGATGAGCGTGGCGACCAGCGGGATGATGACCACCGGCATCATGGACGCCAGCCAGCGCGGCACCTTGTAGGACTGGATCCACATGGCGGCGAGTCCGGCGATGATACCGGTGATCAGACCACCGATGAAGCCGGCGCCGACGGTCAGCGAGATGGCGCCGCCGACGAAACCGGGGACGATGCCTGGGCGTCCGGCGAGCGCGTAGGCGGTGTAGCCGGACAGGGCAGGCACCAGGAAGCTCATCGCGGTCGTACCGCCGCCGAAGAAGACGGCGCCGAGGTAGAGCAGGAGGCCGGAGCGGTCCGAGGTGAACGTCTCCTCGCTGCCGTCCATCATGTAGTCGAGATGGTCGGGCAGGTTCCACAGCGAGAAGTCCTTGACGGCCGTCTCCCAGACGTTGGAGACGTTGTAGCCGCCGATGAGGAAGCCGAGTGCCATGAGCAGACCACCGGCGGCGACGAAGGGCACCATGTAGGAGACACCGGTCATCACGGCCTGCTGGATGCGCGAACCCCAGCCCAGGTTGCCCTCGTCCTCGTCCTCGCCTCCGGATTCCCCGCCGCCGGACGCCGCGACGCGCCGCGGGTTCTCCGCGGTGGACGCCTCGATGGCGCGGTTGATCAGTTCCTCGGGCTCGGAGATGCCCTTCTTCACCGGGACATCCACGACGGGCTTACCGGCGAAGCGTTCGATCTCGCGGACGGCGACACCGTGGGCGAAGATGACGGCGTCCGCCTCCTCGATCTGCTGCTTCGTCAGCTTCTCGGTGCCCGAGGACCCCTGGGTCTCGATGACGATCTCGACGTCGTCCCGGTTGTCGGCCGCGCCGGTCAGCGCGTCGGCGGCCATGTAGGTGTGGGCGATGCCGGTGGGGCAGGAGGTGACACCGACGAGCTTGGTGACCTTCCTGGCCTGGGCTCCGGAGGTGGACGGCGTCTCCGCCGGTGAGGACGCCGCGGCGGCCGGGGTAGCCGCGGAGGCAGCAGCGGCCTCAGCCTCCGGCGCCGCGGCCTTCTTCTTTTTCTTCGCGTTGAGCTTCTCCGTGACCAGCGCGACGATCTCCTCTTCCGAGGACGCGGAGCGCAGGGCCGCCACGTAGTCCTTCTTGACCAGGGAGCGGGCCAGGGTCGAGAGGATCTTCAGGTGCTCCTTGCCGGCGCCGGCGGGCGCCAGGATCATGAACACCAGGTCGGCGGGGCCGTCCTCGGCACCGAAGTCGGTGGGTTCGGACAGTCGCGCGACACCGAGGGACGGGGCGTCCACCGCGGTGGTGCGGCAGTGGGGGATGGCGATGCCGCCGGGCAGGCCGGTGGCGGCCTGCGCCTCACGGGCGTGGATGTCACCGAGAAGCACCGAGGTGTCGGTGGCACGGCCGGCCTTGACCTGCAGGTCGGCCAGGGCGTTGAGCACGACATCCTTGTCGGCGGGCAGGCCCGCGTCCAGACTGACGAGCTCGGGGATGAGCACCGGGCGGTCGGCGCTGTCTTCCGGGGTGGTCATGATGCTCTCCTAGTCTGCCGGGGTGTCGGCAGGTCGTGGGGAAGGTCTTCGGGGATCGGGAGAGTGGTGCCGGGCAGGGTCACCGCGGCGGAACCGTGGGCGACGGCGAGGGCGAGGCGGTCGGCCGGGCCCAGCCCCCGGACATCACCGAGGACGTAGCCGGCCAGGGTCGAGTCACCCGCGCCGACGGTGGAGACGGCCTCCACCGTCGGGCTCGGGCAGAACCAGGACCCTTCAGCGGTGGCGAGCAGGGCACCGGCGGCGCCCAGGCTCACCAGGACCGCGGGGAAACCACGGTCCACCAGCTGCGAGGCCGCGTCCGCCACGTCACCGAGTTCACCGCGGCCCGCGGCGTCCTCCATGGCGTCGGCGTCGGACGGGTCGAGGCCGAGGATCTCGGCGAGCTCGAAGGTGTTCGGCTTGATGAGGTCAGGGGTCGCGTCGGCGGTCGAGGCGCCGGCGAGGACCAGTTCGGTCAGCGGGGCACCGGAGGTGTCCACGGCGACCCGTACCCCGCGCCGGTGGGCGTCGGCGGTGACCGTGGCGTACCAGGTGTCGGGGTATCCGGGCGGCAGCGATCCGGCGAGCACCAGCCAGGTCGCCCCGTCGAGACGGTGACCGACCATGGTGGCCAGTGCATTCCCGTTGCTGTAGGGGCCGGGCTCGTTGATCTTCGTGGTCACCCCGTCGGCGTCGACGAGGGTGAGATTCGTCCGCGCCGGGACGCCGTACTCCATGAACGCCGTCGGCACCTGGCTCTCACCGACGAGCTCGGCGAACGGGCCGACTTCGGGGGTCGGGACCACCGAGGTGACCTCCTCACCGGCGGCGTGCAGCACAGTGGCGACGTTGACGCCTTTTCCGCCGGCCTGGTCGGTGCCGGAGATGACCCGGTTCACCGCGCCCACACCCAGGGGGTCGGCGAGGACCTGGGTGCGGTCGATACTGGGGTTCGGGGTGACGGTGATGATCACGCGTGAATCACGTCCAATCCGTGGGTAGTGAGTTCCCGGACGACCGGGTGGTCCTCCGGGGCGTCGGTGATGAGGATGTCGATGTCCGAGGGACGGGCGAAGGAGTAGAGCAGTTCCTCGCCGAGCTTGGTGGCGTCCACCAGGGCGACGCGACGCCGCGCCGAGCGGGCCATCGCCGTCTTCGTCTGTCCCTCCGAGGGATCGGGGGTGGACAGGCCGAATCCGGCGGTCACGCCGTTGGCGCCGAGGAAGGCGACATCGGCGCGCAGCCGTTCGAAGACCGCGACGGCGTCCGCCCCGACGACCGCCTGGGTGACGCCCCTGACCCGGCCACCGACGATCCTCAGCAGACGGTGGTCCGCTGCGGAGAGCCGGTGGGCGAGCATCAGTGAGTTCGTCACCACGGCGAGGTCCGGGTGGGCGAGGACCGGGTCGGCCAGCAGCACCGTGGTGGTGCCGGCGTCCACGATCACGGAGCCGGTCTCCGGCAGGAGTTCCGCCGCCGCGGTGGCGATCCTTTGTTTGGCCTCCCGTGCCGAGTTCTGCCGTTCGGTCACGGCGGTCTCGGTGCCGCTGCTGCCCACTCCCGCGCGGCGCTGTCCCTGCAGCCAGGGCACCGCACCGCCGTGGACCCGGGAGACGCGCCGGGATTTCTCCAGCACGTCGAGGTCACGGCGGACGGTCTCGGCGGAGACCCCGTGCTTCTCTGCGAGTTCGGCGACGGTCATGGCGCCGTGGGAGTTGATCTCCTCGGCGATGATGTCCTGTCGAAGTGTCGCGTACACCGGGTGTGACCTCCGTTCCGGTCAGGGGCTGACGAGTGCTTCCCTGGTGGAAAGCTCTCAGGGGTGATTATCTGTGGGAATGTGTGGGTAGTCAAGGGACAGTTGGCCGCATTTCGGGGAGAATGGTCATAAACGGTCGCGAACGGTCATGTTCTGTCCATTCGGGGGTGGTGTGCGGGTCCCGATACTCAGAGGACAGGGGTAGGGGAAGACAGGGGATGTAGTTTGGGGGCATGCCGCGTCACTTCCGCCACTCCCGTGCCCTCGCCGCCCTCGCCGCACTTCGGCCTGTTCTCCCGTCCGGACGCCGCGCCGCCGCCGTCGGCGCGGCCGCCCTGCTGGCTGCGGGCATGGTCGGCGCCTCCCCGGCCACCGCCGGTGCCCAGACCATCGATCCGGTGGACGCCTTCCTCACCGTCACCGGTGAACCCGGTCCCCACCGTGTGCCCGGCGCCTACTTCACCTCACCCGGCGTCCCCGATGCGGCGGAGTCCATCCGCCCCTCGGTCCTCGTCGGCCCCTCGACCCCGCTGGTCGTCGGTGAGTCCCTGTGCACCGCGGCCGTCGCCGGCTACGATGCCGCCGGCAACGCCGTGGCGATCACCGCCGGCCACTGCGGTGTCGCCGGTGACGAGGTCCGTTCCGGTGACGACCCCGACGGCACCCTCATCGGCACCTATGTCCGTGGTGGCGCCCAGGACAACGGCATCATCCTGCTCAACGGGAACGCCCGGGTGACGAACACCTACAACAACGCCTCGCTCTCCACTCTCGGTGGCGGAGCCCCCGCCACGGTGTGCAAGACCGGTATCACCACCGGCACGAGCTGCGGTCCGGCCGTGATGCAGGTCGGCGATGACCTGGCCACCCACCTGTGCGCGGCCCACGGCGACTCGGGTGCCCCGGTCTACGCCGGCAACCGGCTGATCGGCATCCTCAGCGGCGGCCTGTCCTCCCTGCCGGCCTGCGTCACCCCGCTGCAGGGTCCGGCGCATTCCCCCGTGTTCGTCTCCACCTGGGACTCGGTCGCCGCGGAGATGGACGCCGCCGGTGGCGTCGGCGCCGGATTCCACCTGGCCTGACCGGTCCTGAGCCCCCGGCCCGGTGAGGGGACGGGGTGGGGGACCGGGTGGGGTTACTGCCCCAGTCGGCCGCGACCGAGCTGCAGCAGGGCGTTGGCGATGGCCACGCCCTCCTGGCCCAGGGCGTCGCGGTACTCGTTGAGGATCGCGGTCTCGCGCGCGTAGACCAGCTTCGTCCCGCCGGACGCCTTGCGTGTCTTCCCGATGATGCGGGAGACCTCGGAGCGGCGCGACGCCGCCTCGATGATCGTACGGTCCAGTTCATTGATCTCCAGGCGGTAGGCCTGGATCTCGGCGTCCGACAGCGGATCATCGGTGCCGCTGCTCAGTGTCGATGCGGCAGCGGAGTTCACGGCCTCATTCTCCGGCCCCTTCGAAGGTTCGCTCATGGTCGGTAATTCTACGTCCGCGTGGGTTGTAGGGTGGACAAGACCCGAACACAGGGCCGTGAAATACAGCTGACGAGGAGCGCCGCACAGTGAACCAGGGCATGTCCGACCACCCCTTCGACGGGCAGATCCCGTTCCCTGAGGACGCTTTCCCGGACGAGTCCGCGCAGGACGCCGGGTGGGATGCCCCGCCGGAGGAGGACCTGCCCCCGGAGGACGCCGGTGACCTGCTCAACGGGTTCGCGGCGGACTTCGCCGACTCGGTCGCCCACCTCGCCCCGCTGCCTGAACTGCCGCCCGAGCCGGAGTACCCGGAGATGCCGGCGGCCGTGCCGTCGGGAGATCAGCCGCACCGTGCGACCGCCCCGGCGTCCCTGCGCCCCGGTGGTGGCAACGGACTGGCCGCCCGTGAGGAGGAGCTGCTTGCCGGGCTGAACCCGGCCCAGCGTGCCGCCGTGGTCCACCACGGGTCCCCGCTGCTCATCGTCGCCGGTGCCGGTTCCGGCAAGACCAGTGTGCTCACCCGGCGGGTGGCGTGGCTGCTCGCCCACGGTGTCGCACCCTGGCAGATTCTGGCGATCACCTTCACCAACAAGGCCGCCGCGGAGATGCGCGAACGTGTCACCGATCTGGTCGGCCCGGTCGCCGAGCGGATGTGGCTGTCCACCTTCCACTCCCTGTGTGTCCGTATCCTGCGGGCGAATGCGCAGCTCATCGAGGGGCTGAACACCAATTTCACCATCTATGACTCGGACGACCAGAAGCGTCTGATCACCATGGTGCTCAAGGACCACGACTGCGACCTCAAGGAGTTCGCTCCGCGCGCGGTCCTCAGCGTCATCTCCAACTGGAAGAACGAACTGCAGGGACCGGCCGAGGCGCTCAAGGAGACGCAGGAGGACGGCAACCGGCACCGCGAGCAGATCGCCCTGGTATACCGCGACTACCAGGCGCGGCTGCGTGAATCGAACGCCGTGGACTTCGACGATCTCATCGGCGAGGTCGTCTGGATGCTGCAGGCCAACCCGGCGGTGGCCGACCATTACCGCCGCCGGTTCCGCCATGTGCTCGTCGACGAGTACCAGGACACCAACCACGCCCAGTACGTGCTGGTCTCCACGCTCGTGGGGGAGGGGCCGGGTGCCGGTGAACTGTGCGTGGTCGGTGACGCGGACCAGTCGATCTACGCCTTCCGTGGTGCGACGATCCGCAATATCGAGGAGTTCGAGCGCGACTACCCGCATGCCGAGACGATCCTGCTGGAGCAGAACTACCGCTCCACCCAGAACATCCTCTCGGCGGCGAACGCCGTCATCGCCCGGAACCAGGGGCGCCGCGAGAAGAAGCTGTGGACGGACTCCGGCGACGGCCCGCTGATCGGCGGTTACGTCGCCGACAACGAACATGACGAGGCCCGGTTCATCGCCCAGACCATCGACCAGCTGGTCGACGACGGGGACGCCACCTACGGCGATATCGCGGTGATGTACCGGACGAACAACTCCTCACGTGTCGTGGAGGACGTGCTCGTGCGTTCCGGCCTGCCCTACAAGGTCGTCGGTGGTACCCGGTTCTACGAACGTCGGGAGATCCGGGATGTGGTGGCCTACCTCAAGGTCCTCGACAACGCCGAGGACACGATGGGCCTGCGCCGCATCATCAACACCCCGCGCCGTGGTATCGGTGACCGGGCGATCTCACAGGTCAGCGTGCACGCCGAGAACATGGACCTCAGCTTCGCAGGTGGTCTGCGTGCTGCGGCAGCCGGCGAGGTGCCGGGCCTGAGCTCCCGGGGACGCAACGCCATCGCCGGGTTCCTGGAGCTCATGGACGGTCTGCGTGAGGATCTGCCCGGCCATGTCATGGAGGCCTCCGACGGATCCTCCCTGGAGATCCCCGATCTGGGCGCGGTGATCCGTGACGTCCTGGACCGCACGGGCTACACCACGGAACTGGAGAAATCGAACGATCCGCAGGACGGCTCCCGGCTCGACAACCTCCATGAGCTGGTCTCCGTCGGTCATGAGTTCTCCCAGGAGGCCGCGAATCTCGCCGCCTATGAGGCGATGCCGGACACCGCCGGTGGCACCGCGGCGCAGCAGGAGAGTAGCGCTGCAACTGATGCAGATGCTGCCGCGGACGCCGTGCTCTCCGAGGGCGAGCCGGCACCGGGCAGCCTCCAGGCGTTTCTCGAGCGCGTCAGCCTGGTCGCGGACGCGGACCAGATTCCCGGTGAGGAGCAGGAGCTCATCACCCTGATGACGCTGCACACCGCCAAGGGGCTGGAGTTCCCGGTGGTCTTTCTCACCGGGTGGGAGGACGGGCAGTTCCCGCACCAGCGGGCACTGGGCGATCCCACCGAACTGTCCGAGGAACGGCGTCTGGCCTATGTCGGCATCACGCGTGCCCGCCAGCGGCTGTACCTCTCGCGCGCGATGACGCGGTCATCCTGGGGGACGCCCGCCAACAATCCGCCCTCGCGCTTCCTCGACGAAATCCCCGGTGAACTCATCGACTGGATCCGTGAGGAGCCGACCCCGTCCTGGGGCGGTGGCTGGGGGTCGTCGACCTCCGGTGGCTACGCCGACGGTACGAGCTTCGGCGGTGGCGGCTTCGGTGGCGGCTACGGCGGCGGGTCCGGTTACGGTTCCCGCCAGTCGTCCTCCCCGGCCCCGAAGCGCAAGGCGCCGTCCTCGCCACTGTCCGGCGGGAAGCCGCTGGAACTGGCCGTGGGGGACCGGGTCAACCACGACAAGTACGGGCTAGGCACGGTCAAGACCGTCGACGGGTCCGGGGTGCGCGCCACCGCCACCATCGACTTCGGAGCCAGTGGAACGGTTCGGCTCATGCTGATCGGTGGAGTCCCGATGGAGAAACTCTAGAACCGAATCCGGAACTGACACGGTATCTCGAATTCGGGGGTAACAGTACTGAAAAAATAGGTAACCGGGTATTTACGTGTTCGGGGGTGTAAGTATGTGGATTTGCTGCTAGATTCCAGGGAACACACTGAATCTGCTGGGGTGTGAATGGCGGGTGACCACCGTCGACCGGCCGTTGACCGCGGCCCGTCACATTCCAGCCTCTCCTGGAAGACTGCCCACAACATGCTCAGATACATTCTGAAGAGCGTGGCCACCTGGTTGGGCGTGATCGTCATCGCGACGAATCTCGCCTGGTTCCTGGCCGCTACCTTCCTTGATCCACGGTCGAATTATGTCGGTCGGCGCCCTCCGATGTCGCCGGAACAGATCGACGACATTCTCACACCGCTGAACCTCAGCCCGAACCAGCCTCTTCTGGAACGGTGGTGGTCCTGGATCACCGGGGTGGTCCTCCACTGGGACTGGGGGACTTCTCCGATCGGCGATTCGGTCAATGACCAGGTCGGCTTCCGCATGTGGACCTCCGCCCAGCTGCTGCTGCTGGCGACCATTCTTTCCGTGGTCATCGGCGTCGCCGTCGGCGTCTACACCGCCTCCCGCCAGTACAAGGTCGGTGACCGTGTCTGGCAGGGCATCTCGATCGTCACCCTGAACCTCCATGTCGTCGTGGTCTCCGTCGCCGTGGTCACCGTCGGCCGGTGGATCAACGACACCTCCGGCAGCCGCATCTTCTACGTCACCGGCTCGAAGAATTCCGACGTCCACGGGTTCTTCCCCGTGCTCGTCGACGTCGCACAGCACCTGATTCTCCCCACCATCTCCCTGGTCATCATCACCTACGCCACCTACCACATGCTGCAGCGCAGCCTGCTGCTCGACAATCTCGGCGCAGACTACGTCCGTACCGCCCGGGCCAAGGGCCTGGGCCGCGGCAAGGCCATCCGCCGTCACGCGCTGCGGACGTCGCTGATCCCGGTCGCCACCAATGTCGCCTTCTCCATCCCCGGCATCTTCGTCGGAGCCATCATGACCGAGAAGATCTTCGGGTGGAACGGCATGGGCCAGTACACGATCGACACCATCACCAGGAACGACGTCAACGGAGCCGTCGCCGTCGCCGCCTTCGGGGCGGTCGCCACCGCGCTCGGTGCGGTGCTCTCCGACATCCTTGTCGTCATCCTCGACCCGAGAGTACGGGTGAACTGACATGACCATCCAGAATCTCCAGGACGCGGCCTCCGCCCCGGACCCGCAGGAGCCCCCGGTCACCGTGGCCAAGCGCCGCGGCACCAGCAAGACCATGCTCTATGTCCGCCGGTTCCTGCGGAACAGGATGGCGGTTGTCGGCGTGGTGATCTTCGTCTTCCTCGTCCTGGCCGCCGTTGTCGGGCCACACCTGACGAAGTGGTCCTACAGTGACCCCGACTTCCTCAACCTGTCGACCGAACCCTCCGGTGAGCACTGGTTCGGTACCACGGACGCCGGCAACGACCTTTTCGCCCAGACCGTCCACGGTCTCGGCCGGTCGCTGACCATCGCCCTGCTCGTCGCCTTCGGTACCACGATCATCTCCGCCCTGGTCGGCACCGGAATGGCGCTCTACGGCGGACGCGTCGAGAAATTCCTGCTGTGGATCATCCACCTGCTGCTCGCCGTGCCGTCCTTCCTCTTCATCGCACTCATTGTCGGTGGCTCCGGCGGTGACTGGAAGGCCCTGACCCTGGTGCTCATCGTCTTCGGCTGGATGATGACGGCCCGCGTGATCTGGTCGATGGCGCTGTCGGTCCGCGAGAACGACTACATCCGCGCCGCCGGCTACATGGGCGTCAGCAAGGCCCGCACCATCGTCCGCCACATGATCCCGAACATCGGCTCCCTGCTGGTAATCCAGTTCACCCTCGCCGTCGTCTCCACCATCGCCAGCGAGACGGGCCTGTCCTTCCTGGGCCTCGGTGTGAAACTGCCGGATGTCTCCCTCGGTACCCTCCTGCAGGTCGGCGCCGGCAACCTCACTGCCGCTCCCTGGCAGTTCTGGTTCCCGGCGGGAGCGCTGACCCTGCTCACGGTCTCCATCGCCTTCATCTCCGACGGCCTGCGTGACGCCCTCGACCCCAACTCTTCGGCAGGAGGCCGAGCATGACCGGCACCAGCACAGACACCCCCGTCCTCTCGGTCCGTGACCTCTCGGTTTCCTTCCCCTCGGAGGCCGGCACGGTCAACGCCGTCCGTGGCGTCAGTTTCGACCTCTACCGGGGTCGCACTCTCGGCATCGTCGGCGAGTCCGGCTCCGGCAAGTCCGTCACCTCCATGGCGGCGATGGGCCTTCTCCCGGACTACGCGAAGATCACCGGGTCGATCACCTACGACGGCCGCGAACTCGTCGGTATGTCCGACCGCGAGATGTGCGACATCCGCGGTAACGGCATCGGCATGATCTTCCAGGACCCGTTGACCGCCCTGACCCCCGTCTTCACCGTCGGCGACCAGATCGTCGAGGCGATCCTCTGCCACCAGAACGTGTCGAAGTCTGCGGCCTGGAAGCAGGCCGTCGAGCTGCTCGACCTGGTCGGTATCCCGGAACCGGACAAGCGTGTCCGGTCGTTCCCGCACGAGTTCTCCGGCGGCATGCGCCAGCGCGCGGTCATCGCCATCGCGATCGCGAACAACCCCCGTGTCCTCATCGCCGACGAGCCGACCACCGCTCTCGACGTGACCGTCCAGGCCCAGGTGCTCGACGTCATCCGACTGGCCCAGCGGGAGACCGGTGCGGCGACGATCATGATCACCCACGACATGGGTGTCGTCGCCGGCACCGCCGACGACGTCATGGTGATGTACGCCGGGCGACCGGTCGAACGGGCCGGGGTGGACGCCCTGTTCACCGAACCGAAGATGCCCTACACCGTCGGTCTCCTCGGCTCCACGCCGCGTGTCGACCGGCCGGCCACCGAATCGCTCACCCCGATCACCGGCACCCCGCCGTCCCTGGTCGATCTGCCCCACGCCTGCACCTTCGCGCCGCGGTGCCCGGTGGCCACCGACGCCTGCCTTGACGGTGAGCCGGAGCTGACGCCCCTGGCGAACGCCCCGGAACGTGCCGCCGCGTGCATCCGCTCCGAGGAGATCTCCGGCGGCAGGCTCGACGGTAAGGAGCTCTTCGCCGCTCCGGCACTGCCGGCGGACATCTACGCCGGCGTCCCGCGTGAAGAGCGCGACCAGACCCTGGAAGTCACCAATCTCCACAAGTCCTTCCCGCTGGTCAAGGGTGCCCTGGTCAAGCGCCGCATCGGTACGGTGGACGCCGTCAAGGGTCTCACCTTCGAGGTCCGGGCGGGGGAGTGCATGGCGATTGTCGGAGAGTCCGGCTCCGGAAAGACGACCACCCTGCTCGAGATCATGGACCTCACCCCGCCGGAGGATACGACTATCCTCCTCGGTGGGAAGGACGCCGGGTCCATGAGCAACCGTGAACGCCGGGCGGTCCGCAAGGACATCCAGATCGTGTTCCAGGACCCGATGAGTTCCCTGGATCCGCGGATGACCATCAAGGAGATCATCGCCGAGCCACTGCATTCCCTCGGCTACGAGGGGGATGTCGACGACCGGGTCACCGAGATGACGGGGCTGGTGGGCCTGGACCCCGACCAGCTCGACCGGTTCCCCGGCCAGTTCTCCGGCGGTCAGCGCCAGCGCATCGGCCTGGCCCGCGCGCTGGCGACCAACCCGAAGCTCATCGTCCTCGACGAGCCGGTCTCCGCACTGGATGTCTCGATCCAGGCCGGCGTCCTCAACCTGCTCAACGACCTCAAGCGACGCCTCGGCATCTCCTTCCTCTTCGTCGCCCATGATCTCTCGGTCATCCGGCATCTCTCGGACCGCGTCGCGGTGATGTACAAGGGCGAGTTCGTGGAACAGGGAGACACCGACGAAGTCTTCGACCATCCGCAGCACGAGTACACGAAGAAGCTGCTCTCGGCGATCCCGGTTCCTGACCCGGCTGTCGAACGCGCCCGTCACGAGCGGGCGGCCACCGCCCTGCAGAACAGCGGCTCATAGAGCCGGATATGTCATGCGACCGCAGCACAGGAACCGGGACGGGCGCGGCCCACCCGGTCTGACCATGCCCTGACGTCCGTTTATCCCCCTTCTGACACGAGGAGAAGACCATGAAGCTCTACACCTCCGCACCGACACGTGGACGGCGGTGGCGCACCCGTAGCGTCCTCGCGATCTCCACGGCGACCATGCTCACCCTCGCCGCCTGTGGCGGCAGCGACGACGACGGCCCCGAGGCCAGTGACTCCGGTTCCGTGGCCGCGTCCGACATCAACGCGAAGGACCGCGACGAGATCCAGGATGGTGGCGACGCCACCCTCTGGCTCGAGGAAATGGCGGAGCAGCAGAACCCCTTCCAGGCCGACGGTAACCTGTACACGAACTACGTCTGGGATTTCTACAATCCGCAGATGGTGCTCTTCGACGCCGAGGGCAACTTCCAGGCCAACCCGGACTACCTCACCGATGTCTCGGAGGAGACCGAGGACGGCAAGACCGTGGTGACCTACACCATCAACGACAAGGCCCAGTACAACGACGGCACGCCGCTGGACTGGACCGCCTTCGAGAACACCTGGAAGGCCAACAAGGGAGACGCCGAGGGCTACAACATCTCAAGCTCCGACGGCTACGTGCTCATCGATTCGGTCACGAAGGGCGACAACGACAAGCAGGCCGTCGTCACCTTCAAGCAGGAGTACGCCTGGTGGGAGGGACTGTTCAACTACGTCCTGCCGCCCCAGGTGAAGGACGCGGACACCTTCAACTCCGCGTACCTCAAGAAGCTGAACCCGGAGTGGGGTGCCGGACCGTACAAGGTGGACCGTGCGGACTTCAATTCTGGTGAGGTCACCTTCGTCAAGAACGAGAAGTGGTGGGGTGACGAGGGCAAGCTGGACAAGGTCACCTACCGCTACCTGGAGGACCAGGCCAGCATCAACGCCTTCCAGGCCGGTGAGCTGGACACGACGCGCGTCATCACCAAGGATCGTTTCGCGACGGCCACGGGCATGGGCGACAAGGCGGACATCCGCACCTCGCTGCGTCCCTCCAACTTCCTGGTCACCCTCAACGGCAAGTCCCCGCAGCTGGGGGATGTCGCGGTCCGTGAGGCCATCATGACCGGCATCGACCGTGAGCAGCTGGCGAAGATCCGCTTCAACGGCCTGAACTACACCGAGGATCTGCCCGGCTCCTTCGTCCTCTTCCAGACCCAGGACGGCTACGACGATAACTTCGGTGCCGAGGTGACCTTCGACCCCGAGAAGGCCAAGGAACTGCTCGACGAGGCAGGCTGGACCGAGGGTTCCGGCGGCATCCGCGAGAAGGACGGGGAGAAGCTCTCCCCGAAGTACGTGCTGCTCGGCGATGACCCGGCACAGAAGGCCCAGGCCACCGCCATCCAGAAGATGCTCAAGGACATCGGGGTGGACATGACCATCCAGGAGCGTCCGTCCTCCGACTTCTCGAAGGTGACCTCGGAGCGCGACTTCGACATCTTCCAGATGGGCTTCAGCTCCACCGATCCCTTCGGTGTCGCCTACTTCGACCAGATCTACAACTCGGAGTCTGAGCTGAACAAGTCCGGTACCGGTTCTGCGGAACTGGACGCCAAGATCCGCGACCTGCAGCAGATCGGTGACCCGGACGAGCAGATCGAGAAGGCCAACGAGCTCGAGAAGGAGGCGTTCGCCGAGTACGGCATCATGCCGACCTTCAACGGCCCGGACATCTGGGCCGTCACCCCGGGCCTCGCGAACTACGGTGCATTCGGGTTCGCCAAGGTTCCGGTCCAGAACATCGGCTGGGAGAAGTAGTCTCCACGGAACAGCAGAGAACCCCCGCATCCTCACCGGGATGCGGGGGTTCTTCTGTGGTGGACGCCTGTGACGGTCAGGCTGTCCGGGGGAGCGGAGACTAGATCTGGACGCCGCGCTCGGCGAGCCAGCCCTGCGGGTCAACGGAGTTGACGCCGTCGGGGTAGACCTCGAAGTGGCAGTGCGGGCCGGTGGAGAAGCCGAGGTTGCCGACGCCGGCGATCTTCTGGCCGGCGGTGACCTGCTGGCCGACGGTGACGTCGATGGTCTGCATGTGGCCGTAGACGGTGATGGTGCCGTCATCGTGCTTGATGCGGACCCAGTTGCCGAAGCCGGAGGCGGGGCCGGCATCGATGATAGTGCCGGACTGGGCGGCGACGATCGGGGTGCCCAGCGGGGCGGCCAGGTCGATGCCCTTGTGCATGGTGCCCCAGCGGACCTCGTAGCCGGAGGTGTAGGTACCGTCGGTCGGCTTGACGGTCTGCGGGGTGCGGTTGAGCAGGTCCTGGGCGATACGCGCGGCGTTGAAGTCCAGGGCGCTGGTCAGCTGCGCATTGAGGTTGTCGAAGTTGAGGTCCTGCGGGGCGGCGAGGATCTGGGCTGCGGACTCCGCGGCCGGGGCCTCGGAGGAACCCTGGGCGAGAACCTTGGAGTCGGACGCGAGGGCGACGGCGGCGTCATCCCGGTCTGCGGACTGGACGGTGGCGGCACCTGCACCTGCGGCACCGGCGGTGGCGACTCCGGTCACGGCGACGGCGGCGAATGCCAGCCGACGCTTGGCCGAGGTGTCCAGTTTCCGGTGGGTGGTGTGCTGCGCTTCAGTCATTGTCTGCCGTGGCTCCATGTGATCGTTTCAGGGCCGTCAACCCTGGTTCCGTTACTTTCCAGTCGCTCATTTGTGACCGGATCGTTATCTAACGAGGTTGAACTCTAATGGGGAGATGGTCTGCGGGCAACCTCTTCGGGCGAAAAATCACGGTTCAGCAACATCGGGGGAGGGGTGTGTGGGGGTGCCTCGGGTGTGGTTTCACTCTGTATGAGCAGTTCATGGCGCATATGTGACTGATGTGGCGGGGGTATCTGACAGGGTGTCCGAAATCCCTGGTGTGCCCTTCCCCGACGATGAGACCCTCGGCAGGCACAATGGGACGGGTGAACAACGAGAGCCACCGTCCCAGTCCCCGGTCACGTAACACCGGTCGCGGGTCGGAGGAGCGGCGCCGACGGGCGGGCACCTCCGGCCCGGAACGGGGGAGCGCCCGGAGTTCTTCCCGGAATGCCTCCCGCTCATCCTCCACCGCCCGTGACACCTCCCGCGCATCCACCCGTGGTGTGAACCGGGATGTGACACGGGGAGGAGAGGGGTTCGTCGACGGTGCCCACGGTGCGGACCCCCGGGATCCGCGTCAACGGACCGCTGCGCGGGCGTCGGGGCGTCCTGCGTCCCAGGGGCGCTTCGGTGCCTTCTGGTCGGTCTGGGGGCCGCACATCCGTCGCTTCGGGCCGGGGATTCTCCTCAACCACGGCGTGACCGTGGCCGTGGCGCTCGTTATCGCCGTGGTGCTGGCGATCGGCACGACCTTCCGTGCCGTCCCCGCCTACATCGGGTCAGTGTGGCTGTTGTCCAATCTCGCCCCCGTGACGATCAGCGGGGCGTCCCTCGGCGTCGCACCCTTACTTCCTGCACTCCTGATCTTCGTCGCGCATTCCCGCCGGATCCGGACGACCTGCGGGACCACCGTCACGGTGCGCGGTATCCGTACCGTCGCTGTCCTGGGCGTCCTCGTCCCGGCGGTGTTCACGCTCATCGCCTGGCTGATGGTGTGGGACGCCTCGAAGGTCTTCGATGTCGCGCCACCCAATATCTTCCTCGCGTTGCTGACGACGGTGCTGCTCAACGGTGCCGTGGTCATCGCCGGACTGGGGCCGAAAATCTGGCGTGCACTGCTGCTGCGTCGGGGCATGCCGACGTGGCCGGTCGAGTCGGTGCTGCTGGCCGACCGTTTCTTCAAGGTGCTGCTGCTCGTGGGGGCGGCCGTGGCGGCCATCGGTCTGCTCGTCAACCATGCTGCGGTGGGTCGTGCGTACGACATCGCCGGCGGGGCCGGTGGTGTGCTCGGCCTGACGCTGCTCAGTCTCGTCTACTTCCCGAACCTCGCGGTCGGCGCGACGTCGGTGATCATGGGCGGCGAGATGCACATCGGTGACGGCAGTGCCTCGCTGTTCGCGGTGACGAACGCGAACATGCCGCCGCTGCCGGTGCTGGCCGTCATGCCGAATGACTCGATCCCGCTGGGGCCGGTGTGGCTGCTCATCCCTGCGGTCACTGCCGTGGTGACGGTCTACCGCTGGTTCGCCGGACGCCGCTTCATCGAGTCCCCACTGTTCACCGCGATGGGTGCGGGGCTGTGTGCCGGTGTCGCCGGCCTGCTCATCGCCTGGTTCGCAGGCGGTGAGCTCGGTTACTACGGCTCGACCGGACCGCTGCTGTGGCTGACGCCGTTGCTGTTCCTGGGCTGGATGGTGCTGCCCGCCCTCGTCGTGTTCGGCTGGGTCGCCTGGTCAGGACGCCGCGTCACGGAGTCTGCCGGTGACTTTGCGGACGACTACGTGGACGACGAGGCAGTAGAGGACGTCGAAGAAGAGAT
>NHCFJ05603__coassemble_589_pt1 | contig 46181 bp, 43 predicted proteins | sample NHCFJ05603__metabat2_low_PE_007 | metagenome-assembled genome bin NHCFJ05603
TCTACAACACCCTGTTGCAGGTCCTCGAGGATGGTCGCCTCACCGACGGCCAGGGTCGCATGGTGGACTTCAAGAACACCGTGCTGATCTTCACCTCGAACCTGGGCACCAGGGACATCTCCAAGGCCGTGGGCATGGGCTTCTCCAGCTCCGGCGAGGCCAGCGAGGAGACCCAGTACGAGCGGATGAAGCAGAAGGTCAACGACGAGCTGAAGAAGCACTTCCGCCCGGAGTTCCTCAACCGTATCGACGACATCGTGGTCTTCCACCAGCTCACCCAGAGCCAGATCGTCGAGATGGTCGACCTGCTGCTCGGTCGGCTGCGTAAGGCACTGTCCGACAAGGACATGGCCCTGGAGGTCTCCGACAAGGCGAAGGACCTGCTGGCGAAGCGTGGCTTCGACCCGGTGCTCGGTGCCCGCCCGCTGCGTCGCACGATCCAGCGCGAGATCGAGGACCACCTGTCCGAGGAGATCCTCTTCGGCAACGTGGCCTCCGGTGAGATCGTCACCGTCGACGTCGACAACTGGGACGGCGGCTCCCGGACCGAGGGCGCGACCTTCGTCTTCGGCTCCAGGCCGAAGCCGGCTCCGGTCGTCATCCCCGAGGTCGAGGACGAGGCCGAGACCGCCGATGCCACGGCGGATGCCGGTGCCGACACCGGCGACGCCCAGTAGCGTCACCTCGAGGTCGTCATCCTGACGGTCCCACCCCGACGGGGGCTACCGCGGTAAGCGGTAGCCCCCGTCGTGCTGTTCGACCAGGCCGTCGGCCAGCAGGGACGCCAGGGCGCGGTCGCGCTGGGCGGCATCCGGGCCCGAGTCAGGGAAGCCCTCTGCCGTGCCCTGCTCACGGAGCACCGCCATGATCCGGCCACGGACCTGACGGTCAGTGCCCTCGAACTTCTGCACCCGGCGCTTCGCCTCCGCCTTCGCCGCGTCGGAAGGCTCGGGTCGCCCCAGCGCCAACCACCGGCAGCGGGAGGAGACCGGGCACTCGCCGCAGCGGGGGGACCGTGCCGTACAGACCACCGCGCCGAGCTCCATGAGGGAGGAACACATCCCCAACGCCTCGTCGCGGCGTGACCGGTCGTGCAGCGGACCGGTGTAGCCCCGCTTGACCAGGTCAGGATCATCATCGACCCAGGGCATCAGATCCGCGACGTCGGCGAGATCGCGGGCCTTCGCCGGCCCCTGCAGATATTCACCCTGGACGATGCGCCGCTGGACGCGACGGACGTTCGTGTCCACCACCGGGACCACCGTGCCGAAGGCGAAAGCGGCGACGGCACGGGCCGTGTACCCGCCGATGCCGGGCAGCGCGAGCAGCTCGGCGACGTCCGAAGGAACCTCGCCGTCGTGGCGTTCCACGATCGCCCGGGCGCAGTCCCGCAGTCGCAGTGCCCGCCGCGGGTAGCCGAGGTTCGCCCAGGCCCGCAGCACCTCGTCGACCGGGGCATCCGCCAGATCCGCGGGGGTGGGCCAGCGTTCCGTCCACTGCCGCCACAGCGGCTCAACCCGGGCGACCGGGGTCTGCTGCGACATGATCTCGCTGAGCAGGATCGCCCAGGGGCTGGTGCCGGGTTCACGCCAGGGCAGTGGACGCGCCGTGCGATGGAACCAGTCGTTGAGGAGAGACCCGAGGCTCGCGTCCCCACTGTGCCCACGGTCGACGGATACAGGTGCAGTCATGATCGTTCTACTGTGCCGCACCACGGGCGTGCGGGCCAACCTGCCGGTACACGGGAACTCCCGCACAGCCGACGGAGCGGTGCGATGGCAGAATGGTCTCCATGCCCATCGAACAGACACCCACGAGTTTCGAATCCCGCTACATCCCGCAGGGAGCCCTCGACACCCTCCAGCGCGGCAACGCCCGGTTCATGACCGAGGATCCCGCCCACCCCCGCCAGGACCACGACCGTCGCGAACTGATGACCTCAGGTCAGCGGCCCTTCGCCGTCGTGCTCGCCTGTTCGGACTCCCGGGTCCCCGTCGAGATCATCTTCGACCAGGGCCTCGGTGACCTCTTCGTCATCCGTACCGCCGGCGAGATCACCGACCTCTCCGTGCTGGCGTCCCTCGAATTCGCCGTCGTCGGCCTGGGGGTTCCGCTGGTCGTGGTGCTCGGCCACGAGAGCTGCGGAGCGGTGGGAGCGGCGCAGAAGGCGCTGGAGACCGGTGAGATGCCGTCCGGCTTCCAGCGCGTCCTCGTGGAGAAGGTCACCCCGTCGCTGCTCGCCGCCCGCGCCGAGGGCCGGGACACCACCGAGGACTTCGAGAAGCACCACGTCGTCGAGATCGCCGAGCACATCGTGGACCGTTCCCCGCAGATCGCCCAGCGACTGAAGGACGGCACCGTGGGTGTCGTCGGTATGCGCTACCGGCTGTCCGACGGGCTCACCGAGCCGGTCGTGAACTACGGTCTGGAGATCGACGGAGTCCCCGCCCAGCCCCTGAACTGAGCAGGACTGAGTGAGACTGTGCGGGACTGAGCGGGACTGAGCGGGACTGAGTATGAACTGAGTCCGGCCCGTGTCGTGACAGGGTTCACGGTCAACGGCTGGATACACTGGGATCCGTGAGCCAGCCCTCGAACCCGTACAACCGCCCTCTGCCCCCGGAGATCTACCGTCGCCGACGCATCGCCGCCGGTGTGGGGCTGCTGGTGCTTGTCCTGGTACTGGTGCTGATCGTCCGGGCCATCACCGGTGGGGGAGGCGACAGTACGGAGACCGCTGCGGACAGTTCGACGAGTTCGGCTACCGCCGGGTCGTCGGAGTCCGCCACCGGGTCCGCCGACGCCTCGTCGGGCGTATCGACATCTGAGACCTCCGGGTCCTCCGAGGCGAGCGAGGCGAGCGAGGGAGCCGACCCCTCAGAGTCCCGTACCGCCGAGCCGACCGGCACCTGCAACGTCGACGACCTCCGGCTGGAGGTCCGTTCCGGCGCACCGACCTACGCCGGCGGTCAGCTGCCGGACTTCATCATGTCGGTCACCAACAACTCCGAGGCGGACTGCACGGTCGACCTCGAGGCGAACCCCATGAGTTTCGAGGTCTTCAATCTCGCCAGCTACGAGCGGATCTGGGGCGACACCGACTGCAATGAGCCGACCGCCTCCGAGGACATCGACCTTGCCGCAGGTGAGTCCCGTAACTTCGCCCTCAACGGCTGGTCCAGGACCACCTCCGCACCCGATCAGTGCGCCGACCGGGCGGACGCCGGCACCGGTGCCTTCCTCCTCTACGGGCACCTCGGTGACAAGGTCTCCGAACCGGCCACCTTCAACCTTGCCTGACCGGGGAGCTCTCTGACGCCGGTCAGTCCCGGTCCTTCTTCCTCCGCTCCGGGTACTTCCGCCGGGCCTCCTTCGCCAGGCCGAGCTGTTCCAGTGCCTCTCCCAGCGTCCTCACCGGGATGATGCGCAGTCCCTTCACCCGCACGCGGTCAGCGTCCCTGGTGGACGCCGGGACAATCGCCGAGGTGAACCCCAGCCGGGCCGCCTCGGACAGCCGCAGCCGAAGATCCGGGACACGCCGGACCTCGCCACCCAGTCCGAGTTCTCCGACCGCGACCAGGCCGTCCGGCAGCACCTTGTCATGCCGGGTGGACGCCAGCGCCAGTGCGGTCGCCAGGTCCGCCGCAGGTTCACTGATCTTCATGCCGCCGACGGTCGCCGCATAGACCTCATGACCCATCAGGTCGATGCCCGCGCGGCGCGCGAGGACCGCGAGAATGGTGGCGACACGACCCGTGTCGATACCGGTGACCACACGCCGTGGGTTGCTCATCTCCGTCTCCATGGCGAGTGTCTGGATCTCCCCGGGCATGGCACGGCGTCCGTCCATGATCACGGTGACCGCCGTCCCGGAGACCGGTTCGTCCCGCTGGTTGAGGAAGAGACCGGAGGGGTCGGGGACCTCCCGGATACCCTCGGAGGTCTGCTCGAAGCATCCGACCTCGTCGGTGGCGCCGAACCGGTTCTTCTGCCCCCGGAGGAAACGCAGCGCACTGTGCCGGTCACCCTCGAACTGGAGGACCACGTCCACCAGGTGCTCGACGGTGCGTGGGCCGGCGACCGCCCCGTCCTTGGTCACGTGACCGACGAGCAGCACCGGGATGCCCGTGGTCTTGGCGAAGGTGGTGAGCGTGGCGGCGACCGCCCGGGTCTGCGCCACACCGCCGGCGACACCCTCCACACCCGTGGCGTGCAGGGTCTGCAGGGAATCGACGATGACGAGCTCCGGGCGGGTCACCTCGATCTGCCCCAGCGCGGTCTCCAGGTCGTGCTCTGCGGCGAGCCAGAGGTTCGCGGACAGTGCGTCGGTGCGTCCGGCGCGCTGGCGGACCTGCCCGACCGACTCCTCGGCGGTGATGTAGAGGACGCTGCGGTCCTGCCTGGCCCACCGGTTCGCGACCTCCAGCAGGAGCGTGGACTTGCCGACGCCGGGCTCACCGGCGAGCAGGACCGCACTGCCGGGCACCACACCACCGCCGAGGACGCGGTCGAGCTCGCCGATACCGCTGGGCCGGTGCACCGCCCCGGAGGGGTCGATGTCGGTGACCTTCCGGGCCGGTGAGGTCGGGGTCAGACCGGACAGGGAGACTGCGCTGCTCTTCCCCGACCTGCCTGACGTGCCGGAGGTCACCGCCACGGCGGCGGGGGAGAGTTCTTCCACGGTGCCCCACTCACCGCAGGACGGACACTTTCCCACCCACTTGGACACACGGTGGCCGCAGGAGGAGCATTGGTAGCCGGGGGACTTCTTCGCCATGGACGACAGCCTATAGGGCGCCCGGACGTCGGAAACGCGCGCTCCCCGGTTGAGGGGAACGCGCGTTCGATAACCGGGTGGTCGTCCCGGCGGAGGATCAGTGCTGCTCGGGCAGGTCGGCGAGGTCGTCGCCGGCCTTGGTGATGCCGTCCTGGTCGCGGTGCAGGGAACCGGCCTCCGCGTAGTAGGAGACGATCGGGGCGTTGATCTCGATGTCACCCTCGTCGAACGTGAAGGTGACGGTGCGGGACGCACCCGGGAAGAAGTCCTCGCCCTGGACCGTGGTCGGCAGGTACTCGGTGCAGGAGGCGTCGCCGAGGGCCTTCTCGGCGTCATCGGCACGCATGTCCTTCAGGCCCTGCTCGGAGTCCGCCACCAGGTTGCAACGACCGTCGATGGACTTGGAGCCACCGAGGTTGAAGGACGCGTCCTGGACCTTCACGCCGGACAGCGTGACGGGGTTGTCCTGGATGGCCTGGTTGGAGGCGTTGAACTTCAGCGCCACCGAGTTGTCCTCCTGGATGACCAGGCTGACGTCGCGGACGACGGCGTCGCCGACCTCTCCGTTGGTGCCGTTCACGGCGGGGACCTGGTTCGCGGTCTGCGAGATCTGGCCGGCACCGCAGGCGGTGAGGGCCAGTGCCGCGGAACCGGCGACCAGGGCGAGCGCGCCGCGGGCGGCGGGGGACTTCAGGTGCTTCACTGTCTTCTCCTCCATTGAGGCATACGTCGTACTGCAGTCGGCGTCCAGAATAGCCCCTGCGGACCATGGTTACCTACTCAGTACCCCACTGAAGCAGCCCTGGAGGGGGAGGGAGGGGGGAGCGCGGTGGTAGACTTGCGCGTCATGGAGTTCAACATCGGGGACGTTGTCGTCTACCCCCACCACGGTGCCGCAGAGGTCAAGGGAATCGAGCAGCGGGAGTTCAAGGGTCAGAGCGTCGACTACCTCGTCCTGCGGATCCTCCAGGGTGATCTCCTGGTGAAGGTCCCGGCCGCCAACGCAGAGCTCGTCGGAGTGCGCGATGTCGTCGGGGAAGAGGGTCTGCAGAAGGTTTTCTCGGTCCTGCGTGAGACCGATGTCGAGGAGGCGGGCAACTGGTCCCGTCGCTACAAGGCCAACCAGGAACGTCTCGCCTCCGGCGACGTCAACCGTGTCGCCGAGGTCGTCCGCGACCTGTGGCGCCGCGACCAGGACCGCGGCCTGTCCGCCGGCGAGAAGCGTATGCTCGCCAAGGCGCGCCAGGTCCTCGTCGGTGAGCTCGCGCTCGCGGAAGGTGTCGACGACAAGAAGTCCGACGAGGTCATCGGCTGGCTCGAGACCGCGGTGATCCGTCACCGTGAGGCCGCTGCCGCCAAGCGTGCCGCGGAGGCCGCCGGTGAGGATCCGAAGCACACCGTCGACCTCGACGACGAGCTCGACGAAGACTGACCTGACAGAAGAACCCCGGGCATAAGGCCCGGGGGTGGGGGATCCGGAGATCAGGACGCGAAGCTGACCGGCGCGTCGCCCACCTCGCGGAAGCCGTTGGTGTGGTCTCCGAAGACCTTGAGGACGCACTTGTCGGTGGAGCAGTCCACCGCGTCGCCCTGCTCGGCGACGGTGAGTTCGACCTCGGCGTTACCGTCGGCGTCGACGTGGTCGGTGCCCTTGTCCGACCCTTCGGCGGTGATCCACTTCGAGTCCTCACGGTCTCCGGTGCAGTCGGGGGCCCCGCCCTCGCCCGCGGCGTCCGCCCCGGTCCCGGCCTTGCAGATGCCCACGTAGTAGCCGCCCTCGACGTCGAGACCGCGGACCGTGACGGTGATCGTGTCACCGTCGGCGAGGTCCTGGGTCTTGTCCGCGGTGATCTGCGGTTCGCCCGGGTCATTGGCGGGAGTCTCTTCGGCGGAGCCGTCGGCAGAGTCGGCGGCGTCCTCCTCCACTTCCTGGTTGAGCTCGGAGAGCGCCTCCTCGGCAGCCTGTGCGGCACGCTCGTTGGCGTCCTCGGGGCTTTCGTCGTCGGAGCAGGCGGCGAGCCCGAGGCTGAGGACGGCCGCGGCAGCGACCGCAGCGGCGCGGCGGACGAGGGGAGAGCGGAGGGTCAGGGTGGTCATCGGCATTCTCCTTGGAAAGGATGTCAGGTGATCGACGGTAGACGTCAGTTATTAGCTGACCCTAGCAAAATCACCCGATGCGGACGGTCGTCTTCACCGAACCCAGTCCGTCGATCTCCACGGTGACCTCATCGCCGTCAGCGAGGAAACGGTCGGAACCGGCACCCACGCCTTCGGGGGTGCCGGTGATGATGACGTCGCCCGCCTCCAGGGTCGTGAACTCGGAGATGTAGCGCACCAGGTCCACCGGTTTGAACACCAGATCAGCGGTGGAGTGCTCCTGCCGGAGCTCCCCGTTGACCCAGGTGCGCAGCACCGCACCCTCGGCCACCGGATCGACGTCCGTGGTGAGCCACGGCCCGAGGCCGGAGGACGCGTCGAGGTTCTTGCCCTGCAGCCACTGCTGGGTGCGGTACTGCCAGTCCCGCTGTGAGAAGTCGTTGCCGACGGCGTAGCCGGCGATGGCGTCCCGCGCCTCCTCCTCGGAGGCGCCCCCGGCTGCACCGGGCAGGCGGCGTCCGATGACGACCACCAGCTCACCCTCGTAGTCCGCCTTCGCCGCGAGGTGCTCCGGCACGGTGACCTCGGCGAATGGGCCGGTCAGGGCCGTGGCGAACTTGGCGAACAGGGTCGGGTGGTCGGGGACCGGGTGGCCCATCTCCACGATGTGCTCCCGGTAGTTCAGTCCGACACACAGTGCCTTACCGGGCCGGGGGATCAGCGGGAGGAGATCGGCGGGGTCCAGGGTGACCTCTGCGCCGTCGCGGCGTAGGCCGGTGTCCACCTTCGCGGTGAGGTCGCCGGGCGTCTTGGCGAGCAGGGTGCCGAGATCGCAGCGCTCCACGATGCGTCCGGTGACGGTGGTGGCGTCCGCGTCATCGACGAGGACGGTGGCGACGGTTCCTGCGTCGTCGATCCGGGCTGTGGCAAGTTTCATCTGCTTCTCTCCTACAATGACGGTGTGACTCTGCGCATCTTCGATACCGCGACCCGTGAACTCCGTGACTTCGTTCCGCTGCAGGAGGGGCATGCCTCGGTCTACCTGTGTGGTGCGACCGTGCAGTCCATCCCGCACATCGGGCACGTGCGTTCCGGTGTCGCCTTCGACATCCTGCGCAACTGGCTGGAGGCCAAGGGGCTCGACGTCGCTTTCGTCCGCAATGTTACCGACATCGACGACAAGATCCTCGCCAAGTCCGCCGAGAACAACCGCCCCTGGTGGGAGTGGGCCGCGACCCACGAGCGCGCCTTCACCCGCGCCTACGACCTGCTGGGCGTCACCCCGCCGTCCATCGAGCCGCGCGCGACCGGGCACGTCCCGGAGATGATCGCCTACATCCGACGGATCATCGACAACGGTCTCGGCTACGCCACCGAGGACGGGTCCGTGTACTGCCGGACCGCGCAGGTACCGGACTACGGCTTCCTGTCGCACCAGAAGCTCGACGAGCTCGACCAGGGTGAGGACGCCGCCCCCGGCAAGGAGGATCCGCGCGACTTCGCGATGTGGAAGGCCGCCAAGCCCGGCGAACCCGGCTGGCAGACCCCGTGGGGATTCGGCCGCCCCGGCTGGCACATCGAGTGCTCGGCGATGTCGAACAAGTACCTCGGCGGTGCCTTCGACATCCACGCCGGCGGCATGGACCTGCAGTTCCCTCACCACGAGAACGAGGCCGCCCAGGCACATGCCGCCGGGGACGCCTTCGCCAACCACTGGATGCACAACGGCTGGGTGACCATGTCGGGGGAGAAGATGTCCAAGTCCCTGGGCAACGTGCTCTCCGTGCCGAACGTCCTGACCCAGGTCCGGCCGATCGAGCTGCGCTGGTACCTCGGCTCGGCGCACTACCGTTCCATGCTGGAGTACTCGGAGAAGGCCCTGCAGGACGCCGCCGCCGGGTTCCGGAAGATCGAGAAGTTCCTCGACCGGGCTGTGGAGCTGCTCGGCGCCGACGCAGTCGAGGTCGGGGACTGGCGTCCTGCCTTCGAGGAGGCCCTCGACGACGACATCGCCGTGCCTGCCGCGCTCGCCGTCATCCAGGACGCCGTGCGCTCGGGCAACGCTGCGCTGGACGCCGGCGACAAGGACGCGGTGGCCCGGATCGCCGGTGAGGTGCGCGCGATGATGGGCGTCCTCGGGGTGGATCCGCTCTCGGACACCTGGGCCGGTGAGGACTCGAAGGGTCGTGGCCAGGGCATCGGCGCCGGGGCGTCCTCCGAGGCGCTCGAGGCACTGGACGTGCTCGTGAAGTCGGAGCTGGAGCGCCGGGCGACCGCGCGTGCCGAGAAGGACTGGGCCACCGCGGACGCCGTGCGTGACCGCCTGAAGGCCGCCGGCGTCACCGTCGCGGACTCCGCCGACGGGGCCACCTGGTCGCTGGGGTAGGTCGCAGAACCAGAGCCCCGAGATAGACCGGGGGGCTTCAGATCTGCGTCAGGCACGGATCGGGCATTCTGTGGCACAGGATCCGCGATCCGTGCCTGACGCAGATGTGCTGCATGGGTAGGGGAGATAAAGCAGAGCCGGGCACGGGCAGGGCAGGGAGGATTGCCGGAACCCTACTTCTCCGCCAGGGCGGTGCCCTTGAGCTCCGGGAGGGTGAACGCGGCCACCGCGGCGATGGCGAAGGCCACACCGAAGAGGGCGAAGAGTATGCCGGTACCGCCGAAGACCAGCAACGGCGGGACAATGAGCGGTGCGATGATCGAGGCGATGCGTCCGAACCCGGTCGCAGCACCCGTACCGGTCGCCCGCAGCGGAGTGGGGTACAGCTCCGGGCCGACCGCGTACAGCGCACCCCAGGCGCCGAGGTTGAAGAAGGACAGCAGGCAGCCCGCGACGATGATCGACCACTCGGCGTCCGCCAGACCGTAGAGCCCCGCCGCGCACGCCGAGCCGACGAGGAAGCCGGTCAGGGTGACGCGGCGTCCCCACTTCTCGATGAGCCATGCTGCGCAGGCGTAACCGGGCAGCTGCGCGACGGTGATGATCAGCGTGAAGGTGAAGGACTTCACCAGGGAGTACCCGTTGGCCGCCAGGATCGACGGGATCCACGTGAACGCCCCGTAGTAGCTGAGGTTGATGCAGAACCACACCGTCCAGAACGCGGCGGTGCGCTTACGCATCGACGGTGCCCAGACGGACGTGACCGGTTCGGTGGAGCCGGTAATCGCGGCGTCCTTCTGGGATTCGTCGAGGACGCGGTCGGCGGCGGACGCAGCGGACGCCTGCAGGAACCCCGCGGTCGGCTCGCTCGCCTCGAACTCGCGGACCGTGGTCTCCGCCTCCTCGTGGCGTCCCTTCGATTCGAGGTAGCGCACCGATTCCGGCAGGGTCAGCCGCACCACCAGCGCATAGGCGGCGGGGACGATGCCCACGGCGAAAGCCCAACGCCAGCCGTCGTCGCCCAGCGGCACCAGCACCGTGCCGATGATCGCCGCGGCGATCCAACCGACCGCCCAGAACGCCTCGAGCAGCACGACCATCCGGCCGCGGATCGCACGCGGTGAGAACTCCGAGACCAGGGTGGACGCCACGGGCAACTCCGCACCCAGGCCCAGTCCGATGACGAAGCGCAGGACCAGGAGCATGACCAGACCGGTGGACAGGGCCGCAGCGCCGGTCGCCAGTCCGTAGACCAGCAGGGTGACCGCGAAGACGTGGCGTCGGCCGAACTTGTCGGCGAGCAGTCCGCCGAAGGTCGCGCCGAGGGCCATGCCGATGAACCCGATGGAGGCGATCCACGAGGTCTCGGTCTGGGAGAGGTCCCAGTGCACGGTCAGGGCGGCCATGATGAAACCGATGAGGCCGACGTCCATGGCGTCCAGCGCCCAGCCGATGCCGGAGCCGGTGAGCAGTCGCGTGTGTTTCTTCGTCACCGGCAGCCGGTCGAGGCGTTCGGTGCGGCTGAGTGATCCGGTGTCGACCGGAGTCGAGGATGACGGAGATGACGGAGATGGCGGAGTCGTTTCCATGACGGATCAGGGTACCCTGACCGTCGCGTGAAGAACAGGTAGCAACAGGTGGCAACAGGTCGGGAATAGAGGTTGACCGGTACAGACCGTTAGGATGGCCCCCATGGCAGGAAACGACAAGCGCCGCGGTGCGGTGCGCAAGACCGAACGCAAGGGATCGACGAAGGGGTCCGGCGGTCAGGTCCGGCGGGGGCTCAAGGGCAAGAAGGCCACTCCGAAGGCGGAGGACCGCGTCTACCACGCGAAGTACAAGGCGAAGAAGGCCGCTGAGCGACGGGAATCCGGACGCCAGGCGAAGAAGGACCCGGACACCACCCCGGAGCTCGTGGTCGGGCGTAACCCGGTCATCGAGTGCCTCCACGCCCACGTCCCGTCGACCGCCCTCTACGTGGCGATCGGCACCGGCAACGACGACCGCCTCTCCGAGGCCGTGCACACCGCCGCGGAGCGTGGCATCCCGGTGCTCGAGGTCAGCCGCGACGAGATGGACCGGATGACCGGCAACGGTATGCACCAGGGCATCGGCCTGCAGGTCCCGCCGTACAAGTACGCCACCGACGACGATCTCATCGAGCGGGCGAAGGATTCAGGACGCCCCGGGCTCATCGTCGTGCTCGACAACATCACCGACCCGCGCAACCTCGGCGCGGTCATCCGTTCCGTCGCCGCGTTCGGTGGCCACGGTGTGGTCATCCCGGAGCGTCGGTCGGCCTCCGTGACCGCGGTGACCTGGCGTACCTCCGCCGGTACCGCCGCCCGGCTGCCCGTCGCCCGTGCGACGAACCTGGTCCGCTCGCTGAAGAAGTTCCAGCAGTCCGGGTACCAGGTCGTCGGTCTCGACGCCGGTGGCAGCCACACCCTCGACACCTACGACGGCACCGACCCGGTGGTCGTCGTGGTCGGTTCCGAGGGCAAGGGCCTGTCGCGTCTGGTGGGGGAGACCTGCGACGACATCCTCTCGATCCCGATGACCTCGACGGTCGAGTCGCTCAACGCCTCGGTCGCCGCAGGTGTGGTGCTCAGCGAGTTCGCGCGTCAGCGTCGGGTCCGCCAGCGCTGATCAGCCGGAAGGTCGTGTAGACCGCCGTCCACAGGACCACTCCGGTGGCGGCGAATATCCCGACCACGGCGAGGACTCCGGCGGCGGAGTCCAGGGGGAACCAGCCGCTGAGAAACAGGGCAGGCAGCACGGTCACGGCCATCAGCGCCAGGTGCGCCAGCGACTGCTTCGGCAGCGACCACCGGTCGATCCGGTAGATCACCGTGCCACCCGAGACGGCGGCGACGATGACGCCGACGGCGAGGGTGGACCGGCCGTCGGCGGTCTGTCCCTGTATCAGCAGGGACGCGCCGATCGCAGTCATGATGACCAGGGGGATTCCGGCCAGCAGCGCGGCTTTCAGGGGGAGCCTCATGCCTCCAGGATAGGTCGGGAATCGGGACGGGTTCCCGTGCGTTGCACCACGGTATGAGCCATCTCCTCTTCACTCCCGTCACCCTGCCCACGCCCGACGGTCACGGACTGGAAGTGGGCAACCGCGCCTTCGTCGCACCGATGTGCCAGTACGCGGTGGACGCCACCGACGGTGTGCCCACCGACTGGCACCTCTCCCACCTCGGTGCCCTGGCGGCCGGCGGGTTCGGTCTGGTCGTCGCCGAGGCGACGGCGGTGGAGGCCCGGGGCCGGATCTCTCCGCGTGACCTCGGCCTGTGGGACCACGACCAGATCCCGGCGCATGCCCGCCTCGTCGACTTCATCCACGGCCAGGGCCGGGCAGCCGGGGTGCAGCTCGCCCATGCCGGCGGCAAGGCGTCCACCTGGCCGATGCTTCCCGGGTTCCCCGGTGCGACGGTGCCGGCCGCCGAGGGTGGCTGGCAGACCGTCAGTGCCGTCGACGGTCCGGTGCTCCCGGACCTGGACCCTGCCGAGGGGTTGACGCAGGAGGGGGTCGACCGGGTCGTGGCGTCCTTCGTGGAGGCGACGCGCCGGGCGGACGCCGCGGGCTATGACGTGGTCCAGATCCACGCCGCCCACGGCTACCTGATCCACCAGTTCCTCTCCCCGCTGACGAACACCCGCACCGACGGCTACGGCGGGGACCTCGCCGGTCGTTCCCGGCTGCTGCGCGAGGTCGTCGCCGCGGTCCGCGCAGTGTGGCCGGACTCGAAGCCGCTGGGCATCCGGGTCTCCGGCACCGACTGGGTCGACGACGGACTGCAGGTGGAGGAGGTTGCCTCCGTGCTGCGAGACCTGGTCGATGGGGGACAGGTCAGCTGGATCGACGTCTCCTCGGGTGGCCTCACCGACGGCTCGACCATCCCGGTCGGCCCCGGCTACCAGGTGCCGCTGGCTGTCGCGGTCACGGAGGCTCTGGCCGAGGCGGGTCTGGGGGAGGAGGCCGCGGTCGTCTCCGCAGTGGGGCTCATCGAGGACGCACGGCAGGCGGAGACGGTGCTGGCGACCGGACAGGCCCACGCAGTCTCTGTCGGCCGTGCTGCCCTGGTCAACCCGCACTGGGCGGCGAAGGCCGCTGCTGACCTGCGGGTACCACGGTCCGAGCTGCCGCATGCGCCGCAGTTCTTCCGCGCCCGGTTCTGACCTCGGCTCCGGGCAGGGGGTAGAGAACAGGAGTGAACGAGAGGTAAACCGGGGGGACCTCCAGGAAAGGGGTCTCCCATGTTCACCAGAGGGTTCGCCCGCACCACCATCATCGCCGGCGCGGCCCTTCTCGCGGCGTCACTGTCCGCTTGCTCGGACGACAGTTCGGACGCGGACGCCTCGACGAGTGCGACCACGACCAGTGCTGCGCCGTCCTCCACGACCGCTGCGTCCGCTGCGTCCTCTGCGTCCTCATCGTCTGTCGGAGATCACGGTGATCCCGGGGGTTCCGACGGCATTGCCGTGGGGGAGCCGACGCCCGGTGGCGGTGGATCCGGTGGATCCGGTGGAGACGGCAATCGGAGCGGGGGCGGAGGTGGAGATGACGGCGGAGGCGGTCCCGTGGACGACCGGTGCTCGGTCGAAGCCCTCCAGCAGGCCTTCGGGGGAGAGGTGACACAGGTCGGCAGCGTCGCCTACTGCGACGGGGACTGGGCGGTCTCCGGCAATTCCCCGGCCTACCTCAATCAGCCGTTCATGCACCGGGAGCACGGCTGGGTCGTCTTCGCCGCGGACAGCTCGAATCCCGGTGTCGGTCACGAGTGTTGCACCGCGGACTACCTCGACCAGCTCGGGATGCCGGATGCGGCCCGGGAACAGCTGACGACCTGCATGGACACCGACCCGGAACCATCCGGGACGATGACCGCCACCCCGGAGCAGTGACACCGGGGGTGATGCACGGGAGGGGCAGCTGACGATGGTCAGGACGTAAGCAGCTGAAGGAGGCTGTCATGTCCACCACGACCATCATGTCCCGCGCCGCGGCCGTCGTCGGCGCACTACTTCTGGGGGTCTCCGTGGCCTCCTGCTCCGACAGTGGGGACGGAGCTGATACCTCGACCACCTCATCCACGACATCCACCTCGACCTCTGCCCGGGCGACGACGGGCACCACCGCAGGAGCAGGAACCGGGGGCGACGGGATCGCCGTCGGCGAGCCGACGCCGGGCGGCGGTGGTGGAAACGGCGGCGGAGGCGGCGGCGGAGGAGACCCCGTCGACGACCGCTGCAGCCTCGAGGCACTGTCGCAGGCCTACGGCGACGGTCCCGGAGACATCGTCGGGGTCGCGCACTGTGACGGCGACTGGGCCGTCTCCCAGGGCAGTGACGATTCCCTCAACAGGGTCTTCATGCACCGCGACCACGGCTGGGTCGGCTTCGCCGCAGACAGCGTGAACCCCACGACCGGTACCGCGTGCTATTCCACCGACCGGCTGCAGCAGATCGGTGCGCCCGCCGGCGTCCGGGCGCTGCTGCCCTGGTGCGACCCGGGGCAGCCGCCCGAGCCCTGTTCCATCGACGCCCTGCACCGCACCGCGGGCACCGGCGACCTCGACACCCTCATCTGGTGCGACGGGTTGTGGATGCGCGCCGGGCAGTGGCAGACGGACAATGTCCGCAACTTCTATCTCGGCGGCTACCTGTGGCGGGACTTCCCCGCGGACGGTACCTCGGAGGCCACCGGCTACCCCTGCTACACACAGGGACGGCTCGACCGTGAGAACGTTCCCGCCGGACTGCGCGCCTACCTCATGGTCTGCGAGGACGCCCAGTGAGCTGGCCCGGTGAGCTGGCCCGGTGAGCACGCTCAGTGATGGTGTGAGCCGGCACCCGGCTCCGCCTCGGCGGGTTCGAGTGGAAGATCCGCAGCGTCCCGCGAGGTGTCCCGCGAGGTGTCGCGGGAGACGTTGCGCCCCCGCAGGTAACCGATGATGCGGCACACCAGGTAGATCGCGAAACTGATGGAGGTGACGAAGGGGCTCACCGGCAGACCCGGCCCCAGAGACAGCACCAGGCCACCGGCGGCGGAGGCCACCGCGAAGCACGCCGAAAGCACCACGGCCAGCGCCGGATTCGCGGTCACCTTCACCGCGGCGGCGCCCGGGGTGATGAGCAGGGCGAGCAGCAGCAGTGCACCGACGACCTGCACGCCCTGGGAGGCGACCACGCCGATGATGACCGCGAAGACCGCGGCGAGCAGCTTCACCTTCACACCTGAGGCCGCGGCGAGCACCGGGTCGACCGTGGAGAACAGCAGTGGTCGCCACAGCACCCCGACGACCACGACGACGACCGCGGTGACCACGGCGAGCGTCCCCAGTGATGCCCCGGACACTCCGACGATCTGCCCGGTGAGCAGGGCATAGGCCTCGGAGGTACGTCCCGGGTAAAGGTAGATGAACAGCACGGACAGGCCCATGCCGAAGGCGAGGACCACGCCGGTGGTGGAATCCTGCTCGCGCATGCCGAGCAGCGCCAGGACCAGGGACGCCAGGACGGCGCCCGCCACCGCGCCGACCGTCACGCTGACGCCCAGCAGCAGTGCAGCGGCGGCACCCATCAGGGCCAGTTCGCCGGTGGCGTGGGCGGCGAAACTCATCTTGCGCATGACGATGAGCGGGGCGACGGCCCCGGAGACGATCCCGAGCAGCAGGGACGCCCACAGGGCGTTCTGCACGAAATCGACCTGGAGAAGTTCCCAGGTACTCACACCACCACCAGCTTCCCGTTGACCTCGGCGACCTCGACCCGGGTACCGTACAGCGCCGACAGGACGTCGCTGCGCATGACCTCCCCGACAGTGCCGGTAACGTGGTCGTTGGGCCCGAGGTAGAGGATCCGGTCGGTGACGTCGAGGACCGGGTTGATGGAGTGGGTGACGAAGACGACGGCAGTGTCGTGCTCGCGCCGCCGTCGGTCGAGCAGGTCGACGGCGGCGCGCTGGGTGCGCAGGTCGAGGCTGAGCAGTGGCTCGTCACAGAGCAGGAGTTCCGGGTCGCCCGCGAGAGCCTGCGCCTGGCGGACCAGCTGCTGCTGGCCACCGGACAGGGTGCCGATCCGACGGTCGGCCAGGCCTGCGGCGCCGACCTGGGCCAGGGCGTCGTTCACCACGAAGCGGGAGGGACGCCGGTTGCGCCACGTACCGTGCCCGATGGACAGCCCGACGAGGTCGCGGACGCGGACCGGCAGATCCGGGTCCGCCATCTGCTGCTGGGGGATGTAGCCGATACGCTCCGGGGCGTCGACACGGCCGGCGGTGAGCTTCCGGGTGCCGAGGACGGTCCCGAGCAGCGTCGACTTGCCGACGCCGTTGGGGCCCAGCACGGTGAGGAACTCGCCGGGTTCCACGGCGAGGTCGAGGTGGCTCCACAGTGGCTCGACCGCGGCTCCGGTGAAGGTCAGGACGCTCACTCGGCGTCATCCTCCACATCGTCCCCGGTGGCCTTCTCCAGACCGGAGACGACCGCGTCGAGGTAGTCCATGTAGCTCTGGTCGTTGTCCGGGGACTCGTTGACGTTGATGACGGCGTCGTTCTCCGTCAGACCGGCGTCCTTCGCGGCATTGACGAGCTGGGTGGACGCGGCGGTCTGCGACTGGGAATTGGTGACGAGCACATCCACCCCACCGTCGGCGATGAGGTCGCGGGCGGACGCGAGGTCGGCGGCGGAGGGCTCGGACTCGGTGAGCACGGCGTCCGCGAAACCCTCGGGGGTGACGTCGGTGAGCGCGGTGCCGTTGATGAGATCCAGCGCGACAGGTTCGGTGAACAGCAGCTTCGCGGCCGGCAACTTGTCGAGCCGTGCAGACACCTCGTCGAGGTCCCTGGTGACGCCGGTGGCGGATTCGGGGAAGGACCCGTCGACGCTGTGCAGGTAGGACGCCAGATTGTCGGCGAACTCGCGGACGGTGTCCAGGTCGAACCAGACATGCGGGTTGGTGTCGCCGTGGTCGTGATCGTGGTCGGCATCCTCGTCGGTGCCGTGGTCGTGGTCGTGCGCCTCGCCGGGTTCGGCGGCGGTGATGACCTCGGCGTCGGAGGCGGCGTTGTCGGTGAGCCAGTTGTCGTAGCCGGCACCGTTGCCGAGGACGACGTCGGCGTCCCGGATGTCGGCGATGTCCCGGGCGGTGGCCTCGTACTCGTGCGGGTCGCCGTCGGTGCCGGAGAGGACGGTGGAGACCGAGACGTCGAGGGTGGAGCCGGCATCGGTGGCGTCGTCGACGACCTGCTCGGCGATCGAGCCCCAGACCGCGGTGGAGGCGATGATCTTCACGTCGGCGTTGTCCGCGTCCGCATCGGAGGAACCGCCGGAGCAGGCGGTGACGCCGAGAGTCAGGGTGAGGGCGGCGGCGCCGGCGAGAGCGGTGCGCAGGGTGCGGCGCGGGGTGTGACGCGGTGCGAGGCGGGGGCTTCTCATGGTGAGTCAACCTAGTTGTTGTTGGGAATGATTGTCAATTGTAGTGGTGACCGGTTCCTCGGTTGGGCGGGACCCGACTGACCCACCCCGGTACAGTGGTCATCTGTGAACCGATCAAGTGGGCAGAACGGCGCGTCCCGACAGGGCAGACAGGGCAGGCAGGGACGACGGGGCACCCTCGCGTCCATCGCCGCCGAGCTCGGCGTCTCCCGGACCACCGTGTCCAACGCGTACAACCGCCCCGAGCAGCTGTCCGCTGACCTGCGGGAGAAGATCCTGCGCACCGCCGAGGCCATGGGCTACGCCGGGCCCGACCCGATGGCACGGTCGCTGCGGACCCGGCACGCCGGCGCCATCGGCGTCCTGCTCACCGACGACATGACCTACGCCTTCGAGGACCAGGCGTCCCTGGAGTTCATGTCCGGCATCTCCGAGGCGTGCGTCGGCATGGACACCTCGATGCTGCTCATCCCGGCCGGCGCGGAGACCAGTGAGGAGGACCGGCCCGCGAGCCTGGTCAACCAGGCTGTCGTCGACGGATTCATCGTCTACTCCGTCGCCTCCGACGATCCCTTCCTCGCCTCCGTCACGGCGCGCAACATCCCCACGGTGATCTGCGACCAGCCTGCCGACGACCACGGGGTGAACTTCGTCGGTATCGACGACGCCCGCGCGATCCGCCCGGCCGCCCAGGCGCTGGTGGACGCCGGCCATACCCGCATCGGCATCCTCTGCATCCGCCTGGACCGCGTCCCCAACAACGGCCCCGTCTCCGCGGAACGCCTCGCCGGGGCGCACCTGCACGTCCAGCGCGACCGTGTGACCGGCGCCCTCGACGTCCTGGAGGACGCCGGGATCGACCGCTCCACCGTGCCCGTCATCGAACGACACCTCAACACCCCGGAGACCAGTGCTTCGGCCGCCGCTGAACTCCTGGAGAACCACCCGGACCTTACCGCCGTCATCTGCACGACGGACTCGATGGCCCTCGGTGTGCTCGACTACGCCGAACGGATGGGCATCAACGTGCCGGACGACGTCTCCGTCACCGGCTTCGACGGTATTCCCCGGGCACTCGACCGTGGCCTGTCGACGGTCGTGCAGCCCAACCGGGAGAAGGGCTTCACCAGCGGCAACGTCCTCGCCGCCCTGATCCGGCGCCGTGAGGCCGCGCTGCGACCCAGTCACCGGCGGACCGAGGCGGACACCTCCTGGTCGGAACCGGACAACAGGATCGTGCTGGCGACCCACTGGCACGAGGGCGTCACTGTCGCGCCGCCGCGATCCTGAGCAGCACCTCGGCGACCTCCTGAATGTCCGCCACCCGGCGGGACGCCGCGGTCTCACCCTCGCCGACCTTCACCCCGAGATCCTGGGGCCGCAGGATCTTCAGCGCGGTCTCGTCGGTGGTGTCGTCGCCCATGAACAGCACCTTGTCCGGGTCCGTCGCACCGATGAACCACTCCAGGTAACGGCCCTTGGTCATGTCGGTCACCGCGATCTCGAGAATGTCCTTGCCGTCGGTGAGGTGCACCCCCTCGAACTGCCCGACAGCAGCCCGCAGCTCAGCCATCGCCGCCTCGGCGAGCGGACGGTTCTGCGTTCCCCGGCAGTGCAGGCTGCGGGAGAACGGCTTGTACTCCACCCAGAGCTTCTCCTCCCGGGTGGCGTACTCCTCGGCGAGCGTGGTGACCCGGTCCAGCAGGTCCTTCTGTTCCGCGGTGAGGACATCGGCGGCGCCGTCGGAATCCGCGTCCGCCTCGGCAGGTTCTGCACCGTGGGAACCGACCAGACGCACATCGTCCGGTCCCGGAGCGGCGACCGGACCGTAGGGCGTGATGATCTGCAGCTGCTTCAGGTCACGACCGGACAGCAGCATCACGGTCGTGTCGGGGAGTGTCCGCAGTGTCTCGACCGCTGTCGCCGACTCCGGCACCAGCCGGACCGCCAGCGGGTCGGTGGAGAAGCCGGCGAGGGTGCCGTCGACGTCGAGGGCGAGCAGGAGGGAACCGGCGGACGCGAGGTCGGCGATGTCGGCGTCAGTGACGGGGCCGGTGCCGGAGACAGTGCCGGAGACAGGAGAAGTCATGCGCACCAGCATAGCGTCACCCGGAGAAGCTGATGCCGTTCTCTGGGGCGTCCTCGACCCACAACCGGAACTCGCGCAGGGAGTTGCTGTCATCGAAACGCCAGCGCAGGTCCGGGGTCTCCAGCAGATCGGTGAGCTTCCCGGCGAGGTAGCCGTCACCGGGGCCGCAGTCACCCTCGGTGCGGGTGTCCGTGTCGGAGAAGGTCACCGTCGCGTCGTCCCCCGACCCGTTCCAGTCCACCGACCCGGTGACCTGTTCGCAGCCGACGGTGGCGGTGAAGGTGTCCGCACCGGCGGCGAAGGTGGTGCGGGCCTGGGTAGCGACGTCCGTCCCGGCGTCCCCCACGGCAGTGATCTGCCAGCGGACATTGACGACGTCGTCGGGTGCGTCATCGGAACCGCAGGCGGCCAGGGCGAGCAGCCCCGCCACCGCGGTCGTACCGGCGAGCGTCCGGCGGACGACTGTCCTCACTTCACGTCCGCCAGGGTCTTGAGGAAGCGGCGGGCCCAGGCGTGGACGTCGTGGACGCGCACCTCGTCCCACATCGAGGTCATCCGTTCCCGGCGGTCATCCTCCGGCGACTCGATCGCCTTCATGATGGCGTTCGCCGTGGACTCCACGTCATAGGGGTTGCACAGGTAGCCCTCGGTGAGCTGTGTGGCGGCACCGGTGAACTCGGAGAGCACCAGAGCACCAGAGCCGTCGGAATGGGCGGCGACATACTCCTTCGCCACCAGGTTCATACCGTCCTTCAGCGCGGTGACCAGCATGACGTCCGCCGCCGCGTACAGTGCGACGACTTCGTCGAAAGGCAGGCTGGCATGCGTGTAGTGCACGACCGTGTGCCCCAGACTGCCGTGGCGGCCGTTGATCCGCGAGACCGCCAGCTCTACGTCATTACGGGTCCGCTGGTACGAGTCGATCCGCTCACGGGAGGGGGTGGCGACCTGGATCAGACAGACATTGTCCGCGTCCAGCTGACCACGGTCGAGCAACTGTTCCAGGGCCTTGAGCCGCTGCAGGATGCCTTTCGTGTAGTCCAGCCGGTCCACACCGGCGAGCAGGATCCCGGGGGAGCCGACCCGACGTCGCAGGGCGGACGCCGCGGCAATCGTCTCCGGGGCGGACGCCTTCTCCGCCACGCCTGCGGAATCGATGGAGATCGGGAAGACCCCCACCTGCACATCGCGGACGGATCCGTCGGGGTCCTCGACATGGACCGTGCCGGCCACGGCGTCCCGACGGGGCAGTCGCGCGCCGCGGATGTAGGAGACACCCTCCTCGTCGGTACCTTCGGCGCCGGTGTCGGCCCCACAGGCGTCACCGGTGCCGACCTTGGCGAAGGTGACGTCCGCACCGAGTGCGCGCAGGGTGTAGAGGAAGTTCCACGCCGAGTCCGGGGTGTGGAAACCGATGAGATCGGAACCCAGCGTCCCGAGCAGGACATCCCAGCGCCAAGGGAGCTGACGGAACAGTTCCGGGGTGGGGAAGGGGATGTGCAGGAAGAACCCGATCCGCAGGTCGGGACGCAGCTCCCGGAGCATGCCGGGCACGAGGTGGAGCTGGTAGTCCTGCACCCACACGGTCGCCCCCTCGGCCGCGGCCTCGGAGGCGGCCTCGGCGAAACGACGGTTGACCGTCACATAGGAACGCCACCAGGACCGGTGGAACTCCGGGTGGACGATGACGTCGTGGTACAGCGGCCAGAGGGTGTCATTGGAGAAACCCTCGTAGTAGGTGGTGAACTCCTCCGTCGACATGTTCACCGGCAGGAGGCTTATCGCACCCTCCGGCATATCCGCGACGTGGATCTCCTCGTCCGGGGTGTCCGCCGTGGTGCCGGGCCACCCGACCCAGCAGCCCTGCGAGCTCTCGAGTACCGGACGCAGCGCGGTGACAAGGCCACCGGGGCTGGTCGTCCAGACAGTCTCGCCGTTGCGGTCTGTAGTGCGGTCCACCGGGAGGCGGTTGGCGACCACGACCATGTCGCGGGGGGTGACGGCCATGTCGGTATCAGTCCTTGTCGGCTGTCTTCTTGGCGGCGACCTTCTTGGTCGTCTTCTTCGCCGCGGCCTTCTTCGTGGTCTTCTTGGCGGCGGCCTTCTTCGTCGACTTCTTCCGGGTCTTCTTCTCCGGCTCCGGCTCGGCGAACTCGGCGGCGACCTTGCGGTGGATCAGACCCTCCGGCTCGACACCCAGCATGCACATCAGGGTGGCGGCATCGAGATGGTCCTTGGCGTAGGTGGCGACGATCCGCTGGGCTGCAGCGGCGGTGTCCCCCTCCACCGTGTGCAGGGATTCTGCGCTGGTGGTCTGGTTGTCGGTGACCTTCGGCGGCACTGGTGCTCCCTCTAGAGATGATCGTGCGGTTGCAAGACTTCCACCTTACCTGCGACGTCGGCGGCCTGCACGCTCCACCCGCAGTTTCCAGTGCCGGGGCGCGCGGCGTGCCCGGGGTCGACGCAGACCCAGATCGCGGTGCAGGATACGGGGCTTGCGCAGGCGTCGGGCGATCCACTCACCGAAGGTCACACCGGCCGCCAGGGCGGTGGCCGTGGCGAGGGCGATACCGAGGCTGGACAGGCCCTGGACCATCTGGTCGGAGAGCAACGAGTACATGCCCCGGTAGAGTGACAGGCCCGGCAACAGCGGGGTGATGCCCGCGATAGCGGTGATCTGCGGCGGAATGAGGAAGCGGCGGGAGAGCAGACCACCGGCGAGGCCGATGAGCACCGCGACCGCGCCCACGCCGGTCACCGAATCCATGCCGATGACGGGCATCGCCACCTGGTGGAAGGTGAAGACGACGAGGGTGGTGAACGTCGCGACGGTGAGGGCGCGACGGTCGCAGAACTCGGCGATGCAGAAGAACATCGCCGCACCGACACCACCGAGAATCCGCAGAGTCACGCCGCTCACACCGCCGAGATCCGGGGTGGAGGTGTCCAACGGAGGCAGCGTCATCCCCAGGCGGCTCATCAGCTGGATGCCGATCGCTACACCGGCGATGATGCCGCCGGTCATGAGCACGGTCTCGAAGAACCGGGCGGACGCGGTCACCGGAGCGCCCGTCACACCGTCCTGCAACGCCTGGACCAGTGTCAGGCCGGCGAGCATGGCGACGATGCAGGACGCGATGACAATCGACGGCGAGACATGGACGTGCAGGTCCCGGGCGAAGTTGTAGGTCAGGGCGGCAGGGATCGTCGCGATGACGCCGCCGAAGAGATTCTGGAAGAACAGCGGCAGGCGCTTCCCGCTGAGCCAGAGGGTCACCGCCATGATGATCGTGGTGGTGACCAGTGCGATCAGCGAGATCACGGGACCGCCGCCGAGGAGCAGACCGACGGAGCCGGCGAAGCCGCCCCAGGCCGTAGGGACCCAGCGCATCCGGTAGGGCAGAGGACGCCGCTCCAGCTCCGTGACGATGTCGGTGGCCATCTCCACCGGGGTGGCGCCGTTGACGATGGAGCGGATCAACCGGTCGACCTCGGTCAGCCGGGAGAAGTCCGTGTTCAGGGCGTTGACGACCCGGAAGGTCATGACCGGCGGATCGGAGTGGTCCGTGCTGCGGGTGTAGATCGTGATCGTGTTCAGCGTGATGTCCACGTGACAGCCGTAGAGGCCGTAGGACGAGGTCACGGCGAGGATCTGCGCCTTGGTGTCGGAGTTGCCGGTGCCGGAGGAGAGCAGCAGGTCCCCGATCCGGGCGGCGACGTCGGTGACGCGGTGGATCGACAGTGGGTCGGTGAGGTCCACCGGTGCCAGCGGTGAGGGCGGCGGTGCCATGCGGATCGTGTCGATGGTCGACCGGTTACCGCCGAAGAGCATGTCGGACGCCCGGTGTCGCAGATTCGTCATCTGTGTCAGCGTGCGTGTCGCGATGCCACCCATGAGACGTTTCCCTCCGACGTCGGTTCTGTCAGTCGTCACCCTACGACACTGCAGGACAGTGGGCGAAACCGCGGATCGGTGGCAGGCCTGATAGAGTCTCCGACGGTGTATTTCACGCCCGCTGGAGTGGCGCAATCGGTAGCGCAACGGTCTTGTAAACCGTAGGTTGCGAGTTCAAGTCTCGTCTCCAGCTCTCTGACCAGCGCGAACCCGGTCCAGGTAGGAAGCTTGGGCCGGGTTGCGCTGTTTCCGGGGTGGGGGAGACCATGTGCCCGACAAACTGTGTGGCAGTTCCTCCTGCACGCCGGCATCTCCTCCTGTCGCCTCGGTCGGCGGAGGCGACACTTGCGGATGCCGCTGTGCAGGTGGAGCTTCCACGGTTCACCGCTGCGGGTAGTGCGCAACGCGGGAGTGTCGGGCTCAGGCCCGGCTGGTCGTGGTGGCCCCGTCAGCGTCCGTGATCCGGATTCCGTCGATGATCTCCTCGCGCAGTGCGACGAAGTCCTCGGACGCGGGTGCGCCGGCCATCAGTGTGAAGGTGGCGAGTACCTGGCCGTCAGTGGCCGGCACCGCGACCATGTACTGGGTGATGTCCCACGTGATCTCACCGACGTTCTTACTGGTGTAGTCCGCGCGCAGTGCGGGGAATCCGCAGACGGAGGTCTCCTGCGTCGCCAGGTCCTTCGGTGCAAGCGTGGTCTCGAGTTGGTTGAGGGCCTGGGCGAGGGTGTCGGCAGGGTGTCCGGTGACCTTGTCGATGATGACGTTGACGGTAGGGACAGGGGGCGCGGTGACTGTCCCGTCTGCCAGCGCCAGTCGGATGACCTCGCTGTCCAACTGGGTCGTGCGGACCCATCCTTCCGGCACGGGCACGGTGATCACCGGTTCGCCCGGGTTGCTGTTCGCCTCGACGGTCTCACCGGAGTACGAGGTGCAGGCGGTGGAGGACCCGGCATCCGCGGCTCCGGTGTCCGCCGCGCCCTCCCCGGAGGTTGCGCCGGAGGGCGCGGAGACCGCCGACGATGCTGCAGTCGTGTCAGCGGCAGCCGGGGAATCGTCACCGTCCCCGCTGCAGGACGCCAGGCTGATGCCGACGGCGCAGAGTGCGGGGACGAGCAGGGGGCGGAGAGTATGCCTCACGGAATTCCTCGGTGTCGTATTTATATGTACCAGCTGAGTGTATCCGGGTCATTCACAGTCGAGGGCGGAACCGTCAGATGTGGGCGGCGAGGACGCTCGCGACGTGGTCGGAGCCGGCCGCCGACGGGTGGAAGACCATGTTGTAGTTCGGCGTCGTGGTGTCGATGATCCCGGCGACCCAGCGGTCGGCGTCCCGGGCGCAGGTGTCGTGGCCGCGGGCGCCGTCGATGATGTCGACGTACTGGGCACCGATCTGTGCGGCGGCGGTCCGCTGGTTGTCCCGGTTCCAGCTCTCGACGTCCCGGAGAAGCGGGATCGGCAGCCCTGCCGGAACATCCGGTACGACGTTGACCGCACAGAACATGGCGGAGTTCCGGTCGACGGTCGGCAGCGCACCGGAGACGATGATCCGGGCCGATGGCGCGGCGGCGCGGATCCTGCGCCCCGCCGCAGTCATGTCGGCGAGGTAGTCGGTCCGGACCGTGGCGGGATCGAGGAAACCGAAGGGAACACTGCCGGTTGCGCCGAAGGGGCCGTAGTTGTTCATTCCGGACGCCAGGACAACGGTCGACCCGTTGGTGATGTCGCCGGCGGCGATCGCCCGGTCGATGCGGTTGAGCATGCTTCTGCTGGTCTGTGCCGTGCATGACCAGTCTGCGACGGGGTGTCCGGTCTTCTGCTCCAGCTTGTTCGGGATGTTGTCGGGTGCCTGCAGACACCCTGCCGTCTGCGGGTAGTCGCGGGCCCATTCCCCGATCTGTCCGGGGGCGTTGCGCAGGGTGCTGTGGATCTGCTCGGGGTTCGCGTAGAAGGAGTCTCCGAAGGTCACGATACCGCCGGGAGCCGCGGTGGCTTCCGGGGTGGAGCCGGGGGAGAGGGATATTCCGGCCGCCAGTGCTACGGCGGCGGCTGCTGCGCCGATGACAGTGGCGAGTGGGCGACGGGCACGGAATATGTGGGTGTACATAGAGCAAAACCTCAGAGAAACGTGAACGGTAGTTGCGTTACCCAGTTTTCGCCCCTCAGGATCATGGGACAAATGAGTGGGGGAGAGGTGCAGGGGTGCCTCAGGCTGTAGACCGTGTCGGACCCCGGAGCATCGCAGATCGGTGTCCGCGACACCTGCGATGCGTGGCGGTGTCGTCCCTACTCCACGATGACGTGACCGCGGGCCCCCATCTCGGCATTCACCATCTGATGGTCGACGAAGGTGTAGGTTCCGGCCTCGGGGAAACGGGCGTCAGCGTAGCCGCCCTGCGCGGCGGCAAGATCGAGTGTCTGCGCTCCGCCGGTGTTGCCGTCACCGTCGTCGAGGACCAGTGAACCTTCCTTGTACACCCGGTGGAACTGGGTGCCGACTACATGGAAACTGGTGCCTTCGTCGGGTCCGGCCGCCAACACCCAGAAACGCACGGTCTCACCGGACCTGATGCGCACCGGGTGGGCAAGGTACTGACCTGGGTATCCGTTGAAACGGAAGGCGTCCGGTTCCCTGTCCATGATCTTCGCGGCGTCAGGACCGTTGTCGCCCCAGTATCCCTCGGACTCGACCATCAGCAGCTCATGGTCGACCTCAGGAAGATCGGGCGGGTCGATGATCACCGCGCCGTGCATCCCGCCGGCAATGTGCGACGACATCGGTTCGGTGGCGCAGTGGTACAACCAGATTCCGGAGTGTTCCGCGGTGAACCGGTACTCCAGGGATTCGCCAGGTGCCAGGTCACGCATCGGCCCGTCGGGGGAGACCATCCCGGCGTGGAAGTCGACCGAGTGGCTCATGGTGCCGTCGTTGACGACGGTGACAATGAACTCGTCACCGACCTTGCCCCGCAGAGTCGGCCCCAGTGGCTTCCCGTTGTAGCCCCAGTGCTCCTGTTCCACGCCCGGTGCGGCATATCCGATGAACTCATCTGCACGCAGTGTCACCCGGTGTACGGTCGTGTCCTCGGCGGGAGCGAGTGCGGGGTTGATCGTGGGGGAGTCGGACGCCGGGACACCGACAGGTGCGCCGTGGTCGTGCCCACCGGTGGCGTCGGAACCGGACGCCGTGTCGCCGTCGGAGGATGCGCCCTCGTCGGTGTCCACAGTCAAGGTCATGCCCTGTTGGCGGTGCCCGGCGATGGTGCACCACCCGTCGAGATCTCCGGGGACGATGTCGACCTCCAGGGTGGCCGAATCCCCGGGGCTGACCCGTCCTGTATCTTCTCCGGTCTCAAAACGCAGGTCGTGGACCTGGGTGTCTTCATTGACCAGGGTGATGACCAACCTGTCGCCGGGATCGGCGGAGATGGTGTCGGGCTCGAATGCCATGTCACGTGCTGCGACAGTGACCTCCACCGTCTTCCCGGTCGGGGCGACCGACGCATCCCGGGAACCGGCACCGGTATCACCTCCGACCAGTGCGAGGCCGACGACGGTGACCAGGGTGACCACGGCGACGGCGGCGGTGGTCTGACGGCCGAGTCGACGGGAGTCGGCGGGCTTCTCAGGCGGTACCCCCGCGGCGACGTCCGCCTCTTGTCCGCGTGACCTGATCGTCCTGACCTGGGCCTTGGCGGCACGGACCATCAACGGCAGGAAGGAAACGTAGGCCAGCCCGACCATCGCCGAGAGCATCACCTTCAGCCACGAGTCCAACGGTAGCAGCCACAGGGCCAGTCCCAGGTTGATCACCGCCCACCGGAACGCACCCGCCCGGTCCAGCTCCGCCAACCCTGCCGACACCGCCCGGGCGCCACCTCCGATGGTGGACGGCAGCAGCCAGCTCATCACCCCGATGAGTAACTGGGCACCGAAACCCATCAGCAGCGGAAGTGTCAGCGTGGAGATGGTGAAGCCGGAGGTTCCCGCACGGAAGGTGGCGACCAGGAGGGTGGCGATCAGCCACACCACGGCAGCGGCCGCCGACAACGCCGGATAGCTCAGGCGTGCCCGTGGCTCCTTCGCGACAGTCAGGACATTACGGGCCCACGGGACGGCGGCGACGATCCAGCCCAGAGTGACCATGGCCAGACCGGCCGATGCCGCCGGTGGCCATCCGGCCAGCGCGGCGACGGTGGTGACCGTGATCCCGGCGAGTTGCAGGTACAGCGAGACCGTCGGGTGTGACTGTGGCGAGAGGCGGGTGCGCCACATGGCAGGGAACAGGGTGAGCAGTGTCCCGGATGCTGCCAGACCGAGAAAACCCAGGATATTCACGGTCTCGTGGGCGAGCAGCAGACCGTCGTGACGGGAATCGCCGACCGGGGACGCCAGCAGTGCACCGAACACGGCACCGACCGGCAGCAGACATGCTGAGGCCACGTAGTGGGTGACGGTGACCGCGAAGCGTTGTCCACGTCCGGCGTGCAGATCGCGTCCCAGGGATACCGCGTGCCAGGCCACCGCCAGGCCGACCAGTGCCGCTCCGACCGTGGTGACCAGCCACCAGTCGCCGAGCTTGCCGACGATGATGATCACGATGCCGGCGTTGAGCAGGTAGATCCTCAACAGCTGCGGACGCCGGGACTCATCGGGGACCTTGATCTTCAACAGCCGTTCGGTGAAGTGCCGGCTCCACACGAGGATCGAGTTGGTCACCGCCCCCAGGGTGAACAGGTGCACCAGCAGCCACCGACCGTCGTCGAGGAAGGGGTGGATGAAGGCGGCGACGATGATTGCGGCGAACCAGACCTGTACCGGACGACCGGCCCGTCGGTGCCAGGAAGATCTCCGTGAGCCGCGGCCGGAGGAAGGGGTCCGCTCGATCATGGGTTCCATGTTACCCAGCCTGAGGAGTGCTGATGCAGAGGAAATCCGGGGGGAGCGGGCGGTAGAGTTCGTTCCCATGGCTGACATCACAGTGCGGGAGACCGTGGACGCCGACCTTCCCGCCATCACAGAGATCTACAATGACGCGGTCGTCACCACGGTCGCCGTGTGGAACAACGACACCGTCGACGTCGACAACCGCCGTGACTGGCTCCACGCGCACCAGGTGCCCGGCACGGTCGCACTCACTGCCGTCGGCGCCGACGGTCGCGTCCTCGGCTACGCCGCCTACGGGGACTTCCGGAGCTATGACGGGTTTCGCGACACCGTCGAGAATTCGGTCTACGTCTCCACTGACGCGCGCACCGGAGGCGTCGGTACCGCGCTGATGACCGAGCTCCTGGTCCGGGCCAGGGACGAGGGCAAGCATGTCATGGTCGCGGCGATCGAGTCCGGGAACACGGCGTCACTCGCACTACACGAGAAGCTCGGGTTCTCCACGGTGGGAGTCCTGCCGGAGGTGGGGACCAAGTTCGGGCGTCGCCTCGCGATGACGCTCATGCAGATCACCCTGGACTGACCCGCTGCCGACCCTGACGAGGTGGTGCCCGGTGCCCACCGCCGTCACCGCACTGCTGTTCGTTCATGTCCCGGCAGGGGTGGTGATCGGGTTCGGCTACCGCGAGGTCTTCAGCAGCAGTGCGACGCCGACGAGCAGCACCAGCCCGATGCCGAGGATGCCGGCACGGTCAGTGCCGGCGATGCCGGTGAACAGGGCGAACATGGCAGGGGCGAGCCAGCTCACCGCACGACCGGTGGTGGCGTAGAGGCCGAACATCTCGCCCTCGCGTCCCGGCGGGCAGATCCGGGACAGGTAGGAGCGGGACGCCGACTGCGCCGGGCCGACGAACAGGCACAGGGCCAGCCCGAAGATCCAGAACATCAGCGGTCCGGAGACGATGAAGAGCACCAGGGCGATGGCGACCATGAGCACCAGGGAGACGGCGATGACCGGCACCGGGCCGCGACGGTCGTCGAGGCGTCCTGCCAGCAGCGCACCCAGGGCGGCGACGACGTTCGCACCGACACCGAAGATCAGGACGTCGGCGTCCGACAGGTCGTAGACGGAGACCGCGAGAATCGCGCCGAAGGTGAACACGCCGGCCAGGCCGTCGCGGAAGACGGCCGAGGAGATGAGGAACCACACGGCTTTCCGGTCGGTGCGCCACAGTACGGCGATGTCGTGGAACAGCGCCCGGTAGGAGTCCTTCCACCCGGTCGCCTCACTCCCGTTGGGCTCGACCTCGGGGACGCGCCGGAACAGCGGGATCGCCGACAGCCCGAACCACACGGCGGCGAGCAGGGCGACGATCCGGACGTTCCACCCGTCGTCGGTGGTGACGTTGAACAGGCCGCGGGTGTCGCCGTCACCGGCGATGAATCCGACGTAGCAGAACAGCAGCAGGAAGATGCCGCCGAAGTAGCCCATCGCCCAGCCGAAACCGGAGACCCGGCCGACATTCTCCTTGGTCGAGACCTGGTTGAGCATCGCGAAGTAGCCGACCTCGGCGAACTGGAAGGTCACCGAGCCGACCGCCATGATCACCGCGCCCAGCCAGAAGTAGCCCGGGGCGTCATCACCGACGAAGACGAGCAGCAGCATCAGCACCACGGTGACCAGCGTCCATGTCCGCACCGCGCTGCGGCGTTTTCCCCGGGCGTCCGCGCGGCGTCCGACCACCGGGGCGGTCACCGCGATGATGACGCCGGCGACGGCGATCGCGGCGCCGTACCAGGTGGACGCGCTGACGGATCCGCCGAGGGAGTCGCCGACTGAGTCGGTGAGGTAGACGGAGAAGATGAAGGTGACGAGGACGGCGTTGAAGGCGGCGGAGCCGAAGTCCCAGAAAGCCCAGGCGGTGACCGTGCGGCGGTCGGTGCGGGCTGAGGTGGCGGGGGCGGTCATGCCCACAGGATACGGCGTGCGGCGAAACTACCCGGGAGGTTGGTGGCCTGCGCAATGGCGTACACAATCGTCACGGATCGGGCCGGTGCAGTGTCCGGACCCCGCGAATCCGTCACGATCGTGTACGGGCGTCTCCCGCGTTCGCTGCCGCGGCCCGCGCGTACTTCCGGTTCCTCACCGCCAGATACGCGCCGCCGAGGATCGCCGAGAGCAGGGATGCCGTGAGGACGCCGACCTTCGCATGATCGTCGAGGACGGTGCCCGCCCCGAAGGTCAGCTCACTGACCAGCAGGGAGACGGTGAATCCGATGCCGGCGACCATGCCCATGCCGATGATGTCCGGCCACCTCAAGGAAGACGCCAGCGCCATCCCCGGCAGCTTCGAGGTCAGCCAGGTCGTCACCGTGATGCCCAGTGGCTTGCCGACGACCAGCGCGATGATCACGCCGTAGGCCACCGGGTCGGCCCAGGAATCCGTCAGCCCGGACCAGCCGCCGACCGTCACACCGGCGGCGACGAAGGCGAAGACCGGCAGCACCAGCAGTGACGACCAGGGGCCCAGTGCCGCGGAGAACCGGTGTGAGGTCGCTTTGCCGGCCCTGGACTTCACCGGGACCATGAACCCGAGGACCACCGCGGAGATCGTGGCGTGGATCCCGGAGTGGTGGACCAACGCCCAGGTCAGAACCGCCAGCGGCGTCAGCAGCAACCACTGGTCGAAGCCGCGCTGCGTGGCCACCGCGAACAGGACCAGCGGCACCAGCGCGAGGGCGAGGAACCCGAGGTTGAGGTCGTCGGCGAAGAAGAAGGCGATGATGAGGATGCCGATGAGGTCGTCGACGACGGCCAGGGTCAGCAGGAACACGCGCAGCCGCTGTGGCAGATGCGATCCGACCACGGCGAGGACGGAGACCGCGAAGGCGATGTCGGTGGCCGCCGGGACCGCCCACCCTGAGGTGTCGCCGCCGTTCGCCGCGGCATTCACCACGGTGTAGAGGATCGCCGGCACCGCGACACCACCGCAGGCGGCGAGCATCGGCACCAGGGCGTCCTGTACCCGGCGCAGTGCACCGGTGAGGAACTCCTGCTTGAGTTCCAGTCCGGTGACGAAGAAGAAGATCGCCAGCAGCCCGTCGGAGGCCCACTCGCCGACGCTGAGATGCAGATCCGCCCATTCCGGGCCGATCTCGGCGTCCCGCAGCCCGGAGTAACCCCCGGAGAATCCGCTGTTCGCCCACACCAGCGCGATGACCGTCGCGATGAGGAGGAGGATGCCGCCACCCTTGTCGGTGGTGAGGAAACGCACGGCGCGGGCAAACGGGGTGGGGCTTGAACCGGTCATGGTGGGAAACGGTACTCCTGACGGTACGGTTGATCCGTGACATGGCGCAGGACGGAGAGGACCGACGACCGGTACCAGGCGATGGCGGACCGGGTCGCGGCTGAGGTCATCGCCGGCTACTCGACCTCCTTCACCCTGGCCACGCGCCTGCTGTCCCCGCCGGTACGCCGCGATGTCTGCAACCTCTACGCCGTCGTCCGGATCGCCGACGAGATCGTCGACGGGGCCGCCGAGTCCGCCGGGGAGGACGCCACGGGCATCCGCACACTCCTCGACACCTACGAGGACGCCGTGCTCGGCGCCGCGGACCCCACTGCCCCGGCCTTCCACACCGACCCGGTCCTGCACGCCTTCGCCGGCACCTCCCGTCGCTGCCACCTGGACCCGGCGCACCTGCGGGCCTTCTTCGCCTCGATGCGCGCCGACCTGGCCCCCGACGTCCACGATGACGCCAGCCTCGCCGCCTACATCCACGGTTCCGCCGAGGTCATCGGCCTGATGTGTCTCGACATCTTCCGCACCCACGGATCCGTCACCGGGGACCCGGCGTGGCTCGCCGAGGGGGCGGCGTCGTTGGGATCGGCGTTCCAGAAGGTCAACTTCCTGCGCGACATCGGCGCGGACATCACCGTCCTGCACCGCCATTACCTCCCGACCGCCGCTGACGGGACGCTCACCGAGCACGCCAAGAACGCCCTGCTCGACGAGTGCGTCGTGGAACTGGACGCCGGGTGTGCGCGCATTCCGGCCCTGCCCCGGGGTGCCCGCGCCGGGGTGGCCGCCGCTGCCGCGCTCTACCGGGCACTCGTCGACCGGCTGCGGGAGACCCCTGCCGCCGACCTCACCGGTCCGGACGCGGTACGGGTCAGCGTGCCCGCCCGCGTGAAGACGGTCGTGACCCTGCGCGCCGCCGGCAAGGCGGTGCTGTCGTGACGCGGGCATCACAGCGTGCCGTCGTCATCGGCGGCGGCGTGGCAGGACTGGCGACCGCCGGTCTGCTCGCCCGCAACGGGTATGCGGTGACCCTGCTGGAGAAGGGGGACACCGTCGGTGGCCGTGCCGGATCCCTCACCGTCGACGACGCCCCAGGGTTCCGCTGGGACACCGGCCCGAGCTGGTACCTCATGCCCGAGGCCTTCGACCGGTTCTTCGGACTCATGGGCACCTCGACGGAGGCGGAGCTCGACCTGGTGGACCTGCACCCGGGGTACCGCGTCCTGCCCGAGGGGCTGGATCCGGTGGACGTGCCCGTCGGGGAGGACGCCGTGGCCGCCCTGTTCGAGGGGATCGAACCGGGGGCCGGGGAGACGGTCCGTCGCTACCTCGCCGAGGCCGGCGATACCTACCGCATCGCCGTCGACCGGTTCCTCTACACCCACTTCTCCTCGCCGCGTCCTTTCCTGGGGCTGCCGGTACTGCGCCGGGCGGGGCGCCTGGCCCGCCTGCTCACCGGCTCGCTGGAGAACCTCGTCAACGCCCGGTTCACGGACCGGCGGCTGCGGCAGATCCTCTCGTACCCGGCGGTGTTCCTGTCCTCGCGCCCGTCGGCGACACCGGCGCTCTACCAGCTGATGAGCTACACCGACCTGGTCCAGGGCGTGAAGTACCCGCTCGGCGGGTTCGCCGCGGTGGTGGACGCGGTGCGCCGCCTCGCCGAGGACAACGGCGCCGTCATCCGTACCGACGCGGAGGTCACCGGGATCCGGACCGACCGGGCGTCCGCCAATCCGTTGCGCCGGATACCCGGACTCGGCCGGATCTGGCCGGACCGTGCCCGGGCGACCGGGGTGGAGCTCTCCGACGGGACGGTGCTGGACGCCGACCTCGTCGTCAGTGCCGCTGACCTGCACCATACGGAGACCGCCCTGCTGCCGGCCGGACTGCGGACCTGGCCGGAACAGCACTGGACGCGGGTCGACGCCGGTGTCGGTGCCGTCGTCGTGATGCTCGGGGTCCGTGGTGGACTGCCGGAGCTGGCACACCACACCCTGATCTTCAGCGAGGACTGGACGCCGGACTTCGCGGCGGTCTTCGAGCGCGGCGGGGTCTCCGATTCCGTCTACGTCTCGAAGGCCTCGGCGACGGATCCGGAGGTCGCCCCGGACGGGCACGAGAACCTTTTCGTGCTGGTCCCGGTGGCTGCGGATCCTGGACTCGGTGGGGGGTCGGCGTATGCGCCGGACGGGGTCGGCTCGGCGCGGGTCGAGCAGATCGCCGATGCGGTGGTGGAGCTCATCGCCGAGCGCGCCGGGATCGACGACCTGGCGTCCCGCATTGTGGTGCGCCGCACCCTGGGGCCGGCGGACTTCGCCGGGCGGTACCACTCCTGGCACGGCTGGGCACTGGGCCTGGCGCACACCCTGGGCCAGTCGGCGTTCCTCCGGGGAACGAACAACTCCCGGGCGGTGGCGAACCTGTACTACGCGGGTTCGACCACCACACCGGGAGTCGGGGTGCCGATGTGCCTGATCAGCGCGGAGAACGTGCTGAGCAGGCTGGTCGACTAGTAGATGAAGACCTCGTCGCCCTCGTGGAGCTGGTTGAAGAAGGCGTCGGAGTCGCTGCCACCGAGGTGGATGCAGCCGGCGGAGTCGACGTCCGGGTTGCCGCCGTGGAAGGCGTGACCGGACCAGGTGAAGTACACGGAGTTCGGCATCGGGGCGTCGTTGAACTCCCGGCTGATCTCGTCCTTGACCTTGTAGGTCACGTGGAAGGTGCCGCGCGGGGTCTCGGTGTCCGCACCCGGGGCGCCGGAGGAGATGTAGACCGGACCGTAGACGGTGTTGCCACTGTCGGTCAGCCAGGCGCGACGACCGTCAAGATCGACACAGGCCTTCGCAGTGGCGGGGCACGGCGTGTTGGTCGTGTCGTTCCATGCGTCCTGACGGGCCTGCTCGGCAGCGGCGGCCTCGGCGGCGGCGCGGGCGGCCGCGCGCTCGTCGAGGGCGCCCGGGGCGACGGCGTTGGTCAGGTCGGTGACGCCCTGCTCGTAGACGTCCCGGAACTCCGCCGGCACCTGGCCGGACTGCTCCAGAGCACTGTCGTGGGCGTCGAGCGCACCATCGGTGACCTGCGCACGGAGGTCATCGACGGGGCTTGCCATGGCGGGGGCGGCACCGAGGCCGGCCAGGGCCGCCGTGGAGGCACCGACGAGGGCGATGTTCCGGCGGGTGTGGGTGTGGGAGACCGCGCGGTGACGTCCGCGGTAGGTGTAGTTCGTAGTCACGGGGACACACTTTAGCTGTTCAGGGGGTGGTTGACCAGAACTCAGTCGGCTATGGGGCGGCGGTGTCGGCGAATCCCCGGCAGTTCCACAGGTAAAGTACAGGAGGTATGCACCCGTTTTCCGGGGTGTCTGTCCACACTAGGAAGCATGACCGTGCCGCTGACCCACCAGAATCATCAGACAGTTTCCACCCACGACACCCGGGTGCTCGTCGTCGATGATGAAGCCAATATCGCCGACCTCATCAAGGCCCGGCTGGAGTTCCAGGACTTCGACGTGCGTACCGCCAACGACGGTGCATCCGCCCTGGAGATCGCCAAGGACTTCCAGCCGGACGCCTACATCCTCGATGTCATGATGCCGGGGATGGACGGCTTCACCCTCCTCAACAAGCTCCGCGAGGCCGGCGACGAGGCTCCGGTCCTCTTCCTCACCGCCAAGGACGCCGTCGACGACCGTATCCACGGCCTGACCCTCGGCGCCGACGACTACGTCACCAAGCCCTTCGCCCTGGAGGAGGTCATCACCCGACTGCGGGTGATCCTGCGTCGCGTCCAGCCGGAGGAGAGGGAGGACGAGTCGCTGATCACCTACGCCGACCTCACTCTCTCCGACGACATGCACGAGGTGACCAAGGGCGGCCAGGTCGTCGACCTCTCGCCGACCGAGTTCAAGCTGCTGCGTTACCTCCTCATCAACGCGGAGGTCGTGGTCTCCAAGGCGAAGATCCTCGACGCGGTGTGGGAGTACGACTTCGGCGGTGACGGCAATGTCGTCGAGTCCTATGTCTCCTACCTGCGTCGGAAGATCGACACGCAGGAACCGCACCTGATCCACACTGTCCGTGGTGTGGGCTACGTGCTGCGCATGCCGCGCAACTAGTACACGGCCGGCACGCAAACCAACACGCAACTGACGCAGAACTGAGGTACCGACCTGTGGTGAGCATGCGGTCCGGTGGACGGGCGGGGACGAAGGACAGGAGCGCGCGCCGCTATCCGGGCTTCTTCCTGTCCCACTTTCCGCTCCGGGTGTCGCTCGTCCTCGTAATGACGACGATGGCGGCTCTGGGGCTCGCCGTCTCCGGTGCTGTCGTCAGCGGGATGATGCAGCAGTTCCTCACCAACCGGGTGGATGACCAGCTCACCACTGCCACCCATGAGTGGGCGAACGGTCCGGTGGAAGACCTGGAGGCCCAGGCGATCGGTAAGCCGGGGCCGTCGAGTCCGCCGAGCCAGTTCTACGTGGCGACGATCGTCGAGGTCGGACCGTTCAAGAAACCGGTCACCTCCAACAATCCTCAGGAGGGGAGATCCTCCCCGGATGTCTCGACGATCACCGAGGCCACGCCACCGGTGACAGTGCCCGCGAGTGACGGGTCGGAGAACTCTGCACCGTGGCGGGCCGCTTCCGTGGTCAACGACGACGGGCAGGTCGTCGTCATCGCCCTGCCGATGGCCGGCGAGTACCACATCATGAACCAGCTCCTCGTGGTGCTGGTGACGATCGGTGGCATCGTCCTGGTGCTGCTGGTGGCGGGCAGTCTCTACCTCGTCCGCCGTGCCCTGCAACCGCTGTACCTGGTCGAGCGCACCGCCGGACGCATCGCGAAGGGGCAGCTCGATGAGCGCGTCCCGGAGTGGTCGCCGAATACCGAGGTCGGTCGCCTCTCCGGCGCACTCAACCGGATGCTCGCCCAGATCCAGGGCGCGTTCATCGCCACCAACCGCTCGGAGAAGCAGGCGCGCGAGGCAGAGTCGGCGATGCGCCGCTTCATCGGGGACGCCTCCCACGAACTGCGCACCCCGCTGACCAGCGTCCGCGGGTATGCCGACCTGTACAAGTCCGGCGCCACCGAGGACGCCGACATGGTCATCGACCGCATCTCTTCGGAGGCCGGCCGGATGAGTCTGCTGGTCGAGGACCTGCTGACCCTGGTGCGCATGGATGAGGGACGCCCGATGCGCCGTGAACCGGTGGATCTGCTGGACCTCGGTATCGCCGCGGTGGAGAACGCCAAGGCCGGTTTCCCGGGCCGCTCCGTGTCCCTGTCCAACCAGACGCGCTCGATCCCGGTGACCATCGGCGACTCCGACCGGCTGCACCAGGTCATCGGAAACCTCATGACGAATGCGCTGCGCCACGGTGGGGAGGACGCCTCGGTGACCCTCAGGCTCACCCAGTCCGACCCCGGCGTCCAGCCGGCGACGGTGGGTGTCGATGTCATCGACGACGGCGCGGGTATCCCGGCCGAGGATGTGCCGCACCTGTTCGAGCGTTTCTACCGTGCCGATGTCTCCCGTTCGCGGGCGTCCGGCGGGTCGGGACTGGGCCTGTCGATCGTCAAGAGTCTGGTCGAGGCCCACGGCGGAACGATCACCGTGGAGAGCACGCTCGGGGAGGGCACGACATTCCACGTGCGCCTTCCGGCGGCGGCCGAGATGCTCGACGAGAGCGAGATCGAGGAACTCTGACCGGTCGACCGGGGTGTCAGCTGAGCGCTTCGGCGACGAGGGCTCCGACCCGGCGGCTGTACGGCAGCTTCTCGTGGGGGATGCCGTCGATCTCGATGACCTCGGTGGGGCCACGGTGGGCCGGTGTTTCGGAGGCAGCGTCCTCGTCGGTGAAGGCCCGGGCCCGGTCGGCGGGGATGTAGGGGTCCCGGAGCGTGAGGATCTGGGTGACCGGGACCGTCGAACGGGTCGCGTAGTTCATCAGCGTCGCCATCTCGGGGGAGTCGGCGAGATGCCCGCGCCAGGCGGGGACGATACGGGTGGCCAGCGGCATGATGCGACGGAACCCGGTGACGCCACGGAAGTCCGCACCGATGCCGACGACGCGTCCGACCCGGCCCTGCAGTTCCGGGGTGCCGGACGCGGCGAGGGCCAGCAGACCACCCTGGGAGTGTCCGACGAGGTCGACGGTGCCGGCGTCCGCAATGATGTTCGCGAGCTTCTCGCGGACCTCGGTGAAGTTACGGCGCAGCGGCATGGTGCCGTGATGGCCGTAGGAGACGGAGAGAACGGGATGGCCGGCGTCCTTCAGCGCGGCGGCGACGCCGGTGAAGTTGCTGCGGGAGCCGACCGCACCGTGGACCAGGACGACCGGCCGGGTCGCCGGGTCGCCGGCGCGGGGATAGGGACGCCGGTGGCGGGACTCGGCCCAGGCGTCATCGGGCAGGAGATCGAGCAGTCGGCCCAGAAGTGGAATGTTCACTCCAACTATGGTGCCACCCTCACTCCCGGCGGCGGACAGGTGCCCGGTCGTGGGAGGAGACGGCGCCGATGCGGAGTGAGGGGCTGACCGGCGTCCCCACGAGTTTGCATCACCGTTTGATCGGATCCGTGGCAGAGAACTGCTGAATCGGTGACGCAAACTCTGGGTCACATGGTGGTGGAGGAGAAGCGGGAGCCCTAACCCCGCGCGTCCTCCAGTCGCTCCAGCGTGTCTTCCAGTGCCTCCACCAGCCGGCCGTGCACGATGCGCTGCACCTTCGGGTCCGAGGGCATCTCGTTGTGCAGGACGCGACCGGCACCCAGATCCTGGACGAACTCATTGGTGACCTCGACGGGAACCCTGTCACCGGCGTCATCCGTGGCGTCCGGCTCCAGGAAGCCGGACTCCGGCGGCACGACCGTGGTGTCCACCTTCGTCGCGAAACAGGTGTAGCGCACGCCCGGCCGAGTCTCCGGCGAATAGGACAGGTCCCCCAGCAGCGGCGACCCGACGACCTGCTGCATGCCGGCCACACCCATCATCCGCGTCACCGTCGTCTCGGCGACCTTCGCCGCGAGCTCGTTCGCGGAGATCAGCGAGGTCAGCTGCGCACTTACCGTCGTCCCGTGGTGCGGCGCGGACAGCGTGACCAGGTGGTGGACCTTCGTGTCGAAGTCCATCTGGTTGATGAGGTACCGGGCCAGCAGACCTCCCTGGGAGTGGGCGACGATGTCGACCTTCTCCGCCCCCGTCGCCGAGAGCACCTGGTCGATGTACGCGCCCACGTCCTTGGCGGACTGGCGGATCTCGCCGGTGCCGTGGCGTCCGTAATCGGGGGCGAAGACCACGAACCCGTCGTCGCGCAGATCGGTGACCAGGTTCTGCCACACCGATTTCGAGGAGATCGTGCCGTGGACCAGAATCACCGGGTACGGCCGGTACGCCGGCGGTTTCGCATGCCACAGGTCGTCGACGTACCCGGCGAAACTCTGCCGGGCGCCCATCGGCACCGGCTCCTCACCCGGTGGCTGCGGGGCCAGCTTGACCAGCCGCGACGTGAACCCGAAGGTGTTGCGCAGTCCGTCCGAGAACGAGGCCAGCTGCTCCGCCCACGAATGCTGCTCCGGATCGGCGGTCTCCTCGGCCGCCGCAGAGGTCAGCGCATCGATATACGGGGCGAGGTCGTCGTCGGAGTTGCCGGTGTTCACGGTCTGCTACTCGCTGACGCCGGAGACACCCCGGGACTGCAGGCCGAGACGGATCTTCGCGGCCGCCTCCTCCATCTGCACCGGATCGGTCTCGTCAATGCCGAGGGCGTTGGCGAGGTTGTAGCCGGACATGTCGGCGGCGGGGAAGACGTGGATGTGGGTGTGCGGGACCTCGAACCCGGCGATGAGGTAACCGGCGCGCGGGCACCCGAACTGCTCCACGATCGCGGCCCCGACCTCCTGGGCGACCTCGTTGAGATGGGCCCACAGTTCGGGGTCCAGGTCAGTCCAGCGGTCGACCTCCTCGACCGGCACCACGAGGGTGTGCCCGTAGGCCACCGGCTCGATGGTCAGGAAGGCGACGACGGTCTCGTCGCGGTACACGAAACGGCCGGGGATCTCGCCGGCGATGATCTTGCTGAAGACAGATGCCATGCTGCCGATCGTAGTCACACCGGAGCCGTTAAGATCGGAAGTCATGCGCACACTCGTCATCGGCAACGGAGCCCGCGAACACGCCCTGGCCTATTCCCTCTCGCTCGACCCCTCGGTGACGGAGGTGCACGTCGCCCCCGGTAACCCGGGCATCGGTGGCGTGGCCACCCTGCACCCCGGTATCAGGGGGGAGGACGCCGCGGCGGTCGTCGCACTCGCCCGGGAGCTGACCCCGGACCTCGTCGTCATCGGCCCGGAGATCCCGCTGGTCGCCGGTGTCGCCGATGCCCTGCGCGCCGAGGGCTTCGCCGTCTTCGGTCCCTCCGGATCCGCCGCCCGCATCGAGGGCTCCAAGGCTTTCGCCAAGGGGATCATGGCGTCCGCCGGAGTGAAGACCGCCCACGCCGAGGCCGTCGGCCCGGGTGCCTCCGACGAGGAGATCGGTGCCGCGATCGACCGCTTCGGCCCGATCTGGGTCGTCAAGGATGACGGACTCGCCGGCGGCAAGGGTGTGGTTGTCACCCCCGACCGCGCCGCCGCGGTGCAGCACGTCCACGATGTCCACGCCGCCGGGAACCCGGTGCTGCTCGAGAGCTTCCTCGACGGCCCCGAGGTCTCCCTGTTCTGCCTGGTCGACGGCGAGACCGTCGTCCCGCTGCTGCCCGCCCAGGACCACAAGCGTGTCCGCGACAACGACGAGGGCCCGAACACCGGCGGCATGGGCGCCTACACCCCGCTGCCCTGGCTTCCGACCGACGGTGTGCAGCGCATCGTCGACGAGGTCTGCGTCCCGGTCGCGAAGCAGATGGTGAAGGAGGGTTGCCCGTTCTCCGGTCTGCTCTACGCCGGTCTGGCCTGGGGTTCGGACGGTCCCGCGGTCGTCGAGTTCAACTGCCGCTTCGGTGACCCGGAGACTCAGGCCGTCCTCGACCTGCTGAAGACCCCGATCGGCGGTGTGCTGGCCGCCGTGGCGAACGGCACCCTGGCCGACCTGCCCCCGCTGGAGTGGGAGGACGGGTACGCGGTGACCGTCGTCCTCGCGGCCGGAGGCTACCCGGAGGCACCGGTGACCGGCGTGCCGATCGAGGGTGCCGCCGCCGGTGACGAGGCCCGTGGCGTCCGCGCCGCCGGTGTCGCCGAGGATCCGGCGCGGGAGGGCGGTCTGGTGTCCGCCGGTGGCCGCGTCCTCAATGTCATCGGTCGCGGGGCGACCCTGGAGGAGGCCCGCGCGAAGGCCTACGCCGAGCTGGAGACCATCGACCTGCCCGGTGGTCACTACCGTTCCGACATCGGCCTCGCCGCCGTCGAGGGCCGGATCGCGATCCCGGAGTAGCGCATGCGTCGGCATTCCCTGACCACACTCGCCGCCACAGCTGCCGCCGTTTTCGCCCTCGCCGCCTGCGGTAGCGATGAGCCGACCGACACCTCCGAGGTCGCTCCGATGCTCCTCGCCGAGGAGGACGCACCGGCGGGCTACACGTGGAACAGCGTCTCCGAGGTGCTCACCGATGCCGGCGGCGACCTCGGCCAGCAGCTGGACGCCGCGATGGCGGGTGTGACGACCGAACCGGAATCCTGCGCGGCCCTGGTGCCGAGCTCCGACTCGATCATCGCGGAACTCTATGACCACCAGGATGCCGTCGATGCCGTCGAGTTCCTCCCGGACGACGAGAAGGATCCGGCAGTCATCGACGCGATCGTGTCCACCGCCGATGCCGGGGACACCGCCGACCTGGCGTCCGGCAAGATCGATGCCGGGGACTGCGGCGACTTCACCCGCACCGACTCCTCCGGGACGGAGACGACCTTCCACGCCACCGTGCAGAAGGCCTCGGTCGCCGACACCGACGACACCTCCGTCATCACCGTGCTCAGCGATTCCGCGACGCCCGGTGAGGAACTGGTCACCACCGTCGTCGGCACCGTCGAGGACGTGCACTTCCGCGTCACCGCGGCAGGGGTCACCGACGTCGAGGTGCTCACCGGACTCGCCGAGAAGCAGGTCGCGCAGATCACCGGGACCCAGGAAGGGCAGGAGTAGATGTTCGGCAGGAAATCTTCGAAGACCCGACGGCAGTGGAAGGACGCCCCCGACCCGGGGACGGAGAGTATCGCTCCGGCCCGGCACCCGGACGCGGAGGCGGCGTCCTCGGTGGTGCGACGGGTGTTCGTCGAGGTCGGTGGTGAGGATGTCGCCGACTTCGATGTCGAGGTCTCCGCGACGACCGGTCCGCTCACCGTGCGGTTGGAGGCGGTGTGGCACGGGACCGTCGCCCCGGCGGCGGAGTCCGGGGCCGGGTCCGGTGTGGATACCGCGCTGAACCGCTGGAACGCGGGACACACGGTGCCGCGGGCGTACGCCAGGCTGGACGACTCCGGTCAGATCCTGGTCTGTGCCGACAGCGTGATGACCTGTGGTGTGGGGGTGACCGTGCAGCAGCTCGACGAATGGATGCGACGGGCGCTCGCCGGCCTGTCTGCGCTGCGGGAGTACCTCGGGCAGCGGTGGCCGGGCGCGGAAACTGATGCAGAGGACGACACCGGGATCGACGACGCCGGGACCGATGCAGTCGCGGCACCCACCGGGCCGGTCGCCGACGGCGACATCACCGCGCTCGTCGTCGACGACAACCCCTACGGACTGCTCGGGGGCAAGACTCCGGCGGTGCTCCTGCCGCGGATCGGGGCAGAGGTCGTGGGCCGGACCGAGGTGAAGGAGTCGGGCGCGTCCGGTCGGCGCGGCAACGGCTATCTGCGCTTCGCCGACGGTCCTGACGTCGCGCTGCACGACGGCACCCTCAGTGTCTCCTCCGGCATCGCTCTCGGTACCCCGGGCAGCCTGGACCCGGACACGGTGGACTGGCTGCATGCACTGTGCGGTCGGGTCAACGCGCTGCCCGGGAGCGTCGTCGCGGTGTTCGACGGGGCGAACCTCACCTGTGCCGTCCACCGTCCGGTCGGTTCCGGGCTCTCGGATGCACAGCTCACCGATGCGGTGACCCGCGACCGGGTGGCGGTGCGGGAGACCGTGCTGATGCTGCTCTCCGAGATCCGGGACGACAGCGAGGGCACGGACGGCGTCGAGGACGGGTCCGCCGATGCCTGAAGGGCATGTCATCCACCGCCTCGCCACGGGGTTGACCACCAGGTTCGGTGGTGAGGAAGTGTCGGTGGTGTCGCCGCAGGGGCGGTTCGCCACCGAGGCATCCCTGCTCGACGGGTCGGTGCTCACCGACGCCGAGGCCTGGGGCAAGCACCTCTTCGTGCACTTCACCGCAGGCACGGTCCATATCCACCTCGGCCTGATCGGCACGCTGCAGTTCGAGCCGCTGGCCGCCCCGCGCGGGCAGGTGCGGCTGCGCATCGCCGATGACACGGTCGCCGCGGACCTGCGTGGCCCGCAGCGGTGTGCCCTGGTCACCCCGGTCGAGGAGGACGCCGCGGTCGCGAAACTCGGTGTCGACCCGTTGCGCGTCGTCGGTGGGGGCACCCCGGCCGGGGAACTCAACGCTCGGAAGCTGGAGACGGCACTGGCGAAGACCCGACGGTCGTCGAAGCCCGTCGGGGCTCTGCTCATGGACCAGGCGCTCTACGCCGGTGTGGGCAGTATCTACCGCACCGAGGTGCTGTTCCGGCTGGGCATTGATCCGACGCGTCCGGGCAAGTCCCTGACCACGGCGGAGCTGGACGAGATCTGGTCGGACATGGTCGACCTCATGACTTACGGCGAGGTGGCGGGACGGATCGACACCGTCCGCCCTGAGCACACGCCGGAGGCGATGGGGCGTCCGCCACGCAAGGACGACCACGGGGGAGAGGTATACGTGTACCGACGCGCCGGGTTGCCCTGCCTGGTGTGCGGGACGCCGGTCGAGACGGGGGAGATGGCCGGGCGGAAGATCTACTGGTGCCCGGTGTGTCAGCGGGGTTGACCCCGGTCCCCCCGTCGTAGATTTGTGAGCGATAACACATTAGTGTGGTGCCGTTAACTCTTGACCGATCCAGTGGCGCACCCCATCGCCGCCCGACCTCACGGAGCCTTCATGTACCAACCTGATCTGGCACCGGTCGCGGACAACACCTTCCTGTCCGCGCTCGTCGCTCTCCTGCCCCTTCTCACGGTGTTCATCACCCTCGGCGTCCTGAAATGGCGTGCCCACTGGGCCGGCCTGTCGGCACTCGCCGTCTCGCTCGTCGTCGCGGTCGCCGCCTACGGCATGCCCGCTGACCTGGCGGGACTGTCGGCCACCCAGGGTGCGGTCTTCGGACTCTTCCCGATCCTGTGGATCGTCATCGCCGCGATCTGGTTCTACGAGATCACCGTCAAGGCGGGGAGGTTCCAGGACCTCCGTGCGGTCATCGACAGTATCTCGGACGATCCCCGCATCCAGGCCATCCTCATCGCCTTCTGCTTCGGTGGCATGCTCGAGGCGCTCGCCGGTTTCGGCGCGCCACTGGCAATCACCGGTGTGATGCTCCTGGCCGTCGGCTTCCCGCGCATGCGTGCCGCCATCGCCGTCCTCGTCGCGAACACCGCCCCGGTGGCCTTCGGTGCCATCGCCACCCCGGTGATCACCGCCGGCAACCTCACCGGCATCGACTACGAGCACATCGGTGCGATCATCGGTCGGCAGACGCCGCTCATCGCTCTCGTCGTGCCGCTGTTCCTCCTGATCATCGTGGACGGACGCCGCGGCCTCAAGGACTGCTGGCCGGTTGCCCTGGTCATCGGCGTCGTCTTCGCAGGAGCCCAGTTCCTGGCGTCCAACCACATCTCGGTCGAGCTCACCGACATCATCTCCTCGCTCGCCGGTCTGGCTGTCGCGGTGATCATGCTGCGCTTCTGGTCCCCGAAGGGCACCGCGGAAGCCACGCAGCGTCTCGGCATGGAGCGGGAGAAGGAGGACGCCGAGGCGACCGGCGAGAATGCACAGATCGCGAAGGACGCCATGGGGGAGCGGGACACCGACCGCGAGCTCACCGGTGGTCGCATCGCCATGGCACTGTTCCCGTATCTGCTGGTCGTCGCAGTCTTCAGTCTCGCGAAGCTGTGGACTCCGCTGAAGGACTTCCTGGCGGACACGGACCTCAGCTTCGGCTGGCCCGGGCTCGACGGTGAGGTGGCCACGGCGTCCGGGGATGTCTCGACCGCCACGGTCTTCAGCTTCCAGTGGTTGTCGTCGCCGGGTTCACTGCTGCTGATCTGTGGCGTGATCGTGGCGCTGGTGTACCGCTACCCGCTGACCAGTGCGGCGAAGCTCTACGTCGACAACGTGGTCAAGATGCGCTGGACGATCCTCACCGTCGTCTCGGTGCTGTCGCTGGCCTATGTGATGAACCAGTCGGGTCAGACCATCACCGTGGGTACCTGGATCGCCGGTGCCGGTGCGGCCTTCGCCTTCTTCGCCCCGGTCCTCGGCTGGCTCGGTACCGCGGTGACCGGCTCGGACACGAGTGCCAACGCCCTGTTCGCCACGCTGCAGCAGACTGCCGCAGAGGGTGCGGACCTGGATCCGGCGCTGATGGTGGCGTCCAACACCTCCGGTGGCGTGGTCGCCAAGCTCATCAGCCCGCAGAACCTGGCGATCGTCGCGACGGCGGTGGGCCTCGTCGGCAAGGAGTCCGTGATCCTGCGCAAGGTCGTGTGGTGGAGCATCGGCATGCTGATCGCACTCTGCCTGCTCAACGGCCTGCAGTCGGGAATGCTTGAAGGTATGCTGCCCTAAGTTCAGACCAGGCGTACCATAGTTTTACATGGCTACACGTCAGTTCCCACACCCGTCCGAGATCCTTGAGCTCATGCAGTTCAAGAAGCCCGAGTTCAACGCAAAGAAGCGCCGGTTGGAGAAGGCCCTCACCATCTACGACCTGCGTAAGATTGCGAAACGCCGTACCCCGGCGTCCGCCTTCGACTACACCGACGGCGCCGCGGAGGGCGAGATCTCCCTCGCCCGTGCGCGCCAGGCTTTCGAGGATGTCGAGTTCCACCCGTCGATCCTCAGGGACGCCTCCCACATCGACACCACCACCGAGATCCTCGGCGGCACCTCGGCGCTGCCGTTCGGTATCGCACCGACCGGATTCACCCGCCTGATGCAGACCGAGGGGGAGATCGCCGGTGCCGGTGCCGCCGCCTCCGCCGGTATCCCGTTCACGCTGTCCACCCTGGGCACCACCTCGATCGAGGACGTTAAGGCCACCAACCCG
>NHCFJ05603__coassemble_595_pt1 | contig 43599 bp, 37 predicted proteins | sample NHCFJ05603__metabat2_low_PE_007 | metagenome-assembled genome bin NHCFJ05603
ACTTCATCGCCGTCGCCGGCCCGGAGAACATGGACACCGACTTCACCTGGGACGAGTTCGTCCGCCGCATCAACACCGAGCTGGCCAACGAGTGGGGCAACCTCGTCAACCGCACCGTGTCGATGGCGCACAAGAACTTCGGGGAGATCCCGACCCCCGGCGAGTTCACCGCCGAGGATCAGGCACTGCTCGACGAGTCCGCCGCGGCCTTCGGCGTCGTCGGCGAGTACCTGGAGCACTCCCGGTTCAAGGCGGGTATCTCCGAGGCGATGCGCATCGTCGCCCGCGCGAACCAGTACATCGCCGCCCAGGAGCCGTGGAAGCTGGCCAAGGCCGCCAAGGGTACCGAGGACACTGCCGCCGACCCGGCCGCCCGGGAGCGGCTGTCCACGGTGCTGTTCACCGCCCTGCAGGTCGTCGCGGACGCGAACACCCTGCTCACCCCGTACCTGCCGTTCTCCGCGCAGAAGATCTTCGAGCTGCTCGGCGGCACCGGCGTGTGGGCCGCGCAGCCGAGGGTCGTCGAGGTCACCGACGACTCTCCGCTGGAGCCGGTCGGTGCGGGTCTGCCCGCCAAGGGTCGCGCCTACCCCGTCATCATGGGCGACTACGCCGACCAGCAGGCGCACTGGGACCGGACCGACCTGACCCCGGGCACTCCGCTGTCCAAGCCGGTGCCGCTGTTCACGAAGCTCGATCCGGAGCTGGCGGAGACCGGCCCGGAGTGGGCCCGCGTCGAGAAGGACTAGGGCCTCCCTCCATCCCTTCACCGGGAGATGTCAGCATCTTGGGACCCCAGGATGGAATTCCACGGAGAATCCATCCTGGGGTCCCAAGACGCATACAGGGGCAGTTGTGAACCGGGGGACTGGTGGCGCAGGTACCCTCGGACCGTGACACGGGGTGCCCGGGAAAAGCCCGGGCTGAGATGAGACCCGTCGAACCTGATCGAGTTCACACTCGCGGAGGAATTGTCATGGCAGACTCTGCTGCGCCCACCACCCGGCCCACCACCCGTTTCAGCGACACGCTGCGGGCGGAGAACCACACAACCTGGGAGGCCGCCGCCACCCACCGCTTCGTCACCGAGCTCTTCGCCGGCACCCTGCCGGACGAGAACATGGCGACCTACCTGGTCCAGGACTACCGTTTCGCCGACGGCTTCATGGCGCTGCTCGGTGCCGCCGTCGCCACCGCGGACAACTACGACTCACGCCACCGCTTCGCCCAGTTCCTCGGTGAGGTCGCCGGCGACGAAGACACCTACTTCCGCGAGGCCGCCGAAGAACTGGGGGCGGACACCTCCGTCCCGGACACCGCGGCCACCGAGGGCTTCAAGCAGGTCTTCGCCGATGCCGCCGACACCCGCAACTACGCCGCGATCCTCGGCGTCCTCGTGGTCTGTGAGTGGCTCTACCTCGACTGGGCGACCCGGCCCGAGAACCGCGCCCACGGCACGGCGGAGAACGGCTACCCGAACCGACACGTCCACGCCGAATGGGTCCGGCTGCACGACTACCCCGGGTTCCACCAGCTCATCGACTTCCTCCGCGCCGAGATCGACCGGGCCGGGGCGCGTTCCGAGGAGGACGCCGCCCTGGCACGGGAGTACTTCCGCCGCACCGTGGACCTGGAACTGCAGTTCTTCGGGGAGCACCGCTAACCTGACAGCCATGTCGAAGAAGAAGCGTCCGACCCCTGTCCCGCCCGAGCCGCTGCCGGAGCTCTTCGACGCGCACACCCACCTGGCGTCCTGTCACGCGACGACGCCGGACGAGGTGGTCACGATCATGGACCGTGCCGCGGCAGTGGGCGTGAACCAGGTCTGTACCGTCGGCGACGACCTCGCCGAGTCCGTCCAGGCCCTCGAGGCCGCCCACGCCGACGAGCGGGTCTTCGCCGCCTGTGCCATCCACCCGACCAGGGCGGACCAGCTCTTCGAGGACGGCGTGCAGGACCGGCTCCGCGAGCTTGCCGCCGATCCACGGTGCGTGGCGGTGGGGGAGACCGGGCTGGACACCTACTGGATCACCCATGATCCGGAGCAGACCGCACCGTTGGACGTCCAGGAGTCCGCACTGCGCTGGCACATGGCGCTGGCCCATGAGCTGGACAAGCCGCTGATGATCCACAACCGGGAAGCGGACGCCGACCTGCTCCGTGTCCTGGATGACGCCCCGGATGACCTACGGATCATGCTGCACTGCTTCTCCTCGCCGCTGGCGGTGGCACAGGAGGCCGTTGACCGTGGCTACTGGCTGAGCTTCTGCGGCAACGTGACCTTCAAGCGCAATGACGAGCTGCGTGAGGCAGCACGGATCTGCCCGTCCGAACGGATCCTCGTGGAGACCGATGCACCGTTCATGACGCCAGAACCATTCCGCGGTGCGCGGAACGAACCGGCGTTCGTCGGTTACACCGCCCGCTGTGTCGCAGAAGTGAGGGGTGTGACTCCAGAGGCACTAGGTGCCCAGGTGACACGCAATGCGCGTGATCTCTACCGGATCACGGAATAATTACGGGACACTTGTCACATAACTTTGCCGCCAGCGCATCGTTACCGTATCGTGATCTGAGTGAAGAACAAGTCGACGCTCCACCGCATCAACCACACCCGCTCCGTCCCGCTGCGTGTCGCCACCGGCGGTATGCTCGCCACCCTCGTGGTCGGCGGAGCCGTCGTCGCCACCAACCACAAGGACGTCACCCTCGACGTCAACGGCAAGATCCTCAAGGCCAGTACCGTCCGCGGCGACGTTGAGGCAGTCCTGTCCTCCGAGGGCGTCGACGTCTCCGACGGCGACCTCGTCACCCCGGGCCTCAGCGAGTCCGTCTCCGACGGCTCCCACGTCACGGTCCGCTCCGCCCGGCAGGTCGCCCTCGTCGTCGACGGTCAGTCCCGCACCGTCGACACCACCAAGATGACGGTCTCCGAGCTCCTGGACGAGCTCGACATCGACGCCGGCTCCACCACCGCCAGCGCCTCGGCCATCCCGCTCGACGGCATGGAGCTCAACATCACCTCGCCGAAGAGCTTCACGCTCAACGACGGCCAGCCGGACGAGACCCCCGCCCGCCTCACCATGTCCGCGCCGACCGTGGCCGACGTGCTCGAGATGCGTGGTGCCCCGCTGGGCAAGGAAGATGTCGTCACCCCGGCCGCGGACACCCCGGTCACCGACGACATGCACATCGACGTCACCCGGAAGACCTCCGAGGAGGTCACCGAGGAGCAGGAGATCGCCCCGCCGGAGAAGGTCATCGAGGACCCGGACATGGCCAAGGGTGAGGAAGAGGTCATCGAGGAGGGTACCGCCGGTACCGCCCGTGTCACCGTCCGCATCCACACCCTCAACGGTGTCGAGACCAACCGCGACGAACTCAAGCGTGAGGAGATCAAGCCCGCCACCGAGCGCGTCGTGCGCCGCGGCACCGGATCCTCCGCCCCCTCCGTGGCCGACGGTTCCGTCTGGGACCAGCTCGCCCAGTGCGAGGCCACCGGCGACTGGTCCATCAACACCGGCAACGGCTTCTCCGGCGGCCTGCAGTTCACCCCGTCCACCTGGGCGGCGTTCGGCGGCACCGAGTACGCCCCGGAGGCCTACATGGCCTCCCGCGAAGAGCAGATCGCCGTGGCCGAGAAGGTCCAGGCCGCACAGGGCTGGGGCGCCTGGCCCGCCTGCACCGCCAGCATGGGTATGCGCTGAGAGATCCGCTGATAGATCGTCCGTCCCCGACAGGCTATCCTCGACATGTGACGGACAGCGAAGAGAACACGGTACGCCTGCTGGGCCCCGGTGAGATCCGGGCCCTGGCAGCAGAGCTCGACATCACCCCGACGAAGAAGATGGGGCAGAACTTCGTCATCGACCCGAACACGGTCCGGCGCATCGTCTCGGCCGCCGAGCTGTCCACCGACGACCACGTCATCGAGGTCGGCCCGGGGCTGGGCTCCCTGACCCTCGCCCTGCTGGAGCAGGTCGGCGGAACAGGCGGGGTGACCGCCGTGGAGCTCGACAAGCGGCTCGCCGCACGGCTTCCCCGCACCATCGCGGAGTTCGCCCCGGCCCGCGCCGACGACGTCACGGTCATCGACCATGACGCACTCACCCTCACCGCAGCGGATCTGGCCGAGGCAGGTGTCCCCGCCCCGACGGCCCTGGTCGCGAACCTGCCCTACAACGTCTCGGTCCCGGTGCTGCTGCACCTGCTGCAGGAGTTCCCGTCGATCCGCCGCGTCCTCGTGATGGTCCAGCTGGAGGTCGCCGACCGGCTCGCGGCGTCCCCCGGGTCGAAGATCTACGGCGTACCCAGTGTGAAGGCCGGGTTCTACGGTGCGGTCTCCAAAGCCGGCACCATCGGCAAGAATGTCTTCTGGCCCGCCCCGAAGATCGACTCGGGCCTGGTGCGCATCGACCGGTGGACCGACGGAAACCGACCCTGGCAGGACGCCCTGACCAGTCACGACCCCGAGACCCTCCGCAAGGAGGTCTTCGCGGTGACGGACGCAGCCTTCCTCCAGCGCCGTAAGACCCTGCGCGCCGCCCTCTCCGGACACTTCGGTTCCGGGGCGGACGCGGAGGCCGTGCTCACCGCTGCGGGTATCGACCCGAAGGAGCGGGGTGAGAAACTCGGCACCGGTTCCTTCGTCGACCTCGCGGTCGCCTCTCTCGCCACTTCGGCCGCTGCCCAGGATTCACCGCAGGACACCGGCCAATGACAGCCCCCGATATGCCGGACCCCGCCGAGCACACCGGACTGCCACGGGCCGCCACGGCGACGGCCCAGGGCATGCTGACCCTCTGGTCGAGTGTGGGCGACCGCCACCCTGACGGTGGCCGTGACCGCGTCACTGTCCGTCAGGCTCTCGACCTCACCGAGACCGTCACCGTTACGGTCACCGGCCCGTCGGACGTCGCGGAGATCACCGGGGTGGACGTCACCGGGAAGCATTCGCGGCCCGCCTCTGACGGAGACAAGGGCCTCGCCGCTGTCGCCGCCGTCACCGCTGTCGTGGAGCGGTACCACCGCCTTGCGCCGCAGGCCGTCCTGCCGCAGATCCACATCGACATCGTCCGCGGGATCCCTGACCTCAGTGACACCGGGGACACCGGGGACACCGACGCAGAGTCCGCCGACGCCGCAGCAGCCCTCGTCGCCACCCGTGAACTCCTCCACGGTGACGGTGCCGCCGACGCCGGCTACTCCCTCGCGCCCCGACCCACCGACGCCGAGCTGCAGGACCTGGCAGCGTCCCTCGGACCGGACGTGCCCGCCCACCTGCTCGGCGGTACGGTGATGGCCACCGGCACCACTCCCGGTGCCACCGACCTTGTCCCGGTGATGAGCCGCGGTACCCGGCACTGGGCCCTGGCCGTCGATCCCCGTCCGTTGCCGTACCAGGAGGTCCTCGACCGCCTGGACGTCCAGCGGGACGCGGTGTCCCGCGGTGAGCGCCCCGATGTCCGGGCCGGCGACGTCACCGCCGTGCAGCGTGCCCTGCTCACCGACAACCCGACCGAACTCGCCGACCTCCTGGCCAACGACCTGCAGTCCGCAGCTGTGAGTCTGCGTCCGGAACTGCGGCGTACCCTCACCGCCGCCCGCGAGGCGGGAGCCCTGGGCACCGTCGTCGACGGTCCCGGTCCGACTGTCGCGATGCTCTGCTCCGACCGCGAGCACGCCGTCGAGGTCGCCACCGCCGTCTCCGTCGCCGGACACACCGGCCCCACCCTCGTCGCCGCGTCCTCCTCCCACGGCGCACGTCCCGCCTGAACCCCGCCTGCCCCCTGTCTGAACCCCGCCCCGTACCCCGAAAGAAGCACTGAGAGAACTCCATGGCCAGCACAGTCAACCTCATCAACCTCGAGAACGTCGACAAGTCCTACGGGCTCAAGACCCTCCTCGACGGTGTGAGCCTCGGGGTCAACAGCGGCGACCGGATCGGTGTCGTCGGACTCAACGGCGGCGGCAAGTCCACGCTCATCCGCATCCTCGCAGGGCTCGACACCGTCGACTCCGGACGCGTCTCCCGCAACAACAACCTGCGCATGGCCGTTGTCTCCCAGGACAGTGACCTGCCCGGAACCACCGTCGGCGAGGCGGTCCTGTCCGGACTGACCGGTGCATCCGGCACACTGGAGACCCACGAGTGGGCGTCCGACCCGCGGATCCGCGACGTCCTGGAGGGCATCGGCGTCAACGACCTCGGCGACGGTGCAGGGATGGACACCCCGCTGGAGGGGCTGTCCGGTGGCGAACGACGCCGAGTCGGCATCGCCGCCGCCCTGGTCCGCGACCTCGATCTGGTCATCCTCGACGAGCCGACCAACCACCTCGACGTCGAGGGCGTGGAGTGGCTCGCACAGCACCTGCTGCACCGTCGCTGTGCGCTCGTCGTCGTCACCCACGACCGCTGGTTCCTCGACACCGTCGCCACCACCACCTGGGAGGTCCACGACGGCACCGTCGACGTCTTCGAGGGCGGCTACAACGACTGGACCTTCGCCCGCGCCGAGCGTGCCCGGCAGGCGGACGCCGAGGAGCAGCGCCGCGCCAACCTCGCCCGCAAGGAACTCGCCTGGCTGCGCCGCGGTGCCCCGGCCCGTACCTCCAAGCCCCGCTACCGGATCGAGGCCGCGGAGGCGCTGATCAAGAACGTCCCCGCTCCGCGTGACAACGTCGAACTCATGAGCTTCGCCACGAAGCGGCTCGGCAAGAAGGTCATTGAGCTCGAGGACGCCACGGTCGCCACCCCGCCCCCGGAGCCCCGCGTCCTCGTCGAAGACCTCACCTGGCGACTCGCCCCCGGCGAGCGGATCGGACTGGTCGGTGTCAACGGCTCCGGCAAGACCACCCTGCTGCGCACTCTGGCGGGGGAGTACCCGCTGGCAGCAGGCAAGCGCATCGAGGGACGCACCGTCGACATCGGGTGGCTGCGGCAGGAACTCGAGGACCTCGACGGCGAACGACGTCTGCTCGACGCCGTGGAGGACGTCGCCACCCGTGTGGAGATCGGTGGGAAGGAACTCACCGCCTCCCAGCTCGCCGAACGCCTCGGCTTCTCCGCCAAGCGGCAGCGCACCCCGATCCGTGACCTCTCCGGTGGCGAACGACGCCGCCTGCAGCTCACCCGCGTGCTCATGGCCGAGCCGAACGTCCTGCTGCTCGACGAGCCGACCAACGATCTCGACATCGACACCCTCCAGGAGCTCGAGAGTCTCCTCGACGGGTGGGCGGGCACCCTCGTCGTCATCTCCCACGACCGCTACCTCATCGAACGTATCTGTGACTCGACCTGGGCACTGTTCGGCGACGGGAAGCTGACCAACCTGCCCGGCGGAATCCAGCAGTACCTCGACCGGCGGCGCGAGCTGATCGCCGCCCCGGCAGCCCCGTCCTCCGCGTCCCCGGGGCAGGACGCCGCAACCGGCACAGCGTCCGGCTCGGCGTCCGGCGCCCCGTCCTCCCCGGGCCTGTCCGCCCAGGAGGACCGCGAACTGAAGAAGGAGCTCAACGCGCTGGAGCGGAAGATGCAGAAGCTCAGCGCAAAGGTGGAGACCCTCACCGCGAAGCTCGCCGACGCCGCATCGCCGGCCGACGGGAACATCGACACAGCACTGCTCGCCGACCTCGACCGGGAACTCCAGGGAGTACGGTCAGAACACGACGACTGTGAGATGCGGTGGCTCGAGGTGGCCGAAATGCGAGAGGAGGGACATGTCTGAGGAGGTCCTGGAGAAGCACCTGAACGACTTCCCGGATGATGCCCGGGACACGGCCCCGGACAAGTCCCCGGACGACACCCGGGCATCCCGGTCACGGATCGCGCGGTTCTTCGGCCTGCGCCGCCCGCTGCCGCCCAATATCTGGGGGCTCGTCCTCGGTGGCATCGCCTTCGCACTCTCCCTGACCCCGTCGCTGGTGCCGCGAACCTGGCTGTACCAGGGCATCGCCTCGGGGCTGTCCGCGGCGACCGGGCACCTCATCGGACTGTTCCTGCTGCTCAACTGGAACCTCTGGTGCCGGGACGTCATCGAACCACTGTGGAACCGGTTGACCGGCGGCCGGCGCATCCCCGCCGTGTGGTGGGGGAGGGTGCGGATCGCGTTGCTGGTCATCATCCCGGTGGCGCTGCTGCTCTGGATGATCCGTGCCGTGCGCTGGCAGCAGGATCTCGCTGAGCTCATGGGCGCGCGGTCCTACACCCTTGCCCAGTTCCTCCTGGTCCTGCCGGTCGGCCTGCTGGTGTGGGCCCTGTTCGTCGCCATCGGCCGCGCCGTCTCGGCCTTTGCCGGCGTGCTGGCGAACGCCGTGCCCGGCAACAACTCCCGCTACGGTCTGCGACTGCTGGCGTCCTGGGGAGCCGTGGCGATCGCCACCGTCCTCATCGTCGACTTCGTGCTGCCCGGCACCATCCGCCGGGCGACGGAGCAGTTCTTCTCCGTGAGTTCCGAACCGATCCGACCTGACCTGGTGAAGCCGCACGCCAGTGAGCGTTCCGGTGGCCCGGGATCGCCGACCGAGTGGGAGGATCTCGGGGCCTACGGCACCCGGTTCACCGCGCTGGGTCTGTACAAGGACCAGCTGGAGGATCTCACCGGACGCCCGTCGAAGGAGCCGATCCGCGCCTATGCGGGCATGGACGACGGCGATGACGACCGTGAGCGTGCCCAGCATGTCGTCAGTGAGCTCCAGCGCACCGGTGCCGAGGACCGCAAGGCCCTGTTGGTCGCCCCGGCGACCGGTACCGGCTGGGTGAACCCGACCACCGCCCAGGCTTTCGAGCTGATGTTCGACGGTGACACGGCCATCGCCTCCGCCCAGTACTCGGACGTGCCCAGTGCCGTCCAGTTCGTCACCGACCGCGACCGGGTGGAGGACTACGGCCGTGAACTGATCACCGCCGTGGTCGACTGGTGGCACACCCTGCCCGAGGACGACCGTCCGAAGCTGTACATCTACGGTGAGTCCCTCGGCACCACCGCCGCGGAGAGTGCCTTCTCCGGTATCCGTGACATCGCCGGCGCCGTCGACGGCATGCTGCTGATGGGGCCACCGAACAGCAATGAGCTGCACCGTGACTTCGTCTCCCGCCGTGACCCGGGAACCAGTGAGGCCCTGCCGGAATACTCCGGCGGCATGACCGTGCGGTTCGCGGAGAACGCCGGGGACATCACCGCCTGGCGTCATGAACTCAACCGTGAGGACGGCAGCGACGAGTGGCGCTCGCCGCGCGTGCTCTACCTCCAGCACCCCTCGGACCCTGTGGTGTGGTGGTCACCGGACCTCATCCTCAAGCGTCCCGACTGGTTGAAGGAGGACGCCGGATTCGACCGCACCCCGGCGATGACCTGGATGCCTTTCGTCACCTTCTGGCAGGTCACCCTGGATCTGCCCCGTGCGGCGAAGGTCCCCGACGGACACGGCCACAATTACGGGACCTCCGTCATCGACGGACTCACCGCGGTCGTCGGTGACGGCTGGACCGATGACGACATCTCCAGGCTCCGTGGCGAGCTGGAGGAGGCCATGAGTACCCAGGGCCCGGAGAAGGAGATCGGCGGGAACGGTTAACACTCCGGGACGTTGACCGCCACGGTGGTCGCCAGGCCGCCGCCGGCGGTCTCCTTGTAGCGGTCGGACATGTCCGCCCCGGTCCGACGCATGGTCTCGATGACCTCGTCGAGGCTCACCCGGTGACTGCCGTCGCCACGCATCGCCATTTTCGCGGCATTGATCGCCTTGCCCGCGGAGATGGCGTTGCGTTCGATGCACGGAATCTGCACCAGGCCCGCGACGGGGTCGCAGGTCAGACCGAGCGAGTGCTCCATGGCGATCTCCGCCGCATTACACACCTGGGCCGGCGTCCCGCCGAGGACCTCGGCGAGCCCCGCGGCGGCCATGGACGCCGCGGACCCGACCTCACCCTGGCAGCCGACCTCCGCCCCCGAGATCGACGCCCGTTCCTTGTACAGTGAGCCGACGGCCCCGGCGGCGAGCAGGAACCTCCGCCAGGTCTCCCGCTGGTCGGCACGACCGGCCCGGGTCCAGGTCCGGGCGTAGAAGAGCACCGCGGGGATGATGCCTGCGGCCCCGTTGGTCGGGGCGGTGACCACCCGACCGCCGCCCGCGTTCTCCTCGTTGACCGCCAGAGCCACCAGATTCACCCAGTCCTCGGAGAACTCCGCGGTACAGGACGGATCCTCGTCGGTGAGCTGGGTGTACCACCGGTGGGCCCGGCGGCGGACCAGCAGGCCACCGGGGAGGACGCCGTCGGCGCCCATGCCCCGCTCGGCACAGGCGTCCATCGCCTGGACGGTCGCGTCGAGCTGACCGTCGATCTCCCGGTCGGACCGGACGAGCCGCTCACAGGCACGTTGGGCGGCGGCGACGCACCCGGCGTCCTCCGCCCGCTGCAGCAGTTCCGCCGCGGAGGAGAAGGTCGGGCTCCCGGCCAGGACAATGCCGGACGCGGTCTCGTCGGCGGTGCGGATGAAGCCGCCGCCGATGGAGTAGTAGGTCTCGGAGAACGGGGCGGTTGCACTGTCACCGTCGCCGGCCTCGAGAGCGCTGAACGTCACCGCATTGGTGTGCACCGTGCGCACCACAGCGGGACGCAGGATGATGTCCTCGAAGCCGCAGGTGACCGGCATGGAGGGGTCGCCGGCGAGGTGGATGGTCCGGGTGTCGCGGATCTCCCGCAGCCGGGACTCCATACGGTCCGGGTTGACCGAGGCCGGGTCGCACCCGTCGAGTCCGAGCAGACAGGCTCCCAGGGTGCCGTGCCCGGCACCGGTGGCGGCCAGGGAACCGTAGAGGATCACGGTGATGCCCGCCGGGCGGGACACCGCGCCACCGGCCACGGTGCCGGCCGGTGTGGTGGAGGTGCTGGTGAGGTCGGTCTCCGTCCCGGCGCTCTTACGCCGCTCATGCAGCAGCCGGGCGAAGCGCAGTCCGGCCCGCATCGGGCCGACGGTGTGGGAGCTGGACGGGCCCACGCCGATACGGAAGAGCTCGAAGACACTGACCGTCACGGTAGGTCACCTCATCATCTGGTGTCAGTCCACCGAGAACTCCGCCATCCGGTCCCACTCGGTCTTGCCGTCGATGTGGTCGTTGATGATCTGCGGGGTCTCGGAGAGAACGGTGGGGAACAGTTCGCAGGCCGCCTTGAAGTGGTCGGACTGCACGTGGGCGACATCGGCGCCGTCCCTGTAGGCCTCGATGAGCAGGTACTCGTCGGAGTCGTCGGTGTTGCGGTACCACTCGAAGAAGATACAACCGTCCTCGGCGCGGCAGGCGGCGGTGAAGTCGGCGACGACCTCACGGAAGTTGTCGACGTACTCGGGCAGGGGACGGAAGCGGACGTTGATGAGAATCATGGGGCCCAGTGTACTCAGCGGTCAGGGGCTCAGCAGTCCAGGACGACGGATGTGCCCGGTGTGGTCGCTGCAGTCCGCGAGCAGCACAGCAGGATCTTCCCGGCGTCGATCTCCCGTTGCCGCAGACCACCGTGGTTGTCCATGTCGACCGTCCCGGCGAGCTTCTGTACCGCACAGGACCCGCAGACGCCGTTGCCGCACTGCGAACGCAGTGGCACACCGGCGCGGCGTCCTGCCTCGAGGAGGGTTTCGCCGGGTGCGACCTCGACGCTGCCACCGGAGCGGTGGAAGACGACGGTGCGGCCGGCAGTGGCGGGGAGCACGGCGACCGGGGCGGGAGTATCCGCAGGTACCGGGTCGACGGAGGTGGTGGTCTCATTGAAGGTCTCCTCGTGGACGGCGTTCCGGGGCACCCCGAGGTCGGTGGCGACCTGTCGGGCGGTGGCGAGGTAGCCGGGCGGACCGCAGGCGAAGACCCGGCGTCCGCAGGCGTCGTCGGTGAGCTGCCTGACGGTGTCCGGGCACAGTCGACCGAAACTTCCGGTCCAGCCCGGGGCGGAGGCCGGGGTGAGGGTCCCCAGTGACAGGCAGAGGGTCAGGCCGGGCGTCCGGTCGGCGAGGGCACGGAGTTCTCCGGCGAAGGCGAACTCCAGCGGTGTGCGCGCATGGTAGACGACCACGGTGTTCACCGGCCCGGGCAGCGCGACGAGCGTGCGGACCATCGACAGGACCGGGGTGATCCCGGCGCCCGCGGCGAACAGCAGGTAGCGGGCACGCCGGTCGACGTCGGGAAGGTGGAAGGCACCGAGCGGCCCGTGCGCCTCCAGGGTCGTGCCGCAGGAGAGCTGCTCGTGGATCCAGGTGGAGACTCTGCCGCCGGGCACCTTCTTCACGCAGACGGTGAAGGTGGAACGGTCGCCGTAGACGGACAGCACAGGGGAGGAGGAGACCGAGTAACACCGGTCGACCGGTTCGGCGTCCGGACCGTCGACGGGGACGCCGAGGCGCACGAACTGCCCGGCCCGGTGGGTGAACGGTCGGTTGTCGGTCCGGCGCAGGACGAGGGTGAACATCGACGGCGTCTCGTCCCGGATCTCCGTGACCTCGACATCGAACTCCTCGGGGGCCGAGGGTGGGGCGATACCGGCGAAGTCGCGGGCCAGGATCTCCGCCCGGGCACCGGTGGCGGCGTCGGCGGCCCAGGGCATGACCGACCCGGTCGCGTCGAGTCGACGCCGGGGACGCCCGGTGACACGGCTGGCCGACGTGCCGGTGGCCGGGATGAACTGTTCGACGATGACGCTGCTCATGGGTGCTCCCCGGGATTCAGGCGATCCAGGTGCCGGATCATGTGGTCGGTGTACCAGCTGATGAAGGCCTCGACCTGGTCCTCACTGCGCATGTAGGGGCCGGGGACGTAGGCGGGGGAGGAGACGCCCTGCTGGGCGAGCTGGACGAAGTCGGCGTCCTGCGCATTGGTGTGCCGCCACACGTAGGTGAGTTCGTCGACGTCGTAGTCCTCGCCGGCCACGGCGTCCTCGGCGACGAGCCAGGTGGTGCGCACCAGGGTCCGGTCGGCGCTGACCGGGTAGGCGGCGAAGGTGATGACATGGTCGGACAGTCCGTGGAACCAGGCGTTCGGCTGGACATGCAGCGAGGTGCGGCCGAGCCGGAAGTCCGGCAGGTCACCCATGAGTTTCCGGGACAGCCGCTCACCGGTGACGGAGAAGGACTCGCCGGCCTTGTCGAGGGCTTCGCGGGAGATCCGGAACCCGGCGTCGCGGTCGGTGAGGTGCTCCACGATGTCCCAGGGCAGGCCGTGGGTGGTGCAGCGCTCCCGGAGGGCGGCGTCGGCGAGCAGGGAGCGGTCCCAGTCTGCGGCGAGTTCCGGCGGGACGGTGTCCGCGGTGAGTCCCCAGGTGGCGAAGAGGGAGCAGGCGAGTTCGGGGTGCCCGCCGCAGTGGTAGCACTCCCGGTTGTTCTCCATGGTGAGCTTCCAGTTCCCCTCCTCCATGAGGTCGATCCGGGTGGCGACCTTCGACGAGGCGATGTCGAAGCCGGCGAGGTACGGGGTGACGGTGGCGGCGAGGTCGTCGATGTCGGTGGGCGGCTCGGCCGCGGTGCAGACGAAGACGAGGCCGCAGACGGAGCGGACATGTGCGGTGCGCAGCGAGAAGCAGGTCCGGTCGAAGGTCTCGCCGGGGGAGGACGCGTGCAGCAGTGTGCCGTCGGTGGCGTAGGTCCAGGAGTGGTAGGCGCAGGTCAGGCGGGCGGTGGTGCCGCGCCGGTCGGTCATGACGCGGGCGCCGCGGTGACGGCAGACGTTGTGGAGGGCGTTGACCTGACCGTCGTCGCCGCGGACGATGATCAGCGAGAGGGTGCCGACGTCGACGGTGACGTAGTCGCCGGGTTCCGGGATCTCCGCTTCGGTGGTGGCGAAGAACCACTGGGTGGCGAAGATGCCCTGCATGTCGAGGGAGAACAGGTCGGGGTCGGTGTAGAGCGGGGCTTCCAGGGAGGTCCGGGGCGGTCTTCGTCGCAGCAGGCCGAGCATGCGGTCGCGGTGGCCGGTGGGGGCTGTGCTGGCGGTCGTGTGCTGCGCAAGAGTCATGGGGCAAATGTATAGCCCCCGGTCATGGAAATAAATGGCAGATTCATCGACAATATCGTGCAGTTTTTCCGTATGATCTGACCATGATCGATCACCGTCTCACCGTGCTGCGGACCTTCGCCTCCTGTGGCACCGTCACCGCCGCCGCGGACATCCTCGGTTACTCCCCGTCGGCGGTCTCCGCCCAGCTCCGCGAGTACCAGCGCGCCGTCGGTGTCCCCCTTGTCGCGAGGGAAGGACGCGGACTCCGGCTCACTTCCGCCGGACGCACCCTCGTCGACCGCTCGGACGCACTCGTCGCACTCTGGGAGGAGATCCGCGGCGAGGTCCGGGACGCCACCCCGGGGCAGGAGCCCACCACCCTGCGGCTCGGCGGCTTCTCCTCGGCCACCGGGGCGCTGCTGTCCACCGTCGCCGCCCGGCTCCAGCACGACCACCCGAGCCTCGACGTCACCATCACCGAGGCCGAACCGGACCGTTGTATCGACCTGCTCACCGCCGAGCGGCTCGACGTCGCCGTCACGGTGTCCATGCAGGCAGCCCCGGACACCGAGACCTCCCAGATCGAGCAGATCCCGCTGCTCGACGACCCCCTCGACGTGCTCCTCCCCGCCGACCACCCCCTGGCGGGACGCGCCACGGTACGGCTGGAGGAACTCGCCACCGACCCGTGGGTGGCAGACCACCCCGGCACCACCTACCGCGCCCTGTTCACCACCGCCTTCACCGCCGCCGGTGCGACACCCCGGGTCGTCCACGAGGTCGCCGACTGGGTGTCCAGCGTCGAGATCGTCTCCCGTGGCCTCGGCGTCGGTCTGGTCCCCCGGCTGGTGCAGCTCAGCTCCGACCTGCCGGTCGTCCGGGTGCCGCTGGACGGTCCCTCCGCACCCCGCCGCCGCGTCCTCGTGATGCTGCGCCGCAGCTCCCGCGCCCACGCGCTGGTGGCGGAGGCGGTCGACCTGCTGCAACGCACCGCCGCGGACGCAGGGACCGTCGCCGGAACCGTCACCGCCTGATCCGCAGTCCCGCCGGATCGTCGACCGGGCCGTCGACGATGACCGCGTCGATGTCCCGGTCGAATCTGCTGATCCGCAGGGCGGTTCCCGGGGCCGCATACTCCGCGGGCACCCAGGCGTTGCCCACGGTCTGCGCGGTGACGTACCCGGAATCCGCACCGGCGACCCAGCCCGTCGCGTCCCCCACCCGCACCGGTGATCCTGCCTCGGGTGTGCCGGCGTCGAGCCGGGCGACGAAGGTGACCAGGGACATTCCCCGGGACGGCTGCTCCGCCAGGGCGTCCTGCCCGGTGAACGAGGTCGGCTTCCGGCCCGCGCCCTTCACCGCGAAGTCGAGTCCGGCGTCCGCCGGGGTGTTCTCCCGGGTGACGTCCGCACCCCAGGACACGTAGCCCTTCTCGGTCCGCAGACTGTTGAAGGCGAGACGGCCGGCGGGGACCAGCCCGTGGACCGCGCCGGCAGCGGACACGGCGTCCCAGAGCCGCAGCCCGTGGGCGGCAGGGGTGTAGATCTCCCAGCCCAGGTCACCGACGTAGCTGACGCGCTGGATGAGCACCGGGACGCCGGCGATGAACATCTTCTGACCGCGGAAGTACTTCAGGCCGTCGTCGCTGATGTCGCCCTCGGCCAGCGGGGTGAGGATGTCCCGGGCCCGTGGCCCCCACAGTCCGAGACAGCAGGTCGAGGTGGTGATGTCATCCACGGTCACCGCACCCCGGCCAACGGCCCGCGTCGTCAACCGGGTCACGTCCATCGCCCCGTTGACACCCAGCATGTACTCCTCGTCGCCGAGGCGGGTGACAGTCACGTCCGAGAGGACGCCGCCGGACTCGTCGAGCAGCAGGGAGTAGACCACCGGGAGTGTCCTGCCGATCGGCTTGTCGATGAGGTTGGAGCACTGTTCCTCGAGAAACTCCGTCGCGCCGGCGCCGCGCACCAGGATCCGGGTCAGCGAGGTCATGTCGTAGAGTGCGGCCCGGTTGCGGGTGGCCCAGGCTTCGGCGGCGGCGACCGGCGACCAGTTGACACGCCCCCAGGCGTCCTTGCGGGGGACAGTGACCGGGACCGGGGCGTTGACGGACTCCGGGGTGGGCGGCTCCACCGGTCCCGGGGTGACGCGGGCGTCCCGGGTGAGGAACTCCGCGTCCTCCAGCAGTGCGCGGTTCGACTCGTGCCACAGCGGGCGCTCCCATCCGTTGTGCTCGGCGAACACCGCCCCGGCCTGCTCCATGCGCAGGTGGAAGGGGCTGGTCTTCAGTCCGCGGGTCACCGCGGTGGACTGGTGCGGGAAGTGGACGTCGTAGACCTCGTCATAGTTCTCGGCTGCGCGACCCCGGATCCACCCGTCGGAGAGCAGTGCAGGATCGAAACGGGTGTGGTCGAGCTCATGGGTGTCGATGCCGGGGTTCCCGGTGAGCATCCAGTCCGCCATGACCTGGGCGACGCCGGCGGACTGCGTCACCCACACCGCCTGGGCGCACCAGAAGCCGTCGACGTGCGGCGACGGGCCCAGCATCGGGCCGCCGTCCGGCGTGAAGGAGAAGACGCCGTTGAACTCGTCCTCCAGATCCAGGCCCTTCACCGCGGGGAGGATGCGACCCATCTCCTCACGGGTGAACGCGAAGTCCTCCGGGGTGAACCGACGCTTGGCCGGGTGCTCGCCGGTGGCCAGCATGTGGGCGGTGTCGGTGAGGTCGGCCGGGTCCAGCGGCAGCGGGCGGTGCTCGTAGGCACCGATGCCGATCCGGTCGCCGAACTCGCGGAAATAGATGCCGGCACCCTGATGACGGACGATGGGCCTGGCGGGTTCCTCCGGCCGTAGCGGGGTGCCGTCCGGTCGGGCCCCGGGCAGGTCGGGTACGGGGCCGGTCCACGCGAACCCGTGCTCCATCGGGTGCATCGGAACGCGCAGGCCACCGGCCTTCGCCAGCGGGTGGCCCCAGATTCCGCCGCAGGTGACGACGACATCGGCCGGGATCGAGCGGGGTGCGTCGTGGGCGTCACCGGTGTCGCCCGCGTCCTCCACGACGACGCCGGTGACCCGGTCATCCCCGGTGAGCACCTCCGTGACGCGGGTGAGTCCGAGGACGCGGGCGCCGCCTGCCTCAGCGCGCCGGGCCTGGAACTCGACGGCCCGGGCGGAGTGGACCGCAGCATCGGTGGGAGAGTGGAGTGCCCCGAGAATGAGGTCGGTGTTCAGCCCCGGCCACAGTTCGGCGACGCGTTCCGGGCCGACGAGTTCGGCGGGTACACCCCAGGCCCGGGCGAAACCGAGACGTCGTTTCAGCTCGGTCAGCTGGGTGTCCGTGGTGGCGATCTCCAATCCGCCGACCCGGTCCATGAGTGGTGCGCCGTGGAGCTCCAGCCCGTCGAGCTTGTCCAGGGTGCGTTGGGCCAGCAGGCTCATCACCCGGGAGGGATTGGTCTGGAAGACGAAGCCGGGTGCGTGTGAGGAGGACCCGCCGGTGGCGTAGAGCGGGCCCTGGTCGATGAGCGTGACATCGGTGGCACCGCGGAGAACCAGCTCATCGGCGAGGGCGGCGCCGACGACGCCGGCGCCGACGATGACGATGCGGTCGGTGGGGGAGACAGTGGGAGTGACGGTGGTGGGGAGGACGGACATCGGAGGACTCCTCGTGACGGTGTGGCATGCGGTGTCAGGTTGCGTGATACGCAACGGGGTACGTACGGTGGGGGTATGGGAAGTCAGTCAGTGCAGTCAGTCGACCGGGCCGTTGCGGCACTTGACCTGTTGGCGTCCCGCGGGCAGGCGGGGACGGGGGAGATCGCCGAACACCTGGGGGTGCACAAGTCCAGCGCCACCCGGCTGCTCGCAACGCTTGCCGATCACGACCTCGTCGACCAGGACGGCGCCGGCGGACAGTGGCGGCTGGGGTTCGGACTGCTGCGACTCGCCGGCGCGGTAACTGACCGCGCCGGGTTCTCCGGTGCCGCGCAGCTGCTCTGCGACCGGGTGGCCCAGGCGACTGGTGAGACCGCCAATGTCGCCGTCCTCGACGACATCTACGCCGTCAACGTCGCCCAGGCCGTCGGTGCCGGACTGCTCTCCCCGCACCACTACCTGGGACGCAGGACGCCAGGACATGCGACGAGTTCGGGAAAGCTGCTGCTCGCGCTGTCCGACGGACATGCAGCGCAGGACGCCACCCGCGAGCTGGAGGCCTACACCGACCGGACCATCGTGACCGCCGAGGCGCTCACCGCCGAACTCGACCGGGTGCGGGAGCAGGGTTGGGCGAGCTCCGACGAAGAGTGGGAGGACCACATCACGGCGGTCGCGGTCCCGTTGTACCTGCCCGACGGCACCCTCGAGGCGGTGCTGACGGTCACCGGTCCGAATCATCGGCTGACCCCGGACAGTTTCGCCGGGGTGGCGGGACAGCTCGCGGAACTGGCGTCCTCGGTCGGTCGCTGGCGCTGAGCCGGGCCCTGTCCCGGGCCCTGTCCCAGGTCCTGCCCCAGGCCCGGCCCCGGCGTCGACCGGAACCTGGCCGGGTCAAACAGGGAGATCTCGTGGTCGGTTGCCCCGTCGACGGCGAGGTCGGCGAGGATCTCTCCGATGACCGGGACGAACTTGAAGCCATGACCGCTGAAGCCGCAGGCCACGATGACCTGCGGATGGTCAGGGTGCGGGCCGACGACGAAATGCTCGTCCGGGGTCACCGAGTACAGACAGGTCTTCGCCTGGACAACCGCACCGGTGAGGCGGGGGAACAGTTCGACGGCGCGGGCCCGCATCTCATCGATCTCATGGTCGTATACGTTCCTGTCGATAGTGTCCGCCGTGGTGGGGGTTCCTTTGCGGAAGAAGCCGAGCTTGACGCCGCCGTCGGGGCCGTCGGTCGCGGGGAAGCCGTAGATCTGGTCATTTCCGTTGGTCTGCTCGATGTAGACGGGGTGGTTCTCCTCGCTCCAGCTCTCGAAGGGGACCTCCTCGGTGCAGTCGGGGGAGAACCAGTAGAAGATCATCCGGTCGATCTGCAGCGGGAGATTCAGTTCGGGCAGCATCACCGGTGCCCACGCGCCGGGCGAGACGATGAGTTTGTCGGCCGTGTAGGTGGCCTTGTCGGTGGTGACCTGCACTCCGCCGGTCAGGCTCCCGTCGTCGGTCGTGTGCCAGGAGAGCACTTTCTCGTGGAAGTGAAGCGTGGCGCCCTTCTTCGCTGCGACCTCGGCATTGGCGATGGTCGTCTCCTCGGGGCGGACGTAGCCGGCGTTCGCCTCGTAGAGTCCGAGCGCATTGTCGGCCGGGTCCATGGTGGGGAACCGGTCCCGGACCTCGTCGGCGGTGAGGATCTCGTGGTCCAGGTCGTGCAGCTCGGAGGCGACCTTCGATCCGACGAAGGTCACACTGTCCGGGTCGCCGATGTAGATCCCGCCGCAGAGCTGCATGATGTCCCGTCCGGACTCCTCTTCGAGTTTCCGGAAGAGTTCGTAGGACCGGCGGAGCAGGGGGACATAGTCCGGGCTCTCGAAGTAGGACTGACGGATGATCCTGGTCCCGCCGTGGGCGGCGCCCTGATCGTGGCCGGGCTCGAAGGCCTCGATGCCCAGGACGTTGACACCCCGTTCTGCCAGGGCGTTGGCTGCCGCTCCTCCCATGGAACCGGTGCCGAGAATGATGACGTCGAAGTGCTGCATGGTGTGGTGTCCTCCGGATCGGACTGTGGACTCTGACGCTGATGGACGTTGATGGACGCTGATGTGTTGCGTATTATGCAACTACGTCTGCTATACGCAACATGCTAAATCCCGTCAGGAGGGCATGCAAGAGCTGCGGAGGGTCTGTGCGTATATTTCACACAGGTGTTACCTCCGCCGGGGTAGTGCCGGGTCGTGTGCCGGGGGCCGGATCCTCCCGTCTCTCACGGTGTGTGGCTGTCGGCGGGGTCCTCACTGTTCAGGTCGCGGTCCCGGAACCTGCGCCGCCGCGTCACTCCGGGATGTCGCCACACGGTGGGATGGTCGTTGTGGACCGGTGCCCGGTCAGGGTCTGTGCTCTGCGGCGGGATCCAGTCGACGCGGCGCCCGGACTCCGGAGGCGCGACGTGCGTCCACCACCGGTCGGGGTCGGTCTGTGTGTCGTCCACCAACGCATGCTGTGGGGGAGCGGCGAAGGTGAAGTTGTCCAGGTCTGTCCTGCCCCCTGCAGACCACCCGACAATGTGGTGCATGTGGCTGGCGGCCGGTGGCGAGTCCGACCCCGGGGCCGAACTCATCCCTTCCTCTCCGACAAGTGCGAGGTACTGGTCGAGGCTGCCGAGCCGACGGGTCCGGCCGAAGAACAGGGTGCGCCCCTCGAATCCCTGGATTTGAAGACAGCCGGTGATCTGCCCGGGATCCTCGACCAGTGTGGAGGCCGGCACATGGACACCGACGTCCGTCAGGGCGGTGCCGCGTCCGGAGGCGAGCTGGTCGATGCCCATCACCGCGACGATGGTGGTCGCACCACGTCCGGTCGACAGCGGCTTGTCCGGACCGTAGCCGGCGTTCACTGCGGCGAGCAGGGCGTCATGCCGGCGTTGATCCGGGGTCCGTGTGTCCTCGCTCCCTTCGTCCCCCTCGTCGCACAGGGAACCGGTGGACGCATGGTCGATCATCAGCCGGGTGAGTGTCGCCGCAGCCTCCGGAGTGAGGAGTCCACGTACCGGCGTCATCCCGTCGATGCCCTGGCGCCCCACGGTGAACGACCGCAACCGCTGATGGTCCTTGTCTGTGTACGTCTCCTCGGCACCGGCCAGGTCAAGCAGGAAGTTCCGCAGGGAATCCAGTGAATCCGGCCCCTGCGTCCTCACCAGTGTGGCGCAGGGTTCATCCGCCGCTGCCGTGATCTCCGCCTGGACGGAGGCCGGCAGGGCACGGATCTGCCGGTCGACCTTCTCCACGGCGGTGCAGTCTGCGTCGCCGGTGGCTACGGCGTCCGCGAGGTACGGCATGTAGTCGGGGCCGGGTGCACCGGGATCCGCCGCCCAGGGATCGGGACGCCCACTGATCCGGGTCGCCGCGGCCAGCCTCACCTTCGCCTCGCGCCGCGTGATGTTGAAGATCCGGCTGATGAGGCGGACCCGACGTGCCGGAATGTCCGACATGGCGTCCTCATGGGCGGTGAGGAAAGAGGCGTCCGCCAGCGACAACTTCTTACGGGACGCCTCCATCCGCTTCGCCGCATGGGTGCGGTCGTACTGGTTCAACCGGGCCCACGTGTCTGCGCCGTGCTCGACAACCGCCTCCACCGCAGCATCGAGAGCGTCCAGTGCGGCCTGCAGGTCGACCACGCTGCCGACTGGGGGTCGGGGCTCGGGGATGTCCCACCCGTTGTCGTCGTCCACGGCCACTCCTCTCGATCAGGTGATGTATTGCGGTCTCCGGAGATCTACACTTTCAGTAACGATAATTGTACTCATCGAACGTGTGATCGGCAAGGGGCGACGGCGGGGGAATTGTCGCGGAGAGTCCGCACGCCGTGCGCGGTAGACTCCGGGCATGTCCGCGAACAGTAGGAACGTCCCGACCGCCGACGAAGCCGTCGCCACGCCGCCCAAGCTCGACAAGAAGGCCTACGAGAAGCGGCTGGAGGAACTCCAGGCCCAGCTCGTGGAGATGCAGCAGTGGGTCCGGGAGACCGGAGCCCGCGTCGTCATCATCATGGAGGGACGCGACGCGGCAGGTAAGGGATCCGCGATCAAACGCATCACCCAGTACCTCAACCCGCGGTACTGCCGGGTCGAGGCGCTGCCGACGCCCACCTCCCGCGAGCAGGGGCAGTGGTACTTCCAGCGCTACGTGGAGAAGCTCCCCACCGCCGGCGAGATCGTCATCTTCGACCGCTCCTGGTACAACCGGGCCGGCGTCGAGCGTGTGATGGGCTTCTGCACCACCGCGCAGTACCGGAGATTCCTGCACCAGGCCCCGGTGTTCGAGCGGATGCTCGTCGAGGACGGCATCATGCTGCGCAAGTACTGGTTCTCGGTCTCCGACGACGAGCAGATCCGCCGCTTCACCTCACGGCGCGAGGATCCGCTGCGCCAGTGGAAGCTTTCCCCGATGGACCTGCAGTCCATCACCCGGTGGGAGGACTACTCCCGGGCCAAGGACGAGATGTTCGCGCACACGGACACCGTGACCGCCCCCTGGTACACGGTGGAGAGCGAGGACAAGAAGCGTTCGCGCATCAACGTCATCAACCACATCCTCGAGTCGGTGCCGTGGGAGAAGGTCGAGAACAATCCCCCGAAGATCCCTGCCCGCCCCGAAGGCGACTCGACCTACGAGCGCCCCCCGCGCACCGAGTTCCGCTACGTCCCCGACGTCGCCGGTGACCTGGAGAAGTCCAGGGTCAAGGCGAAGAAGAAGAAGTAGCCGTTCCTACTCCTCGAACAGCTTCTCGATGTCGTAGCTGAAGTGTTCGGCGATGACCTTGCGCCGCAGTTTCAGCGACGGGGTGATCTCCTGGCGCTCCACGGTGAGATCACGCGGGAGGATCCGGTAGGTCTTGATCTGTTCCCACCGGTTCAGCGTGGCGTTCAGTTCATCGACGTACCCGCCGACCAGCCCGTGGACCTGTGGCGAAGAGACGATCTCCTTGTAACTGCCGGTGATCCCCGCCTTCTCGGCCCAGGCGGTGATCGCGGCGTCGTCGAGGGTGATCAGGGCTCCGACGTACTTCCGGTTGTTGCCGATGACGACCATCTGGCTGGCCACCGGGCACAGTCCCCGGAACGTGGACTCGATGAGTGCGGGTGCGACGTACTTGCCGTTCGAGGTCTTGAACAGCTCCTTCTTGCGGTCGGTGATGCGGATCCGCCCCTGGTCGTCGATCTCGGCGATGTCGCCGGTGCGGAAGAAGCCGTCCTCGGTGAAGACCTCGGCGGTGGCTTCCGGGTTGTTGTGGTAGCCGTCCATGATCGACGGGCCGCGCAGCAGCAGTTCGCCGTCGCTGTCCACCTTCGCCTCGATGCCGTCGAGGGGACGCCCCACGTAGCCGGTGCGGTACTGGGAGGGCTGGGTCAGGGTGGTTCCGGCGCTGGACTCGGTGAGTCCGTAGCCTTCCAGCACGGGCATGCCGACCGCGCCGAACCAGCGGCTGATCTCAGGGTTCAGGGCGGCGGAACCGGAGATGAAGAAGCGGGCCCTGCCGCCGAAGCGTTCCCGGACCTTGGACAGGACGATCCTGTCACCGAGCTTCGCCTGCCAGCGGGTGAAGGCACCCGCATGACCGACGCCGTGGTCCGCCTCGAAGACGGCGCCGCCGTTCTTCACCGCCCACCGGTACAGCTTCTCGGTGATGCCGCCCTTGGCCACCATCGCCGCCTCGACGCCGTTGTAGGCCTTCTCGAAGACTCGCGGGGCGGACGCCATGAACGTCGGCTTCACCACCGCGAGATTGTCGACGATCTTGTCGATCCTCCCGTCGACGGCGGTCTCGAAGCCGTAGTGGAGCGGCAGCACCATGAACAGCTTGCCCATGACGTGTGCCAGCGGCAGCCACAGGAACTGCTTGTCGTCGATGGTCAGGAGGTCCTCGCCGGCAGACTTTGCCGTGGCCTCGGCCGTGTACGCCTCGAAGACCCACACCCGGTGGGGCAGACGGACACCCTTGGGGCGGCCGGTGGTTCCTGACGTGTAGATCAGCGTCGCCAGGTGCTCCATCGTCGTGGCGTCCACGCGCTCATCGACCAGGGCAGGATTCTCGCGCAGCGCGAGGACGCCGCGGTGACGCAGATCGAGCATGGTGAGCACCCAGGAGGTGTCGGTGCCCTCCGGGATCCGGCCGGTCATCAGGACGACGTGCTCGACCTTGGGCAACTGGTCGCGCAGGCCGGTGATCTTGGTGAGCTGCTCGGCATCCTCCACGAAGACGACCTTCGCGTCTGAGTCGTCGAGGATGAACTGCACGTCGTCGGCGATGGTGGTGGGGTAGACGGTGACGGTCGCCGCCGAGGCGTCCATGATCCCGTAGTTCGTCAGTACCCACTCGTAGCGGGTGGTGCTGGCGATGGCGACCCGGTCCTCGGGCAGGACGTCGAGGCTGACGAGTCCGGCGCCGACTTCGGCCGCCTGGATCCCGAGCTGTGCCCAGGTGACGACGTCCCAGTTGTCGTCCCCGGTCGGGAAGCTGTAGGCCCGACGGTCCGGGGTGGCGGCGACACGGCGGCGGAGCATGTGGCCGACGGACTGCACCGCAGGGTCGAGTTTGACGGTCGAGGTGCTGGAACTGGCAGTGGTCATCGTGGGTCCCTTCAGGGGGCTCGGGCCGGAGCACCGGCACTGGTGATGTGAATCACTCTAGCAAACAAAAGGTGATGTCGATCATGGGTGTCCGTCATTCACCTCCGAGGATCGAACTCTGGTTCATTCCACACACCCCGTGACCTGTGTCACCATGGGAGCCATGACTGAATCTGAACTCACCAATGCCACTGACGTGACCGTCGCAGTGCTCGGCACCGGCGCCGGCACCACCGGCGTCATCACCCTCGACCGACCCCGTGCCCTCAACGCGCTGAATCTCGAGATGATCCGCGGCATCGCCGCCGCCCTCGACCGCTTCGCCGCAGATGACGGCGTCCGGCAGGTCCTCATCCGGTCGGCGTCCCCGAAGGCGTTCTGCTCGGGTGGGGACGTGCGCTCGGTGCGGGAGACCGACCTGGCGGGGGACCGCGCGCCGGGTGACACGTTCTTCCTCGAGGAGTACGACGTCAACTATGCGATCGCCACCTTCCCCAAGCCTGTCATCGCGCTGCTCGACGGGATCACCATGGGCGGGGGCATGGGTGTGTCCATGCATGCGACACACCGCGTCATCACCCCGAAGACCTGGGCCTCGATGCCGGAGGCCGCCATCGGGTTCATCACCGACGTCGGCATCTCCCACGTCTTCACCCACCTGCCGTCGCAGTCGGACGAGGGGAGGCCCTCCCTGGAGCTCGGCCTCTGGCTCGCAGCGACCGCCTACCGGCTGACTGCCGGGGATCTGCTGTGGACCGGCCTGGCCACCCACCTCGTGGCCGACGCCGACGTCTTCGCCGACCAGCTCTTCGCTGAAGGCGCGGACGCGGCCTTCGCCACGGCGGTCCGGGAATCGCAGTACCCGGAGTCGGCCCTGTCGGAGATGGCGGGACGCATCGTCGAGCTCATGGACGGCGTCCACTGGCCGGATATCGCCGCCCGTCTGCGGGACGCCACGGACGCCACCGCGTCCCTCACCCGGGACCTCCTGGCCCCGGCGAGCCCGAGCTCCCTGGAAGCGATGGCTGCGCTGCTGGAGTTTTCGTCTCAGCATTCCCTGCGCGAGTCGCTGGACGCCGAGTTCGCCCTGGGGTCGCGGGCCCGTCAGTTGCCCGACTTCGCGGAGGGCGTGCGTGCGGTGCTCGTCGACAAGACGAAGGACGCCGCCTTCGTCCCCGCGACACTCGCGGAGATCGGAGACGGCGTCCGTGCGGAGATCCGGGCTGTGCTCGAGGAACTGCCGGAGCGTTGACCCACTGTGCTGCTGAGCCTCTGAAGTGCTGAACTTCTGAAGTGCTAGGCGGCACCCTTCTCGGAGAGCTGGGTGACGATCTGCGGATCGAGGTGCCGGACCAGGTAGGCTCGCCACGCCATCCGCAGCAGCCAGGCCAGGATGAATCCGACGAGGAGGGTGACCAGGCCACCGATGATGTCGAGCAGGTAGTGGTTGGCGGTACCCATCACCACGAAGTAGGTGAGGACCGGGTACAGGGCACCGAGGACGCGGACGACGTGGTTCTTCGTGTACAGCACGATGACGATGCCGCAGAAGGTGGCCCACGCGCAGTGCAGGGACGGCATGGCGGCGAACTGGTTCGAGATGTTGTCCGAGGCCGGGGTGCCGGACTCCGGCCACCAGCCCCACGTGCCGGTCTTCGCCATGATGTCGACGAATCCCTCACTGTCGAACATCCGCGGCGGCGCGGTCGGCAGGGTGTAGAAGCCGACGAGGGCCAGGCAGGTGGTCAGGATCAGGACGGTGCTGGTGAAACGGTAGTGACGGTGGTGCTTCACATAGAGCCAGACCAGCGTTCCCGGTGTCACGATGAAGTGGAGCGACGCGTAGACGACCGCACACACCGCCGCCACCGAGGGCGTGTTGTCCAGGAAGGTGTTGAGGCCACGCTCCCAGGCCAGGCCGAACCTGTCCTCGACATCGAGGATCCACTGGCCGTTGGAGAAGGCCTTCTCCTCGACATTGTGGACGCCGTTGCGGATCAGCGAGTACACGGCGTAGATGCCGTAGATCATCGCGATCTCGAACCACCAGCGGGGCTTGACGAGGTAGTTGAGAATCCGGACGGGCAGGCCGCTGAGACGGACCGAGGAGGTGACCGACGGAGTCCCGTCAGTTGCCGCTCCGTCAGTCACATCCATGGCGCTGTCTTCGCCGACATTTCTCATGGTGGTCACTACGGGGCTTCCTCCTCCACGTGGCGGCCCGCGACGAGGAGGCGTGCGGAACCGATCAATATACCCCGTGCACCTTACGGCAGTCTGCCCGACATATCCAGTACATCGCCAGTGGGCACCGCCACGTCAGCGGACGCGTCAGTGCAGGTGACCGGCACTCACGCCGGTCGACGACGCGCTGTGGGAGCCCCGCTCCGCGGCGTCTGACGGACCCTCGACCCGCTCGCGGGCCTGGGTCTCACGCTGCACCTTCAACCACACCACGAAGCCCCAGATGACGAAGGCCGCGTACACGAGGTAGAGCACGGCGCTGGGGTAGTACCCCGCCGAGAACAGAAGGGGGACGCCGACCAGGTCCACCGCGATCCAGATGAGCCAGAACTCGGTCCAGCCGCGGGCCATGCCGAGGGTGGCGAGCAGGGAGCCGGTGAAGATCCAGGCGTCCGACCAGGGGCCCCAGGATCCGAGTGCGGAGAAGACCCAGGCGAAGCCACAGGTGCCGACCACAGCGACGACCAGCATGAACAGCCGTTCCTTCGAGGAGGCCCAGTGCGGCTGGACAGCCTCGTAGGTGTTCGCCGGCTCAGTGACGATGGACCGGGAGGGGTCGGTCTGGTCCGGTTCCCGCATCCCGGCCCGCTTCGCCTTCTGCCACTGGTACCAGCCGTAGGTGCTGACGATGAGGAACATGACCTGGCGTCCGGCCTGGCCGTAGAGGTCGAGGTCCTGCGGGGTGTGGAAGACCCCGCCGAGGAAGACCGTGAACAGCAGCACGTTACCGATGATGCCGACCGGCCAGGCCCAGACGACGCGGCGCATGCCGCCGACCGCTGAGGCGATACCGAAGCCGTTGCCGATGATCTCGCGCCAGAGGATGGCGGTGTCACCGATGGTCCACTGCGCGTCGAGTAATGAGGTGAACAATGATCCGGACATGAGGTGTCCAGCCTTTCTCTCCCGTCCGGACTGTGACCGTCGGCTCCGGAATCACACCGGATCTGCTGGACCCACCTGGTGGAGGTGGCGCTCGCGGGCTTTCACCGCCGGTGGGGAATTCCACCCCGCCCTGAGAATCTGTACAGGAGGCTACGTTACACCGCCCGGTGGGCCGCGTCAGTGAAAGATCCGGACAGAAAGAAAGCCCCCGGACAGACGAAACCGGGGGAGTGGATCTCTCCGCTCCCCCGGTCAGGCCGGTTCAGGCCGGCTCTGGGTTGTCCCGGGTGTCTCGGCTACCCGCCGAAGCCGGCACGCAGCAGCCGGAAGCTCTCCTCGAGTCGGGAGGGGGCGTCCTGTGGTCCGCTGCTCGGCCAGGCCCTCGGCGGAATGCTCCCGCACTCCGCGGTGGAGCTGTTCTGCCGGGCCGGCTCCACGGCCAGGGCCCCGGCCGCCAGTGAGGAGATGAGCAGCAGTGCCACACCCTGCCGGGACATCCCGTGTCCCGGGCGCCGGTAGAGCGCCTCCAGCAGACCGTCCGCGACGTGCTGGACCCGGGCCTTCTCTTTCGCTCCGGTGACGGCACTGAGGTGGTCGCCGATGGTCATGAGGTTCAGCAGTGTCCCGGGGTTCTCCGGGGCGTCCTCCGGGCGGGTGTCGTCACTGAGTCGGTCTCCGATGAGGCGGTGCATGGTGTCCAGAGGGTGTTCGCCTTCCGGAGCGTCCTCCACCTGGCGGCACCAGTCATCGAGGGTGTCCTCGATGAAGAGGAGCAGGGCGTCCTCGCGACGGGGGAAGTAGTTGTGGAAGGTCCGGGTGGACACTCCCGCCTTCTCCGCGATCGCGGCGACAGTCATGTTCTCGGTGCCCTCGGCGAGGAACAGTTCGGCGGCGGCCCGGGACAGCGCACGTCGGGTCTCCTCCTTCTTCTGCTCCCGCAGGGACAGCACGGGTTCATGAGTCTGCTCAGGCACCGGTCCCGACCTTTTCCTTCTTGTCCTTGCCTCCGTCGGAACCCAGGATCGCGTCAGCGTCCTCGCCGACGAGGTCCTCGCCTTCGACGTCGACCTTCGGCAGGATCCTGTCCAGCCACTTCGGGAGCTTCCAGGCGCGGTCACCGAGCAGGAACAGGGTGGCCGGGACGATGGTCATGCGGACGATGAAGGCGTCGAAGAAGACGGCCAGGGCCAGGGCGGAACCCATCACCTTGATCAGTGCCTCGTCCATGAGGATGAACGCGGAGAACACGGACATCATGATCAGGGCGGCGGCGGTGACCACGCGGGCACCGTGCTTGAAGCCGTTGGAGACGGCGTTGCCCGCGGTTTTGCCGTGGACGTAGCCCTCGCGCATGCGGGTCACGAGGAACACCTGGTAGTCCATCGCGAGTCCGAAGACGATACCGATGAGCATGATCGGCAGGAAGGACAGCAGCGGCTGCGGATCATCGGTGATGCCGAACCAGCCCTCCTGCCAGATCCCGACCGTGACGCCGAAGGTGGCGGCCACCGAGAGGGCGAAGCCGAGGGCCGCGATGAGCGGCACCCACAGGGAGCGGAAGACGATCATCAGCAGGATGAACGCCAGCACCACGACGATGGCGATGTAGGGGATGAGCACCTCGGACAGGCGGTCGGAGATGTCGTCGAAGATGGCGGTGACGCCGGTGACGGCGAAGGACGCGCCGGTGTTGTCGGAGAAGGTGGTCTCCGCGGTACGGAGGTTCTCCAGGGTGTCGCTGGTCACCTCGTCGGTCGCCCCGGTGGTCGGGGTGATGAGGATCTGCGCGTAGCGGCCGTCCTCGGACATCTGGGTGAGCTGGGCGTGCTTGACGCCGTCGACCTGGCTGATCTCGGTGACCGCCGCGACGAACGACTTCTGTGCGTTCTCGGGGGCCTGGCCGTTGCCGTCCACGAGCGCGACGAGCGGGGCATTGCGGCCCGCACCGAAGTCCTCGTCGATCCACTCGTAGGCGGTGCGCTGCGGGCTGCCGAGGTTGGCGGTGCCGTCGGTGGGCATCGCCAGGCGCATGTTCAGCACCGGGAGGGCGAGCAGGAGCAGGGCGAGGACGGTTGCGCCGAGGAAGACGATCGGACGCTTACGGACCTGGCGGACCCACTTGAGGCCCATGGTCGGCTTCTCGCTCTCGGGGTCCGGGGCCTTGACCCACGGAGCACGCGCGGCGAAGACCTTGGTGCCCACCGCGCCGAGGACGGCCGGCAGGAAGGTGAGCGCCACGATGACGGCGATGGCGACGGTGAGGGCCGCGGCCAGGGCCATCGCGGTGAGGAAGGGGATGTTGATGATGGAGAGCGCGGCCAGGGCGATGAGCACCGTGAGGCCGGCGAAGACCACGGCGGAGCCGGCCTTGCCGACGGCGAGTCCGGCGAGGTGCGCACGCTCCTGGGCTGAGAGCTCCTTGAACTTGGCGGCGAGTTCCTTCGGTTCGAGATCCTCGCCCTTCACCCGGGCGATGAGTTCGTTGCGGAACCGCGAGACAATGAACAGGGCGTAGTCGATGCCGACGGCCAGGCCGATCATCGTGGCCAGGGTCGGGGTGGTCGAATTGATCGTGTCGGTCAGACCGGTACCTGCGTAGATGAGCAGCATGCCGGTGCCCACGCCGACGATGGCGGAGAGCAGCGGCAGGCCTGCGGCGACGAAGGAACCGAAAGTGACGATGAGGACCACGGCGGCGACAGCCATACCGATGAGCTCGGACGAACCGCCGACCTCCATGGTCTGGAAGGCGTTGCCGTTGTAGGAGATGTCGAGGTTGCCGGTCTTGTCGGCGTCGATGAGGTCGGTGACCGCGGTGACGTCCTCGGGTTTGATGTCCTGCAGGTTCTCTGCGTCGAGGGTGACGGTGAACGTGCCGGTACGGCCGTTGTCGCTGACGGGGGAGAGGTCGGCGACATCGGCGTCGATCGCGGCAGTGATCTCCTTGTCGCTCAGACCCTGGGCCTTGAGCTGGGGGGTCTTCGCCTCGGTGAGCTGCTGCTCCATGCCCGCCGCGGCGGTCAGCGGATCGACGATGGCGTCGGTGTCCTTGAGCTTGTCGCTGCCCTTCAGGTCGGCGATGAGCTTGTCGAGGTCGGCCTTGACGTCCGAGTCCTCGAGGGTCTGTCCCTCGGGGGCGCGGACGACGACGGTCCCGGTGGGGGCTTCGAGGGAGTCGTCCCCGCCGAAGATCTCCATGACCTTGTCATTGGTCTCCAGCGACTCGAGTCCCGGGATGGTCATCGACTCGGAGGTGTTCTTCATCAGGCCGGCGGCTGCGGAGCCGGCACCGATGAGGATGAGGATCCAGACGGCGATGAACCGCCATCGGTGAAGGTATGCGGATCGTCCGATCCGGTAGAGGAGTTTAGCCATGCGGGAGATTCTTGCACAGCTGGTGCAATGTTGCACATCGACTGCATGGATATAAGAGCAGCACTGTACAGACCCTCGGAGAACCCTGGCAACGGCAGGCGACCTGTAGGCTGTCCTGCGTGCTGCACGTGATGTCCTACGCCCTGGTCGACACCCTCAACGTCCTGTTGATCGGTGTGATCGTCGCCGTCGGCGTCATGCTGCCGGTCGCTTCGGCGGGTGGCCGGCGCGGCGCCTACGCCCGCATCGCCACCCTGCTGGTCGTCGGTGACTGGCTCGGCGTCCTCGTGCTGGCGCTGCTCTCGCTCCTGGTCTTCGACGGGATCGGGGATGCGGTGAGCACCTTCGTGGACTCGCCGATCTTCGGCATCCTGCTTGTCGCCACCGGCTGGTTCATCGGCATGACGGCGCTGCTGGGGAAGGGGGACAGCTCCGCGATGGTCGAGCGGATCCTCGGTCCGCTCCGCACGCCGACACTGGCAACGCTCGGCACCGGTGTCATCCTCGGTCTGGTCCAGTCCGCGACCTCCGGCCCCTTCTTCGCCGGCATTCTCGTGATGAGCGCCGGGGACTTCAGCGCTGCGACCCGGTATGTCGGCATGATCGGCTACGCCAGTGTCGCGCTGAGTCTCCCGTTCCTGACGGCGCTGGCGGTCGGCTACGTCCGGGTGCGGCCGGCATCCTGGGTGGGACGCCAGTTCGAGCGGATGCGGCACAACAGTGTGGCGGTGGCGCGGACCGCCGGTGTGCTGGCCGCCGTGATGCTCATGGCGCTCGGGGCAGCACATTTTCTGTGACATGTTTCACCGGGGCTTGGACGGAGATGGATCCATAAGTTAGCCTCACCTGTCGTGAGTGATGTTGCTGTAGTCACCGGCGCTGCCGGAGGTATGGGGACCGCGGTCGCGAGACTGCTCCTCAGCCGTACTGACCGACCGTCCACCCTGATTCTCGCCGACCGCGACCAGGAGGCCCTCGCCTCTGCTGTCGGCGACCTTCCGGCATTCGCCGATATCCGCACCGTGACCTGCGATGTCTCCGACGAGGACGCAGTCTCCGACCTGTTCTCCGCGGCTGCCGGGGCGGGCCGGGTCACCCGTGTCATCCACGGTGCCGGCGTCCTCGGCCCGGGTGTCTCCGTCGCAGAGACGGAGCCCGCCGACTTCGACCGCGTCTTCGCCGTCAATGCCCGCGGCACCTTCCTCGTCACCCGGGCCGCCGCCCGTGTCATGACGGCGCAGGGGCAGTCGCAGGCGGACGCCCCGTCCGACCGGGCGATCACCGTCATCGCGTCCAATGCCGCGGGCGTCCCCCGCCACGGCATGGGCGTCTACGCCGCCTCCAAGGCCGCAGCCTCCGCCGTGACCCGCAGCCTCGGCCTCGAGGTCGCCGCGGACGGGATCCGCTGCAATGTCGTGAACCCTGGTTCCACCGATACGGCCATGCAGCGCGACTACTGGGGCGACGACCCCGCCGCCGGCAAGGCCCGCGTCCTCGGCGGCGACCTCGCCACCGCCCGGCTGGGCATCCCGCTCGGTCGGATCGCCACCGCCGACGACGTCGCCGAAGTCGTCGTCTTCCTCTCTTCTCCGGAGGCGCGGCATGTCGTGCTCCAGGAGATCTACGTCGACGGAGGAGCCACGCTCCATGCCTGATCCTCTGCTCCAGCCCCTGGCGCCCTCCCGCCGCGGCGACTTCTCCTTTCGCCGCGGCACCACCGGCATCCACGTCCCCTCGGGGCACCTCAGCCCGATCGCGGAGTGGGAACCCGGTCGCACCGTCGTCGGTGCGCTGCCCTTCGACCACCGCACCGGTACCGGTGACCGGCTCTACGCTACCGACCTGCCGCTCACCCCGGGCACCCTCGCCGTCGGGGTCGGCCCGGAGTTCACCGGCGCCGGCGTCCATCCTGTCGCCGTCGACCCGGGTCTGGAGGACGCCTACACCGGTGCCGTCCGCGCCGCGCTCGACACCCTGGTGCAGGAGAATGACCTCGGCAAGGTCGTCCTGGGCCGCGCCGTGCGCGCCACCCTCGACCAGCGCCCCGAGTGGGAGTCCCTGCTGCGGCGGCTCACCGCGCGCAACCGCAATGCCTGGGTCTTCTCCGTTCCGCTCGGTGGGGCGCAGGCCTTCCTCGGGGCCAGCCCCGAGCTGCTGATCTCCCGTCGTGGTGACCGGATCATCAGCCACCCGCTGGCCGGATCCGCGCCGCGCAGCAGTGATCCGGTGGAGGACCGCCGCCGTGCGGAAAGACTGACCGGCTCGCCGAAGGACCACTACGAGCACGCCTTCGTCGTCGACATGATCGCCGAGACCCTCGCACCGTGGTGTGCGGAGCTCGAGGTCCCTGACCAGCCGGAACTGCTGGCCACCGACAAGATGTGGCATCTCGGCAGCCGGATCACCGGACGGCTCAAGGATCCTGCGGCCGAGGGCACGGACGCCCTGTCCCTGGCACGTCTGCTGCATCCCACGCCAGCGGTCGCCGGCGTCCCCACGCGCGACGCCATGGACCGGATCCATGACCTCGAGTCGGCCGACCGCCGCTACTTCGCGGGAACCGCCGGCTGGTGCGACGCCGACGGCGACGGCGACTGGGTCGTCTCCATCCGGGCCGCCGAGTTCGACGGGGACCGCGTCACCGCCTGGGCCGGCGCCGGCATCGTCGACGGCTCCGACCCGGAGTCCGAGTTCACCGAGACCGGCGCGAAACTGCGTACCATCCTCGAAGGGCTGGGCATCGTCCCGGCGAAGGAGCTCATCCATGGCTACTGACCTGCCTGACCTCATCTCCTACGACCTGCCGGACTCCTGGCCCGAGCCGGTCGTCGACTGGACCCCCGACCCCACGCGGAGCGCTCTGCTGGTCCACGACATGCAGCGGCACTTCCTGAAGCCCTTCGATCCGGCGTCCGAGCCGCTGACCAGTCTCGTCCCGAACACCGCGCGGCTCATCGCCAGGGCCCGCGCGGCGAGGATCCCGGTGTTCTACACCGCCCAGCCCTCCGACCAGCCGGTGGAGAAGCGCGCCCTGCTCAACGACTGGTGGGGTCCCGGACTGACCGGCAACCCCGAGGGCGCGCAGATCATCGACGAGGTCGCCCCGGCCGACGGTGACCGGGTACTGACCAAGTGGCGCTACTCCGCCTACGCCTACAGCGACTTCGACGAGCAGCTCGCAGACCTGGGCCGGGACCAACTGGTCATCACCGGCGTCTACGCCTCCATCGGCTGCTCGGTGACCGCGGTGGAGTCCTTCATGGGCGGGGTGCAGCCCTTCCTCGTCGCCGACGCCCTCGGTGACTTCTCCGGCACCGAGCACCGGCTTGCCCTGCAGTGGACCGGCCGTCGCGCCGGCGTGGTGCTCGACACGGACGCCGTCCTGCAGCACTGGGCCGACTAGTCTGGTCTGAGTGCTGATCACCTTCACCTGGACCGCTCCCACTGACATGCCCGCGGTGGACCGCGTCCACCTCCACGTCACCGGGGTCCACGACCACCATGTCCCGGATTTCCACCGGATGGACCGGGTCGGCGACCGGTGGGAGTCGACGGTGGAGGTGCCGGAGGATCTCGTGGCGTCCTACCGGATCATGCCGGTGACCGGGGAGCTTGCCGCACAGGTCGACGCTGAACCCGATTCCCGCGTCCGCTGGATGACCGTTGTCGGTCAGACTGTGCCGCACGTGCTCGACCACCCGGCGTGGCACCCGGCCGCCTGGTCGGAGGGTTTCGGGGAGGCGTCCGGCAGGCTCGTCATGCCGGAGGCGCCGGAGCAGGCAGGCTGGGACGCCGCGGACAGTCCCGGGTGGAAGGAGACCACGCTCGACGGTCGCTCCCTGTGGACCGCTGACCTCCCGGATGCGGAGTTTGTCCTGGTTCTCAGCGACGGCCGGAACTGGGCGCCGACCGCACTGCCCGCAGCCCTCCGACGCCTTCACGCTGCAGGACGCCTGCCCCGGCTCGGCGTCGTCGCGGTGGACACCTTTGAGGGACGCTATGAGCTGCTCACCCGCTCCGCGGAGTACCGGGAGCTCATCGCCGACCGGGTGATCCCGTGGGTGTGGGAGCAGGTCGGTGTCCCTGCTGACCCGCAGCGCACGGTCATCTCCGGGGAGAGTCTCGGCGGACTGTCTGCGCTGGACCTCGTCCTCAGCAGGCCGGATGCAGTGGGATGCGCGGTGAGCACCTCAGGTTCCTACTGGTACCCCGCCTGGGATTCTGAGCAGGCCGGGGGAGAGATCGCCGCGGAGATCCGCGCGGCGGCCGTATCCGGGACACCGCCGGAGGGCATCCGGGTCCACCTCAGTGCCGGGACCGGCGAAGGACGCCCGGGCGCGGGCGGCACCACCATGGCTGACCACACACTCGCGGTGCACCGGGCCCTGGTAGACGCCGGAATACCCGCGACCTGCGAGATCTCCACCCACGGCCACGAGATGGCAGGGTGGACCGGGGCGCTGACCCGCGGGCTGGTGCAGCTGCTCCAGCCGTAACTGGTCGGCGTCAGTCGGCGACCAGGGGCTCCATGGTGAGCTCCGGGTGCTCCTTCTCCACGAAGGCGAGCTTCCACTTGTCGCCGAACAGGGCGATGAGCTCACCGTCGGTGCGGGTGAAGATCTCCACACCGCGCTGGCGTCCCAGCTCAGGCGCGGAGGCGGCGTCGGTGCGGCGGGCGACCTGGTAGGGGATCGGCTCGGTGACGGTCTCGACGTTGTACTCGCCGGCCATCCGGGCCTGCATGACCTCGAACTGCATCGGACCGACGGCGGCCATCACCGGGTTCGCGTCACCGCGGGCATCGTTGCGCAGGATCTGCACCACGCCCTCGGAGTCGAGCTGGTCGAGGGCCTTGCGGAACTGCTTGTACTTGCCCAGCGTCTTCGCCCGCAGCGTCCGGAAGCTCTCCGGGGCGAACTGCGGCATCGGCCGGAACTGGACGCGGCGTCCTGCAAAGATCGTGTCACCGGGGGCCAGCGCACCGGCGTTGACCAGGCCGACGATGTCTCCGGGCCAGGCGTCCTCGACGGTGGTGCGGTCGCGGCCGAAGACGGTCAGCGCGTACTTCGTGGAGAAGGTGCGGCCGGACTGGGCGTGGGTGACCTGCATGCCGCGCTCGAAGCGCCCGGAGACGACGCGCATGAAGGCGAGTTTGTCGCGGTGGTGGGTGTCCATACCGGCCTGGACCTTGAAAACCACGCCGGAGAATGCCTCGTCGACCTCACGGATCTTCTCCACCGCCGAACCGCCGGAGGACGCCGCGGCCTCGACCGCTTTCGGGTCGGACTCGCGGGCACCGGGCTCGGGGGCCAGGGCGCACAGCGTGTCGAGGATCTGGTGGACGCCGAAGTTCAGCATCGCGGAGGCGAAGATCAGCGGGGAGGTCGTGCAGTCGAGGAAGAGCTCCTGGTCGTGCACGGCACCGTCGGCGGCGAGCAGCTCGGCCTCCTCGGCGGCGGTGTCCCAGGTGCCCTCTTCCTTCTCGGACGCCTCGGCGGGGGAGTAGTGCTCCTCCGGGGCGATGGAGGAACCACCGGCGGTACGCAGGAAGCGGATGTACTCCTCCGGTTCGCCCTCGGCGGTGAGCTTCGCCAGGCCGCGGAAGTCGCCGGCCTCGCCGACCGGCCAGTACAGCGGGGTGGGCTGCAGGCCGATCTCGGTGACGATCTCGTCGACGAGCTCCAGCGGCTCCTTACCGGGGCGGTCCCACTTGTTGATCACGGTGATGATCGGCAGGCCGCGGGCCTTGCACACCCGGAACAGCTTGAGGGTCTGCGGCTCCAGACCCTTGGCACCGTCGACGAGCATGACGGCGGCGTCGACGGCGGTGAGGACGCGGTAGGTGTCCTCGGAGAAGTCGGCGTGACCGGGGGTGTCGACGAGGTTGATCATGTACGGCTCACCCTCGTGGCCCTCGGGTGCGTACTCGAACTGCAGAGCCGAGGAGGCGACCGAGATACCGCGGTCCTTCTCCATCTCCATCCAGTCGGAGACCGTGGACTTGCGTCCGGCCTTGCCGTGGACCGCGCCGGCCTCGTTGATGACGTGCGCGTGGAGGGCCAGGGCCTCGGTCAGCGTCGACTTACCGGCGTCCGGGTGGGCGATGACGGCGAAGGTGCGGCGACGGTGCGCCTCGGCGGCGACGGTGGACGGGCTGGTGGAACTGGCGGTATCTGACACGGCTGATCATCCTACCCGGTCAGTGCCCGGTTACCGGTGCCCGGTTACTGCAGCGGCTTCTCCCAGCCACCCCGGACCTCGACTCCGGTGGCGGCAGCGAGCTGCTCGATCTCGTCGTTCTCTGCCTCGGTGAGGGAGAGACCGGCGGCACGGACCTGGGAGTCGATGTGCCGGGTCTTCGTCACGCCGATGATCGGCACGGTGCCCTTGCCGCGGGCCCAGGCGGTGGCGATCTCGGCGACGGAGAGCCCGCCGTGTGCCTCGCCGATCCGGGCCATGGCGGCGGTGAGCTCGGTGAGCTGCGGCAGGACCGGGTTGTAGGTCTCCGCCCGCCCACTGCCCTCCGGCAGCGGATTGCCGACACCGTAGGCGCCGGTCAGTGCGCCCTGCTCCAGGACCATGTAGGGCCAGAAGGAGATGCCGTGCTCGTGGCAGTAGTCCAGGACGCCGGTGGTCTCGGAGTCCCGGAAGAGCAGGCTGTAGTGGTTCTGCACCGCGGACAGCGGGACGCCACCCTCAGCCAGGATCTCCACGACCCGCCCGATCTGGGCGAGGCTGTGGTTCGAGACGCCGACGGTCTTCACCTTCCCGGACTGCACCAGGGGGATGAGCTGCGGGGTCCACCGTTCGATGTCGTCCTGGTTGTGGATCCAGTACATGTCGACATGGTCGGTGCGTAGGCGGGACAGGCTGGCGTCCAGCATCTGTTCCATGGAGTCGCTGTACTGGTCGACGATGCCAGGGGTGAACTTCGTGGACAGTTGGTAGCTGTCCCGGTCGTAGTCGGCGAGGAGTTCGCCGAGGATGGTCTCGGAGGCACCCATGGCGTACACGGGAGCGGTGTCGAAGAGGGTGAGGCCGGCGGCCATGGCGGCGTCCACGACGGGTTTCAGGTCGGCGGTGTCGAGGTGGTTGCCGAAGACGGTGTCGCCGCCGACGTCACCGGAGCCCCAGGACCAGGTACCGAGGACGACAGAGGGGGAGGGAAGTGAGTTCATGGCCTCCATTGTCCCCCCGTCGGACGCTGCGCGCCGGGCGTGCTATCCACCGAGTCCGAGGACCAGCCGCAGTCCCTCGTCGATGTCCGCCATCAGGTGGTCCGGGATCTTCCCGACCGGGTGGGGGTCGAGCACCTTCTGGTCCAGGGTGACGATCCCGGTGACATTGAGGACCGAGTCTTTCGGAAGACCGGTGACGGCGGCGGGGAGGAAGACATTGCCGGGCACGGCACTGAGTGCGGTGTTCGTCGTCAGCACTGCGACGATGGTGGTCGCCAGGCGGCTGTGATTGAACGGGTCCGCCTGGACCACGAGGACAGGGCGACGTCTCGCCGGAGCGCTCCCCGAGGCATCGCCGAGGTCAGCCCAGTGGACCTCGCCGCGGATCACCATTCGTCAGTACTGTCTGCCAGGTACCGGAGTCCGGCGTCGGTGACGACGCCGGTATCGGCATCGGTGACGTCGAAAGAACCTGCAGCGTCCAGTGCCTCGTTGACTGCCTCGGTGACAGTACCCGTCTCCAGTTCCCCGGCATAGCGTTCGGCAGCCGCGGTGTAGAACTGGGACCGATTCATGCCGTGGGCGGCCGCGACCTTCTCCACGTGGCGGAATACGTGGTCGGGAACGGAAATCGCAGTCTTCATGGCAAGAGTATAACCTGGTATTACCCCGGGAGATACCCCTCAGTTCCGCCGAGGCACCGCCCCGGACATGAACTTCCGCGCCCACGCATCATCCTTGAACTGTGCGGGTACCCCGCCGCCGAGCAGTTCCTTGACCGGTGGTGCCGCAATCTCCGCATCGGAGCCGAGCAGGATGATGTTGCCGTAGCGGCGTCCCTTGAGCATGGGCGGATCGGCGATGACCGCCAGGTGGCTCCACACCTCCGCCATCCCGGCCAGCTCCGCCTTCGCGCCGCGCAGGTCGGAGTGGTCGCCGCAGTTGGCGACATAGAGCCCGTCGGACGCCAGTCCCCGGTGACAGTCGGTGAAAAACTCCACGGTCGTGAAACTCTCCGGGGTGACCGCCCCGGCGAAGACGTCCCTGATGATCACGTCGCGGCTGGCCGGGGTGAAGGACGCGGCGACCTCGCGGGCGTCGTCGACGCGGATCTTCACCCGGGGGCTGCGCGGGATGTCGAACCACTGCCGCGACAGTTTCGCCAGTTCACCGTCGAGTTCGACGACCGTGTTCCGTGAGTCAGGGAAGACGTCCGCGAAATACCGGGCCATGGTGCAGGCGCCACCGCCGAGGTGGGTGAGCCGGCGCGGGTTCAGGAATCCGCCGTTGACCTGCGCCTGCACCGCCGAGGCGATCCACCGCATGTACTCGAAGGCCAGTTCCCTCGGCGCCCCGATCTCGATATGGGAACTGGGCACGCCGTTGATACTGATCAGCCAGCCCGATCCGGAGTAAGGGTCCGCCTCCAGCTCGATGATTCCGTAGTCGCCCTCGTACACCCCGGCGACCGGGGCCGGCTCCGCCGCTCTTTTCGCCACGGTCAGTTCATCTCCCCGGCATCACCGAAGAGCCAGGCCACGACGAGCGCGCCGGGGTCGATGACGCCCCGGGCACGCTCGCCCAGGTAGGACGCCCGCCCCTTTGACGCGGTGATCTCCGCGGTGGACCGCGCGCCGGTGAGGGCGGCCTCATGGACAGCGGCGAGGTCCGGGCTCGCCTCCGGATCAGCCTCCGCAGCGGCCCGGGCAGCCTCGGCGGCGGGGACGAGGGCGTCCACCATGGTCCGGTCACCGGGCTGTGCGCCACCGAGTTCGGTGACGGCGTCCGCGGCGCGGGTCAGCGCCTCGGCGAGCTCGCCGGCGGTCAGCGCGGCGGACGCACCCTGGGCGGCCGTGGCCGCCATCTCGCGGAACATCGTGCCGAAGACCGCGCCGGAGGTGCCACCGGCCCGGATGAACAGCCGGCTGGCCAGGGCGGCGAGAACGTCGGCGTCCGAACCCCGGAGTGGACTCGGCAGGTCACCGAAGGCGGCCTGCATGTTCGTGCCGAAGTCACCGTCGCCGGCCAGCCGGTCCAGCTCGGTGAGATCGTCGACGGAGGCCACCACACCCGAGACGAAGTCGGAGATCCACTGATTCACCGCCGACTCCGCTGTCCCCGGCACATCCTCAGGAACGACCGTGGTGGCGTCCACCGGCTCCGGATCCACGCCGACGGTGACGGGCCAGGCCGGGGCAGCGGTCGGGGCGTCGATCAGTTCCACGACGGTGTCGCCGTCAGCGTCATCAAGCCGGGTGAGGGTGACCGAGACACCGGCCATGTTCACCGAGGTCACGTAGCTCCCGACGATGCTGCGCACCACGGACACTCCCCGGTCGGCGAGGAAACGCAGCACCTCGTCGAAGACCAGGTCGAGCTCCAGGTTCGTCGTCGCACCCAGTCCGTTGACCAGGCAGAGGACGCGGTCCCCCTCGGCCAGGTCAAGGTCCCCGACCACTGCACCGGCCAGCCGGGCGACAACGTCGTGCGCGGTGGTCACATCGGTGCGGTCCACACCGGCCTCGCCGTGGATGCCGACGCCGACCTCCATCTCCTCCTCGCCCAGGTCGAAGGTGTAGCGCCCGCTCGTCGGCAGGTGTCCCGGCGTCAGGGCCGCGGCCATCGACCGCGACCCCTCGGCGACGACCCGGGCCAGCCGGGTGACCTCGTCGAGGTCGTCGCCGCGGAACGCGGATGCCCCGGCGACCTTCTCCACGAGGATCGTGGCACCGGTGCCGCGGCGACCCGGACCGGAGTCGGAGGAGGTGGCGACATCGTCGGCAACGATGACTTCCCGGGTGTCGATCCCGGGGAGGCCCTGCCGGGCGACGCGGAAGTTGATGACGTCCCCGGTGTAGTTCTTCACGATGTGGACCACACCCCGGCCGGCGTCGGCGGCGCGGGTCGCCTCGGTGACCTGCACCGCGTTCGGGGAGGTGAACATGAGGCCGGGAACGGCGGCGGCGAGCATGCCTTCACCGAGAAAACCCGCGTGCATGGGCTCGTGGCCGGAACCACCGCCGGAGATCACGGCGACGGCGGGGTTCCCGTCGACGTCCACGACCGGGGAGCGACGGGCGATGTATCCGGCGGTGTTCCAGGTGGCGTCCGGGTGGGACGCCACGAAACCACCGAGGGCCTGGGGGAGGAAGGAGTCAGGGTCGTTGCGGAAAGACCGCGGGGAGAGCGGGGAAACAGAGGCCATACCTCCGCACCCTACCTCCCGTGGATCTCGTTCTGCGCGGCAGGCACACCCCGTCGTGCGATGATCTCCACGGCGTCCGCGGCGGTGCGCACGGCGTCCTCCAGCAGCTCCCGCGCCAGGGATCCGTCACCGGGACGACCCAGCACATGGTCGACCACGGACTGCCCGTCGGAGGGGCGCCCGATGCCGACCCGGATGCGCACGTAGTCCCGCGTCCCGAGCTTCTCGGAGATCGACTTCAGCCCGTTATGCCCGTTCTCGTTGCCGCCGATCCGGATCTTCACCTTGCCGGCGGGCAGGTCCAGCTCGTCATGGATCGCGATGACGTGGTCTGCCGGGATCGCGTAGGACGTCGCCAGCGGGGCGACGGCCAGACCGGTCTCGTTCATGTACGTCGCGGAGCGCACCAGCAGGACGCCGTGCTCGTCGACTCCGGTGCGGGCGACCTTCGCCTTCACCCCGGGAACCCCGATGAGCTGCTCCCGGTGCCGGCGCAGCAGTTCGTCCACGACGCGGTAGCCGATGTTGTGGCGTGTGGCCGCGTACTTCGCGCCCGGGTTACCGAGACCGACGACCATCCACTGGGCGGCGGGCAGCGCGTCCCACACGGACTCCTTCTTCGGTGCCGGCCGCCGGAACAGTCCCTTCAGCGCGTCGAGGATGCTCATGCCGTCACCGTCCCCGCGGCGAGACCGGTGACCAGGTCCGCAGCGTCCGCGCACATGACCGGCACCTCGGCCTGTTCGGCCTTCGAGAACCGCTTGAGGACGAAGGACGCCGGGGCCATGCGTCCCGGCGGACGTCCGATACCCATCTGGATCCGCAGGAAGTCCTGCGTCCCCAGCGACTTGGCGATGTCCTTGAGGCCGTTGTGTCCGTTGAGCCCGCCGCCCTTCTTCAGCTTCACCGCACCGAGGTCGAGGTCCAGCTCATCGTGCACGACGACGACCTGCGCGGGCTTCACCTTGAAGTACCCGGCCAGCGCCTTCACCGGCCCGCCGGAGAGGTTCATGAAGCTGCGCGGCTTCGCCAGGACGACCTTGCGGTCGCCCACGCGGATCTCGTCGACGTGCGCGTTGACCTTCTTGTTGATGCTGAAGTGGTCACCCAGTTCATCGAGGACCGCCGCGCCGATATTGTGCCGGGTGCCCTCATAGTCGGCACCCGGGTTCCCCAGTCCCACGACGAGCAGTGGGGAGGCTCCGTTGGTGTTCACGGGCACCATCATGGCACAGCATACGGTGACGAAATAAGCCACCCCTCATGCCGGTGGGCACAAGGGGTGGCGGGGTTCCCGGCAGGGGCCGGGGGGGAGGGGGAGTGTGACTACTCCGCGTCCTCGGCGGAGGCCTCGGCAGCGGCGTCCTCGGCCGGAGCCTCGGCACCGGCGCCGGTCTCCTCGGCGGCGGCGTCGGCCTCAGCCTCGTTGTCCTCCGGGGCGGTGAAGTTGACGACGAGGGTCTCAACGTCGGAGGTGAGGGTGACACCGGCCGGGAGGGTGATGTCGCCGGCCAGGATCTGGTCGCCGATCTCCTTGCCCTCGAGGGAGACGGTGAGCTCCTCCGGGATGGAGAGCACGTTGGCCTCGACGGTGACGGTGTCGGCGTCCTGGATGTACTCGGTGCCCGGGGCAGGCTCGCCCTCGACGATGACGGGGACGTCGACCTCGACGGTCTCGTCGCGCTTCACGGCGAGCAGGTCGGCGTGGTCGATGTCGAAGGTCAGGACGTTCTGGTCGACGGACTTGATGAGGGCCAGGTACTTCTCACCGTCGACGTCGACGTCGACCAGGGCGTTGACGCCGTGGTTACGCAGGATGCCCTGGAACTCGAGCAGGTCGAAGCTGACGTGGACCGGCTCCTGGTGGTTGGCGTAGACGACGGCCGGGACGCGCCAGGCGCGACGCAGGCGGCGGGCGGCACCCTTACCGAACTCGGTGCGCGGCTGGGCGGTGATCTCGATGATGTTGGTGGCCATGTGGCTCTCCGTTTCTGTTTCTGGTCAGGACAACTGACCGGGACAACGACGTTCGGACTCAGCTGCGGGCAGGAACGGCTCCTGAAACGACAGAAGCCGCGGCCTGGGCCGCGGCGTTTTCGCCCCGCGTGCTGTCCTGACGGAGAAGCAGTGGGAACGGATTCGCGCCGATAACGGCCGGTGATTTCACCGGCCCTCGCCGAGACGCGATGAGTCTATCACTCGAACAGCGTGGTGACCGAACCGTTCTCGAAGATCTCGTGGATCGTCTTCGCGACCAGCGGCGCGATCGGCAGGACGGTGAGGTTGTCCCAGCCTTCCGTGTTCTGCGGGAGAGTGTCGGTGGTGATGACCTCACGCACGCCGCAGGCGTTGAGGCGCTCACGGGCCGGGTCGGAGAAGACACCGTGGGTGGTGGCGATGATGACGTCGGAGGCGCCGGCCTTGCGCAGCACCTCGACGGCGCCGGCGATGG
>NHCFJ05603__coassemble_603_pt1 | contig 41782 bp, 39 predicted proteins | sample NHCFJ05603__metabat2_low_PE_007 | metagenome-assembled genome bin NHCFJ05603
CCGGTTCTGATCCGCGTCCTCCCTTACCGCGGCGCACGCCGCCAGAGGAACCGCGGCACCAGGCGCATCACCGTTGCCAGCAGTCCCAGAGACCGGGGCACCCACACATCGGGTGTCCCGGTTTTCAGCGCCTTCACCACGGCGTCGGCCACCACATCCGGGGTCACCGACAGCGGTGCCGGATCCATTCCCTCGGTCATCTTCCCGATGACGAACCCCGGGCGGATCACCGTCAGCCGCACCCCGGTGCCGCGCAGGGCGTCCTGCATGCCCTGGCAGAACCCGTCGAGCCCGGCTTTCGCCGAGCCGTAGACGTAGTTGGGACGCCGCACCCGGGCACCGGCAATCGACGAGAACGCCACCAGGTCGCCGTGTCCCCGCGCCTTCATCCGCTCGGAAAGCTCGGTGAGCAGCACCGCCTGCGCGGTGAAGTCAGTGTGCAGGATACGTGCCACTTCCCCACCGTCGCGCTCGGCAAGCTCCTGGTCACCGAGGACGCCGAAGGCCGCGATCGCCGTGTCCACGGCCCCGCGGGACTCGATGTCGTCGATGACGGACGCCTGTGCCTCGACATCTCCGGCGTCGAAGAAGACGGACTCCACGGCGCTCGCACCGGCGGTGCGGCAGGCGTCCTCCAGTTCCGTCAGAGCCTCGGGACGCCGCGCGGCGAGGACGAGGTCGTTGCCGGACGCCAGGCGGGTGATGATCTCCCCGCCGATCTCACTGGTTGCGCCGAACAGGACGATGCGGCTCATGCGGTGACTCCTCTGTCTTCTGCGGCCCCGGCCGGGACCAGGTCGTGGGTGGTCAGGTTGACCGGCTCGCAGCCGTCGGCGGTCATCACCACGATGTCCTCGATCCGCGCTCCCCAGTCACCCGGGACGTAGATCCCCGGCTCGATGGAGAACGCCATGCCCTCCGTCAGTGGCAGGTCATTGCCGGCGATGATGAACGGCTCCTCGTGGCCGGACAGTCCGATGCCGTGGCCGGTGCGGTGGGTGTAGAACCTTCCGTAGCCGGCGGCGTCGATGACGTCCCGGACGACCTTGTCCAGTTCCCCGGCGGTGATGCCGGGCTTCGCGGCGTCCAGTCCGGCCTGCTGGGCCTCATGGAGGACGCGGTACGCTTCGGCCCGGTCGTCGCGGGCGGCATCCACTGGACCGACGATGTAGGTGCGGGTGCAGTCCGAGTGGTAGCCGGAGTCCAGTGTCCCGCCGATGTCGATGACGACGATATCGCCGTCCTCGATGACGCGGTCGGAGAAGTCGTGGTGCGGGTCAGCACCGTGCGGGCCGGAGCCGACGATGATGAAGTCGACGACCACGTGCTCTGCGAGGATGAGCTTCTCCAGGTCCTCGGCGACCCCACGCTCGGTGCGACCGGCGCGCAGCAGGCCGGGGACCTGACGGTGGACCTCGTCGATCGCGGTCCCGGCACGGCGCAGTTCAGCGATCTCTTCCGTGTCCTTGACCATGAAGACGTCGCGCAGTACCGCGGTGGCGTTGACGGTGCTCAGACCCCGGGCCTGGAGGTTGAGCAGATGGTTCGCCGGCATCTCCCCGGAGACGGCGACAGTGGCATCGGATCCGAGGTCACCGACGGCCAGGGCGAGGGCGTCCTCCCCGTCAGTCCACGGCACGACCTCGACCCCGGAAGCCCCGGCGACACCGGTACGAAGCGCGGCGGCGTCCACCGCAGGGACGACGATGCGCCGGGTGGTCGGGGTGATGACGAGGGCGGAGAACCGCTCGTGGGTGTCGATGTCGCTGGCCAGCAGGAACCGCAGGTCAGCGCCGGGGGTGAGCACTGCGGCGTCGATGTGCTGCTGCCCGAGCAGCGCGGCGACGGCGTCGAGCCGGGCGGTGTAGGTCGTCAGAGGGAACGGGACAGTCATGGTCCCCCACTCTACGACGCTGCGGTGTGCTCTACGAGGTCGCGCCGAGCTCCACCACACCACGGCGGATCGCAGGCACCGCCTTGCGTGCCGTTGCCTTCACCGAGTCCGCGTAGCCGGTGTGCTTGATCTGCTCCAGCAGGTCGATCACCCGGGTGCACCAGCGCACGAAGTCACCCGGGGTGAGCTGCGCACCGGCCGCCTCCGCCGCCCGCAGGCAGTAGTCGAGCGGGGCGCCCGCGGTCCACTGGTGCAGGGCGGTGGCGAACCCGGTCTGCGGTTCACGGGTCAGCGGCAGGCCGTGGCGTTCCTCGTCACTGACGAGCTCGCCGTGGATGCGTCCTACCGCGGTCACCGCCGCAGCCAGGGCCTCGGTCGGTACCTCGGTGGTGTGGCGTCCGGTGGTCTCCCGACGGTTCTCGAAGACGACGGTCGAGACCGCCGCCGCGAGTTCCGCCGGATCCAGGTCGTCCCAGATCCCACGACGCAGGCACTGGGCGACCAGCAGATCCGACTCATGGTGGATCCGGGACAGCCGGTGACCCTCCGCCGTGACCTGCAGGCCCTCGCGGTCGGCGGCGGTGACGGCCCCGGAGTACTCGACGTAGTCGAGTTCGACGAGCAGGTCGAGGATGTGATCGAAGGTCGCCGAGAGAGTCTCGGAGTCCGGCGTGACGGCCTCCAGCTCACGGTCCAGGGTCCGGCGGGCGGCGACGACACGCTCGGCCGGGCGGACCAGGTCCTCCCGGTTGCGCAGCGAATGCACCGGGTGCATGTGCACCTTGTCGCGCAGCACGGCGGCCTCGCGCGATGAACCGCCACCGGCCTTCATCTTCAGTTTCCTCGGCCGCTCGACGCGCTGACGCCGCAGGTTGGACGCCACCGCACGGGCATTGCGCTTCGGGGAGCGTCCGGCATTCTTGTGGAGCTTCATGTGCCCCAGCGGCACCGGCACATTGCCGAAGGACTCGGGCGCGACCGGGCCGCACCAGCCGTCCTCGACGACGATCCAGGGGCGCGGGTGGCGGTGGTCCGAATCAGAGCGCACCACCACGGCGATGTCCGGGTTGTTGCCGGTCGGCAGCGCGATGATGTCCCCCACGCTCAGCGAGGACAGCAGGTTGGAGATCTCCTTCTCCCGCTGGTTGCCCGAATCACGCTTCGCCTTGCGCTCGGCCAGGGCCAGGTCACGACGCAGTCCCGCGTACTCGATGACATCGGTGGCGGTGAGTCCGGTGTGCTGGCTGCGCAGCTCGGCAGCCAGGTCCTTCTCCAGGCCGGCGAGGTCACGGCGACGCCGGGTGAGCTGCGTGGCCTGCTCCACCACATGCGTGGCGGTCTGGTACTGGGCGAACGAGCGGTCCAGGATGCGCTGGGCATCCGTGTACCCCTTCGTGGCGATGAGGTTCACCGCCATGTTGTAGCCGGGCCGGAACGTCGAGTCCAGCGGGTAGGTGCGGGTGCCTGCGAGATGCGCGACGGAGTGGGGCTCGATGCCGCGGCTCCACAGCACCACCGCATTGCCCTGCGTGTCGATGCCACGGCGGCCGGCACGCCCGGTGAGCTGCGTGTACTGGCCCGGAGTCAGTTCGACGTGGGCCTCGCCGTTGTACTTGACGAGCTTCTCCAGCACCACCGACCTGGCCGGCATGTTGATGCCCAGGGCCAGGGTCTCGGTGGCGAAGCAGACCTTGAGCAGGCCGCGGGTGAACAGGTCCTCCACGATGTGCCGGAACGCCGGGAGCATGCCGGCGTGGTGGGCGGCGTAGCCGTTGCCGAGGGCCCGGCGCCACTGGCGGAAACCGAGGACGCCGAGGTCGTCGGTGGGGATGTCCTGCACGCCCTCATCGACGGTGCGCAGGATCTCGTCCCGGTCGGCGTCCGTCGTCAGCCGGACCCGGTCGACGAGGAGCTGACGGACCGCGCCGTCGCAGCCGGCCCGGGAGAAGATGAAGTAGATCGCCGGGAGCATCCCGGCCGCACCCATCCGGTGCACGACATCGGTCCGTTTCGGCCCGGTACGTCGTCCGGTCTCTTCGGCGCGTGCCGCGGCGGCGATGACCGCCCGGTTGGCCTCCTCGGGGTGCTTCGGGTCATTCAGCGGCAGGATCTGCTTATCGACCATCATGAACTGGTCCAGCGGCACCGGCCGGTGGGTGGTGATGATGAGGTCGGTCTCACCGCGCACGGTGGTGAGCCAGCCGCCGAACTCCTCGGCGTTACTCACCGTCGCCGACAGACTGACCAGCACAACGGAAGGGTCGAGGTTGAGGATGACCTCCTCCCACACCGGCCCACGGGAGGGGTCGGCGAGGAAGTGCACTTCGTCCATGACGACGTGGGTGAGGTTGTCCAGCCGATCGGAGCCGGCGTAGACCATGTTGCGCAGCACCTCGGTCGTCATGACGACGACCGGGGCGTCCCCGTTGATGCTCACGTCTCCGGTGAGCAGGCCGACCTTGTCCTCGCCGTAGCGGGCCACGAGGTCATGGAACTTCTGGTTACTCAGCGCCTTGATCGGGGTGGTGTAGAAACACGCTCCCCCGCGCTCGAGGGCGAGATGGACGGCGAATTCACCGACGACGGTCTTTCCGGAGCCGGTCGGGGCGCACACGAGGACGCCGCGTCCCGCATCGACCGCGCACGCCGCCCGCACCTGGAAGTCGTCGAGCGGGAAACCGTAGTCACCGGCGAAGGCGGTGACGGATTCAGGAAGGGGATCAGGCAGGGGCGCGGTACCGGCCTCAGAGGATGTCATCGAGATCCCCGGAACCGTAGCTGTTGCCGTAACCGGTCCCCTCGCCCGGGGCACGGCCGGAGTCGTCACGGATACGCTCCTTGCGGCTGGCGTTCACCGGGCGGGTCGGTGCGACCGGCGTCGGGCTCTCCAGACCGCCGTCGGAACCCAACGGTGCGGCGGCGCTGATGTGCGAGCCCTCCTCATCGTCGAGGTCGTCGGTGAAGAAGGCGTCCGGGGACAGCCCGGCCTTCTTCGCCCGGCGCCTGTCGTTGACCCGGGCGAACTGGGTGGCGATCTCCATCATCAGGCACAGGGAGACCGCGAGGATGACCATCGAGACCGGGTCCTGGCCCGGGGTGATGAACGCGGCGAAGAGAAACAGGACCATGATGATGATCCGCCGCTTCTCCTTGAGTACCTGGTACGGCAGGATCCCGACGATGTTCAGCATCGCGGTGATCAGCGGGACCTCGAAACTCACCCCGAAGATGAACAGCAGCGCCAGGGCGAAGCTGAAGTACTCCGTACCGTTGAGCGCGGCGATCTGCGCGTTGTCGCCGATGGTGAGCAGGAACTCCAGGCCGAAGGAGAGGACGAAGTAGGCCAGCACCGCGCCGAAGGCGAAGAGCAGGGTGGCGATGGAGGCGAAACTGCGGGTCCAGCGCTTCTCGTTCTTCTTCAGGCCAGGGGTGATGAAGCCCCAGATCTGGCCTAACCAGACCGGTGCCGAGAGCACCAGACCGACCATGAAACCGACCTTGAGGCGCAGCATGAACATCTCGAAGGGACTGGTCGCCAGCAGCCGGCATTCACCGTCACTCCCGCCGAAACGGGACTCCGGCGGCAGCTGGCAGTAGGGCTCCTTGAGGATGTCGCCGAGACTCGGGGTCCCCAGGATCGACACGTCGTACCAGAGGTAGCCCAGGACGGTGCCGACCCCGATCGCCACCAGGGCGATGAGCAGACGGCGGCGCAGCTCCTTGAGGTGCTCGACGAGCGACATATTCGCGCCCTCGGCGCGGACTCTGCGTCGTGAGGTACGCCGGGGCCGCGCGGCGCGCCCTCCGGCCTGTTCAGTGGTGGCCATTGTCGGGGTCTAGGACTCCCGGGACTGTGCGTCCTTGGCGGCGTCATCGGCCGCGGAGGACGGGTCGGCGATACGGCGGGCGGCCTCTGCCTCCGGAGAGTTGGCCGGAGCCTCGACGGCCGGCTGGTCGTCGTTCTTCATCTCCTTCATCTCGGACTTGAAGATGCGCATGGACCGGCCCAGGGAGCGTGCCATGTTGGGCAGTCGGGTCGCGCCGAAGAGCAGGAGCAGGACCACGACGATGATGAGGATCTCAACCCATCCGAGGTTACCCATGGGGTCAGTGCCTTTCATTGGGGTGACCGGACCTGTCGGGCCCGGAAGTGACAGTGGTCAGATTACGCCAGTCGGCGGTAGGCGGCCAACGCAGCGGAAGATCGTTGCCCCACCCGTCCGGCAAGTGTGTCCGGGACCACGGCGGTGATCTCCGGGGCGTAGGCGAGGATGAAGCGTTCCAGCCAGGCGCCGGTGTCCGGGATCTCCACCCGGGTGCCGTCGATGTGCCACACCGGCAGATACTCCAGCATCCACATCGCCTCCTCGGTGAGCTCCAGTTCCGCCCACTGCTCGGCGTCCCGGAACCCGAAGGGGTCCTCGGCGTCGATCTCCCGGGGCAGCGCCGCCGGGGCAGGTCGGTCCAGGGTCTCCACGGCGGACATGCGGGTCACCGCGAAGCACCGTTGGTCCCCGCCCGCCTGACCGTCCGCGGTACGCCCCCACAGGTAACCGACGCCGTCAAGGACGCTGACCTGATCCGGGATGATCTCGCGGGTGGTGAGGCTGTCAGAGGAGACCGAGAGGTAACGGAACCGCACCCACTGACGCGAGGCCACCGCCCGGCGCAGTGACGCCAGCACAGTGGCCCCGGGGTTGGCGGGTTGGACAGGAGCGACGTCCACGGAATCCTCTCCGGACGTCACCAGCGAGCGCAGCCGGGTCGCCGCCGTGTCCGCATCGGCCTGCTCCTCGTCGGCGAGGATGCTGGCGAGCTTCTCCAGGTTCAGCTCCAGGCTGTCGGCCTCCGCCTCAGTGAGGGCCAGGGGACGGTCCAGACCGAAGGTGTCGTTGAGCGTGACACGCGGCCCGGTCACCGTGAGGTCGACCAGCGAGCCGGGCAGCAGTCCGGGAAGACCACTCTCCTGGACCCGGGTCAGTTCCTCGGTGAGCTGTGGCACGGAGACCCCGAAGCGGTCCGCCGTGGTCATCAGCGAGGCGTCCGGGTGGGCACGTAGCCACGCCAGGACAGAGAGGACGCGGCGCAGCTGGACCAGGGTGCTCTTCCGGGACCCCTTCCGGGGTGCGGTGCGGGTGGTCATCGGGATCCTCCCAGGAGATCGTGGGCACGTTCCAGACGGGCGACGACGTCGGCGACGAGGTCCGGCGGGTCGAGTACGACCGCGTCCGGTGCATAGGCGGCGGCGGTGCGCGCCAACCAGGTCCGGTCGACCGGACCCACCGTGAGCACCTCACCCTCGTCATGGGAGGACGACTCACCGTGGGCGTGGGCGCGCAGTTCGAGTGCGCCCTCGGTACGGAAGAGGACCCGGGCGGAGACCAGGGTGGACGCCGCCTCGAGCCCCTCGGTGACCAGGGCACGCACCGGCTTGTCAGGGACCGGCTCGGAGCAGAACTCCTCGACCAGTTCGAGGTCGGCGATGCGGGAGAGCCGGAAGGTGCGCTGGGCACCCCGGTCGACGTCGAAACCGGTGAGGAACATCCGGCCGTCGACCGCGGCGACACCCCAGGGCTCCAGGGTGCGCTCCGTGCCCTCGGCCGTCAGTCGGGGCCAGTAGTGGAACTGCAGCCGCAGCCGGTGGTCGAGGGCGTGGCGCAGCCGACGCACATCGGTGTCGGTGAGGTCGGTGGAGTCCGGGACCGCACCGACGACCGGCGCGACCGCGTGCCCGGCGTCCAACGGACTGGACGGGATGAGCTTGACCACCGCGGCCTGCACGGCGTCGGCCAGCTTCTCCTCCATCGCCCAGCGGCCGGCCGCAGCGACGGCGTCCCACTGACCGGGGGTGAACTGCACGGTGGGCAGGTACGAGGATGCGACGTCGAGCCGGTAGAGCTTCTCAGTCTGCCCGTCGTCGTCGACGTCGGTGTGCTCCTCCAGTCGCACCCCCAGCTCGGTGAGCAGGGTCCGGTCACGTTCCAGCTGCTTGCGGATCGTGTCCGACGCACCGGAGTAGCCGTCGACCTTCGCGCCGATCCAGGCCGTCGACCGGAACTTCGGCTCGGCGGACAGGGTGATCAGCAGGTTGAGGATCCGGGAGGCGGCGTCCTCCCAGTAGACCTTGACCGGGCGGTTGCGGGAGCTCACGCCGGGGCCTGGGCGAGCAGATCGGTGAGATCGGCCAGGGTAGCGTCGATCTCGGGGGAACCGGTGCAGAACGGGTCCGGGAGCAGCAGCTCTCCCCCGCCGTCCCCGTTGACCTTGAGTCTGGTCCAGTCGACCGTCGTCTGTCGGGTGGACTCCTCGGCGGCGTGGAGGAACTTTCCGCGGACCGCGGCGCGGGTCGTCGCCGGGGCGTCCTCCGTGGCGGCGAGGATTTCCGCCGGGTCGACGAGCGTCTTCGCCCGACCGCGGCGCACCAGCAGGTGGAACAGGCCACGGTCCGGGTTGATGTCGTGGTAGGTCAGGTCGATCTGCGCGAGTCGCGGATCGGTGATCTCCAGGGTGCCCCGCTCGGCGACCGCGTCGATGAGCTTCTTCTTGATCACCCAGTCGATCTCGGTGTCCACCGGGGAGAAGTCTCCGGTGTCGAAGCAGTCGAGGACGCGTCCCCACAGGTCGACGACCTCGGCGAGCTGGGCGTTCGGCGTGCCGGTACCGTCCTCTTCCCGCTGGTCCAGCCAGGCGGCGGCCGCGGCATGGAAGGCCTTCTGGATGCCCAGTGCGGACGCGGTGCGTCCGTTGCGCAGGTCCAGCGGAGTCGCACCGGTGAAATCGCGGGAGATCTCCCGGATCGACCGGATCTCGTTGGACAGTTCGAAGTCCGGCAGTTCCACCCCGGCCTCGATCATCTCGAGGACCAGGAGTGCGGAGCCGACCTTCAGCGCCGTGGTGGTCTCGGACATGTTCGAGTCGCCGACGATGACGTGCAGGCGACGGTACCGGGCGGAGTCCGCGTGGGGCTCGTCGCGGGTGTTGATGATCGGCCGGGACCGGGTCGTCGCCGAGGAGACGCCCTCCCAGACATGGTCGGAGCGCTGCGAGAGGCAGAAACCCGGCCCGAAGTTCTCGTTGGGGGCGCCGGGGGCCGGCACACTGATCTTCCCCGCCCCGCAGATCAGCTGACGGGTCACGAGGAAGGGCAGCAGCTGGGCGGACAGTGCCTTGAGTGGGACATCCCTGCTGACCAGGTAGTTCTCGTGGCAGCCGTAGGAGTTTCCGAGCGAGTCGGTGTTGTTCTTCAGCAGGTAGACCTTGCCGCCGATGCCGCGCTCTGCCAGCGTCTGCTCGCACTGTTCGGCCAGCCGGTGGAAGATGACCTCGCCGGAGCGGTCGTAGGCGATCAGCTGGTGCAGCGAGTCGCACTCGGCGGTGGCGTATTCGGGATGCGCGCCGACATCGAGGTAGACGCGCGAACCGTTGCGCCAGTAGATGTTCGAACTGCGGTACCGGTCGACGACCGGGGCGAACAGGTAGCGGGCCACCTCGTCCGGGCCGAGCCTGCGGTGCGAGTCCAGGACACTGGTGATACCGAACTCGGTCTCCAGACCGGTGATCCGGCGGGTGTGGACGGTACTCACTCTCCGCCCTTCTGGACGTACGACTTCACGAACTCCTCGGCGTTCGACTCAAGCAGGCCGTCGATTTCGTCGAGCAGGTCGTCGGTACCGCTGACCTTGAGCTGCTCCTGCCCGGAGGTGGTGACGTCCTCGGGTGTCGTGCCCTCGTCGCGTCCCCGTCCACCGTGGATCTGGCCCTGTCCGCCGCTGGTCATCTGTGTAACATCTCCCGGTTGTAGTGGTAGTTGGTTTCAGGCTAGCAGTCGGCCGCTCAGTCGAGGCCGAGGACACACTCCGGCATGATCTCCGTGAGCACGGCGACGAGGCCGGCTGCGTCGGTGACAGTCGCCAGTGCGTCCTGAAGCTCCCCCGCGGTAGCGCGGGAGGGGTCCGGCAGCAGGACGCGGGTCGCCGAGGATCCGGCGAAAGGCACGTCGAGGATCAGCGAGTCCCAGTTCGCCGCCAACAGCTGGTCCGGGAACCGTCGGGCGACCTCACCGCGCAGCCAGGCACGGGTGGTGGTCGGCGGGGCGGTGACCGCGGCACGGATCTCCTCCTCCGGCACCAGGGTGCGGATCCGCCCCTTCCGCACGAGCGCGTTGTACAGGCCCTTCGCCGGATCAATGTCGTGGTACTGGATGTCCACCATCGCCAGGCACGGATCGGTCCACTCCAGGCCACGGGCCCGGTAGGCGTTGAGCAGCGAGAGCTTCGCCGTCCAGTCCAGGCGGTCGGCGGTGGTCATCGGGTCCCGGGCGAGATCGTCGAGGATCTCGCCCCACACGTCGAGGACGAGCTTGTCGTGCCCGACAAGGTTGCCGGCCAGCGCCTCGGAGACCCGCTGCCGGATCTCCTGCTGGATCTGTACCGCGGTCATCTCCCGGTTGCCGTAGAGCCGCACCGGGCGGGTGCACTCCAGGTCACGGGAGACCTCGCGGACCGATGCCACGGGTTCGTAGAGCGCGAGGTCGGAGAAATCGACCCCGGCACCGACGGCATCGAGCACCAGCGCGGTCGTGCCGGTCTTGAGGAAGATGGCGAACTCGGAGAGATTGGCGTCCCCGATGATGACGTGCATCCGCGCCCAGTCCGAGCCGGAGTGCGGCTCGTCGCGGGTATTGATGATGCCGCGGTTCAGCGTGGTCTCCAGGGAGACGGTCGTCTCGATGTAGTCGGCGCGCTGGCTGATCTGGAAGCCCGGGGTCTGCCCCGTCTCCCCCAGCCCGACACGACCGGCACCGGTGTAGACCTGCCGGGTGACGAAGTGCGGGATCAGGGCGGCCTGGACCGCCTCAGCGTCGTAACTGCGCGGGTAGAGGTAGTTCTCGTGGGCGCCGTAGGACGCACCCTTGCCGTCGACGTTGTTCTTGTGGATCTGCAGCCGCAGCTGGCCCTCGACCTGACCTGCTGCCTGGGCGGCCTCGTGCATCATCAGTTCGCCGGCCTTGTCGTAGATCACCGCGTCCCAGGCGTCCGTCGTCTCCGGGGAGGAGTACTCGGGGTGGGCGTGGTCGACATAGAACCGGGCCCCGGAGGTGGTGACCACATTGGCGTTTCCCAGGGCGTTCGGGTCGATCACCGGGGCGGTGCGGTACCGGCGCAGGTCGAAACCGCGCACGTCACGCAGCGGGGACTCCTGTGCATAGTCCCACCGGGTCCGTCGGTTCACCCCGGCACCGGAGGACGCCGCATACGCGATCACCGCCTGGGTGGAGGTGTCGATCGGGCTGGCCGTGGGATCGTCCGGGGCGATGATCCCGAACTCGGTCTCGGTGCCGATGATCCGCTTCGGGGTCATGCGGTGACCTCCTGCTGGTGGACGGTGATGTCGACGACGCGGCGGGAACTGTGGCCGGAGATCCGGGCCCACTCCGCCGGGTTGGTGGTGTCCGGCAGGTCGTCGTTGTCGTGGCACTCCTGGGCGACCGCCAGGTCGATGTGCTCGGCGGAGATACCGGACCCGGTGCCGCGCAGGGCGTCCTTGATGGCGAACTTCTTCGCCCGGTCGACGATATTGGCCAGCATCGCCCCCGAGGCGAAGTCGCCGTAGAACAGGTCACGGGCGGAGCCGTCGGAGAAGTGCAGGGTGAGGAACGGCCGGGCGTGGGAGAACAGGCCGTTGACCACCCGTTCCCGCAGCTCGGCGGCGGTGACTGCGGGATCCAGCGGCAGATCGTCGGTGAGGTACTTGCCGAGGATGTCGAGCGACGCCTCCCGGTCCGGACGCTGCACCCGGATCTTCACGTCGAGGCGCCCCGGGCGCAGGATCGCCGGGTCGATGAGCTCCTCACGGTTGGAGGCGCCGATGACGATGACATTGCGCAGTCCCTCCACACCGTCGATCTCGGCGAGCAGCTGCGGCACGACCGTGGACTCCACGTCCGAGGAGACACCGGTACCACGGGTGCGGAAGATGGCCTCCATCTCGTCGAAGAAGACGATCACGGGGGCGCCGGCGGAAGCGATCTTGCGGGCGCGCTCGAAGATCAGGCGGATCTGACGCTCGGTCTCACCGACGAACTTGTTCAGCAGCTCCGGGCCCTTGATGTTGAGGAAGTAGGAGCGGGAGTTCCCGTCGGTCGCGCCGTCGCCCGACCCCCCACCCGCGGCGTCCATCCGACGCGCCAGCGAGGACGCCACGGCCTTGGCGATGAGCGTCTTACCGCAGCCGGGAGGGCCGTAGAGCAGGACGCCCTTGGGCGGCAGCAGGCCGTAGTCCCGGTAGAGCTCCGGGTGCAGGAACGGCAGCTCCACCGCATCGTGCAGCTGCTCGATCTGGCTGGTCAGGCCACCGATGTCGGAGTAGTCGACGTCCGGCACCTCCTCGAGCACCAGGTTCTCCACCTCGGCGCGGGTGATGACCTCGAAGGCGTACCCGGCGCGCCGGTCGACGACGACCGAGTCCCCTGGGCCGACCTGCTTCGCCTCGATCTCGGAGGTCAGCGCGCCGGCGCACTTCATGAGGGACTCCTCGCCGAGCTTGTCGGCGACGACGATGCGGGACGCGTCGACGACCTCGACGACGGAGGCGAGGTCACCGGCGTCGGTGGTGCCGCACACCTCGACGACCTGGGAACCCTCCCCCAGGCGCACCAGGGCGCCGGGGGTGAGGTCGATGCGGTCGACGCGGGGGCTGACCATCAGGCGCATCCGGCGGCCGGCGGTGTGCACCTCGGCGGTGAAGGCGTCCGGGCCGGTCTCCAGGAGGGTGCCGTAGGTGCTGGGCGGCTCCGCCAGGGCGTCCAGCCGGCCGTTGAGCTCGTCGAGCTTGTCGCGGCTGGCCTTGAGGAGCTCGGTGAGCTTGGCGTTGCGGGTGCCGAGGGTCCGGTTGGCCAGCTGGAGCTGGCGGTAGGACTCGGGACCGGAGTCCACGGGAGAGGTGGGGCCGCCGGTGCCACCGGGGTGGCTGCCGTGGCGGGCGTCTGCTGTGGTGTCGTGAGCCGGGCCGTTGGTCATGACCACAGTCTACAAGGGAGGTAACCCTGTGTTGGCCGGTACCGGCTTACAGGGGGTGGTACTTCCGTGCCCGGCGCTGTATTACTTCCGTGCGCGGCGCTGGGGACGCGGGGCGACGGTGCCGTCGGCGAGGCGTCGTGCCCAGACGAGGAAGGCGGTGTGGGCGTTCATCCGGTGCTCCGGGCGGGTGGCCAGGCCCTCGACCTTCCACTCGCGGACCAGGGACTCCCACGCCTTCGGCTCGGTGAAGCACTTGAGCTCGCGGATGCCCTCCATGACTTTCATCAGCTGCGGCACGGTGGCCACGTAGGTCATGAAGACGCCGCCGGGGATCAGCAGGTCGCGGACGGTCTCCAGGCACTCCCAGGGGGCGAGCATGTCGAGGATGACGCGGTCGACGGGACCGTCGGTGTCCTCCACGGTGACGTCCTTGAGGTCGCCGAGGCGCAGGTCCCAGTTCTCCGGGTGGCCACCCATGTACTCGGTGACGTTGTCCTCGGCGTAGTCGAGGTGGTCCTCGCGGATCTCGTAGGAGATGAGCTTGCCGTGGTCGCCGACAGCGCGCAGCAGGGTCATCGACAGGGCGCCGGAACCGGCACCGGCCTCCAGGACCTTGGCGCCGGGGAAGATGTCGCCCTCGACGAGGATCTGGGCGGCGTCCTTCGGGTAGATGACGGCGGCACCGCGCGGCATGGAGAGCACGTGGTCGACGAGCAGGTGGCGGAAGCAGAGGTACTCGCCACCGACGTGGGACATGACGACGGTTCCCTCGTCCTTGCCGATGATGTCGTCGTGTCTGATCTGCCCCTTGTGGGTGAAGTAGCTCTCCCCCGTTTCCAGGGTGATGGTGTAGTGCCGGCGCTTGGCGTCGGTGAGCTGCACCCGGTCGCCGGGTTGGAACGGACCGGAGTAGGCCACGGGGTTCCCCTTAAGAGTCGAAGTCGTGAACCTGGACAGTCTAGAGCACGCGTCTCACTCCCCCAGCTTCTGTGCCACTCCACAGACCCCGGCGCGGCATATCTGGACCAGTGTGGCGCTGCCGTCGCCGTCAGGCAGTGCACCGATGAGCCCCGCCCCGTCCTCGGTGCGCAGGATCAGGGCGGAGGTGCCCAGGTCCGCCCTCAGTGCGGCCAGTTGACCGTCGGACGCGCCGCGCGTCACCGCGGTCACCGGCCCGGCGAGATGTGCCTCCAGGGCACACAGCCACCCACCGGCCGCCGACAGGTGACGCTCCACGGCCTCACCGTGGGCGTCGAGGATCCGGCGTGCCTCGACCAGCCAACGGTCCCCGAGGACGTGCAGGTCGGTGTCCTCCTGCGACTGGGCGAGGCGTCCTGCATACGTGAGTGCTTCAGCGAGCACTCCCACGGCCGCCGGTGTCGCCCCGTCATAGGGCTCCCGGGGACGCACGCCGGTGCCTGCCACGGCCTCGGCGCCGTCGTACCAGGTCCCGCGTTCGCGGGAGAAGACGAGCTGGGTGTAGCTGACCAGTTCACTGACCTCGCTGACGAGATCCTCGCCGTGCTCCCAGGCCCGGACCATGGCCAGCAGCAGCCAGGCGCAGTCCTCCAGTGTGCCCGGCGCGCCGGGACAACGGGTCACGTCGAGGACCGTGCCCTCGTCGTCGGTGAGGACCGCGTAGTCACGTAGTGCGGTCGTGGTCCGTGGTCCCTCCGGATCGCCGGCCTCGGTGAGGGCGACGGCGGCCATGGCGTTCCAGGCGGTGATGACCTTGTCGTCGACCCCCGGTTGAGGACGCTGCGCCCTCGCAGCCAGCAGGGCCTGACGGACCTGCTCATCCGGGGCATCCCCACGCAGCGTGAGGACGGACCGGCCGTCGAGCCGGCCTTCCGGGGTCACTCCGTAGGCCGTGGCCGCCGCCGTGGCGTCCTGCCCCTGCAGTACCTCGGCGATCTCCGAGGGTGTCCACGTGTAGGTCAGGCCCTCCACCCCGTCGGTGTCGGCGTCGAGACTGCTGACGAAGAGATCGCCGGTGGTGCCGGTACACATGACCGAGGTGAGGAACCGGCAGGTGAGCTCCATGGCCCGCCGGACCAGCCTGTCCCCGGGCCGGTGGGCCAGGTACGCGGACATGGCCCGGACCAGCAGCGCATTGTCGTAGAGGGTCTTCTCGAAGTGCGGGACGGTCCACGTGGCGTCCACGCAGTAGCGGTGGAACCCGCCGCCGAGCTGGTCGAACAGGCCACCCCGGACCATGTCGTGAAGAGTCGTGGCCACCCGGTCGAGGGCGGCGTCCTTCACCGCGGAACTCTGTGCGCCCTCCTGCTCGGCGTAGCGGACCAGGCCCAGCAGCGCAACTGTCGGCGGGAACGTCGGTGCACCCTCGACCACCCCGGCACCGGCGGCGACGATCCGCGCCGGGAGTGCCTCGGTGTCCTCGTCGGCGTGCCAGGACGCCGACCCGCCCTCCTCCGACGCCGCTGCCAGGGCAGCGGTGAGCTTGCCGGCCACAGCGTCCACCTGCGTCCGGTCCTCCCGCCAGGTCCGCACGAGTGCTGCGAGCAGCTGCGTGAGCTGGTCGGGCCGGAAGTAGGTACCGGCGAAGAACGGCCGACCGTCGGCGTCGGTGACCACCGTCATCGGCCAGCCGCCCTGCCCGGTGAGCGCCTGGGTCGCCTGCATGTAGACGGCGTCGACGCCCGGGTGCTGCTCCCGGTCGACCTTCACCGCCACGAAACCGGCGTTGATCTGCGCGGCGATGTCCGGATCCGAGAAGCTCTCCCGCGCCATGACATGGCACCAGTGACAGGTGGCGTAACCGATCGACAGGAAGACAGGGACATCCCGGCGGCGGGCCTCGGCGAAGGCCTCCGGGCCCCAGGGCCACCAGTCGACCGGGTTGTCGGCGTGCTGACGCAGGTACGGGGAGGTGGAGTCAGCGAGTCTGTTCGGTGTGCTGGACATGCCCCCACGGTAGCGTGGTCGCGTGCACACCTACCGCCGTGGTGAACAGCTGCTCGCTGTCGCCCTCACCGTTCTCGCCGGATTCGTCGACTCCGTCGGCTTCCTCTACCTCGGCGGTGTCTTCCTGTCCTTCATGTCCGGCAACACCACCCGCTTCGCCACCGCCGCGGTCGAGGGTGACGGGAATCTCGCCGTCCTCGCAGGCAGCTGCCTGGGCCTGTTTCTCGGCGGCGTGATCCTCGGTGCGCTGGTCCACCGGCTGGCCCGGAACCGGTGGGATCTCACCCGGGGGCGGGAAGCGGTGATGGTCACCGTCACTGCGCTCTTCGGGCTGTCCGCACTGCTGGTCGGCCTCGATGCCGAGCGGGCGGCGATGCTGGTGCTCTCGGTCGGTATCGGGGCACTGAACAGTGTCTTCGAACGCGACGGTGAGGTTGCGGTCCCGCTGACCTACATGACCGGCACCCTGGTGAAGATGGGCCAGCGACTGGTGGACGCCTTCTTCGGTGGCGGGCATATCCGCTGGATCTCCCACCTGCTGCTGTGGCTCGGGCTCGCGGCAGGAGCCGTCGGCGGCGCCCTGGTCTTCGAGGCTCTGGGGATATCCACCGTGTACGTCATCGCGGGCTACATGCTGCTGCTCACGGTGGTCAGCCAGGTGGTGCGGGAGGGGCGTCGCCGCACCGGGCTGCCGCTGTAAAAGCGTGTTCAGCCGCGGACTACAGTCAGGTGCATGAGCACTGTGGACACTGTTGACGCCGCCGACCTCGATGCTGAGCTCGGTTCCCACCTCACCGGGTCGCTGACCACCGATCCCGACATTCTCGCCACCTTCTCCCGTGACGAGTCCCTCTACTCCCCGGACGGGACGCCGCTCGCCCTGGTCCGGGCACATTCGGTCGACGACGTGGTGACGACGATGCGTTTCGCCCACGCCCACGGCATCCCGGTGGTGCCGCAGGGGGCGCGCTCGGGTATCTCGGGCGGGGCGAATGCGGTGGACGGCTGCATCCTGCTGTCGGTGAAGTCCATGGACCGGATCCTCGCGGTGGACGAGGAGAACAAGACCGTCACCGTGGAGCCCGGCATCATCAACCTGGACCTGAAGAAGGCACTGCGCTCCTACGGCCTGGCCTATCCCCCGGACCCTGGATCGGTGGCGATGTGTTCCATCGGCGGCAATATCGCCACGAACGCGGGCGGCATGTGCTGTGTGAAATACGGCGTGACCCGCGAGTACGTCCGCGAGATCGCGGTCGTGCTGGCCGACGGGACCCTGACCCGCCTGGGTCACCGGACCGTCAAGGGTGTCGCCGGACTGGACCTGGCCGGGCTGTTCACCGGCTCCGAGGGGACACTCGGCGTCATCGTCGAGGCGACGCTGAAGCTCGTGCCGCTGGGGCCGGATCCGCTCTCCGCTCTGGCGACCTTCCCCTCGGTCAAGGCTGCAGTGCAGACCGTGGCGGCGTACATGGCCACCGGCGCGACCCCCTCCCTGCTGGAGATGATGGACGCGAAGACCATCGGCATGGTCAACGCCCTCGGCGACTTCGGTCTCGACGAGTCGGTCGGTGCGGTCCTCATCATGCAGTCGGACTCCACCACCGCTGCCGCGGACACCGAGGCTTTCGCCGCAGTCGCCACGGACAACGGTGCCCATGACGTCGCCTTCGCCGACAATGCCCAGGATTCCGAGATGCTCGTCGCCGCCCGACGCTCCGCCCAGCCGGCCTGGGAGCACTACGCCCAGGCCCACGGTGGCGGCCAGCTGCTCGATGACGTCTGCATCCCGCGCTCGGCGATGGCGGAGTTCTGCGACCGGGTGGACGCCATCAGCGACTCCACCGGTGCGATGGTCGCCGTGATCGCCCACGCCGGCGACGGCAACATGCACCCTTCCGTCTTCTTCGACACCGCCGACGACGCCTCCGTGGCCCGTGCCCAGGACGCCTTCGACCAGATCATGGCGCTGGGACTCGAGCTCGGCGGGACGATCACCGGCGAGCACGGCGTGGGCAACCTCAAGTCGGAATGGCTGGCCAGGGAACTCGACGAGGGTAACCGCCGCCTCCACCGTTCAATCAAGGACGCCGTGGATCCCACCGGCATCCTCAACCCCGGAAAGATGCTGGAGCACCTGTGACCGACCATTCCGCCGATCTCTCTGCGCTGGCTGCACTCCTCGCCGGCTCGCTGACCACCGACCCGGACGTGCTGGCCACCTACTCCCTCGACGAGTCCGAGCACCGGCCCGACGGTGCTGCCCTGGCCCTCGTCCGTGCGACCTGCGTCGACGATGTGGTCGCCACGATGCGCTTCGCCCATGAGCGCGGCATCCCGGTGGTCCCGCAGGGCGCCCGCTCCGGACTTTCCGGTGGCGCCTGTGCCGTGGACGGCTGCATCCTCCTGTCGGTCAAGGCCATGGACCGGATTCTCGCGGTGGACGAGGAGAACAAGACCGTCACCGTCGAACCGGGCATCATCAACCTGGACCTGAAGAAGGCACTGCGTCCCTACGGACTCGCCTACCCACCGGATCCGGGATCGGTCGCCCTGTGCTCGATCGGCGGCAATATCGCCACGAACGCGGGCGGCATGTGCTGTGTGAAGTACGGCGTGACCCGCGAGTACGTCCGCGAGATCACGGTCGTCCTGGCCGACGGCACCGTCACCCGCCTCGGTCACCGCACCGTGAAGGGCGTCGCCGGGCTCGACCTCACTTCCCTGTTCACCGGCTCCGAGGGCACCCTCGGCGTCATCGTCGAAGCCACCCTCAAGCTCGTGCCCCTGGGTCCTGACCCCCTGTCCGCCCTGGCGACCTTCCCCGATGTGCGCACCGCCACCGAGGCCGTGGCCGCCTACATGGCCACCGGTGCGACCCCCTCGATGCTGGAGATGATGGACGGGATCTCCATCGGTTTCATCAACGCCATCGGCGACTTCGGCATGGATGACTCCGTCGGTGCTGTCCTCATCATGCAGTCGGACTCCACCACCGCTGCCGCGGACACCGAGGCCTTCGCCGCAGTCGCCACGGACAACGGTGCCCATGACGTCGCCTTCGCCGACAATGCCCAGGATTCCGAGATGCTCGTCGCCGCCCGTCGGTCCGTCCAGCCCGGCAATGAGCATTACGCCCGCGCCCACGGCGGTGGCCAGCTCATCGACGACGTCTGCGTCCCCCGCTCCCACCTCGCCGAGTTCTGCTCCGGCGTCGAGGCGATCCGCGAGGAGACCGGCACGATGATCGCCCTGGTCGCCCACGCCGGTGACGGAAACGTCCACCCTTCGGTCTTCTACGACCAGCAGGACGCAGCCTCCCGGGCCGCGGCCACCGAGGCCTTCGACCGGATCATGGCCCTGGGCCTGTCCCTGGGCGGGACGATCACCGGTGAACACGGGGTCGGCGTCCTCAAGGCGGAGTGGCTGGCCCGGGAGCTGGATGAAGGGAACCGTCACCTGCACCGCGTCATCAAGGAGGCCGTGGACCCCACCGGCATCCTGAGCCCCGGTAAAATGCTGGGTTATGTCTGACCCCACCTCTCTCAGCGCTCTTGCCGACCACCTGACCGGCTCACTCTCCACCGATCCGGACATCCTGGAGACCTTCTCCTCGGATGAATCCGTCTATCGCGCCGACGGCCGGCCCCTGGCACTTGTCCGTGCGCAGTCGGTCGATGACGTGGTCGCCACCATGCGGTTCGCCCATGAGCACGGCATTCCCGTGGTGCCGCAGGGCGCCCGCTCCGGACTTTCCGGTGGCGCCTGTGCCGTCGACGGCGGCATCCTCCTGTCGGTCAAGGCCATGGACCGGATTCTCGCGGTGGACGAGGAGAACAAGACCGTCACCGTCGAACCGGGCATCATCAACCTGGACCTGAAGAAGGCACTGCGTCCCTACGGACTCGCCTACCCACCGGATCCGGGATCGGTCGCCCTGTGCTCGATCGGCGGCAATATCGCCACGAACGCGGGCGGCATGTGCTGTGTGAAGTACGGCGTGACCCGCGAGTACGTCCGCGAGATCACGGTCGTCCTGGCCGACGGCACCGTCACCCGCCTCGGTCACCGCACCGTGAAGGGCGTCGCCGGGCTCGACCTCACTTCCCTGTTCACCGGCTCCGAGGGCACCCTCGGCGTCATCGTCGAAGCCACCCTCAAGCTCGTGCCCCTGGGTCCTGACCCCCTGTCCGCCCTGGCGACCTTCCCCTCGGTCACGGCCGCGGCGTCCGCCGTCTCCGCGTACATGCGCACCGGTGCCACCCCCTCCCTGCTGGAGATGATGGACGGGACCACTGTCGGCATGATCCAGGACATGACCGACTTCGGACTGGATGCCACGGTTGGCGCGGTGCTCATCATGCAGTCGGACGCCACCACCGCCTCCGCCGACGCGGAGGCTTTCGCCGACATCGCGCAACAGCACGGTGCCGTCGATGTCGCCTTCGCCGACAATCCGGACGACTCCGAGATGCTGGTCGCCGCCCGACGCTCCGCCCAGACTGCCTTCGAGCACTACGCGCAGTCCCACGGTGGCGGGCAGATGCTCGATGACGTGTGCGTCCCCCGCGACAGGCTGGCGGAGTTCTGCGACGGGATCACCCGCATCGGTGAGGAGACCGGGATCCAGGTCGCCGTGATCGCCCACGCCGGCGACGGCAACACCCACCCCTCGGTCTTCTTCGACAACGATGACCCGGAGTCCGTCACTGCCGGCTACGACGCCTTCCACCGGATCATGGGGCTGGGCCTGGAGCTCGGTGGCACGATCACCGGCGAGCACGGTGTCGGCGCGCTGAAGGCGGAATGGCTGGCCAAGGAGCTCGACGAGGGCAACCGCCGCCTGCACCGTTCAATCAAGGACGCCGTGGATCCCACGGGCATCCTCAACCCCGGAAAGATGCTGTCCCACCTGTGACTTCTGAGTCTGCTTCACCCGCTCCCGCGACACGCCGACCGCTCGCCCTGTCCCCCTCCCGTGTCGGCGACTACAACCAGTGCCCGCTGCTCTACCGCTTCCGGGCGATCGACCGGTTGCCGGAGCCCAGCACCGTCGCCCAGGTCAAGGGGACGCTCGTCCACGCCGTCCTGGAGGAACTGCACGGGTTACCGCGCGAGGAACGCACCTACCCGACGGCGGTGAAGATGCTCAAGCCGCACTGGGCGGCGATGACGGCGAAGGACCCGCAGCTGGATGAGCTGGTGCCGGAGTCCGACTACATGGACTTCCTCGTCGCCTCTCGTGACCTGGTCAAGGGCTACTTCCTCATGGAGAACCCGGAGGCCTTCGACGCGGACTCCATGGAGAAGTTCGTCGACCTCACCCTGCCGAACGGGGTGCCGGTCCGCGGGTTCATTGACCGGGTGGACGTCGCCCCCACCGGCGAGGTCCGGGTGGTCGACTACAAGACCGGGAAGAAGCCGATCCCGCGGTTCGCCGGCCAGGCGATGTTCCAGATGCGGTTCTACGCCCTGGTGTGGTGGCGGCTCTACGACCACATCCCCGAGCAGCTGCGGCTGATGTACCTCAAGGTCAGGGACGACATGGTCCTCTCCCCGACCCCCGCGGAACTCAACTACGTGGAGAAGGACCTCGGCCGGATCTGGGACGCGGTGGGCACCGACGCCCGGTCCGGCAACTTCGCACCGAAGACCTCGAAACTGTGCGGCTGGTGTTCCTTCCAGAAGATCTGCCCCGCCTTCAACGGCACCCCGCCGGAGTACCCGGGAGTACCGCCCGAGTTCACGTGAGCATTGACGTGGCTCAGTGCAGCGGCGTCGACACCCACGGGGACTCCGGGTGGTGCAGGGCGATCGCCATGCCGCCGACGTACTCGAAGGAGCTCTCGTCGATGGTCTCGCACCACTGTGTCCGACCGACGATGAATCCGTCGGCGTGCTCCCGCCAGGAACCGTAGGCCTGACGGGTGATGTCCAGGGCGCCGCGGACCAGGGGCTCGGCGTCCTGTTCGGTGATGTAGCCGGCGCCGTGCGCCATCCACAGGATCCGCAGGGCACGGGCGGTGTCCCAGCCGACCGTGTCCGCAGGCAGGGTCGAGGGCAGTGACATGACCGATTCCTCCATGAGGAACGGTCCGACGATCCGGCGGACCTCGGCGGCGACCGCCTCGTCCGGGACCTCCGGGTCCACGGCCTCGCGGGTTGCGGCGATGATGCCGTGGACGTGCTGGCCACGCTCGGCGACCGGCAGGGTCACCAGGTCAGACAGTGTCGGGCGAAGAGCGCGGTACCCGGGATCTCCTGCGTCATTGAGCAGGGCCAGCGCGGTCTGCAGGGCCCCCTTCCCGTCGGTGACGCTCCAGGAACCGTTGAGCATGTGGCGGTTGCGGCTCTCGTCACCGCCACCGCCGAAGAGCTTCTTCAGGCCCTTCTTCGGCTCTGGTGCGGGCCCGGGGCCGTCGATGATGCGGTCAGGTCCGAGCTCATAGGGCAGCGACAGGGACCAGCCGAGTGCAACCTCCGGGTCCAGACGGTTCTGCCTGGTCAGGTGGTATCCGGTATCACGGAACCCCGGGAGTTCCAGGTACTGGTCGTAGTTCTGCGCGGTCATCTCATTCGGTGAGGGCATGCTCATCACGGTATCGAGGCGAATCGTCCGGCGAGGTCCGGGGTCGGCAGTCATGTCGGTGGAGTCAGGCGCAATGAGGCAGTGCCCGGAAGTGCCCGGCCGTACCCGGCAACGCCCGCCAGAACTCTGCAGCGTCACCACCGAGGAGGAAACCGATGATCACGGTGTCCATGGACCGGTTTCTCCGCCACCCAGACTATTGACAAATTAGGTCCGAAATGGGACATTATCTGTCATGAACGACAGTCAGTTCCTCACGGTCACCGAGGCCGCTGAAGCTCTCGGGGTGTCTCCGCGGCACGTGAGAAGGCTGGCGGACTCGGGAGCCGTCACCAGGATCGCCCGAGGAATCATTGACCGGGAGTCGGTGGACAGGTACATCGTCTCGCAGCGACAGAGCCGCACCCGGGCGTGGTCTGAACCCACAGCCTGGGGAGCAGCAGCGATACTGTCGGGGCGGACACCGGACTGGCTGGGAGCCAGCCAGACGTCCCGGTTACGGCATTCGCTCCGTGAAATCACTGGTGCCGATGAGTTGATCACCCGGATGAGGGAGCACAGCCAGGTGCACACATTCCACGCCCACCGGGCGGCTGTCCCTCGGCTCCGTAGCCTCATCGAGATGAGCGATCATACTCAACTCGGGCTCAGCGGGACTGCTGGCGACGTCATTGACGGGTACATCGGAGGAGACGAGAGCGGAGAGGTCATCCGGGCGCTCGGTCTCCTGCCTGACGTCCACGGAAATGTCACCCTCCGTGTCGTGACCTTGGATTTCGACCATGTGCGGCCCCTTGTCACTACCCGGGTGGTGGCTGCGTTAGATGCTGCTGGCAGTACCGACCCCCGCACCCGGGGTGTCGGTGAACATGCGCTGGAAGACATCCTGGAGGCGTTGGCATGAGTACGGACCGCGCACACATCACCGTGAAATCTCCGACAGGCGGATGGCCTGCGCCGTGGCCGAGTGTCGCCGAATTGTCCGAGACGCTTCCTGTAGGATCCTGGACCTTGGTCGGTGGACTGATGACGCAGCTCCACACCATCGACCACGGCATAGGTGTGGTACGGCCGACCAACGACGTTGATATCGTGCTGCACATCGAGACGATGCGTGGTATCCCCGGAGCCGTAGCCACTGCCCTGGAGGGATTGGGGTACCGCCTTCAGCACAGCGTCGATCCCAGGAACAATACCGCCCATCGATTCATACGCGGAACAACGGTCATCGACATCGTCGCCGATGGTGAGGAGGACCAGGTTGACGTACTGATCGCCGACCATGCAGCTCCCCGCGTGGTGGAGAAACTCCGGGGACGTGACATGGTCCGGATGGAAGGCGGTACGCAGGCACTTCGCCGTACGATGAACGCCCGGCTGCAGATCGTCGGCGAGTCGCCGAGTACTGTATCCGTACCACGGCCGTTCGGCGCCCTGATACTCAAGGCAGCCGCGTTCATCACGGACTCGCGGGACAGGGACCGACACCTGTTCGACGCCGCAGCGCTCCTGGCCTGCATCGATGATCCGTATGTCGAACGGGAGGGCTTCACGGGTTCAGACCGCGGGCGTATAGCCATGCTGGCGTCGCATCTTGGGAAGTCCCACGCTGCCTGGCGATCGCTGCCGGGAGAACACCGGCTACAGGCGCAGCCGGCGCTCGACATCCTCGCTGCATGAGCCCGCCCTCATTCCAACCCCAGCTCATCGAGCAGGTCCAGGAATGCCGGCGCCACCGACGTCCGCCACAGGACGTCGACCTTCGCATCCGCCCGCCCCGGTCCCCCGTTGATGACGCTGACCTGCTTGCCCTGCTGCCGTGCATCCAGCACCAGCCGGTAACCGCTCATCACGGCCAGTGAGGAACCAGCCACCAGCACGGAGGACGCCTCCTCCACCATCTCTGCGGCCCGCTTACGCCGTGAGACAGGCACCGGTTCCCCGAAGTAGACCACGTCCGGCTTCAGCAGAACCGAGCCACAGACCTCGCAGCCGACCATCCGGAACTTCTCCACGTGGGCGGCGTCCAGGGTCACGTCACCGTCGGGGTTGACCTGCGTGGGATCCAGGCGGATCTCCTTCAGGTAGCCGGGGTTGGCCGCCTCCAGGCGGGCATCGAAGAGACGGCGGTCCTCGGTGTGACCGCACTCCAGACAGATCACGCGGGCCAGATCGCCGTGCAGGGTCAGCAGATTCCGTGATCCTGCGGCGGCGTGCAGACCGTCGACATTCTGGGTGACGACACCGCTGACCGGGCCGGCGTCCTCCAGCTCGGCGATGGCGTAGTGCGTCGCATTCGGCCGGGCCGACGCCATCTCCCGCCAGCCGACGAAGGAGCGCGCCCAGTACCGGTGCGACGCAGCCGGATCATGCCGGAACTCCTGGTACGTCATCGGCCGGTGCCGGCCCAGCGAGCCCTGTGGTCCCCGGTAGTCGGGGATCCCCGAGTCCGTGGAGACCCCGGCCCCGGTGATCACGAGGACGCCACCCCGCCGGAGCTGGGACGCCACCGAGTGCAGCGCAACGTCCGGATCAGAGTGCGTCCCGGTCTCCTCGACCACCCGGGCAATGGACCGCAACGCGGAACGGTGGGCGAGAGTGACTGCATCAGGAAGAGCCATGCGGCCTATTGTAGGCCCGGCGACCGGGCCTGTTAGGAGTCGAGGAAGAGCTCTCCGCGCCACACCGGGTGCAGCAGGTTCTCGGTGCTCAGCACCTTGTCCAGGGTCTCCTTGTCCAGCAGCTCCATGTCCAGCACCACCTCGGGCACGGACTTCCCGGTCCGTGCACATTCCTTACCCACCAGGTCGCCGTTGTGGTGGCCGATGAGCGGGTTGAGGTAGGTGACGATGCCGATAGAGTTGTCGACGTAGCGGCGGCAGACCTCAGGGTTGGCGGTGATGTCCACGACACACAGGGTGCGCAGCGTGGTGCACGCCCGTGCCAGCAGTCGGATCGACTCGAACAGGGACTGCGAGATCACCGGCTCCATGACATTGAGCTGCAGCTGACCGGCCTCCGCCGCCATCGAGATCGTCACGTCATTGCCGAAGACCTTGAAGCAGATCTGGTTCACGACCTCGGGGATCACCGGGTTGACCTTCGCCGGCATGATCGACGAGCCCGCCTGCCGCTCCGGCAGATTGATCTCGTTGAGCCCGGCCCGCGGCCCCGACGACAGCAGTCGCAGGTCATTGCAGATCTTCGACAGCTTCATCGCCGCACGCTTGACCACCGAGGACGCGTTGACATAGGCGCCCGTGTCACTGGTCGCCTCGAGCAGGTCCCGCGCCGGCTTGATCTCCAGCCCCGTCACCTCCGACAGCGCCGAGGTGACCTGTGCCTGATAGCCGGCAGGGGCATTGACCCCGGTACCGATCGCCGTTCCACCGAGGTTGACCTCGAGCATGAAGTTCGCCGCCCGGTCGAGCTGCGCCTGCTCCTCGGCGAGGTTGCGGGCGAAGGCGGTGAACTCCTCACCCAGGCTCACCGGCACCGCGTCCTGCAGCTGGGTGCGACCCATGGTGATGATGTCCCGGAACTCATCGCCCTTGGCGGCGAAGGACCGCTCCAGTGCCCCCAGGTGCTTGATGAGCTCCTGGAACGCGGTGTGGATACCCAGCCGGAAACCCGTCGGGTAGGCGTCATTGGTGGACTGGCTCATGTTGACGTCGTCATTGGGGTTGATGACGTCGTAGGACCCCTTCTCCTCCCCCAGGTACTCCAGGGCGAGGTTGGCGACCACCTCGTTGACGTTCATGTTCGTCGAGGTACCGGCGCCACCCTGGTAGACGTCGATCGGGAACTGGTCCATGCACCGGTGACTGTCGAGGATCTGGTCACAGGCCCAGATGATCGCGTCGGCCTTGTGCCCCGGCAGGGTGTGCAGCCGCCGGTTCGCCAACGCGGCGGCCTTCTTCACCTGCACCATGCCGCGGATGAACTCCGGCAGCTGGTTCAGGGTCGTCCGCGAGATCTGGAAGTTGTCCACCGCACGCAACGCGTGGATGCCGTAGTAGGCGTCCGCCGGAACCTCCATGGTGCCGAGGAGATCCTCCTCGGTACGGAAGGAGTCTGCGGAATGGGCCTGGCGGGAAATGGACTCCGCAGAAGTGATGATGTCCGTCGACAACGTCACCGGCCGGTAGGTCCGCCCGGTCGGCATGGCGTTCGGATCGTTGTGCGGGTCGACCTGGGGGTCGTTCTGGGTGTCTGACACGGGACTGCGTGACCTTTCGGATCAACGCCGGGCCCGGAGACGACGGGTGGGGTCAGATCCTGGCGATGCGGATGTCGCTGGCCAGGATGGCCTTGGCCCCCAGTGCCGAGAGCTTGTCCATGAGGGAGTTGGCGTCCTTCCGCGGAACCATCGCGCGGACGGCCACCCAGTCCTCATGCGCCAGCGGCGACACGGTGGGGCCGGACAGGCCCGGCGTGATCGACGATACCTGCTCCAGGATGTTTCGGGGGCAGTTGTATTCGATCATGACGTAGTTGCGGGCGTGGAGGATGCCCTCGAGCCGCTTGAGGAAGACGCGCTGCCGCTCGTCGACGTCGGCGCCACGGCGACCCACGACGACGGCGGTCGAGGAGATCAGCGGCTCACCGAACGGCTCCAGGCCCTGCTGACGCAGGGTACGGCCCGTGGAGACGACATCGGCGATGGCGTCCGCCACACCGAGACGGATCGAGATCTCGACCGCGCCGTCGAGGCGGACGACCTTCGCGTCAAAGCCACGCTGTTCAAGGTCGCGACGCACCAGATTCGGGTACGAGGTCGCGATGCGCTTGCCGTCGAGGTCGGCGACGGTCCAGTTCTTCCCCGCCGGAGCGGCGTACCGGAAGGTCGAGGAGCCGAAACCGAGCTCCATGAGCTCCTCTGTCTCCTCACGGGTGTCGGCCGCCAGATCGCGCCCGGTGATGCCCATGTCCAGGTGACCGCTGGCCACGTAGATGGCGATGTCCTTGGGGCGCAGGAAGTAGAACTCCACGCCGTTGGCCTCGTCACGGACGGTGAGGGACTTCGTGTCCCCCCGCCCGCGGTAGCCGGCTTCACTGAGGATGTCGGTGGCCGTCTCCGACAGGGAACCCTTGTTGGGGACGGCGACGCGCAGCATCTCGTCGGGTGCACTCACGACGGAACTCCTAGAGGAACTTGTAGACGTCGGCAGGGGTCAGGCCACGCTTGACCATGATGACCTGCAGCCAGTAGATGAGCTGGGAGATCTCCTCGGAGAGCTCGTCGTCGGACTGGTACTCCGCGGCCAGCCAGACCTCGCCCGCCTCTTCGGCGATCTTCTTGCCGAGGTTATGCAGTCCACCGTCCAGGGCCTTGACAGTGCCGGAGCCCTCGGGCCGGTCGACGGCACGCTGGGCAAGTTCCTCAAACAGGGAGTCGAAGTTTTTCACGGGACTTATTGTGGCACATCAACCGCGGGCACGGTGATGCGACCCCACATGTCCTGCAGGTCCGCGATCGTCAGGCCGTGCAGATCGCTCCCCTGTCCCGGACGCAGGTCGGCGATGTCCGCTGCGCCGGCGGGTACGGCGTTACCCGGGGACGGAACCCCGAGGACGCGGCATCCGGCCGCCACCGCCGAGCGCATCCCGTTGGTCGAGTCCTCCACGACCAGGCAGTCGTCCGGGGCCAGGCCCAGGTGACGACAGGCCCGGAGGTACGGCTCGGGGGCGGGCTTGCCGTGGTCGACCTCGTCACCGCATACCGAGCCGATGAAATGGTCCGCACCGATCGTCTGCAGCGCCTGGTCGGTGAGGGACCGGTAGGTGTTCGTCACCACCATCATCGGCAGCGTCCCCTTCCCCTCTGTGAGGAGCTCCGGGATGCCCGGGCGGAACGGCAGGTCGGCGGAGAAGAGTCCGGAGACGATGGCGTAGAGCCGGTCCACCCACCGGGACAGTGACTTCTCGTCGAGCGTCAGGCCGGCCCAGTCAGCGCAGATCCGCACGGTGTTCTCCGCGATGCCACCGACGGTGGTCTCGCGGACCTCGGGGGTGAGTTCCCGGCCCATCTCCGCACACATCGCGTAGGTCGCCTCACCCCACCGCGGTTCGGTGTCGACCAGCGTGCCGTCCATGTCCCAGAGAATCGCCTTCATGACTCCCCATCATGCCCCCACGGTTCAGGACGGGTGAACCACCGGTACAGTTCGGCTCTATGACAGAAATCACACAGGGGTATTTCCTTCCGGGCGACGTAACCACCGACGACGACGGCACCCGGCACCGCGACTTCACCGCCACCCCGGAGACCGAGAGCCCCTGGGGTCACGGTTTCCAGCACGGCGCTCCCCCGTCAGCTCTGGTCACCCACCTGCTCGAGTCTGTCGCGCCCGCGGACGGACGTCTCGCCCGGGTGAGCGTCGATCTGCTCGGTGCGGTCCCCCTGGGACTGCTGCACACCACCGCCCGGATCGTCCGTCCGGGACGTCGGATCTGTCTCGTCGAGGCGGTGGTCACCGATCCGGAAGGACGCGACGTCGCCCGCGGCACCGGTTGGTGGGTCCACCATGTCGAGACCTCCGCCGTGGAGAAGACCGTGGCTGATCCCGTCACACCGCGCGACGAGTGCACGGTCTCCGATCCCGAGGACCCCACATCCTTCCTCGGCATGTGGGCCTCCGGCTACATCGACACCCTCGAGGTCTACTCCGCCCCAGGTCAGGCCTGGGTGCGCAGCCCGATGTCCGTGGTCGCGGGTGTCCCGGACTCCCCCTGGGTCCGGCTCATGGGCGTCGCCGACACCGCCAACGGCACCAACCCCACCCTCAACCCGCGGGAGTGGCAGTTCATGAACACCGACATCACCGTCTGTCTCCACCGCCTCCCCCGCGGTGAATGGACCGGCATCGTGGCGGACGCCAACTACGGGCCCGACGGTGTCGGACTCACCGTGGCCCGGCTCTACGACGAGGAAGGACCGGTCGGCACCTGCAACCAGGCGCTGATGATCAATCCGCTCTAGTCGTCCTGCTCGATGATCCGGTCCAGGTCGTCGATGACGTCGTCGGCGTTCTGGTCGTGCTCGAAGGCCAGCTCGGTGATGATGGCGCGGAAGTCCTGCTGCTCCTCGTCCTCGAACACCGCGTCGCCGTGACGCTCGCTCAGCGCACTGAGCGCACCGTAGGCGGAGATGACCGCCAGCGACATCTCCGCCGGCTCCTGCCGGATCTCGTCGGTCAGCCGGCGGAGGATCTCCGCGGCGTCGGAGGCGACCTCGGGCGGGTACGGGGGCTCCCAGAACTCCCGCTCCTCCTCGCGGAGGTAACTGCCGGTGGACAGGGACTTCAGCGTGTCCAGGAACTCGGCGATGAGGTCGGCGGAACTGCTCACAGCCGGACCCCCAGCAGGGCGTCGCAGGCGGTGCGCAGGACGGTCGCGGCGTCCTCGCCCTCCGCGGGAACGGTCGCGGTGGCGTCGGAGGGGGCGGATGCGGCGGTGTCGGAGATCCGGGCGCACCAGGAGTCGATGAGGGTCAGCACGCGCGGGGTGTCGAGATCGTCGGACAGAGCCGCCCGGACGTCCGCGACGAGCTGAGCCGCAGCAGACGCCGGACGGGAGGCCGCGGTCTGTGCGGCACCCCGCCACCGGGCGAGTCGGTCCTCGGCGCGGGCCAGTACGGCGTCCGACCAGTCGCGGTCGGCGCGGTAGTGCTGCTCGTAGAGCCCCAGCCGGACCGCAGAGGGGTCGTGGCCGTCGGCGGTGAGCTTCGAGACGAAGACGAGATTGCCCAGGGACTTGCTCATCTTCACCCCGTCCAGGCCGATCATGCCGGTGTGGACGTAGTGGTCGGCCATCCGGTCGCAGCCGTGGGCGGCCTCGGCGTGGGCGGCGGAGAACTCGTGGTGTGGGAAACGCAGGTCGCTGCCGCCGCCCTGGACGGCGAAGGACGCACCGAGCCGGTTGGTGGCGATAGCCGAGCACTCGACGTGCCAGCCGGGGCGTCCGGCACCGAAGGGGGCGTCCCAGGAGGGCTCGCCGTCGCGCCGGGCCCGCCAGACGAGGGCGTCGAGCGGGTACCTCTTGCCGGCACGGTCCGGGTCGCCGCCGCGCTCGGCGAAGAACTCCGCCATCTCGTCGGCGGTGTACCGGGACTCGTAGCCGAACTGCTCGGTGAAGGTGTGGTCGACGTAGATGTCGGGGAACTCGTCACCGTCGAGGCGGTACGCCGCACCGACCTCCAGCAGGCGGCTGACGAGGTCGATGACCTCGTCGACGGACTCCATCGCACCGATGTACTCGCGCGGCGGGATGACCGACAGGGCCTCCATGTCGGACCGGAAGAGGTCGATCTGGGAGGTCCCCAGGTCGCGCCAGTCCACGCCGTCACGCTCGGCACGTTCGAACAACGGATCGTCGACATCGGTGATGTTCTCCACGAAGTGGACCCGGTGCCCGTTGTCGAGCAGGGCCCGGTGGACCAGGTCGAAGGTCACGTAGGTCGCCGCATGGCCGAGGTGCGTCGAGTCATAGGGGGTGATCCCGCAGACGTAGATCCCCACCTCCCCGGACGCCCAGTCGGTGCGGACCGGCCGCACGACGTCATCGGCGGTGTCGTACAGGGACAGGGGAACCCCGTCCCCGGACAGGGTGGGGACTTCAGGGAGAGGCCATGAACGCATGGCCACAGATACTACCCGCGGAGTTACGCGGCCATCACGCCGAGACCCAGCAGAAGCATGACCAGCAGGCCGACGGGGATGCGCCAGGCCGCGAACCAGGCGAAGGAGTGGTTGGCGACGAACTTCAGCAGCCAGGCGATCGCGGCGTAACCGATGAGGAAGGCGACGGCGGTGCCGACCAGCAGCTGCAGGCCGCTGGCAGCCTGGCCGGAGGACGGGTTGAAGGCGTCCGGCAGGCTGAACAGGCCCGACGCCAGAACGGCCGGAATCGCCAGCAGGAAGGAGAACCGGGTCGCGACCTCACGGTCGAGGTTGAGGAACAGACCCGCCGAGACCGTGCCGCCGGAACGCGAGACACCCGGGATCAGGGAGAGGCACTGGGCGAAGCCCATGACAAGCGCGTCCTTCATGGTCAGTTCATCGAAGTTGCGCTTCTTGGTACCGACCTTCTCCGCGACGATGAACACGAAGGAGAACAGGATGAGGACGGACGCGGTGATCCACAGGTTGCGGAGTGCGTCACGGATGGCGTCCTGGAACAGGAAGCCGAGGACCCCCACCGGGATGGTGCCGGCGATGACCATCCACCCCATCCGGTAGTTGAGGTTGTCGCGCTTCTGCCGGTCGAACAGTCCGGCGAACCACGCGGTGAGGATCAACCAGATGTCCTTGGCGAAGAAGACGAGGACGGCCAGCTCGGTGCCGAGCTGGACAACGGCGGTGAAGGAGGCGCCGGCGTCCTCGTCCCAGAAGAGCTCGGAGACTATGCGGAGGTGGCCGGAGGACGAGACCGGGAGGAACTCGGTGAGTCCCTGGACGATCGACAGGACGACAACCTGCAACCATCCCATGTCCGTGGTCGCCGTCTCAGAGGCGGAGAGAAGAGTCTGGGTCATGTGTGGAAAGGTTACCGGCATGAGGTGTAGTAGCGTGTGACGGGTGAAGCGCCTGTCCCACAAGACCGTCAGTACCTCGGTGATCGCTCTCGCGGCCACCCTCACCCTCGCCGGCTGCGGCGGAGATTCCGACGACGGGGACGGTGAGACCGTCGTCGGCGTCGCCGCGACCCCCGAAGCCTCCCCGTCCGGAACCGGCAGCGACGCTGTCGGCGAGGTGACCGGGGGCGATACCGTCACTGACCTCGCCCGTGTCGGACTCGGGGAGGACGCCGCGGGCACCGACGCCGTGGCCGTCCTCGGTGACGGCGAGCTGGCGGTGGGCACCCTCAGCGAGATCGCCGATGGCAGTGCCGACACCGTCACGGTCGACGCGACGTGTGACCAGGTCGTCTCCGCCCCCGAGGGTGTGATCCTCACCTGTGGCGACACCGTCAGCGTGCTCGACGACTCCGGCAAGGAGACCCGCAGTCTCGACATCGGGTCCACCGTCACCGGCGCCGCCGTGGTCGCCGACGGCACGGTGGCTGTGACGACTGAAGGCTCCGACAAGGTGACCTGGTATGACGCCGAGGGCGACAAGAAGAACTCCGAGAGCGCCAGTTCCTCCCCCTCGGGCATGGTGCCGGTCGGCAACCACCGCAACACTGACGAGGACGGGGCCGCCCAGTGGCGCGTCGCCGTCCTCGACCCCCAGCAGTCCTCGGTGGCGGACATCGACATGGACAAGCGGCAGTACAACGCCGCCCTGCGTGTCGGTCAGGGGCTGGGTACCGCTTCGGCGAGCCAGGACCCCGACGGAGTACTCGTCGCCTCCGACCCGCGGACCGACCAGGCGCTCGTCTTCACCCTCACCGACGTCATCCGGCACACCCAGGCCGTGCACACCGGCCCGTCTCCCTGGGCGGTCCAGTGGGACAACGGGCGTCAGCTCATGTGGGTCTCGACCACCGGTGACAACAAACTGACCGGCTACAGCCTCGCCAGCGGCACCCCGGTCGAGGTCGGTCAGCTCGACACTGTCGCCGATGTCCGGCAGATCACCGACAACCCCGACGGCGACCTGCTGCTCATCGGCGAGGACGGCACCCGCCAGCTCATCGACGCCGCCGACCTGCCCGCCGGCAAGTGACGCCCGAAGCACGAGTAGAACCTGCTAGAACTCCCCGAGAAAAGGACTCCTGACGTGTCTGCCCTCCCCTCGTTCCGCGCCGTGCGCGGTGTCGTCTACGACGCCAGCCTCAAGGTCATGTTCCTGCTCCGCCCGGAGCGGATCCACGTCCTGATGAACCGGTGGCTGTCCCTGGCGTCCCAGGTTCCGGTGGTCCGGAAGCTGCTGCGCCGGCTCCTGGTCGTCGATGACCCGGTGCTCGCCCAGACCGTCGCCGGTCTCGACTTCCCCCGCCCGCTGGGCCTGGCCGCTGGCTTCGACAAGAACGCCACTGAGGCCGACATCTGGGGCCCGCTGGGCTTCGGCTCCGCCGAAGTCGGAACCGTCACCGCCGCCGGCCAGCCAGGAAACCCCACACCACGGCTGTTCCGGCTCAAGGCGGACCGGGCGCTGCTCAACCGCATGGGCTTCAACAACGACGGGGCCGCGGCCGCCGCAGAGCGACTGCGCGACCGTGTCGAGCCGGAGCCGCTGGGTGTGAACCTCGGGAAGACCAAGGCCACCCCCGCGGAGAAGGCCGCCGACGACTACCGCATCTCCGCGCAGGCCGTTGACGGGGTCGCCGACTACCTGGTCATCAACGTCTCCTCCCCCAACACCCCAGGTCTGCGCGACCTGCAGGCCGTCGAGTCGCTGCGTCCCATCGTCGAGGCCGTGCGTGAGGTCAGTGCGCGTCCCCTGTTCGTGAAGATCGCCCCGGACCTCTCCGACGAGGACGTGGACGCGGTGACCGATCTCGCGGTGGAGCTGCGGGTCACCGGACTCATCGCCACCAATACGACGATCAGCCGGGAAGGTCTGGTCACCCCCGGTGTCCGTGAACTCGGTGCCGGTGGCGTCTCCGGTGCCCCGGTGGCCGCCCGTGCCCTGGAGGTACTGCAGCGCATCCACCGCCGGGCCGGCGACCGACTCGTACTCATCGGCGTGGGAGGCATCGAGACCCCGCAGCAGGCGTGGGAGCGCATCGGCGCCGGTGCAACACTGCTGCAGGGCTACTCCGCCTTCATCTACGGCGGTCCGGACTGGATCCGGGACATCCACCTGGGTCTGGCCGACCAGGTGCGTCGTCACGGTCTGGCGAGCATCTCCGAGGCCGTGGGCGCGGAACTTCCCTGGATCGACTGACCCGGAGGTCGGTCAGTTCTCCGCCCAACCCCACAGCAGGGCGCGGGCGGAGGCGGTGAAGTTCAGGTTGAACCCGAGGATGGTCGGGGTGGACCGGCCCGGGATATCCAGCCGCTGGGGGACGGCGTGGACGGCGTAGATGTAGCGGTGGGGACCGTGGCCGGCCGGCGGCTCGGCACCGTAGAAGCCGCGGCGGCCACTGTCACCGCGCAGGGCCACAGCGCCTTCGGGCAGACCGACGAGTTCATCGTCGCCGGCACCGGCGACCAGGGATGTCACCGAGGCCGGGATGTTGAACACGGCCCAGTGCCAGTAGCCGGCACCGGTCGGGGCATCCGGGTCGTAGCAGGTCACAGCATAGGTCTCGGTCCCCTCCGGAGCGCCGGACCAGGACAGCTGCGGGGAGATGTCGTTACCGCCGAGCTGGCCCTCGGCAAGGCGTCCACCGTCGGTGATGTCCTCACTGGTGACGGTGAAGGTCAGCAGGTCAGTCAGTGGCCCGTAGGGGTCGGGGCCGGGGAACCGGTCATCGATGTACGTGGGCTGGTGGTTCTTCTGTTCTGGAACGCTCATGTGCTCCAGTATGCCTCAAACCGGTGGAGGTGCCACGGCGATTTGGTCTCCTCTGACCACGCGGGCTACAGTATGCGAGTCCGCACGGCGCTTCCCATGGCCCGTGCAGCAGTTACCCTGTCCGGGTGGCGGAATGGCAGACGCGCTAGCTTGAGGTGCTAGTGTCCTATTAACGGACGTGGGGGTTCAAGTCCCCCTCCGGACACGCAGAAAGAGACAAGGCCCGCCGGTACGGCGGGCCTTGTCTCATTTCGTCATCGGTCCGAGTCCCGGAAGGAGGTGTCCTGACATGCGTGGTTCTGACCTCCGGGGTCTCCCCTGGCGCGGACTCACCGCCCTCGGCATGGTCCTGGTTCTCCTGGCCGCGATGTTGGTCGTCGTTCCGATGCCGGACGCCGACAGCGTCCGCGACACGGTCTCCGCCACGGGTGCCTGGGCGCCACTGACCTGGCTGGGACTGATGGTCGCCTGTACCCAGCTGCCGTTCCCCCGGACGGTCTGGACGATCTCCGCCGGAGCCCTGTTCGGGGCCCTGTCCGGCAGTGTCCTGGCCCTGGTCGGACTGGCGGTGTCCGCGACGGTCTCACTGCTGCTCGTCCGCAGACTCGGTGCCCGGGCCGTGAGACGGACCTCGGACCCGGACAACCACGCCCGACTCGCGGTACTCCAGCAGATGCTCTCGCAGCGTGGCTGGGTCAGTGTCCTGGGCCTGCGGATGATCCCGGCTGTCCCGTTCAGTCTGCTCAACTACGCCTGCGCGGTCACGAAGATCCCGCTGGTCCCCTACCTGGTCGCCACCGTCGTCGGCTCGGCGCCGAACACGGTGGCCACGGTTCTGGCCACGGATGCGCTGCTGGGCGGCGGAAGCCCCTGGATACTGGGGATCAGCGCGGTGGTCATCCTCCTCGGCGTCCTGCTCACCGGTCGGGAGATGCGGCTGCTCCGGGCGGGGGTCAAGTCGACAGGGTAGACATCCGTGGTTGTATCGTGGACCCATGTTCGCCATCCACGCCCTGTACCACGGTCGGTCGAGACGACGGGCCGACTACATCCGAGACGTCGCCGAGGCACTGGCCTCCACCAGTGCGGTGTCCGACGTCCGGATCTACGGCGCTGAGGGGTTCGCGGTGGTCTCCCCCGATGCCGACGGTGCCACGACCGTGGTGCTCAACCTGCTGCAGGCGGGTGATTTCGCGGTGGGCATCGGCGCGGTCGTCGCCGATCCGGACGATGTCGGGGATCCCGGGGCCGTGCACGACCAGCTCTTCGCGGCGGCCGCCCGGTCCTTCGGACGCCAGCACCGCGCAGCGACGGTGACGACCCGCGTCGAGCTTCCCGGTCCCGGCGGAGTGCGTGCCCCGGGCACCCCGGCGGATGTCGCCGACGATGTCACCGCCGCCTTCACCCTTCTCGCCCACGTTCTGACGCGGCGGACCCCCGAAGGTCGGGAGGCGACGGCGCTCATGCGTCAGGGCTACCTCCAGACCGAGGCGGCGGACTACGTCGGCATCTCTAAGCAGGCCATGTCCCAGCGGCTCGCCGCGGCCGGCTGGCAGGCGGAACAGGCCGGGTGGACGCTGGCCGTCCACATGCTGCGTCGGGTCACCGAGCTGGTCTGACCGCCACCGGTCCCGGCAGCCGCCTCAGTGTTCCGGTTCGGTGACGAAGTCGACGAGCCGCTCCACTGCGCCGATGAGGGTGGCGTCGAGGTCACGGAAGGTCTTCACTGATGAATACACGCGGTGCCAGCCGTCCCGGGGCGTCCCCCAGCCGAGTCGCCGGCACACTCCGGTCTTCCAGTCCTCGCCACGCGGCACCCGCGGCCATTCCCGGATACCGACGGACGCCGGCTTCACCGCCTCCCAGATGTCGATGTACGGGTGACCGGTGACCATGACATGGTCGCGGACCCGTCGGTCGAGCCCCTCGATCAGACGGGTCTCCTTGGAACCTTCCACCAGGTGGTCGGCGAGCACCCCGACACGACGTCCCGGACCGGGCTTGAAGTCGGCGAGCATCTCCGGCAGATTGTCGAGCCCCTCGATGAACTCGACGACCACACCCTCGACACGCAGGTCATGACCCCAGACCTGCTCGACGATCGCGGCGTCGTGCAGTCCCTCCACCCAGATCCGGGACGGTGCGGCGACCTTCGCCCGGACGTCGGCGACTTTCCTCGACCCCGAGTTGGAGCGCTCGGGTGCCCGCTTCTCTACGTGCCGCACCAGCGTGACAGGGCGTCCCTCCAGCAGGAAGGCCCCCGGACGGAGTTTGAACAGCCGGTCCCTGCCGTGGCGGTCCTCCAGACGGACGAAGTCACCGTCATAGGTGCGCTCGAAGCCGGTGACCGCCCCCACCCACTCACCGTCCGTGGTCTCCACGACCAGCCCGGGCGTCGCCGGGACCTCCGGCGGGGCAGGACGCCGGGACCGGTGCCCGCCTGCCCCTCCTGAACTACCCGAGCCGCCGAGAATGTCCGATCCGTACCTGTCGCTGTAACCCATGGGCGTGAATTCTAGGCGGAGAGCGCTAGGCTGTGACGAATGACCACACCCAGGCCCGCACTCGACACCTCGCTGCGCGAACAGCTCTGGTCCCCGGTGCAGAACTCCACCCTGTGGCTCGGCTGGTGGCTGCACGGCCTCCTGTCCGCCGATGACGTCATCGACGCCTTCACCGAAGTCCAGGGCCCCGCGCACACCCTGCTGGTGGACACAGCCTCCGGCGACCCCTTTGACGGGGAGTTCGCAGGACGCCCCACCTCCCTCGTCGACATGCTCCGCGCGGTGCGCGCCGTCACCGCTGACGCCCCCGTCTCCGTCTCGGACCGACCGTTGGTCGGGCTCGTCCTCGCCGGACCCGGTGACGTCCCGGCACTCCCCGCCGGCAGCTGTGGTGCTGCGGCGGTGGCGGCTGCCGGTGCCGGTATCACCGTGGCGGACGCCGACCCGGAGGTGCTCCACGTCCTCGTGCCGCAGCTGCTCGACCGTTCGCTGGTCCAGTGGACCTGGTACCGGACCGAAGGGCGGGTCCCTGCGCTGGCCGTCTACTCGCCCGGTGACGCGGACCGGCTGCTCACCGAGGCGACGGAGCAGGCCGCCGGACTCATCGAGTCCGACGGCCTGCTGCCCGCCCGGCACCGCGCGCCACGGATGGCCGTCGGGGCACTCAGCGACTACTTCGGTTTGCCCGGGCTCCCGGTCGGGGTGAGTTCCCGGGCCGCGAAGCTGATGGCCAGGGCTGACGTTGTCGCCTCGATCATCGAGGTGACCCGTACCTCCGAGGCCGGTGCCTCACTGGATCCGCGCATCCTCCCCCTGTCACGCGCAGTGCGCACCGCGCGGACGACGGCTGTCGACCACGCGATGCGCGAACTGTTGCGGTGAGTTCCTACTCGATCATCCGGACGGCGTAGGGCATGGCACCGCTCCACCGTGCGTCGGAGACCTTGACCACGTCTCCGGACTGCGGGGCCTCGAGCATCTTGCCGTCGCCCAGGTAGAGCGCGACGTGGCTGCTGCCGCCGATGCCCCAGAAGAGCATGTCACCGCGGCGGGCCTGGTCCACCGGGACCTGGGGGCCGGCGGTGTACTGGTAGCCCGAGTACTTCGGCAGTTCCACACCGGCGGCGGCGAAGGCGAAGACCATGAGTCCCGAGCAGTCGTAACCGACCTTGGCGTAGTCGCCGTAGGCGTCAGCGACACCGCCGTCCCGGACACCGAGCGTGGGACCGTCAGCGTTGCCGCCACCCCAGGAGTACGGGGTTCCGAGGGCGCTCATACCGCGGTCGATGACCCGCTCGATTTTCTCGGACGCGGTGCCGGAGGCATCAGGTGCGGAGACATCGCCGGCGCCGCCACCGGGCTGGACACCCGTACCCGGAAGCGTTCCGGTGGCTTCCCCGTCACCGGAGGGTGCTTCCGGCAGCGAGCCGTAGGACTCTGCCGCGGAACTCTGGGCCGCACCAGTGGCTGCAGCGAGGGGATCCTCGCCGTTCATGCTGGCGGTGACACCTGCGACGGTGGCAGCACCGGCGGCACCCAGCAGTCCGTCGATGGCGGCCTGTCGACGATCATCTCCGGCGGCGTCCGCGCTGAAGGTCGAGCCGGCTGCCTCATTCTCGGCAGGAGCCTCTTCCTGTGCCTGCGTCAGGTCATCTCCATTGACCTCGGAGGTATCCTCCGTGGTGGTACCGTCCGCATTCTCCGGAACGGTCCCGGTGAGATCCTGGGCGCCGGTGGCGTCCGCGGTTGCTTCGGCGGTGTCGACTGTCTCGGGCGAGGTGATCTGAGGGGTCTCGGTGGCCACTGTGGTCTCAGTGGTGTCAACGGCCTCAGTGGCTTCCGTGGCCGGAGCGGCGTCGATCTTGGACACCGCGGTCTCCGCCGCACGACGCTTGTCGAAGGAGGTGGCACCCTCTTCCCTGCCGGCACGGTCGACTGCGGCGCGGGCGGCGGAAAGCTGCTCACGGGCGGTGTCCGCGTCAGCAAGGAGCTTGCTGTGCTCGTCGGCCCGGGAGGCGAGATCCTGCTGGACCTTCTCGAACTGGGCCCGGGCATCGTCCTGCGCCTGCTGGGCCGCTGCAACGAGGTTATCCGCATTGTCACGAGCCTCGCGGAGCGAGGCCTCCTCGTTCGCGGCCTGGGTACGCGCCAGATCCAGACGGTCAACCTCGGCCTGCTGACGCTCGGAGGCCATCCTGATGTAGGTGGCACGGTCGATGGCGTCGTCGGCGCTTGACCCGGCGGCCAGCGGCACGGCGGAGGCGTCGCCACCCTGGGTGTAGGCGGATCGGGCGATCTCGTCGAGATCGGACTGCGCAGTACCGAGTTCGTCCTCACTTCCGCCGAGGCGGGAGCGGGCATCGGTGACCTCGTCCTGTGCATCCTGTGCGTCGCGGGTGCTCTGGTCGAAGTCGACCTGGGACTTGTTGACGGACTCACGGAGTCCGCCCAGCTCGAGCTCCAGTGAGTTGACCTCGTCCTCGGCTGCGGAGACGCGGGAGACCAGGTCTGCCAGGTAGCTCTCGGCACCGGTGTCGGAGGCTTCGTCGGCCACGGCCGGGCTTACCTGGGTTGTGAGGCCGGCGGTCACGGCGACTGCCAGCAGGGCTCCTGTACTTCGTGCAGTTGCCCCGCGGGCACGGCCACGGGTTGTCAGTCGAAGTGCCACGGTGATGGTCTCCTCGTGCGAGTGGGCGGAAAAAGTCAGTTCCGGCAGTCCACCGGTTCGGCGCCCGTTCCTCCCGCTTCCCCACGGGAGGAGGTCGGGGCCCGGGGTGGTGGCCCGCCTGTGTCGTTGATGTTTCGTGACCTTCGGAACCGGGAGGTCAACCTCTCGCTTCACTTAGATCACGAATCGTTACCAACGACGACACGTGCACCGTAGGCCACACCCACCCCGGAAGGAACCTGAACAACATCATTCACATCTGTCACCATGAGCAACAGTGGCCACTCTTCCGCTGTGACCTGCAGGGATCCTGTGTGAAATAGCAGTTGTGATCTGTGTCACACTATGTAACGGACCGGCGTGTCGGCTTGAGAACTCACGTGGAGATCAACTCGAAGTCTCGACAATGCGTTGACATCTGTCAGGTCCTTACACTTGACGATTCGGCACCCTGGCAGTCTGGAGCAACCGTGTCGTGATCCGGGCAGAACGCCGGCAATGACTTCGTCAAGGGTATGGGCCTGACCTATGTGTTCGTCCTGACTGCCTGCGACCCGGAGCGGCGTAGGCGGCCTCGGATTCGCTGAACGGGCCGGGATGTCTGCCGCCGGGGCTCCCGGGTCGTTCTCTGCGTGTCCCCGTCCGGCTTTCCCCGTGCAGCTCCTCCCCCCTGTGGCGCCGGTGACCCGGTGACTGTGCCGGGAGAAGGTCCGGCCTGTGTGTGGGGGCGTCGAATTCCGTCGATTCCTGAAGGTGGGGATTACAGAACAGGTATGACAGTGTGTCGAGTCCGGGGACCCCTCACTGTTTGTCGCCGGAAACACCCCCGTACCGCCGATTCCCACCTGCGATTATGTAGCAATACAGTCGTACTGTTATGGTGGATGAGACGGATCACACGTCACTGTTGCACAATGGTGGCACGCCTCACGCCCGCGGTGTCCTTTCGGATGTCGCAGACCAGGTCCACGGTTGTGCTTGAGGTGAGACGTCCAGACGAACGTCACACAACGACGAAATATAACGAGAAGAGATTCAGGAGCACTCACGTGACTGAAAGCAAGAACTCGTTCGGTGCCAAGGGGACACTCGAGGTTGGCGACCGCACGTACGACATTTTCCGCCTCAGCGCGGTCCCGGGCACGGAAAAGCTGCCCTACTCCCTGAAGGTGCTCGCCGAGAACCTCCTCCGTAACGAGGACGGCGCGAACATCACCAAGGAGCACATCGAGGCCATCGCGAACTGGGACCCCTCCGCGGAACCCAGCATCGAGATCCAGTTCACCCCGGCACGTGTGGTCATGCAGGACTTCACCGGTGTCGCCTGCGTGGTCGACCTCGCCACCATCCGTGACGCGGTCGTGGCTCTCGGCGGTAACGCTGACGACGTCAACCCGCTGAACCCGGCAGAGATGGTCATCGATCACTCCGTCATCATCGAGAACTTCGGTGACTCTTCGGCTCTCGAGAAGAACGTCGACATCGAGTACCAGCGCAACGAGGAGCGCTACAAGCTCCTCCGCTGGGCCACCGGCGCCTTCGACAACCTGCGCGTCGTCCCCCCGGGAACCGGCATTGTCCACCAGGTCAACATCGAGTACCTGGCCCGTTCCGTCTTCGACAACAACGGCCTGGCCTACCCGGACACCTGCGTCGGTACCGACTCCCACACCACCATGGAGAACGGCCTGGGCATCCTGGGCTGGGGCGTCGGCGGCATCGAGGCCGAGGCTGCCATGCTCGGCCAGCCGATTTCCATGCTGATCCCGCGCGTCGTCGG
>NHCFJ05603__coassemble_638_pt1 | contig 36453 bp, 34 predicted proteins | sample NHCFJ05603__metabat2_low_PE_007 | metagenome-assembled genome bin NHCFJ05603
CACCTACATCGTCGACCCGGACAACGTGATCCAGTTCGTCTCCGTCACCCCGGACGCCGTCGGCCGCAACGTCGACGAGGTCCTCCGTGTCCTCGACGCCCTGCAGTCCGAAGAGGTCTGCGCCTGCAACTGGCAGGCCAACGACCCGACCAAGAACATCAACAAGATGGACGTCGTGCAGGAGGCCCTGAAGTAATGTCGGTCGACAACCTCAAGGACGGTCTGCCCGGGTACGCCAAGGATCTCAAGCTGAACCTGGGCACCCTCGCCCGGTCCACCGAGCTCTCCGAACAGCAGCTGTGGGGCACTTTCGTCGCCACCGCCGCGGCGACCCGTAACGACCAGGTCATCTCCGAGATCTCCGAGGAGGCCAAGACCCACCTGTCGGAGGAGGCCTACAACGCCGCTCTCGCCGCCGCGTCCATCATGGCGATGAACAACGTGGCCTACCGTGCCCGCGGCTGGCTCGGTGACGACTACGCCCAGGTCCGCATGGGTCTGCGCATGAACGTCATCTCCAAGCCGGGTATCGAGAAGGTCGACTTCGAGCTCTACTCCCTCGCCGTCTCCACCATCAACGGTTGTGAGCACTGCACCATCGCCCACGAGAAGACCGTGCGCGAGGAGGGTCTGACCAAGGAGCAGGTCTTCGAGGCCGTCAAGATCGCCGCCACCGTCTCGGGCGTCGCCCAGGCGCTGCAGATCGCGGACGCCAGCTAGACCCACCGGTTCCACCGGTCCCCCGCACCTCGTGCGGGAGGTCCGCCGGGCATTGTTCCCCCGATCAGGGGGCACGGTGCCCGGCGTTTTCCGTCTGCGGCCCGGTGGTAGAATCGCCGGGTGGATTCCGAGGACAGAAAGCCGACACACCAGGCACGACAGGGCTCCGGGCGGCGCCGGAAGCGGCGTGCTGCCGGGCAGGGGCGTTCACGGACGAAGGGACCGCTGCGTCAGAACCTCGACCGTAACCTCCACTTCCCCGAGGGGCTGCCCGTCTCCGCCCGCCGTGACGAGATCATGGAGGCGATCCGGGACAACCAGGTCGTCATCGTCGCCGGCGAGACCGGCTCGGGCAAGACCACCCAGCTGCCCAAGATGTGCCTGGCGCTGGGCCGCGGCGCCCGTGGCCGTATCGGACACACCCAGCCGCGCCGCATCGCCGCCCGCTCCGTCGCCGATCGCATCGCCGATGAGCTCGGTGAGAAAGTCGGCGAGCCGGCAGGACGAGTCGGCTACAAGATCCGTTTCGATGACACGGTCTCCGACTCCACCGCCGTAAAACTGATGACCGACGGCATCCTGCTCGCGGAGATCCAGCACGACCGGCTGCTGCGTGCCTACGACACGATCATCATCGACGAGGCCCACGAGCGCAGTCTGAACATCGACTTCCTGCTCGGCTACCTCCGCGAGATCCTGCCGAAGCGTCCCGACCTCAAGATCATCGTCACCTCGGCGACCATCGATCCGGAGTCCTTCGCGAAGCACTTCGCCGACGCCGACGGCAACCCTGCCCCCGTCATCGAGGTCTCCGGCCGCACCTACCCCGTAGAGATCCGTTACCGCCCGTTGGTGCAGGTCGTGGGCGCCGACGACAATGGCGAGGGCGGCAGGGAGGTCGAGACCGATCCGCTCGAGGGCCTGGTGGACGCCGTCCGCGAGCTGTCGGCCCAGGGCCCCGGCGACATCCTCTGCTTCTTCTCCGGTGAGCGGGAGATCCGGGACGCCGCGGACGCCCTCTCCGACGCGAAGCTACGCGGTGGTGTCGACATCCTCCCCCTGTTCGGCCGCCTGTCCTCGGCCGAGCAGCACCGGGTGTTCTCCACCGGTCCGAAGCGTCGCATCATCCTGGCGACGAATATCGCCGAGACCTCCCTGACCGTGCCCGGCATCAAGTACGTCGTGGACACCGGCTACGCCCGCATCTCCCGGTACTCCCACCGGACCAAGGTCCAGCGACTGCCGGTCGAGGAGATCAGCCAGGCCTCCGCCCGCCAGCGGTCGGGCCGGTGCGGCCGCACCTCCGACGGTATCGCGATCCGCCTGTACTCCGAGCAGAACTTCGAGGCCCGGCCCGAGTTCACCGACCCGGAGATCCTGCGTACACACCTGTCCAGCGTCATCCTCTCCATGGCGTCCCTGGGGCTCGGCGACATCTCCGAGTTCCCCTTCCTCCAGCCGCCGGACAAGAAGTCCGTCCGTGACGGCATCCAGCTGCTCCAGGAACTGGGAGCCTTCGCCCCGGGCAATGACGGCACCTCGGCGACCTCGACCGCCCGTCCGCTGACGGAGACCGGGCGCGACATGGCGAGGATCCCCACCGACCCCCGCCTGGCCCGGATGCTGGTCGCCGCCCACGAGCGCAGCGTCCTCGAACAGATCGCGGTGATCGTCGCCGCGCTGAGCATCCAGGACGTCCGTGAGCGTCCCATGGAGAAGCAGGCGCAGGCCGACCAGGCCCACGCCCGCTACAAGGCGGATTCCGACTTCATCTCCCTGCTCAAGCTGTGGAACCACCTGCAGGAGAACCGTCAGGCACTGTCCGGCAACCAGTTCCGGCAGCTGTGCAAGCGTGAGTTCATCCACTACGTGCGGGTCCGCGAGTGGATCGACCTGGTGCGTCAGTTCCTCACCGTGATCCAGGACCTGCACTGGAAGGTCCCGAACATCCGGCACGTCCGGAACCTCACCTTCGAGCTCGACAAGGGCGGTGCCACGGCTCTGGCCGAGGACGACGTGCACAAGGCACTGCTGTCCGGGCTCCTGACGAACACGGGCCTGCGCGAGGGCAACTCCCGCCAGTTCCTCGGTACCCGCGGCACCCATTTCGTCATCCACCCCTCCTCGCATCTGTCGAAGAAGCCGCCGCAGTGGGTGATGGCCGCCGAGCTGGTGGAGACCTCACAGGTCTTCGCCCGGACAGTCGCCCCGCTGACCCCGGAGTGGGTCGAGGAGGTCGCCCCGCACATGGTGAAGTACACCTATGCGGAACCGCACTGGTCGTCGAAGCGCGGCGCCGCCATGATCCACGAGAAGGCCCTGCTGCTGGGACTGCCGATCGTCGCTGACCGCACGGTGGCCCTGTCGAAGGTCGATCCGACCGCGGCGCGCGAGACCTTCATCCGCTCCGCGCTGGTCGAGGGAGACTGGCACACCCGCCACAGGTTCTTCGCCCACAACCGTGAGCTTCTGGAGAACGCCACCCAGCTGGAGGAGAAGGCCCGCCGGCGCGACATCGTCGTGGACGACGACACCCTCTATGACTTCTACGATGCGAGGATCCCCTCGCAGGTCGTCTCGGCCCGGCACTTCGACTCCTGGTGGAAGAAGGCCCGCCACGGTTCCCCGGACCTGCTGGACTTCACCGAGGACGCCCTGATCAGCTCTGACAGTCAGGCCGCCCAGGCCCGGGAGTTCCCCGACACCTGGCGCCAGGGGTCGGTGGAGTACGAGCTGGAGTACGTTTTCCGGCCTGGTGACCCCGCCGACGGCATCACCATGAGAGTGCCACTGCCGTTGCTCGCCGGGTTGGACGACACCGACACCCGCTGGCTTGTCGCCGGTATGCGCGAAGAACTGTGCGTCGCCCTGATCCGGACGCTGCCGAAGCATCTGCGCACGTCCGTCGTCCCTGCCGGCGAGTTCGCCCGGGCCGCACTGGCGAAGATGACGCCCTACGACGGTGCCGTCGACGACGCCCTGGCGGACGCCCTGCGCAGTCTCGGCGGCACCGGCATCAGCGGTTCCGACTTCGACTGGTCGAGGATCCCCGACCATCTGCGGATGGCCTTCGCTGCTGTGGACCGGCGGGGCAAGGTCGTCGCCCGGTCCCGCGACCTCGCGGGTCTGCAGCAGGAGCTCGCCGGTGAGATCACCCGGTCCATCGCCACGGTCGCCGCCCGTCAGTCCTCCGGTAAGGACGGCTCCCCTGCCCCGTCGGACGCAGCGAATCACCGCGGCCAGCACGGTCAGCACAGTCGACAAGGGCAGAAGGGAAGGAAGGGACAGCCGGCGAAGGGCAACGGTTCCTCCGGCGGTGACACCGGCATCCTCGCCCGCGACACCGAGTGGAGTGTCGAGGGAATCGGTGTGATCCCGGAAACCGTGGAATCGGTGGTCGACGGTCAGCCGGTGACCGCCTACCCCGCCCTGGTCATCGATGATTCGGGGGTGGCCCTACGCGCCTATCCGTCCCTGGCGGCCGCGGCCGGAGCTCAGTTCACTGCGGTCCTCCACCTCATGCTCGATGTCTGTCGCGTGCAGCCGAAGCAGATGATCAAGGGCCTTCCGCTACGTCAGCGTGTGGCGGTGGAGAACTACCCCTACGGTGGTCCGGAGGCGCTGGTCGAAGACTGCAGGGTACTGGCCTGCCGTGATCTGCTGGGTGAGTTCGGCCCGGTGATCAGGGATCCCGACCGGTGTGCCGAGGCTGTCGCCGCGGCACGTGACCGTGGGCCGGGAATGGTCCGCCAGACGGTCGTGGCTGTCGCACCCGCCGCCCTTGCGGTGGCTGACATGTCTGCTGAGCTGGACAACTGGGACGGTGAGTCGATCACCGAGATGCGTGAGCAGCTCAAGTTCTACCTGGGTCCCCACCAGATCACCCGTCACGGTGCGACGCATCTGCGCCATGTTCCCCGTTATGTCGCGGCGATGCAGGCCCGGTTGACGATGATGGAGCAGGATCCGGACCGTGAAGAGGATCTGGCCGACCAGATCCGGGAGTGTCTCGATGCGGTGCAGGCGACCCGGGACCGGCTACCGAAGAGCCGTGCCGCGTCACCGCAGATCAAGGATGTGGAGTGGCTCATCGAGGAACTGCGGGTCGCATTGTTCGCGCAGAACCTGGGCACCACCCGGACGGCCAGTGTGAAGCGGGTGCACAAGGCCCTCCGGAAGATCAGCTGACCGTGTCCGGCTGGACAGCCTGCCCCGCATCGCGGAGCAGCCGGATCTCATTCTCGAAGTCCTCGGCGCTGCGGAAGGACTTGTAGACCGAGGCGAACCGGAGATAGGCGACCTCGTGGAGATTGCGCAGAGGTTCGAGAATCGCCAGGCCGATGTCGTTGGCATCCACCTGGGACCCGTGGGTCGCGCGGATGGACTGCTCGACCTCGTGGGCGAGGACCTTGAGGGCGTCATCCGGGACCTCCAGCCCCTGACAGGCCCGGCTGACACCACGGATGACCTTGTCCCGGCTGAACTCCTCGGTGACCCCGTTGCGCTTGGTCACCAGGAGAATGGACCGTTCCAGTGTGGTGAAGCGGGTGCCGCAGTTGCTGCACTCCCTCCGGCGCCGGATCGCCGAACCGGATTCCACGGTGCGCGAGTCAAGGACCCTGGACTGTTCGGACCGACACGAGGGGCAGAGCATGATGGATTCTCCTGGGGCTGACCGGGGTTCGGATGCCGTCCATCGTAGTCCTGCGGTACTACTGCACCGGCCGGGCGGTACCCGGGACGGCCGCCCCCGCACCACCAGCCTCCACCGGGTCTCCCGCGGTCGCGGGGCCGGAGATCACCGGCACCGCGGGCTGCTCCACCTGCCCGGGATCAGTGAGCAGCGGGCTCAGCCCGATCATCAGCAGACAGCTCAGCCCTCCCAGCATCACGACGCCCGGGGACCGGAGCACCATGGCCGTGCGGCGGCGGGTCCGCCACCACCAGCCACGGGCCTCGAACGCGCGTTCCGGGCCGCGCGCGATCCTCTCCCGGGACTCCAGGGTCCGTGCGGAAGGCAGGAATGCCACTCCGGCACCTGCGGTGTTCGAACCTTCCCCGGCAGGAAGGGCGGCCCAGTCGGGTCGGCGGACCTGCTCCCGGCAGGGGCGGTCCCGGTCGGGGCGGGTGGTGATCACTGGTGTGGACATGGCGTGCGCTCCTCTCGACGTTGACGCCCGGGAATCCTGTCTCCCGGACATGGACGACAGTTCAGCATCCGGACCGGACAGTGGGCCGTGTCGCCTTATCGAACATCGTCCATACGTTCGAAATCTCTCGTTCCTCCGCGAAGATAGCACGGATGTTCGAGGCCGTCCAGATGTCTACCGAAGTTTTCGAACATGTTGGTAGGGAAACCGCCCACTTTCATGTATGGTCGAGGGAAAGTACGCCGGACAAGCCAGGGAGCGGAAGAACGATGGCACAGACCACACAGCCGGAGGACGCCACGGGCGGAGGGGTCCGTCGCGGACGCCCCAAGGGATCGGTGACAGCCAAGGGCACGGACGCGGCAGACGGCAAGGGGCGCGAAAAGCTCTCTGAGCGGCAGCGCCGGATCCTCGACGTCATCAAGGACGGCATCCAGTTCCGTGGCTACCCGCCGAGCATCCGCGAGATCTGCGACGCGGTGGGGCTCAATTCCACCTCCTCGGTCTCTTACCACCTCAAGGAGCTGGAGAGGAAGGGCTATCTGCGTCGCGAAGGAAACAAGCCCCGCGCCGTGGACATCCGCGGTCTCGATCCGACGGACTCGACCTCCAAGCCCGGTCCGAAGCCGGCGTCCGTACTCCCCAAGGGCATGCCGGAGCCGTCATTCGTCCCGGTCCTCGGCCAGATCGCGGCGGGGAGCCCCATCCTCGCCGAGCAGCACGTCGACGGTCACTTCCCGCTTCCCCAGGAGCTCGTCGGTGGCGGAGAACTCTTCCTTCTCCAGGTGGTCGGCGAGTCCATGCAGGATGCCGGTATCCTCAACGGCGACTGGGTGGTCGTCCGTTCCCAGCAGACCGCCGAGCTCGGCGAGTTCGTCGCGGCGATGATCGACGGTGAGGCCACTGTCAAGGAGTTCCACCCCAGCGACGGCACCGTGTGGCTCCTTCCCCACAATCCCCTGTTCGAGCCGATCCGTGGTGACGAGGCCCAGATCCTCGGCCGCGTGGTCGCGGTCCTGCGTAAGATCTGACGCCACCCCGTACAGATCCGGTAAGGCCCCGGTGACTTCCCCTGTAGGAGGTGGTCACCGGGGCCTTCGCCGATCCGGGTCAGCGACCGATGACCGCCGCCGCGGCGGCCCGCGCCTCCTCCGCGCCTTCGGCATTGAGCGCGGCAGCGGCCATTTCCCGGCAGGTCACGAAATCGACGTCACCGAGCTGTGCACCCACGGCCGCCAGTGCCGGGGTCGCCGCCGACAGGGAGTTCACCCCGAGACCGGTGAGCACACAGGCCAGCAGCGGGTCCGCCGCCGCCTCACCGCAGACACCGACCGCGGTCCGTGTCACCGACCCTGCGCGGCACGTCGTATGCACCAGATGCAGTACCGCAGGCTGCCACGGATCGGTCAGATAGGCCAGCGAAGACGACAGCCTGTCAGCCGCCATCGTGTACTGGGTCAGGTCATTGGTGCCGATCGACACGAAGTCCAGGTAGGACATCATCTTCTCCGCCATCAGTGCGGCAGCGGGCACCTCGATCATCGCTCCGGCGGTGAGACCCCGTTCATGGCACAGTCCAGCGAACCACTTCGCCTCGTAAACCGTCGCCACCATCGGTGCCATCACCCAGGTGTGCGCCGACGGCTCCGTACGGCCCGCCAGCTTCAGGGCCGCGGCGATACCGTCGAGCTGACGCACCAGCAGTTCGGAGTTACCCCGGGCGATACGCAGGCCGCGCACACCCAGCGCCGGGTTCTCCTCGTCCTCGGCGTTGACGAAGGGCACCGGTTTGTCGGAACCGGCGTCCAGTGTCCGTACCACGACCTTGCCCTCCGGGAACGCCCGGAAGACCGCCGCGTACTTCTCCGCCTGCTGCTCCACCGTCGGTTCCTCGGTCTCACTGAGGAAGCAGAGCTCGGTACGGAAAAGCCCGATCCCCTCCGCCACTGACGCCGCGGCCTGCTCGGCGGTGGCACCGTCCTGCACATTCGCCAGCAGCTGGACACGCTGTCCGTCACTGGTCTGCGCCGGTCCGCGCCAGCTGCGGACCTTGTCCGCGTACTCCGCGGCCTCGGCGACCCGACGGGCCGCGTCCTGCGGGTCGACGCCGGGCTCCACCGTGCCCTCGCCACCGTCGACAAGGAGCTGCTCGCCGTCGGACAGGGTCCGCAGCGAACGTCCGGTGGCCACCACACAGGGGATGTCGAGCTGTCGGGCGATGATGGCGGTGTGGCTGGTCGCTCCGCCCTTCTCGGTCACCACCGCCACGATCAGTGACGGGTCCAGCGTCGCGGTGTCCGCCGGGGCAAGGTCATCGGCGAGAAGCACGTGCGGTGAGGTGACCTGGGGGATACCGGGCTCCGGCTCACCTCGGAGCTCCGCGATGACACGGTCCCGCACATCGGCGAGATCGGTGACACGCTCGGCCATCACGCCGCCGGCCTTGAGGAACATGTCGATGAAGAAGTCGGTGGCCTGACGTACGGCATAGAGATTCGTCTGCCCCGCGGCGACGGACTTCTTCACCTTCTTCGCCCAGGCGCGGTCCCGGGCGATGACCACGGTCGCCTCCAGGACCTGCCGGGCATGGCCCTCGACCTGCTCCGCGCGCTCGGTCAGACGGCCGGCGACCGTGTCCACCGCCTCAGTGAAGGCCTCATACTCGGCGTCCCGCTGGTCTTCTGCCACCGTCGCCGTCGGTTCCGGGAGTTCCGGCCGGGCGGTGACCCAGGTGGCGGGGGCGAAAACCACGCCGGGAACCACCGGCTTCCCCTTCACCACCCCCGCGTCCTCTACGGGACCGGATTCACCGACGGCGGATGTGCTGTCTGACTTGCTCACGGAAGGCTCCCACTGTTGTCTCGGCGACTCGTTGCCAGCACCACGATACCCGCGACCGGGGACCCCGTGGCGCCCCGACAACCACCCTGTCCACTGCTCCCGCTTCCACCCGACCATCCCACCCGGGGACTCCACCCGTCTCCCCCGTCCGTGTACCCCGTGTTCCCATCCACCTATGATCGGGGCATATCTCCCTACCCACCCCCGGCCTGTGAAACGAGCACCGTGAATTCCGAAGAACGTCGCCGACAGATCGCGTCCCTCACCGCCGTCCACGGCCGGGTGACCGTGGTCGAACTCGCCGACCGCTTCGACGTCACCCCCGAGACCATCCGCCGCGACCTCACCGTCCTCGATGACGAGGGTGCCCTGCACCGCGTCCACGGCGGTGCGGTGCCGACCAACACCTTCCAGACGCGGGAGACCGCGATCGAGGAACGTCGCGGGGCAGCCCCGGAGGCCAAGGTGCGCATCGGCCGGGCGGCGGCCACCCTGCTTCCGGAGACCGGGACAGTGTTCCTCGATGCGGGAACCACCACCGCGATGCTCGCCCACTCCATCGCCGAGGACCCCACCAAGGGACGCAATCTCACCTTCATCACCAACTGCCTGCCCATCGCCGTCCGGCTGGGCGCGGCCGGAATCAGCGACGTCCAACTGCTCGGTGGTCATATCCGGGCGATCACCCAGGCCGTCGTCGGTGACATCACACTGCGCGCCATCGGCATCAACCACGCCGACATCGCCTTCATCGGCACCAATGCGCTCTCCCTCGACCACGGACTGTCCACCGCGGACGCCAGGGAGGCCGCGGTGAAGCGGGCGATGATCGCCAACGCCGACCGCGTGGTCACCATGTGCGACTCCACGAAGTTCGGCCGGGACTACCTGGTGAGCTTCGCCCCGGTCTCCGAGGTGGATGCCGTGGTCACCGACACCGGTATCCCCGCCCAGTACCTCGAGGCTCTCGAGCGCGAGGAGATCGACGTTCTCCGGGCGTGACCGACCCTCTCAGGCAGCCCCACCCCTGTCAGCCGGAACAATATACGCTGGGGCACGGACGCGACCGTCCACCCTCATATCCCTCCGGAACCACAGTTAGGACCGTGAACTTCATCATGGCTTCGACCACCGTCACCGTCGGCTCGACCGTCGGCCTTCACGCCCGCCCGGCCACCGTCATCGCAGAGGCTGCCGCCAACTACGACGACGAGATCCTCATCGCCCTCGTCGACGCCGACGAGGACGATGAGCCGGCGGACGCCACGTCCTCACTGATGATCATGGCGCTCGGCGCCGAGCACGGTGATCAGGTCACCGTCTCCTCGGACAACGCCGACGCCGTCACCGAGATCGCCGGCCTGGTCGAGAAGAACCTCGACGAGGAGTAGTCCCCCACCCCGGGTGCCGCCCCCTCCGGCGTCACCCCTCCAGGGTGTAACCCCGGACCCGGGTGTCCCGGCCTTCGCCCACATGCTCGAAGAGCCAGCGCAGCAGCGGGTATCCGATGATCATGCCGACCGAACCCCAGGCGATGCCCTCGAGGGTGAGGTCACCGAAGGTGAGCGTCAGATTGCCGATACCCGCGATCATGGCCACCGAGGCGGTGGTGAGGTTCAGCGGATGGGCGAGATTGACCTTGTTCTCCTGCCAGATCCGGACGCCGAGCAGTCCGATCATGCCGTAGAGCACCATCGCCGCACCGCCCAGGACACCGGTCGGGATGGTCTGGATGACCGCTCCGAACTTCGGGACGAAGGCGAGGGCGGCGGCGGTGAACGCCGCGACCCAGTAGGCCGCAGTCGAATACACACGGGTCGCCGCCATGACACCGATGTTCTCGGCGTAGGTCGTCGTACCGGAACCACCGAAGCCGCCGGCGAGGGCGGTCGCCACACCGTCGGCCATGAGGGCCGCGCCCTGCTTGTCATCGAGGTTCCGCCCGGTCATCCCGGCCACCGCCTTGACGTGACCGACGTTCTCCGCAATGAGCACCACGATGACCGGGAGGGTCAGCAGGATCGCATTGAGCTGGAACTCCGGCGTCTCGAAGTGCGGCAGGCCGACCCAGTCAGCCTCCCGGATCATGTCGGACGCGCCGTCCGCGAGGTTGCCGGTGACAGCCGCGAAGGCCCATCCGATGACGACGCCGAACAGGATGCCCAGGCGCCCGATCATGCCACGGCCGGCGACCGTGAACAGCAGCACCGCTGCCAGCGTGACCGCGGCGACCAGCGGCTGCTCACCGAAGTTCCCGGCGGCGTTCGGGGCCAGGTTCAGACCGATCATCGCGACGATCGCACCGGTGACGGCTGGCGGCATCACCGCGTCGATGATGCGACGGCCCGCTGCCTGCACGGCCAGACCGACGAGGAACAGGATCACACCGACGACGACGATACCGCCGAGCTGTGCGGCGAAGCCGTCTGCCTGGGACGCCGCCAGCGGGGCGATGAAGGCGAAGGAGCTTCCCAGGTAGGAGGGAACCTTGTTGCGGGTGAGCAGAAGGAAAACCATCGTGCCCACACCCGAGAACAGCAGGGTGGTGTTCACCGGGAATCCGGTGATGGTCGGCACCAGCAGTGTCGAGCCGAACATGGCGATGACATGCTGCATGCCGATGCCGACGGTGCGCGGCCAGCTCAGCCGCTCATCAGGGGCGACGACGGCTCCCGGGCGAACATGGCGTCCGTCCCCGTGGAGGCTCCAGACCTGCGTCCGGACAGGGGCGTCCCCCGTGGAATTCTCTCTTGATTCAGTCACGCACGACAGTCTAGGGCTGCACCACGAAAGCGGCGAGTTCAGCCGCCAGCACCTTCGGCAGCCGGACGTCGAGCACCGTGCCGTCGGAGGTGTACTCCTCACTGAGCACCGTGCCCAGCTCGTGGACGCGGGATACCACGTCCCCGCGGGAGAACGGCACCGACAGGGTGACCCGGGCGTCCATCGAGTTGAGGAACAGCTCGAGCCGGCTCTCCAGTTCGGCGATGCCCTCTCCGGTGGACGCGGAGACGAAGATCACGTCATCGAGCCGGTTGCGCAGGTCGGCGAGAACCAGCGGGTCAGCGGCGTCGACCTTGTTGACCACCAGGATCTCCGGCGGGGCGTCCTCCCCGGTCTCCTCGGCGATCTCACCGATCACCTTGTTGACCGCGGCGATCTGCTCCATCGGGAAGGGATCGGACCCGTCGACGACGTGGAGCACCACGTCTGCCGCCATGACCTCCTCCAGCGTGGAGCGGAACGCCTCGACCAGCTGGGTCGGAAGGAAGCGGATGAAACCGACGGTGTCGGAGAAGACGACAGTGCGCCCGTCGGCGAGTTCCGCCCGACGCGTCGTCGGATCCAGGGTCGCGAACAGGGCGTCCTCCACGAGGACGCCGGCTCCGGTCAAGGCGTTGAGCAACGAGGATTTGCCGGCGTTGGTGTAGCCGGCGATGGCGACCTGGGCGACGGCCGAGGAATCACGCTGGCGGCGCTTGATGTCGCGGGCCTTCTTCATCCCCGTGATCTCCCGACGCAGCTTCGCCATGTCGTTGCGGATGCGCTGACGGTCCGCCTCGATCTTCGTCTCACCGGGACCGCGCAGACCCACGCCACCGTTGGACCCTGCCCGACCGCCGGCCTGACGGGACAGTGCGCCACCCCAGCCACGCACCCGGGTGATGAGGTACTCGAGCTGGGCGAGCTGGACCTGCGCCTTGCCCTCCCGGGACTTGGCGTGCTGGGCGAAGATGTCGAGGATGAGCATGGTCCGGTCGATGACCTTGACGTCGAGGAGTTTCTCCAGGGCGATCATCTGACCGGGACTGAGTTCACCGTCGGCGACGACGGTGTCCGCTCCGGTCTCGACGACCACCTGGCGCAGCTCCTCGACCTTGCCGGAACCGATGTAGGTGCCGGAATCGGGCTTGTCGCGACGCTGGTAGAGCATGTCGACGACCTCGGAGCCGGCGGTCTCGGCCAGAGCGGAGAGCTCCGCGAGCCGGGCCTCGACCTGCTCGACAGTTCCCTCGGTCCACACACCGACGAGAACGACCCGTTCCAGGCGTAGCCGCCGGTACTCGACGTCGTAGCCGTCGGACTGCTCGGTGGAGTGGTCGGCCGTCCCTCGGGTGAGGCGGCGCAGACTTGAGCGCTGTTCCAGGTCAAGGTCACCGACTGTCGGGGTTCCGGTCGGCGCGGGTGTGGGTTCGGTACCGTCTGTGCGGTTGATGTCGTTCATTACCCTCTATCTTGGCACGGAACCTCCGGGCGTGGCGCCGGGTGTGACCCGGCCCGGTCGTCGATCACCCGCGCGCGGGGATAGAATGTGACCCATGATTCCGGAACTGAGAAGTGTGGGGCTGGACTTCGCCCGTTGGCAGGACGCGCTGGAGGCCGCCTACGGCTCGGGCGCCCTGAGGGTGACCGGCGAAGTCCGCGACGGTCAGGTGCTCCAGTACGACGATCCGAGCGGTGCCCGCCTGGTGATTCTCGCGGTGCCGCCGTACGGCTCCTTCGCCAGCTTCAGCGGCGGCAGCCAGACCAGCGCCCACCTGACGATGGTCAACGACATCATCGGGCTCGTCGACGTCGTCGCCGACTCCCCCCTGCTGCAGATCGGCGCCCAGGAGGCTCCGGTGCTGTCCACCCTCACCGCGACCGTCGCCCAGGGTGCGATGCTCGCCGATGAGGATGAACTGCGCTACCAGCCGGTCGAGCTCACCGCCCTGGCCGCCCAGGTCGGCGTCTACCGCACCCGTGACGAGGCCGCCCGCGCCGGCATCCTCTCGGTCGGACAGGTCGAGTCCACCGGTGCGCAGTCTCTGAACTCCGGTTCCGTGGCACCGCACGCCGGCGCCCGCATCACCGTCGAGGTCACCGCCGCGGAACGTCGGACCACCGCCCTGACCGGTCAGCCCTTCTGGGCCTGCACGGTCAGCGCCCCCTTCGACTTCACCGTCGTGGTCCCCGCCGACCCGGACTCCACCGAGGCGGACACCCCCGCCCCCGGGACCATCCTCTCCGGGGACGTCCAGTTCACCCTGACTGCCGTGGACCCTGCGTCCTGCGGTGGCGGCTGCGGTGACGACGGCTGCGGTTGTGGAGGTTCATGTGGCTAGAGGTGGCCTCACAGCCACCGTTCTCGTCTCCGTCGGGTCGGTGGTCACGGCACTGCTGCTCGCCTACGGATTCGGGTATCCCGGCGCCCTCACCGGGGTCGCCCTCGTCTCGGTGACCGCGATCGCCGTCTTCCGTCGCGACTCGGACCGGGAACTCCACGCCCTGCGCCGCTCCATCGAGCACTCGGCCTCCGACATCTCCGGTGTGCTGCACCAGTGGCATGAGTTCCACCATTCCGGTGCCCCCGAACATGTCCGCGACCGGACACGGCACCGCCCCCGACTGCTCAACCCCGACTGCGGGGTGGACAGTGTCCGCCGGTTCCACGACGCCGCCCGGTCCTCGGAGAAGTTCCTCCACGGTCTGCAGCCGAAGATCCACACCACGACCACCGTGGCCGCCTTGACGTCACTGCTCCATGACACGGACCGTCATGCCGCCCGTCTGGACTCCCTCTGGCAGCGGGCCCGCCGGGAGTCCGGCACCCCCGATATCAGCTGAGGACCGGCAGATCCGCGGTTTCGACCGTGCCGCGGAACAGCAGCTGGGACGGTCCCCGCAGTTCAGAGCTCTCAGAGCTGACCGTCACCTGCACTTCACCACCGGGAATGCGCACGCGCACCTGCCCGGTCTCCTCCCCGGTCGAGCGCAGTGCCGCCACCGCGGCGGCGACGGTCCCGGTCCCGCAGGACAGCGTCTCCCCCACACCCCGCTCATGGACCCGCATGTGCACCACCCCGTCGACCGGAGCGGTAACGAGCTCCAGGTTCACCCCGGCGGGGAAGAAGGCGGGGTCCCATTCCGGGAGCAGCCCGACCGGCAGCGTCGCCAGAGTCTCCGGGCTCAGCCCCGGAACCACGCAGGCCAGGTGCGGGTTCCCCATGTCCACGCCGGTGCCGTGGTAGGTCTCACCGGCCAGTGTGGCGGAGGATTCCCCCAGCACCACCGGAGCGCCCATGTCCACACTCACGTCGGCGGTGGATCCGGCGACGGCGTGGACGGTGAGTTCGCGGCGTCCTGCCCGGGTCCCGATGACGGCATGGTCCCCTTCCAGGAGACCGAGGTCATGGAGCACGTGGCCGAAGACCCGCACCCCGTTGCCGCACATCTCGGCCAGGGACCCGTCGGCATTGCGGTAGTCCATGAACCAGTCATCGTCCGCCACCCCCTCCGGGGCCTCGTCGATGACGCCGGCGTCCACGAGGGACCCGGTGGTGGCGATCCGGATCACGCCGTCGCCCCCGATCCCCCGGTGACGGTCGGCGAGACCGCGGACCAGCTCCGGGGTGAGGTCCGCATCCACACCCGTGTCCGGGAGGATGACGAAGTCGTTGCCGGTGCCGTGTCCCTTGAGGAAGTCGAGTGCGCTCATGGCGCCCGAGTCTACTGCGCGGTCCCCCGGGTGGCCCGCAGAGTCTCCGTGACCGTCCGCAGTGCCTCACCGGCAGGATCCGTGCCGGACGCGGCGATCCACCGGATCCGCGGATCACGGCGGAACCATGCCCGCTGGCGTCTCGCGTAACGCCGGGTGCCGGTGACCGTGGCCTCCACCGCCTCGTCGAAGGTCAGGTGACCGGACAGATGGTCGAGCATCTGGGCGTAGCCGATGGCCTGGCCTGCAGTCGAGTCACGACGCAACCCCGTCTCCACCAGTCCGCGGACCTCCTCGAGCAGGCCGGCGTCCACCATCGTCGCCACCCGCTGTTCGAGCCGGGGGTTGAGCCAGTCCGCGTCCGCCTGCAGGCCGAGCAGCAGAGCGTCCCACCGGGTGGGGCGGTCCTTCGGCGGCTGTGAGGCGGCGAAGGGTTTCCCGGTCAGTTCGATGACCTCCAGGGCACGGACGGTGCGGCGGGGGTCACGGCGTTCGATGATCTGTGCCGCCGCCGGATCCTGCCGGGCGAGTTCGTCATGCAGGGCCTCCACCCCGATGCGCTCCAGTTCGGCCTCCCACCGCGCCCGGACCTGCGGGTCGGTCGGCGGCAGGTCCCAGGCATCGAACAGCGCCTGGACGTACATCATCGACCCACCGACGACGACGGGGGTGCGTCCCCGGGCACGGATGTCGTCGACGACGGCGACGGCGGCGTCCCGGTAGGCGGCGACAGAGGCGGTGTCCGTGACCTCCAGGACGTCGAAGAGATGGTGCGGGATGCCGCGGCGCCGGTCCACCGGCAGCTTCGCGGTACCGATGTCCATACCGCGGTAGAGCTGCATCGAATCGATGTTGACGACCTCACCGTCGAGCGCCCCGGCCAGGGCGAGGGAGATCTCGGACTTGCCGGACCCGGTGGGGCCGACGACCGCGACCGGGCGGGGCAGATGTGCTGGGACGGGTGAGGTCATGGCACCGACTGTACAAAGCGGAGGGCCAAACCCTGTCCGCAGGGTGGTTTCGGTGCTCTGACATAATCGGTGGAGGTATTCCTGCCGTCCCAGACAACTCTCCCCGTGGAGGTTCTTCACCATGACCACTCCGAAACCCGGACCCCGTCCGACCCCCGGCGCCATGCCCGGTGCCCAGGCCGGATCCGTCAGTCGGACACCCGCCGTGACCCCGGCGGCCACTGCCCCGGTCGAGCCGACCGATCCCACGCGCTTCGGCCGGATCGACGCTGACAATGTGGTGTGGGTGACGACCGCCGACGGTGAGCGTCGTGTCGGTGAGTGGCAGGCCGGCTCCCCCGAGGAAGGTCTCGCCCATTTCGGACGCCGCTTCGACGACCTCGCCGGCGAAGTCGCGCTGCTGACGGCCCGGCTCGGGAGCCATCCCGCTGAGGCGGTGCGCATCGGGCAGGACGCCACCGCGCTGCGTGAGTCCCTGCCGACCGCCGCCGTCGTCGGTGATCTCGACGACCTCGACCGGCAGCTGGGCGACCTCGTCGACCGCGCCGGCGTCGTCGCCGCCGAGGAGGCGGAGAAGGCCCGGGCCCGCAAGGCCGCGGCCGGGGACCGCAAGGAGGAACTGATCGCCGAGGTCGAACTCCTGGGCTCCGCGGCGGACACCGACTGGCGCGCCGCCGGTGACCGGCTGCACGCCGTCCTCGACGAGTGGAAGGCACTGCCGCGGACCTCCCGGTCGGTCGACGACGCCCTGTGGGAGCGGTTCCGTACCGCCCGCAACGCCTTCCACGACCGCCGCACCGCCCACTTCGACGACCTCGACCGTGTCCGTGACCGGGTCCGTCGCGTCAAGGAGGACATCGTCGCCCGTGCCGAGGCTATCCGGCACTCCACGGACTGGGGTACCACGGCCCGCGCCTACCGCGACCTCATGACCGAGTGGAAGGCCGCCGGACGTGCCCACCGTGCCGAGGACGACCGGCTCTGGGCGCAGTTCCGTGCCGCACAGGACGTCTTCTTCGACGCCCGCAACGCGGACAATGAACGCAAGGACGCGGAATTCGAGGAGAACGCCACCGCCAAGCAGGCCCTGCTCGACGAGTACGATGCCCGCATCGATCCGGCAGCCGACCTGGACCGCGCCCGCACCCTGCTGCGCGAGCTCGAGGACAGGTGGGACGCGATCGGTTTCGTGCCGCGTGGCCGCGTCGCCGAGTTCGACGCGAAGATCGGTGCCCTGGAGTCCCGGGTGACCGACTACGCCGACGCGCAGTGGAAGGCCACCGATCCTGAGGTGCAGGCCCGCATCGACCAGTTCCGGGCCAAGGTCACCGACCTCACCGAAGCCGCCGAGGCGGCGGAGAAGGAAGGGAAGGCCACAAAGGCCGCCGAGCTCAAGGCTCAGGCGGCACAGTGGTCTGAGTGGGCGGACGCCGCGGCCGGCGCCGTGGAGGGCTGACCTCCTCCCCGGGGCAGATCCCCCGGGTCACCCCTCGTCGGACCCCTGGTCCGGCTCCCCCTGCGGCTCCTCGCGCTCCTCACGGGCACGCCGGCGGGCGGCGACCCGGGCACGACGGTCATCGACGTCAGTGGTCCGCGGCACGGCCGGCATGCCGACCCGGAGCCGCTGCTGGGCGGCCAGTGATTCCTCGTCCTTGTCCGCGGCCTCACGTCGACGGGTGTTGATCGCCGACTGGACCGCAGTCCGCCGGAAGACCCGGGTGGACAGGGCGATGACGATGACGAGCAGTCCGAGACCGGTGAGCCAGAGACCGAAACCCGGGCCGGAGCCCGGCTCCTCCGGACCGCGGGTGTTGCGCATGCCCACCGCCAGGAAGCAGTAGAACACGCCGATCCCGCAGACCACCCAGTTCACCCAACCGACGATCGTCGCCTTGGAGATCAGGGTCGCGGCGGTCAGCAGAATGCCGCCGACGAACGCCAGCCAGACGAAGATCCGCTCCGGCATGGTGGTGAGGAACTGGTCGGAACGGTCGCTGAACAGCAGGACGTCGTAGCCGCGGACCTCACCGGAGTGCGGCAGGAAAAAGGCGACGACCACGAGCAGAATGCCGATGATCAGGGGGACCGTGGCGCTGCCGAGGATGATCGTCCCGGCGGCGCGGCGCTCAGCGCGGGCGAGATCGCCGCCGGCTTCCTCGGCCAGTGAATCCACCCGGGCGTTGATCGCCTCGGTACGGCGACGCTGCCGCTCCTCCAGGGACGGGGTCCCTTCCTTGGTCACGTCACTCACAGCCGCAGGCTCCTTCGTTGGTTGAACAGCAGGCGTCCCCGACGGTACCCGTGACCGTGACGGAGGACGCTCCGATTGTCGGCAGGCCGAGTCCCACGCCTACCGGGGCGGTGGTCGGGGTGTTCCCGACCTCCGACATGTCGCCGGCACGGGTGCGCCGGTGGGACAGGACACCGTCGTCGGCGGTGAGGAAGTGCGGGGCGGCACCGGTGACGGCGACCTCCACGACATCACCGGGACGGATCTGGTCCGCCTGGGTGCCGGGGGCGAAGTGCACCAGGCGTCCGTCGCGGGCACGGCCGGTCATCCGCCGGGTGCGGTCGTTCTTGCGTCCGCCACCGGCCTGGACGAGCAGCTCGACGGTGCGTCCGATCTGCTTCGCGTTCTCCTCGCCGCTGATCCGCTCCTGGAGTGCCTCGAGTCGCTCGTAGCGGTCCTGGACGACAGCCTTGGGCACCTGGTTGTCCAGTTCGGCGGCCGGGGTCCCGGGACGCGGCGAGTACTGGAACGTGTAGGCGCTCGTGAAGCGGGACTCCTCGACGACCCGCAGGGTCTCCTGGAAGTCCTCCTCGGTCTCGCCGGGGAAGCCGACGATGATGTCGGTGGTGATCGCGGCGTCCGGCAGCCGGTCCCGGACCTTGTCGAGGATGCCGAGGAACTTCGTCGAGCGGTAGGACCGGCGCATGTCCTTGAGTACCTTGTCGGAGCCGGACTGCAGCGGCATGTGCAGCTGGGGGCAGACCACCGGGGTCTCGGCCATGGCGTCGATGACGTCGTCGGTGAACTCGGCGGGGTGCGGGCTGGTGAACCGGAGGCGTTCGAGGCCCTCGATCTCACCGCAGGCGCGCAGCAGCTTCGAGAAGGCGCTGCGGTCGCGCTCCAGCGACGGGTCGGAGAAGTGCACACCGTAGGCGTTGACGTTCTGGCCGAGCAGTGTCACCTCGGTGACGCCCTGGTCGACGAGGGCCTTGACCTCGGCGAGGATGTCGCCGGGACGGCGGTCCTGCTCCTTCCCCCGCAGCGAGGGAACGATACAGAAGGTGCAGGTGTTGTTGCAGCCCACGGACACGCTCACCCACCCGGCGTAGGCGGACTCGCGCTTGGCGGGCAGGACCGAAGGGAACTGCTCGAGGGCGTCGACGATCTCGACCTCGGCGCGGGAGTTGTGCGCGCTGCGCGACAGCAGGGTCGGCAGGGAGCCCATGTTGTGGGTGCCGAAGACGACGTCGACCCACGGGGCGCGGGAGACGACGGCGTCCTTGTCTTTCTGGGCCATGCAGCCGCCCACGGCGATCTGCATGCCGGGGTGCGAGTCCTTGACCTTCTTGAGCTGACCGAGGGTGCCGTAAAGCCGGTTGTCGGCGTTCTCGCGGACGGCACAGGTGTTGAAGACGACCACGTCCGGGGTGTCGCCCTCCCCCACGGGCACGTAGTCACTGTCCTCCAGCAGGCCGGAGAGCCGCTCGGAGTCGTGGACGTTCATCTGGCAGCCGAAGGTGCGGACCTCGTAGGTCCGGGCCGGGGTCTCCAGGGTCGGGACCGCCGGAGTCACCGGCGCAGGAGTGTTCAGGGAGTCAACCACGTCAGCACATTCTAGTGCAGTGGGGCGCAGGTACCGAACGGTGAGGCGGCGGCGGCACGGGGGTGACGCACCGGTGAACGGTGCTGACCATCGCCGCTGGGTACGGTGTTTCACGACCGTTAAATCTGGTGCCCTGAATCACATTCCACCCCGATAGCAGTAGGCTGCAACTATGACAGCAACAGAGAATGCCAACAGCATGATCCGCCTCACCGGGGTGAACAAGTATTTCGGCGATTATCACGCGTTGACGGACATCAACCTGGATATCCCCGCCGGTCAGGTTGTCGTCCTCCTCGGCCCCTCAGGTTCCGGTAAGTCCACCCTGTGCCGCACGATCAACCGCCTGGAGACCATCGACTCGGGCGAGATCTACATCGACGGTGTGCTCCTGCCGGAGGAGGGCAAGGATCTCGCGGCTCTGCGTTCCGAGGTCGGAATGTGTTTCCAGCAGTTCAACCTCTTCAGCCACATGACGATCCTCGACAACGTCACCCTGGCACCGATGAAGGTCCGCGGCATGTCCAGGAAGGACGCTGAGGAGGAGGCCCACGCGCTGCTCCGACGGGTCGGCATCGACGCCCAGGCCGACAAGTACCCCGCCCAGCTGTCCGGTGGTCAGCAGCAGCGTGTGGCCATCGCCCGGTCCCTGGCGATGCGCCCGAAGGTCATGCTCTTCGACGAGCCGACTTCCGCGCTCGACCCGGAGATGATCAACGAGGTCCTCGACGTCATGGCCTCCCTGGCCGCCGAGGGCATGACCATGGTGTGTGTCACCCACGAGATGGGCTTCGCGAAGAAGGTCGCCAATCGCGTGCTCTTCCTCGCCGACGGCAGGATCGTCGAGGACTCCACCCCGGACAAGTTCTTCTCGGACCCCGAGAGCGACCGGGCGAAGGACTTCCTCGCCAAGATCCTCGGCCACTAGGAGAGGCGCAGATGAGTACACGCAGATTCCTCCGCAGAGTGACCGCCGCGGTCGTTGCGACGGCCGGTGCCCTGGCACTGGCGTCCTGCGGCTCCACGGAACCCCGGTCGCTGCTCGACGACATCGAGAGCGGCCACGTCACCCTCGGCACCAAATTCGACCAGCCGGGTCTCGGTGAGCGCACCCCTGACAAGGACTTCGTCGGACTCGACACCGATGTCTCCCGTTACGTCGTCAACTACATCGCCGACAAGAACGGCTGGGATGAGCCTGACATCACCTGGCGTGAGACCCCGTCCGCCCAGCGTGAGACGCTGATCAACAACGGCGAGGTCAACATGATCGCGGCGACCTACTCGATCAACGCCGGACGCTACAAGGCCGTCGACTTCGGCGGCCCCTACCTGGTCACCCACCAGGCACTGCTGGTCCGCGGCGACGCCGGCATCAACAGTCTGCAGGACATCGCCGACGGCACCCGGCTGTGCTCGGTCTCCGGGTCCACACCGGCACAGAAGGTCAAGGAGGCGCTGCCGAAGGTGCAGCTCCAGGAGTTCGACACCTACGCCGCCTGCGCCGAAGGTGTCAAGCAGGGCGTGGTGGACGCACTCACCACGGACGCCACCATCCTCGCCGGCTTCGCCGAGCGCTACAAGGAGCGCTACGGCGATGACTTCAAGGTCGTGGAGCTGAAGAACGAGGACGGCTCCTACTGGACCGACGAGAACTACGGCATCGGCCTGCCCAAGGGTGACGGCGCCGACCGGGACGCGGTCAACGAGGCGCTCACCGAGATGTGGGAGTCCGGCGAATTCCGCAAGATCATCGACGAGTACCTCGGCGAGGACTTCGATCCCGGTGACATGCCGGACATCGGCGACCTCTCGTTCCTGGACGAAAGCTAGAAAGGGAGGTGGCGTAACCAATGAGTTCCGAACTCTGGGCCGATATGGGCCCCCAGCTGTGGTCGGTGTTCTGGATGACGATCAAACTCACCGTCGTCTCCGGTATCGGTGCCCTGATCCTGGGCACCATCCTCACCGCCATGCGCGTCTGCCCGGTGGGCATCCTGCGCACCGTGGCCACGGTCTACATCAACACGATCCGTAACACCCCGCTGACACTGCTCATCCTGATCGTGTCACTGGGTCTCTACTACAACCTGAACCTGCTCCTCGCGAACGACTCGAGCACCTCGTTCATCGTCGACCAGAATTTCCGTCTGGCCGTCGTGGCCTTCGTCGCGTACACCTCGACCTTCGTGGCCGAGTCGCTGCGCTCGGGTATCAACACCATCCCCTTCGGCCAGGCCGAGGCGGCCCGGTCGCTGGGCCTGACCTTCATGCAGAACTTCCGGTACGTGATCTTCCCGCAGGCACTGCGCGGTTCGATCGTGCCGCTGGGCAACACCCTCATCGCACTGACGAAGAACACCACCATCGCCTCGGTGATCGGTGTCTCCGAAGCTTCCCTGCTGATGAAGACCATGACCGAGAACTACGCCAGTGACATCCTGTGGATCTTCGGGATCATCGCTGTCGGGTTCATGATTCTCACCCTTCCCACCGGACTCTTCTTCGGCTGGGCGGGCAAGCGTTGGGCGGTGAAGCGCTGATGTCTACACGCGCAACAGTTCTCTATGATGCTCCCGGCCCGAGGGCCGTCCGGATCAACCGGATCCTCACGGTCATCGTCTCCCTGGCGCTGATTGCCCTGCTGGTCTCCGTGCTCTGGGCACTGGGCAACAAGGGTCAGCTCGACGGTGACAAGTGGAACATCTTCACCAAGGGGTCGTCCTGGACGACCTACATCATCCCCGGACTCTGGGCGACGGTGAAGGCCGCTGTCCTGTCCATCATCCTCGCCCTCATCGTCGGCGCCGTGCTCGGCATCGGCCGTCTGTCCACCCACCGGTCGATCCGGTGGATCTGCTCCGTCATCGTCGAGGTATTCCGCTCCATCCCGGTGCTGGTCCTCATGCTCTTCGCGTACACCATCTTCGGCGAGTGGGGCCTGTTCCCTTCCACCCAGCTGGGCTTCGCCGCCGTGGTCTTCGGTCTGACGATGTACAACGGCTCGGTCATCGCCGAGACGCTGCGCTCCGGCATCGAGTCCCTGCCCAAGGGACAGTCCGAGGCCGCCTTCGCCCTGGGCCTGTCCTGGGGCCAGACGATGCGTAAGATCCTGCTGCCGCAGGCGGTGGCCGCGATGATGCCGGCCATCATCTCGCAGATGGTCATCGCCCTGAAGGACTCCGCACTCGGTTACATGATCGGTTTCGTCGAGGTCGTCCGTTCCGGCCGTCAGCTCGGTGAGTACTACGGTTCCATGCTGCCCTCGCTGCTGGTGGTCGCCGCCATCATGATCATCATCAACTTCGGTCTGACGAAGCTGGCCGAGCGTATCGAGCGCCAGCTCCGCGCCGGTCGGGCCCGCCGTAACCCGGTTGCCAAGGTCCCCCACCAGCCGGCCCACCAGGGACTGGAGACCAAGGATGAGGCGATGGTCGACTGGCATGATCCGGCGCACAAGGATCTGCGCGGCACCTTCGAGTAAAGGGTCGCCGGTCAGCCTTCCAGTTCGCTGATCCTGGCGTCCAGGGCGGCACGGGCGGCGTCCATGCCGGCACCGGCGGGAAAACCCCGTCGGGCGGCGACGCCGACAATGCGTCGCAGTGCCTTGTCATACTCCGCACGGTCAGCGGGAACGGTCTTCACCGTTCCCGCTTTCTTCGTCACCAGGGCCTGCAGGATGTCCTGCTGATCCTCGTCGGAGACCTGACCGAGAGCATCCTCGATGACCGGGGACGCCACCCCCTTGTCCCGCAGTTCACGACGCAGCACGGAGACCGACTTCTTCTGGTTGTGCTGACGCTGCCGGACCCATTCGTGGGCGAAGCGCTCGTCATCCAGCATCCCGTTGTCCAGGCAGCGGCCGACGACCGTGTCCACGAGACGGGGGTCCTCCCCCTCCTCCAGCGCCTCGGTGAGCCGACGACGCAGTTCCGCCTCGGAGCGGTCCCGGTGGTTGATCAGCCGGGTGGCCTTGGCCACCAGCGGGGCGAGTTTCTTCTCGAGCTCGCGGTCCACGATCGGCTCAGCCTGCCCCTGGCCGACCTCGGAGACCGCCTGCCGTAGCCGGTCTATCAGCTCCGGGTCCGGCTGTCCCGACTTCTCCCCGGACACGGTCTAGTCGTCGTCCTCGTCATCGTCGAAGGTCGGCACGACGTCGATCGGCGCATCGGCCGGATCCATGCCGGGCACGTCCATCGGGGCGTCCTCCTCCGCGGTGGCGTCCGCCTTGGCGTAGGGACCGACCTTGAGGGCACGCATGATGCCGTCCTCGATCTCCGCGGAAAGCTCCGGGCTCTCCTTGAGGAACTCGCGGGCCTTCTCCTTGCCCTGACCGAGCTGGTCACCCTTGTAGGTGTACCAGGAGCCGGACTTCTTGATCAGCCCGTTCTCCACGCCGAGGTCGATGATCGAGCCCTCGCGGGAGATGCCTTCGCCGTAGACGATGTCGAACTCGGCGATCTTGAACGGCGGCGAGACCTTGTTCTTGACGATCTTCATCTTGGTGCGGTTGCCCACCGCGTCCTGGCCGTCCTTGAGGGTCTGGATGCGACGCACGTCGCAACGCACCGACGCGTAGAACTTCAGGGCCTTACCACCGGTCGTCGTCTCCGGGGATCCGAACATGACGCCGATCTTCTCGCGGAGCTGGTTGATGAAGATCGCGGTGGTGCCGGTCTGGCTCAGCGCGCCGGTCATCTTGCGCAGCGCCTGGCTCATCAGACGGGCCTGCAGACCGACGTGACTGTCTCCCATGTCGCCCTCGATCTCGGCCTTCGGGGTCAGCGCGGCGACCGAGTCGACGACGATGACGGAGATCGCGCCGGAGCGGACCAGCATGTCGGCGATCTCCAGGGCCTGTTCACCGGTGTCCGGCTGGGAGACCAGCAGGTTGTCGGTGTCCACACCCAGCTTCTTGGCGTACTCGGGGTCCAGGGCATGCTCCGCGTCGATGAACGCGGCGATACCGCCGGCCTTCTGGGCCTCGGCGATGGCGTGGAGCGCCACGGTGGTCTTACCTGAGGACTCCGGTCCGTAGATCTCCACGATGCGACCACGGGGGAAGCCACCGATGCCGAGAGCGACATTGATGGCGATGTTGCCGCTGGGGATGACCTGGATCGGCGGGCGCTCGTCGTCACCCAGGCGCATCACAGCACCCTTGCCGTAGTCCTTCTCGATCTGGGCCATCGCCAGGTCGAGCGCCTTCTGCCGGTCGGCGCCTGCCCCGCCCGGACCCTTCTTCTTAGCAGCCATGGTTCTCTCCTTCACGTGTGTACGGGCTCAGACCCTGCGGGCTGTCCCGGGACAGGTCCGGTTGACCTGCCCCACTGTTCTAAGACTCCGCGGAGCCCTCCGTGGTTCACCACAGTTGTACCGTCACCACCGGACTACCAGAGACAGTACACGAACACCTTTTCGAATGTCACTCATCCTCGCCGAGCCGTCGCTCCTCCGGGACATCGAAGTCGTCACACAGAGCCCACCACAGCTCGCGGAGGTCATGACCCTGCTCTATGAGCTGGGCGGATGTCGCCCCGAGACCGGAGAGGACATGGGATCCCGCGATCCAGGATCCGAAGGAGTCACCGAACTCTCCTGCGACCAACCGGTCGAATTCTGTGCGACGCATGTCCACCACGCTAACAGAGCACCTGACCACCTCCGTCCGCGTCCCCGGGTTACCTCGGACACGGTCGCTTGAACACCGTACAGTCGGATGACTAGAATCCGTCGCATGTCGAACAGAACTTCCGCCGCGCGTGGGTCGCGACCCGTCAGCGCCGCCGATATCGCGGTCATCGCCGCCTTCGCCGCCCTGATCATCGTCCTCGGTGCCGTCTCGATCCCCGTCGGCAGCGCCGGCGTGCCGATCGTCCTGCAGAACATGGGCGTCCTCCTGGCAGGCATGATCCTCGGCTGGCGCCGCGGTGGCCTGGCGGTCCTGCTCTTCCTCGGCGTCGGTTTCCTCGGCGTCCCGAACATGGCGGGCTGGACCCCCGCCCTGACCTCGGTCTCCGGCCCGACCGTGGGCTACCTCGTCGGCTACGCCGTCACCGGCGTCCTCGTCGGCGCCCTCTGCGAACTCGCTCCGCGCCGCCCGCAGTGGCTGCAGGTCACCTGGTTCATCGTCGCCGGAGCCCTGTGCGTCGGTGTCCAGTACCTGTCCGGTTCCGTCGGCCTGATGCTCCGCACCGACATGGACTTCGGCGCCGCACTGGTCTCCAACGGCCCCTTCATCCCCGGAGACGCCGCCAAGGTCGTCGTCGCTGCCCTGGTGTCCGCCGCGGTCCTGCGTGCTGTCCCCGATCTGCGCCGCGACCGCCGGTCGCGCGTCACCGACGGCGCCGAGGCCGCCGGACGTCCCGTCACCCCGGTCGCCTGATGCCCGCCCTCTCCTCCCCCGTGACCTTCACCGACGCCGGTGTCACCGTCGACGACCAGGTCCTGCTCCACCCCGTGTCCTGCACACTGGGCGAACAGCGCATCAGCATCATCGGGGCCAACGGCTCCGGAAAGTCCACCTTCATCCGGATGATCAACGGACTGACCACCGCCACCAGCGGACAGGTCACCGTCGACGGTCTCGATGTCGCGAAGAAGGGCCGGAAGGTCCGCCAGCGCGTCGGGTTCCTCTTCTCCGACCCGGACAACCAGATCATCATGCCCACCGTCGCCGAGGACGTCGCGTTCTCCCTGCGGGGCACCGGGCTGTCCCGCAGCGAGACCGCGGACGCGGTCACTGAGGCTCTTGCCTCAGTCGGCCTGTCCGGCAAGGAAGACCAGTCCCCGCATCTGCTGTCCGGAGGCGAGAAGCAGATGCTCGCCCTGGCGTCGGTCACCGCACTGGAGCCGGCGGTCATCGTCGCCGACGAACCGACCGGACTTCTCGACCTGGTCAACCGCAACCGGCTGCGTCGCCGGTTCGACGCCCTGACCCAGCAGCTCGTCGTCGTCACCCACGACCTGGAGCTTGCCGCGGACGCCGACCGCACCCTGTGCATCGACGACGGCCGGATCATCGATGACGGGGCCCCCGCCGAGGTCATCAGCGGCTACATCGACCGGATGGAGAGGCGGGCACTGCTGTGATCAGTCCCTCCCGTGTCCCCCTGGGGCTCTACGTCCCAGGCACCAGCATCGTCCACCGTGCACGTCCGGGCATCAAGATACTCGTCCTGGCGGTCTTCCTCGTCACCACGGCGATCCTCGTGAAGTCCTGGCCGGTGGCGGTCGGCTGCCTCGTCGCAGTCGTCCTCGTCGCCACTGTCATCGCCCGTGTACCGCTGCGGGCACTGCTGCGACAGCTGACCCTGGTCCTGCCGATCCTGCTGGCGGTGGGCCTGCTGCTGTGGTGGCGCACGAGCGGGGAGAAGGCACTGACCACCGTGCTCGTGCTCCTGGCGTCCATCTCCGCGGCACTGCTCATCACGTTGACGACGCGCGTCGCGGCGATGATGGACTCCTTCGAGAAAGGGCTACGGCCCCTCGCCCGGTTCGGCCTGCCGGTCGACCAGATCAGCCTCGCCCTGACCCTCACTCTCCGACTCATCCCCCTGCAGGTCCAGATGGTCGGGGAGGTCCTGGACGCGAGAAAGGCCCGCGGATCACGGTCCGCGGGCCTCTCCCCTGTGGCGTTCGGCGTCCCGGTCATCGTCCGGACGATCCTGCGTGCCCGGGGCGTCGCTGACGCACTGCGGGCCCGGGGCGCCGCCGACTGACGGGCTACTCGCCGCGCAGCTGCCGCATCTTCTCGGCGACGGCGTCGGCGCTGACGTTCTGCGCGGTCGGCTGGGCCGGGTCAGCCTTGGCCTGACCGATGGCCTGCTGGTCGTTACCCTCCACAGCGGCAGGCTGGTTCATCTCGGCACGCAGCTGCTCAAGGCGTGAGTGGCCTGCCATCTGCACGCCGGCCTGCTGGACCTCGGCCATGCGCCCCTGGACCGAGTTCTGGGCGAGCTCGGCCTGGCCGAGGGCGTTGGAGTAGCGGCGCTCGATCTTGTCCCGCACCTGGTCGAGGTTCGGGGTGCTGCCACCGGCGACCTGGTCCATGGTCTGGAGGGACTCGGCGACCTTCTCCTGCATCTTCGCCTGCTCCAGCTGACTGAGCAGCTTGGTGCGCTCGGCGGCCTTCTGCTGCAGCTGCATGGAGTTGCGCTCGACGGCCTTCTTGGCCTGGTCTGCCTGCTGCAGAGCCTGGTCGTGGAGGGTCTTGAGGTCCTCGACAGACTGCTCGGCGGTGACCAGCTGCGCGGCGAAGGCCTCAGCCGCGTTCTCGTACTCGGTCGCCTTCTGGTTGTCGCCGCCGGCCCGTGCCTGGTCGGCGAGGGTCAGTGCCTGCCGGGTGTTGGCCTGCAGTTTCTCGACCTCGGCGAGCTGGCGGTTCAGCTTCATCTCGATCTGGCGCTGGTTGCCGATGACCGCAGCGGCCTGCTTGGACAGTTCCCGGTGCTGGTTCTGGGCCTCCTGGATGGCCTGCTCGATCTGCACCTTCGGGTCGGCGTTCTCCTCGATCTTCGAGTCGAACAGGGCCATGAGGTACTTCCAGCCCTTGGTGAACGGGTTAGCCATGGGTTACAACGTCTCCTTACAGGGGGATCTCACCGGCGATAACGGGCCGAGTATATCAGTGGGACTGACCGGACTGCGCGGCCTGGGCCTGGTCCATTCCGGCAGCGAGTTCTGCAGCGGCGACATCGAAGGCCATCATCTCGGCAGCCTCCAGGATCACCCGGGACACATTCACACCGAGTGCGTGACAGATGCTCGCGAGCAGTTCCGAGGAGACTTCCTTGCGTCCGCGTTCCAGCTCCGACAGGTACCCCGGGCTGACGCTCGCGGCGACCGCGAGATCACGCAGCGTCCGTCGGGCATCCTCGCGGAACGCCCGGAGCGTGGTCCCCAGGGCCTCACGCAGCAGCGGTTCCGCGACGGTCGGGGCGACCGGAACGGTCACCGGGTCATGGACATCGTTGACAGTGGCACCGGCCCGCAGATCCGGGTGCCTGGGCTCGAGAAGTGTCGTGTGATTTGCCATCACTACCTCCAACGGACGATGGAGTGGTTATGTTCCCGCGAGTTTACCCGTCGTGCCGGAAACCGCAGTGCCGGAGGCTCACAGCGGATCCGCGGCAAGCTCCGGCACCACCGCACACACCTGGTCCAGTGCGCGGTGCACGGTATAGCGACGGATCGCGTCCCGCACCCCGGAACCTGGGTCCACCAGGGCACGCCAGCCGTCGTCCAGTGCGGAGACCCGCGGTTCCCCACCGTCGAGGTCCCGGCACCAGACACCGAGCCACACCTCGCCGACAGGATGACCGTCCTGACTGTCAGGACCGGCCACGCCGGTCACCCCGACGCCGATGTCGGCGCCGCAGCGTTGCGCTGCTCCCCGGGCGAGTTGACCGGCGACCGTGGGATCCACCGGGCCCTGCCGGTCCAGCAGGGCGGCGTCCACCCCCGCCAGCGAGTGTTTGAGGTCGGTGGCGTAGACCACCAGGCCACCCCGCAGCACATTCGATGCTCCGGGAACGTCGGCGACGGTCCCGGCGAGAAGACCGGCGGTCAGTGATTCGGCGGTGGCCAGGGTGAACCCCGCCTCCCGGCACAGCGCCACCAGTTCCCTGGCAGCGGCGGCCGTCTCCTCCCCCGCCCCTGACGCCGGCACCGTCATCGTCGGTCAGTCCTCAGGACGGTTCCGGGAGTCCAGCAGGTACTGGACGCCGGTGACGACGGTGACCGCCACAGCCAGGAGGATGAGCGGGACGGTGATCCAGTCGGTCCAGTCCGGCAGCGGGGCGATGACCATCGCGACGGCGAAGGTCTGGAGGACGGTCTTGAGCTTGCCGCCCTTGGATGCCGGAACGACCTTGCCACGGCGGGCCAGCACCATGCGCCAGAACGTGATGCCCAGTTCACGGACGACGATGACGATCGTCACCCACCACCACAGGTCACCGAGGATGTTGAGGGAGACCATGGCCGAGATCATCAGCGCCTTGTCGGCGATCGGATCGGCCAGCTTGCCGTAGTCGGTGATCACCTCGTAGCGGCGGGCCAGGAACCCGTCAAGCTGGTCGGTGCCCATCAGCACGCAGAACGCGACCAGGGCCCACCACCGCAGTGGAGTGTCCAGCTCACGGGCGCCGTCGAGCGGACCGGCTGCGATGAGCAGCCACACGAACACCGGGATGAGGAGGATCCTGACCGTGGTCAGGACGTTCGGCACGTTGTACCGGTGCACGGCCTTCCCCACGGTCGACCGCTTCTCTCTCCGGGAGGGTCGCCCGCCATGCTGCGTCTGTCGCTCTGTCTCCTGCACGCCCCTCACACTACCCGCCCACCCGTGAGGTGGGCGTGGCGAGGGCACCCGTGCAGGTCGTCAGTCCTCGTGTGCGGGCTTCTCCACGCCGGCGTCCTCGAGGACGTGTCGTTCCGGACGCTCCACCTCGGTGTTGCGGGACTTGATGAGACTGGCCACGACGGTGATCACCAGCACGCTGACGATCACGATGAGAGAGGCACCGGTGGAGATATCCGGGGCCCCGTGGATGCCTTCGCCGCCGTTGATGAACGGGAGGTTGTTCTCGTGCAGGGCGTGCAGGACCATCTTCACACCGATGAAGGCAAGGATGACGCCCAGACCGTAGGGCAGGTAGACCAGTCGCTCCAGCAGACCGCCGAGCAGGAAGTACATCTGGCGCAGGCCGAGCAGGGACAGGGCATTGGTGGTGAAGACGATGTACGGCTCCTGGGTGATGCCGTAGATCGCGGGAATCGAGTCCAGGGCGAACATCAAGTCGGTGAGACCGATGGCCACCAGGCAGACGGCCAACGGGGTCAGCATGAACCTGCCGGCCCGGCGCAGCGTCAGCTTGTCGGACCCGTAACCCTCGGAGACCGGGATGACCTTCCGGATGAACTTGATGATCGTCATGTCGTTCGGGTCGGTCTCCGGGACGTCCCTGACCTCGTCCAGCACGGTCTTCGCCGCGATGATCAGCAGGAAGATTCCGAAGAGGTAGAACACATCCGACCAGGCCTCGATGATCGCGGCGCCCATGGCGATGAACAGACCGCGGAACACCAGGGACAGTGCGATACCGATGAGCAGCACCTTCTGCTGGTACTTCGGCGGCACCTTGAACGAGCCCATGATCAGTGCGAAGACGAAGAGATTGTCGACGCTCAGTGCCTTCTCCGTGACATAGCCGGAGAAGAACTCCATGCCGTGCGCGTGCGGGTCACCCGGCTCACCCCAGGTCACCCAGAGGAAGACGCCGAAGGCGACGGACAGAAGGACGTAGAAGAGGGTCCAGAAGCCGGACTCCTTCATCGTCGGGGCATGCGGTGTGCGGACATGCGAGTAGAAATCGAAGATGAAGAACCCGGCGATCACCGCGATAGTGATGATCCAGGTGAGGGCATTGACTTCCATGACGGATTTTCCTCCGGTCGCGAGAGTTCGTTGACCGGAGGTCTCCCCCACCACGTGTCGTCCCGGTTCCGGGACTCTCCGTGGCCGACACGACCGGGTGGGACGCCACACCCGCTACGGAGCGGACGGGCGGTGACCACCGTGTTGACGATCGATGTCGCGGGCGGGGTACTCCCCTCCATGACAGGAGCCGAGTCTAGCAGAGTCGCCCACGGAACCCACCGGGGGTGAAACCGCTCAGAACACCCCGCCGGTGCCCGAGGCGTCCGCCCGGACGACGCGGACCGCAGGATCGTCCGCGTCGGTGTCGGGGGCGGCCGATCCCGCGCCGTCACCGGCAGCCGGGTCGCCCATGGCGTCCTGCCCGTCGAGCAGCTCCTTCGGCGCATCGGCAGGGTCTGCACCCTTGATCATCCAGATCACGGTCTCCAGCTCCTCCGGCTTTACCAGGACCTCGCGGGCCTTGGATCCCTCGGACGGACCGACGACACCGCGGGTCTCCATGAGGTCCATGAGCCGGCCTGCCTTGGCGAAACCGATCCGCAGCTTGCGCTGCAGCATCGAGGTCGAACCGAACTGACTGCTGACCACGAGCTCCACGGCCTGGATCAGATCCTCGAGGTCGTCGCCGATGTCGGCGTCGATCTCCTTCTTCGCCTCGACGGACTTGTCCTCGGTGACACCCTCGGTGTAGTCCGGATCGGCCTGGTCCTTCGCCGCGTCCACCACGGCCTGGACCTCCTCGTCGGTGACGAAGGCACCCTGCAGACGCTTCGGCTTGTTCGCCCCCTGCGGGATGAACAGGCCGTCGCCCATACCGATGAGCTTCTCGGCACCACCCTGGTCCAGGATGACGCGGGAGTCGGTGAGCGAGGAGGTCGCGAAGGCGAGACGCGAGGGCACGTTCGTCTTGATCAGACCGGTGACCACGTCCACGGAGGGACGCTGCGTCGCGAGCACCAGGTGGATACCGGCGGCGCGGGCCTTCTGGGTGATCCGGACGATCGAGTCCTCGATCTCCTTCGGAGCGGTCATCATCAGGTCGGCGAGCTCGTCGACCACACAGACGATGTAGGGATAGGGACGGTACTCGCGCTCAGACCCCAACGGAGCCTCGAACTCACCGGAGGCGACCTTGCGGTTGAAGTCCTTGATGTGGCGCACGCGCGCGGACTTCATGTCCAGGTACCGCTGCTCCATCTCCTCGACCAGCCAGGTCAGTGCGGACGCTGCCTTCTTCGGCTGGGTGATGATCGGGGTGATCAGGTGCGGGATGCCCTCGTAGGGGGTCAGCTCCACCATCTTCGGGTCGACGAGGATGAGGCGGACCTCCTCCGGGGTGGCCCGGGTGAGGATGGAGACCAGCAGCGAGTTCACGAACGCCGACTTACCGGAACCGGTGGAACCGGCGACGAGCAGGTGCGGCATCTTCTGGATCGAGTGGGCGACCATGTCGCCCTCGATGTCCTTGCCCAGACCGATGAGCATCGGGTCGTGGTCCTGGGCCACGGCGGGCGCGTTGAGCACGTCACCGAGCCGGACCATCTCACGGTCGGTGTTCGGCACCTCGATACCGACCGCCGACTTCCCCGGGATCGGGGTGAGCAGGCGGACGTTGTCGGTCGCGGCGGCGTAGGCGATGTTGGACTGCAGGTTGGTGATCTTGGAGACCTTCACGCCCGGGCCGAGTTCCACCTCGTACCGGGTGACTGTCGGGCCACGGGAGAAGCCGGTGACCTGTGCGTCCACCTTGAACTCGGTGAAGACCTCGGTGATCGCGGCGATCATGCGGTCATTGGCGGCACTGTGGGTCTTCGGCGCCTCACCGGGGATGAGCAGGTCGATCGAGGACGGCAGGACGTAGTCGCCCTCGGATGCCGGACGTGCCGGGGCCGCGGCAGCCTCCGGACGCCGGGTAGCGACCTCCGCGGCGTCGACACCCGAACGGGCGGCGATGCGGCGGCGGGCCTCCTCCATAGCCGCCGAGGGGCGGGAGGCGGGTGCAGGCGCAGCGACCGGCGCAGGTGCCGCCGGGGCGACGTCGACCTCATCCGTGCCGTAGTCGTCGTAGCTGACGTCGTAGCTGTCGTCATGACTCTCGTCGAGTTCAGGGACAGCGTCCTCGACCGGTGTGGCCTGCGGGATCGGCGCATCGTACTCGGGATCGGCCAGCGGGGCGTCCCCGAGGTACTCGGTCTCCGCCGACGCGAGGGTCTCGTCGACCGGGTAGTTGTCCATGGGGCTGCCCGGCGAGACGGCCTCCGGCTCGACAGGTGCTGCCGGCGCTGCCGACGCTGCCGGCGTTGCCGGGGCCGGGCGCTCCGGGTGCGAGAAGTTCCGGGCGGCAGGACGCGGGCGACGCACCGGAGTCCGGTCGACCGGGCGTGACGGCTGTGCCGACTGAGCCGCACTGCGGTAGTCGTCGTGATCGGGCATCGGCTCATCGTCGAAGGGGTCGGCGACCCCGTCGTACCCGTCGTATCCGTCGTCGTCACCACGGCGTACGGACCGCGTGCCCCGGGAGACACCCAGCCAGGACGCCACCGAGCGGTAGAGCTGCGCGACGGTCATACCGGTGAGCTGCAGTGCACCGTAGACGATGATCAGCAGCAGCAGCGGCACAGCCAGGAAGGAACTGAATCCGACGGCCATCGGGCTGCCGATGATGTTGCCGACCATGCCACCGGCGGTGGCACGTCCCTCGACATCGGACGGCTGCCCGGCGAGGACGTGGAAGACCGCGAGAACGCCGACGACGATGAGCGCCAGCCCGATACCCAGCCGGATCCGGGACCGCTGGGTGACCTCGACGCCGACCATGAACACCCAGCCGGCACCGAGCAGCAGCACGGGGACGGCGTAGGCACCGGCACCGATGAGCCAGGTCAGGGCGAAGGCCACACCGGAGCCGACCGCGCCGCCGATACCGAACCACAGGGCCGCAGCGAGAATCACCGCCAGGGCCAGGCTGATGAAGGCCGGTCCGTCATAGTTCCGGCCGATCAGGACCTTGTCGGGAGCGTCGCTGTCCACGCCGTCGGCACCCTCGGTACCGTCAACGCCGTCAACGATGTCCATGCCGGAAGCATCCGCCGACCGGCTCTGACGACGCGCTGCGGCACGGTCCATCACCGTGGTGGGGACGGCGTCCTCCGGCTGGTCGTGGGCCTCGTCGGCCGCACGACGTCGCGAGGTGGACTTCCGGCCGGCGGGGCGGGCGTCCTCAGCATCGCGGGCATCGCGCGACGACCGGTCCCCCGGACGGGCGGAACCGGTGGAGCGGCGTGAGGACTTCTTCCTGCCCCGGGTTTCCCGGGTGGAGGAGTCATCGACGACATCCATGACCAGATCATCATCGGGATCGCCCTGGAGGGAGACCTTGCGGGCCAGGCCGCCGAGTCCCCGCGCCGCGCCACCGAACATCGAGCCGAGTGAGGACCCGACCACGCCGAAGGCACCGGAGGTGCGCTCGTAGTCGCTCGTGTCGTAGCTGGGTGTGCGCCGGGCAGGACGCGAGGACGGGGAGGTACGGCCAGACCGGCCGGAGCTACCGGGGCGTCCGGAAGACCCGGAGTTACCGGAACTCCGGGAGGTCCTGGTGGACCGCGACGTTGAGGTACTGCTGCGGCTGGTCGTAGGCATGCCAGCCAGTCTAACCCGATAACAACTTCTTCAACAGTTGCAACACGCGTCACATCCGTAACTCGCGCTCAGAGGTCCCGTCGGGCGACCTTCTCCACCGGCCCCTCGACCGTCAGGTCGCAGGCCTTGTCCCGACCGAAAACCCAGAGCGTGAGTTCCGGAGCGGCACCCGTGACCGTGACCTCGGGCGCCCCACTGCCGACCGTCACCGCGTCCTGCTCTCCTCCGGTACCGTCGGTACGCACCAGCCGGACCGTGGGACCCGAGGGGATGATGAGACCGCGCGCAGCGAAACCCGTGGCCCGCCACAACGCATCGCGCGTCCCCTTCGGCAGTGCACGGGAGGACCACTCCCCTCCCCCACGGCGGACATCCTCATGGTGGACGAAATTCTCCGTGAGGTTGGCGAACCGGTCGATCAGCCGCATCGGGTTCCACCGCGGCGGTCCGTGCCGGTAGGACGCCACCAGGTCCTCGTACGGGCGGGTCGACACCTCCCCGGTCACCTTCTCCAGGTGCCCGCGCGCCGGACCGAGGAACATGCCGGCCGCGGCGTCCGGCCGGTACTCGCGCACCACGAGGTGGACGGCGAGGTCTCTGGTGGTCCACCCGTCGCAGAGCGTGGGGGCGTCCGGCCCCACAGACAGGAAAAGGTCCGCCAGGGCAGTGCGTTCATCATGGGAGACTGACATGTCTCCGGATGCTACGCGCTGTCCGGGCGGACCGCTGTGGCTACGGTGGCCGCTGTGTTTCCGCGGCCGGCTCCCGCTACAGCGAGGGAGCGTGATCCTCGGGATCGAGTTCCTCGACGACCTCACTGGTCATCGGGACGATCGTCGGGATGATCATCGGCTCGCGCTTCCACTTGTCCTTGACGAACTTGGCGACCTTGCGGCGCAGGGTCTGCGCCATGCGGTACGGGTCGTTCTCGCCCTGGCCGGACAGGTCCAGCATCGCGTTGTCGACGACCTCGGCGACCTGCTTCATCATCTCCTTCGAGCCCTCGGAGAAGCCCTTGGCCACGACCTGCGGATCCTCGAGCGGGCGACCGCTGCGGTTGTCGATGACGACGGTGACCGAGATCAGACCACCCTCGGACATCTGGGTGCGGTCCTCGATCTCCTCGGCTCCGACGTCACCCATGGTGACACCGTCGACGTAGAGGTTGCCGACCGGGATCTGGCCGACGACCTTGGCGTGGCCGTTGACGAGGTCGACGACGACGCCGTTCTGCGCCAGCACCGTGTTGTCCGGGTTGACGCCGGTCGAGATCGCCAGCTCGCGGTTCGCACGCAGGTGACGCCACTCGCCGTGGACCGGCATGGCGTTCTTCGGACGAGCGGCGTTGTACAAGAACAACAGCTCTCCGGAGTAGCCG
>NHCFJ05603__coassemble_670_pt1 | contig 32476 bp, 27 predicted proteins | sample NHCFJ05603__metabat2_low_PE_007 | metagenome-assembled genome bin NHCFJ05603
AACTACGCCGGTCTGCCGTCCTCCCCGTGGTACGCGGTGAAGGAGAAGCTGGGCATCGAGTACACCGGTTCGGTGCTCTCCTTCGACCTCGCCGTCGACGACGCCTGGTCCGATGAGGCGCAGACGAAGGCCTGGACCTTCATCGACGCCCTGAAGCTGCACTCCAACCTCGCCAACATCGGCGACGTCCGTTCCCTGGTCGTCCACCCGGCGACCACCACCCACTCCCAGTCCGACCAGCACGGCCTGACCCGCGCCGGCGTCAACCGCGCCACCGTCCGCCTGTCCGTCGGCATCGAGAACATCGACGACATCCTCGCCGACCTCCAGCTCGGCCTCGACGCGCTGGCATAGGCTGACACCGTGAGCCTCGACCCCGCCCTCCTCCCTGCCCCGTACGACTCGACGACACTGCCGATCGGCGACTTCAGGACCGAGGCCGGGGTCGACCTGCCCGGTGCCTCGCTCCGGCTGTTCGCCTTCTACGAGGGATCCGCACAGGACGCCGCGTCCCGCCCCGTGGTGCTCATCGAGCACGCACTGACCGGCGACGGGGACGCCGCGGACTGGTGGACAGGCATCATCGGCCCCGGCCTGGCACTGGACACCACGCAGTACCTCGTCCTCTGTGCGAACTGTCTCGGCGGCTGCCAGGGATCCACCGGTCCCGCCTCCGAGCATCCCGACGGCGGTTTCTGGGGGTCGAGGTTCCCCGCCCTGTCCATCCGTGACCTGGTCCAGGCCGAGAAGCAGCTCATCGTCGATGTACTGGGGATCGACCGCATCCGCGGTGTGGTCGGCGCGTCCATGGGTGGCGCGCGGGTGCTGGAGTGGACGTTCATGTACCCGGAGCATGTCGAGGCGGCCCTGCCGATCGCCGTGTCCGCCAGGGCCTCCGCCTGGCAGATCGGGATGCAGTCCGCACAGATCCGCTTCATCACCGGTGACCCGTTCTGGCACGCCGGGGACTACCACGGCACCGGACATGCCCCGGTCGCCGGACTCGGCCAGGCCCGGCGCATCGCCCACCTCACCTACCGTGGCGAGCTGGAGATCGACGAGCGCTTCGGCACCGACCCGCAGAAGAACGAGGATCCCTACGGGCCCTACTGGTCGCGGGACCAGCGGTTCTCCGTGGAGAGCTACCTGGACCGGCAGGCCGAGAAGCTCGTGGAGCGCTTCGACCCGGGTTCCTACGTGATCCTCACCGACGCGCTGAACCGCCACGACATCTCACGGGGACGCGGCGGGCTGAACCACGTGCTGGGGACCTCGCAGGTGCCGACGATGGTCGCCGGTGTGGACACGGACATCCTCTACCCGTACCACCAGCAGGAACACCTCTCCCGCAACCTCGGTGACTTCATCGGCCTGTCGAAGATCACCTCCCCCACCGGCCACGACGGCTTCCTCACGGAGACCCGCCAGATGACGGTGATCCTGGAGAAGTTCCTGACCAAGGCCGAGCTCCTGGCCCAGCGGTAGGGGTCGGGGTGCCCCCTGGGGCACCTCCCACCTGTGGCGCATCACAGAGTTGCGATTCTCTCCCCGACCGCGCTAATATATGCGAGTCTTCAGAACAGGGAACCCTGGTTCTCGGTGCTGAACAGCTATCCATGTCCGGGTGGCGGAATGGCAGACGCGCTAGCTTGAGGTGCTAGTGTCCTATTAACGGACGTGGGGGTTCAAGTCCCCCTCCGGACACAGTCGGAACCCGTCGCAGTTGATCTGAGATCACTGCGGCGGGTTTCCTGCATGCGCGGTGAGCCGTACCCTCGCCCGGTGAAGGGGCTGCACGGTCACGCGAATCCTGTCATGAGTTGACCCGGTTCTGTGTTTTCAGCCCGACGGAATGGACCGATCCGGGTCAGCTTATGACATCGACGTCGCCGCAGGGGAGTCCCTCATCCGGCGCCCGTACAGCCAGCAGTCCCGAGGTGCCGGTAGCTTCACCGCAACAGCCGACAGCCCGCCCCTACCCCAGCTCGGTGGCCCGGGCGTAGACGGTCTCCCCCACCGTCGAATCGCCCAACCCGAGTGCGTTTGCGTCGCCCCTGGTGATCTGCGCGGTGAACGGTGCGCCTGTCGTGGCGTCCTTCAGTTCGACGCGCACCTCGAAACCGAGGTGGGCGACGCGCTCCACCACTGCCTCACGCACCGCCGTCGCCGGCACCTCATTGCCCGGCACCGCAAGGTCGGGCGTGAGGCCGAGGCGGATGTCATGGGGACGCACCGTGCGACCGTCCAGTTCCGTGACATGGCCCAGGAACGCCTGGACGAAGGGGGTCTCCGGCCGGTCATAGAGCTCGGCCGGCTCGCCGATCTGCTCGATGCGTCCTTCCGAGAGCACCGCGATCCGGTCGGCGACATCCAGCGCCTCCTCCTGGTCGTGGGTCACCAGCACGGTCGTGACCGTGAACTCCTCGTGCATGTGACGCAACCAGGTCCGCAGGTCCTCGCGGACCTTGGCGTCCAGCGCGCCGAACGGCTCGTCCAGCAGCAGGACGCCAGGATTGGGCGCCAGTGCCCTCGCCAACGCCATGCGCTGCCGCTGGCCACCGGAGAGCTGCCCCGGATAGCGGGTCTGGTAACCGGCCAGCCCGACGATCTCGAGGAGTTCATCGACCCGCTTGTCGATCTCGGACTTCGGACGCTTGCGCACCGTCAGACCGAAGGCGACATTGTCGCGCACCGTCATGTGCTTGAAGGCGGCGTAGTGCTGGAAGACGAAGCCGATCCCGCGGTCCTGCGGCGACAGACGTGTGACGTCGCGGTCGTCGATGATGACCGACCCGGAGTCCGGCTGCTCCAGCCCGGCGATGGTGCGCAGCAGCGTGGACTTGCCGGACCCCGACGGACCCAGCAGGGCGGTCAGCGATCCCTCCGGGATGTCGATGGATACGTCGTCGAGGGCCGTGAAAACCGGGGAGGAGCCGTAGGTCTTGACGGCGTGGGAGACGGAGATGGTCATTTCGCTACCTGCTTCTTCTGGAGTGCGGTCATGATGACGAGGACGATGACGGCGACGAGCATGAGCAGTGTCGCCGCGGCGTAGGCGCCGTAGACGTTGTGGTCGTCGATGTAGCGGGAGTGGACGAGGAGGGTGAGCGTCTGCCCACCGCCGGAGAACCCGGAGGCGACCATGATCACCGCACCGAACTCGCCGAGCGACCGGGCGACGGTCAGGGCGATGCCGTAGGACAGGCCCCAACGGATCGAGGGCAGGGTGATCCGCCGGAAGGTCTGCCAACGGTTCGCGCCCAGGGTGGACGCCGCCTGTTCCTGCTCGGTGCCGATCTCGTGAAGCACCGGTTCCACCTCCCGGACGATGAACGGCAGGGTGACGAAGATCGTCGCCAGCACCATGCCGGGCAGCCCGAAGATGATCTGGAACCCGGTGGACTCGATGCCGCCGAACCATCCGCCGTGACCCCACAGCAGGATCAGAGACACACCGACGATCACCGGCGAGACCGAGAACGGCAGGTCGACGATGGCCTGGACGATGTTCTTGCCCGGGAAGCGTCCGCGGACCAGTCCGAGGGAGACGACGATGCCGAAGACCACGTTGAGCGGAACGACGATCACCACGATGAGCAGGGAGGTCTTCAGGGCCGAGATCGCGGCGGGCGTGGTGATCCACTCCCAGAACTGGGGCAGACCGGGCGACAGGGCACGCCACAGGATGGTGCCGACCGGCAGGACGACGAGGACGCCGATCCACACCAGGGCGAGGATGCGCAGTGTCAGTACTGTGCGACGTGAGAGCGTCATGCGCGCTGCTCCTTTCGGGACCGACCCTCACCGACGATGCGGAGGACCAGCAGGACGAGGAAGGTGATGGCCAGGAGGACCACCGAGACCGCCGCCGCTGCCTGCGGCACGTCGGACTCGATCTGCTCCTGGATGTACTGGGACGCGACCTGCGTCTCACCGGGGATGTTCCCGCCGATGAGCACCACGGACCCGAACTCGCCCAGGGCACGGGCGAAGGCCAGGCCGGTACCGGAGAGGATCGCGGGGATGAGGGCGGGCAGGATGATCCGCCGGAAGATCGTGGCGTTGTTCGCACCGAGGGACGCTGCGGCCTCCTCGACATCACCGTCGAGCTCGATGAGCACCGGCTGGACCGCCCTGACGACGAAAGGCAGGCAGACGAAGGCCAGCGCGATGACCAGTGCCGGTTGCGTCGCATTGAGGGTGATGTGGAAGGGACTGTCCGGACCGTAGAGGCTCAGCAGCACCAGGGACGCGACAATGGTCGGCAGGGCGAACGGCAGATCGATCAGCGCGTCCACGATCTTCTTGCCGGGGAAGTCGTCACGGACCAGCACCCAGGCGACGAGTGTGCCGGTGACGGCACTGATCACACCGACCGCGGCGGAGACGATCACCGTCACCCGCAGCGCGTCGAGTGCCCCGGAGGTGGTCACCGCATCCCAGAACGCGGGGACGCCGCCCTCGAAGGCCTGGGTGGCCAGTGCCGCCAACGGCAGCAGGACGATGACGGACAGCCAGAGGACGGCGGTGCCCATGCTGAGCTTCGAGGTTCTCATTCGTCTCCTCCGTAGATCTTCGTGATGGCACCGTCCGTACCGAAGAGGACGGCGTCCACCAGGGCCCAGCCGGACAACCCGTCTGCATCGTCGTCACCGGCTGCCAGTTCCGGGAACAGGTCCGTGAACTGTTCGGCGAGGTCGTCGATGGTCCACACGTTCTCCGTGGGCCGGAAGGCGTCGCGCTGGTCTGCGGGCAGTGCGTCGATGACGGGTGTCTCGCCGGCCTTGTTGAACAGGTCGGATCCGGGGCGGAAGCCCTGGGAGGCCCAGCGGGTCTCGGCATCCTCGCTGAAGAGGTAGTCACGGAAGTCGGTGGCGGCATCGTCGTCGCCGACCTCATCGCCGGTCACGACGGCGACCGGGTTCTCGATGCGGAAGGTGTCTGCGGGGTTGAGGTAGCTGATGTCGTCGCCGTCGCGGGCCAGCAGGATCGCCTCGTTCTCGTAGGACAGCAGCACATCACCCTGCCCCTGCTCGAAGGCACTGGTGGCCTCGCGGCCGGACTTCGGCCGGACGTGGATGTGGCCGTGGACCAGCTCACCGACCTTGGACAGCGCTTCGGCATGGGCGTCCTCGGCGTCCTTCCCGCTGTCGAGCGCCTGGAAGTACCAGCCCGCATAGGGCGCGAGCAGGTTCCACTTGGCCGAGCCGGAGGACGCCGGGTTGGGCGTGATGATCTCGATGCCGGGGGCGAGCAGGTCGTCCCAGTTCTCCAGGTGCTCCGGGTTTCCTGCGCGGGTGACGAAGGAGACGACGGAGCCGAAGGGCACCGAGCGCTCCGATTCATCGTCGGGGATGTTCTTCTTCCAGTCCTCGTCGACGAGGCCTTCCTTCACCAGCCGGGTGATGTCCGGCTCGAGGGAGAAGTTCACCAGGTCGGCGGGGACGTGCCGGGCGACCTTGCGGGACTGGTCGCCGGAGGCACCGTAGGACTCGGCGAAACCGGTGTCCTCCCCCGCGTCGGTCTGCCGGTAGCCGTCGATGACGGCCTCGAAGCCGGGCTTGGGCACCGAGTACGCGACAAGGTTCACCCGGTGGTCGCCGGAGGAGACATCGGTGCCGTCCGGGTCGTCGGTGGTGCCACCGGGCAGGGCGAAGATGACGCCGAGGGCGACGACACCGGTCGCGGCGAGCACTGCTCCTGTCTTCATGCATCCTCCTGTAGATACTCAGACAGACTGCTCTGTCTACAACAGGATGGAACGTTATCCGGGCATCAGTGCCCACGCCGCGTCATCGGACAGGTGTGAATAAAACTCTTGACAAGGTGAGGTGACTACCTCAACGCGGGGAACTCCGGGACGACGTACTCGGCGAGCTCCACGAGGGCGTCCTCCACAGGGCGGTTGCCGTGACGCAGGCTGATCATGATGTGGTTCAGACCCAGGTCCTGCTGCGAATGCAGCAGTTCCAGCAGCGCGTTGCGCCCCAGCCGGAACCCGAAGTCGCGTCCCTCCGCCGGGTAGGCGGGGTCCTCCGCCAGGTCGATCCACAGCGACTCCCCCACCGGCCGGAACCCGACCCCCTGCTCCTCGCAGGACGCCCGCCACCGGTCGACCATGACCTTCTGGTCGTGCAGGTTGCGGTGGTACGTCAGCCAGCCATCGGTGTGCGCGGTGTTGAATTCGGTGGTCTGCAGGCAGGACCCCACCGCCAGCACCGGGACGCCGGACGCGGTGGGCTTCGGCACGACCTCCGCACCACCCATACGTCCGCGCGCCCACTTCACCGGTCGCATCCGGGAGGTCCATGCCGTGCGGAGCACCGACAGGTTCTCCCGGAAATCCTCACCCCGGGTGCCCTTGTCCATCCTGAAGGCGGCGAACTCCTCCGGGCGGTCGCCGGAGGCCACGCCCATGAGGAACCGTCCGCCACTGAGCCGGTCCAGTCCGGCCGAACGCTTCGCCAGCAGCAGCGGGTGCGCCAGCGGCAGCACCACCGCCGCCGTCCCCAGGGCGATGGTCGACGTCTTCGCGGCCAGCCAGGTCAGGTACATGAACGGGTCGTGGATCTGGCCGACGTCGCCGAAGGTCTCCACGTTGAGCGGGATGTCGCGGCACCACACCGCGGCGAATCCGGCGTCCTCGGCTGCCTGCGTGAGCGCGACCTGACGCTCCAGGTCGCCGTCGGGCGTCACCGGGGACAGGCCGAGCGTCAGCTCGCCGGGCGCGAAAGTGCGTCGCCAGCCGGGCAGCGTCGTCGGCGCGGCGTCCGACAGGCGCATGATCTCGGGCATGTCCCGTGCGTCCCCCATCGATCAGCTCCCCAGCGAATCGACGGACCAGGCGGTGGCCAGCAGCAGGACGCCGACAATGAGGCAGAAGGCGGAGTCGAACCGGCGGGAGCGCACCGCGAAGACCCCGAGGATCTTCGAGTCCACCCACCAGCGGATCAGGCCCAGCCAGAGCATGCCGGCGCCGACGGTGAGTGTGCCGCGACGCCAGTGCTCGGTGAGGATCAGCACGGCACCGGCGATGATCGCCACGAGGAAGAAGATGACCGAGAGCATCTGCAGATTCCGGGTGACCCGGGACGCGGGTTGGTTCACATCATGCGGATTCGCCAGCAGCGCATGCCGCTCCTCGTCGGTCAGCGGAACCAGATCCGCGCGGTCTCCCTCAGTGGCCATGAATGTGCTCCGGCAGTTGCCGGCTACGCCTCGGCGGCGAGTCGCTCAGCGCGCTCGACGACGTTGCTGACCAGGAAGGCGCGGGTCAGCGGACCCACCCCGCCCGGGTTCGGGGCCACGGCACCGGCGACCTCCCAGACGTCGGGGTGGACGTCGCCGGCGAGCTTGCCGTCGACGCGGGACACTCCCACGTCGAGCACGGCGGCACCCGGCTTGACCATGTCGGCGGTGAGCATGTGGGCCTTACCGGCGGCGGCGATGATGATGTCGGCGTCGCGGGTCTCCTTGGCCAGGTCCTTCGTCCCGGTGTGGCACAGGACGGTGGTGGCGTTCTCGGAGCGGCGGGTGAGCATCAGACCGATCGGGCGACCCACGGTCACACCGCGGCCGATGACGACGGCCTTGGCACCGTTGATCTCGATACCGAAGCGGCGGAGCATGCTGATCGCGCCGTTGGGGGTGCAGGGAAGCGGGGCGGGCTCGTTGAGCACGAGCTTGCCGAGGTTGACCGGGTGCAGACCGTCGGCGTCCTTGGCGGGGTCGATGCGCTCCAGGACCTCGTTCTCGTTGAGGTGCTTCGGCAGCGGGAGCTGGACGATGTAGCCGGTGCAGGCCGGGTCGGCGTTGAGCTCGTCGATGACGGCGTTGAGCTCTTCCTGCGTGACGGTCGCCGGCAGATCCTTACGGATGCTGGTCACGCCGATCTTCTCGCAGTCCCTGTGCTTCATCTTCACGTAGGAGTGGGAGGCGGGGTCGTCGCCGACGAGCACGGTCGCCAGGCCCGGGGTGATCCCCTTCGCCTTGAGCGCGGCCACCCGCTGTGCGAGGTCCTCGAAGATCTCACCTTGGTACAGTTTTCCGTCCAGCTTCATCGCAGTCACGCGGTCTACCTTATCGCGCCCTACACCGCACCTGGGAAACCCGCCTGGCGCCAGGCCTCGTAGGTGGCGACGGCGGCGGCGTTCGCGAGGTTCATACTGCGCCGACCGGGCAGCATCGGGATGCGGACATGACGGGTGACGCGCGGGTCATCCAGCGCCTCCTGCTCCAGCCCGGTGGGCTCGGTGCCGAAGAGGAGGACGTCACCGGGTTCGTAGGTGATGTCGGTGAACCAGGTGTCCGCGTGGGCGGTGAAGGCGAAGACGCGGTGGCCACCCTTGTCGGCGAGTTCCGCCAAGGCAGCGTCCCGGTTCTCGTGCAGGGTGACGGACGCCAGGTCGTGGTAGTCCAGTCCGGCCCGCTTCAGGTGTTTGTCGTCGAAGTTGAAGCCGAGCGGCCCGGCGAGGTGCAGGGCAGCTCCCGTTCCGGCGCACTGACGGATGGTGTTGCCGGTGTTCCCCGGGATGACCGGCTGGTCGAAGAGGACGTGGCAGAAGGGATTCACGGCGTCGCTCACAGTTCCCACCAGGCCTTCAGCGCGTCGGTGAACCAGGCGATGTCCTTCACACCGGCCATCTCCCGGGCCGAGTGCATCGACAACAACGGGATGCCCACGTCCACCGTGGGAATGCCGAGGCGGGTCGCGGTAATCGGTCCGATGGTGGAGCCGCAGGGGACGTCGTTGTTGCCGGCGAAGACCTGGTCCGGCACACCGGCGGTTGCGCAGGCGCGGCGCCAGGCTGCGGCGGTGACGGCGTCGGTGGCATAGCGCTGGTTGGCGTTGACCTTGAGCACCGGGCCGGCGTTCATCACCGGTCGGTTCACGCCGTCGTGTTTGCCGGCGAAGTTCGGGTGGACGCTGTGCGCGGCGTCCGCGGAGACGCAGGCCGACCGCGCGTACATCGCGCGGGTCGCCGCGGCATCCGCGCCGAGGGAGGACGCCACGCGCACGAGCACATCCTCCAGCACCGGACCTGCCGCGCCCGAGGTGGTGGCCGAGCCGATCTCCTCGTGGTCGAAGGCGGCGAGGACCCGGATGTCCTTCCCGTTCCCGGACGCTGCGAGCAGTGCTTCGAGTGAGGTGAAGACGCTCGAGAGGTTGTCCATCCGCCCGGCAGCGAGGAAGTCCTCCTGCGCACCGAAGATCTCGCCGTGCTGGGCGTCGACGGTGATGAGGTCGTGGGCGACGATGTCGTCCGCCTCGACACCCTCCCCGACGGCGTCCGCCACCACGTCGAGAATCGTCGGGGCGTCCTCCCCCACCGCGAAGACCGGCTGCATGTGCAGCTGACGGTCGAGTGTGAGGTCGGCGTTGACGTTGCGGTCGAGATGGATCGCCAGGTGCGGGACGCGCAGGACAGGTCCGGTGGCGACGAGCTTCTCGGTGCCGTCGGCGAGCACGACGCGTCCGGCCAGGCGCAGTTCCCGGTCCAACCAGGACGCCAGGATCGCCCCGCCGTAGATCTCGACGGCGGCCTGCTTCCAGCCGGCCGTGCCCGGGAGGTCACCGAGCGGCTTGAGTTTGAGGCCCGGCGAGTCGGTGTGGGAGCCGATGATGCGGAAACCACTGGTCGTCGGGTCGATCTGCGCGGGCACGTCCCAGGCGATGAGTGCCCCGCCGCGGACGATGTAGTGGCCACCGGGGCTCACGGCATCTGCTCCCCAGGAGGCGGTCTCGTCCTCGCGGACGTAGCCGGCGTCCGCCAGGCGTCGGGCGACCTCGGCGGCCGCGTGGTAGCTGGAGGGGGACGCGGCGATGAAGTCGGCGAACCGGCGGGCGAGGGCGGTGGCTGAGGTGGGCACAGCAGGGTCGGTCATGGGGACCAGTTAACCACCGGGGCCGGTCGCGGTTCCCGACCGGTCAGGCCGGTTCGACACCCGCCACACAGACCCGACCGTTCTCGACACTCATGTCGACCCTGGCCCCGGTGGTGTTCAGGTACCACTTACCGTGGTCCCAGTCGTGGGTGACGATCGTCAGTGCCTCAGGGTCCGCATCCTCCACCGCGCCCGGATACACCGGGTCCTGGGAGTAGGCACAGCGCAGCGGATAGGCGTCCTCGGTGTCCGCCGGATTGACCGGGGCGCCCTGCTCCCGCAGGAGGAAACGCTGCGCAGTCCACAGAACGACGGAGTCCGGCGGGTTGTGGTCCCCGTCGAGGTCCACCTTCGGGCAGGCGTAGTCGGACTCCCCCTCGGCCCACGGCACCCGGACCTCGGTGGCCGAGTCTGCACCCCAGACGTAGCCGTCCTGGGCCTGAAGGGGTGCAGTGGTCAACGCCTCAACGACACGGTCGGCGACGTCCGTGTAGTGCGCACCGACGTAGTCTGCCGGCAGCGTCCAGCACTTGCCGGTCATCCCGGCGGTGTCACCGGCGGCGACGTCGGTCGCCCAGGCGCGGACACTGTCGGCGTTGATGTAGGCGGGGTCGAGGCCATCGGTGTTGACGTCCGCTCCGGGTGCCGGGGTGTCGTCGCCGGAGTCTCCACCGTTATCAGTTCCACCACCGTCCCCACCTCCTTCACCCGGCACGACAGTCTCAGTCACGGTCGCTGTCGCCGAGGCGGAAGAGTCGGCGTCCTCCGAACTGTCCGACGAGCATCCGGACAGGATCAGCGGTGCCGCGAGTGCGCCTGCGGCGAGGACGACGGTCAGGTTCCTGGTGCGGGTGGACATGACACACTCCCTGGATAGATGTACTTCCACGGTGCTCCCCTCCCCGTCCCCGCACCACCCCTGACGATCAGGCCACCCCGTGCGCCGTCAGCCACTCGACCATCGCAACGGCGATACGCCTGCGGTTCACCGGCCGGACGAAGACGTGCCCCTCGTCCTCCAGCTCCAGCGCCGCGGTCGGCACTCCCCGCTCCGCCAGCGCCGCGCTCATCTGCAGGTACTCGCTCGGCGGCACATTCGTGTCGTGCAGTCCGTGGATGAACAGCACCGGGGTGGCCGCTGCCCCGACCCCCGTCGCGGGCATCCCCGACAGCCTCACCAGCGGAGACACCGCCTTGAGCAGCTCCCCGTCCTGGATCGGGTACCCGTACTTCGGGAACGCCGCCGAAGCGATCCACGGCTCCGTGTCCCGGTAGAAGGTCTCCAGGTCACTCATCCCGCACGCGCACACCGCCGCCCGGAACAGGTCCGGGAACCAGGTCACCGCGACATTCACCAGGTAACCGCCGTAGGACCGGCCGGAGACCGCCAACCGCGACCGGTCGGCCAGGCCGGCGTCCACCAGGAAGGACGCCGAATCCTCGAGGTCCCTGATCCCCGCGAACCTCCCGTAGCGGTTGTCGGCGTGCTGGAAGGCCCGGCCGTCCCCGGAGGAGCCGCGCACGTTCGGTGTGAACACCGAGACCCCCGCCTCGATCACCGCACGCAGTACGTCGTGGTGCTCGGGGCGGGACTGCCCCTCCGGCCCGCCGTGGAAGTGCAGCAGCATCGGGGCCGGACCCGTCACCGGCACACCCTCGGTTCCCACCGCCCGGTACAGCCAGCCGGACAGTTCCACCCCGTCATGGGCGCTGTAGCGCAGCAGTTCCGGTTCACCGAGCGGACGGGCATCCTCCTCGACGGTGGCACCGGTGACCGGTGTCATCATGCTGGTGCGGGTGTCGACCAGGTACACCGTCGGCGCGGCGTCCGGGCTCTCCACGGTGCACACCAGCGACGCCCCGTCGTCGGTGATCCGCAGGCCGTGCGCCACCATCCCCGGCAGCGTCACCTCCCGGCGCGCGGTGACGCGCTGGTCGGGGTCGAGCCGCAGCACCTCCAGCGCGGAGCGTCCTGAGAGATTCCAGAGCACCGCCCCGACCTCCTCGGAGCGGCTGATGCAGAACTCGTCGACATCGGCCTCGCGGTAGTGGATGAGTTCACGGCTGCGCATCACCCCGTTCTTGGCGTGGACCCGCAGTACCCGGCGCCGGTCACTGTGGTGGTCCGAGCACACCAGCATCACCGGTTCGCCGTCCTCACGCGGCGGCAGAATCAGCCCGGCGTCGGTGGTGGCACCGGGCTGCGGGGGCAGCAGCGGACGCCACGACCCGTCCGGGCCGATGAGCAGCAGTTCCCGGTTCGCCCGGGGGCCGACCCGCATCAGCGCGTGGCCGGCGTTCGCGGCGACGAGCTTGCCGTCCACCCGACGGTCGATGATCTGCACGGACCCGTCGACCGGGCTGACGAGGCGTCCTTCCGCCAGGCCGTCCCCACGCACGGCGTCCACCGCGAGGTGGCCGGCATCCCACTCGACGAGCGAGGTCTTCGCGTCGGTGTCGTCGCGCAGCGGTACGGCCGAGTCATCGTCGGGGTCGGTGGAGACCAGCCAGATCTCGGTGCGCTCGGTGCCTGACGGGGCGATCTCCACGGCGAGCCAGTGGGCGTGCGGGGAGTACCGCACCGCCACCGCGGGTCCGGATATCGGGATGTCGACCCGCCGGGCCTCCCCCAGGACCCCGTTGACCAGGGGTGCCTGCATCGCCACCGGTAGCCCGTCCGGATCGGCGCCCACACTGTCATCACGCAGGATGAAGGCGAGCGCGGATCCGTCGGGGGCGATGTCCGGGGCGGTGGTGTGTCTCACGACTGCAGGCTACCGGTAGACGATCCAGGTGTCCCGCCCCCCGCCGCCGCGCGAGGAATTCACGACCATCGACCCGGCCGGTGCCACACGGGTCAGCCCCACCGGCACCGTCGTCGTCCCCGTGGAGTCCATGAGACTGAATATCCGGAGGTCGACGTGCCGGTCGGTGCCGTCGAGGGCGGGCAGGGTGGACAGGTCGACCTTCTCCTGGGCGATGAAGGACGCCGGGTCGGCGAGGATCTCCGCCCGACGTTCCGTCAGCTGAGCGCGGGTGCACTCCGGTCCGACGGTGATCCCCGAGCCGCCGTATCCGTCGACAGGCTTGACGACCAGTTCGTCGAGCCGGTCGAGGACCGCCAGGCGTTGCCGGGGATCGGCGCACAGCCATGTCCTGACCTGCTGCAGGACCGGCTCCTCCCCCAGATAGAACCGCACCATCTCCGGGACGGAGGCGTAGACGGCCTTGTCGTCGGCCAGTCCGTTGCCCGGTGCATTGGCGATGCTGACGGTCCCGGCGGCGAGGGCGTCACCGATGCCGGGTATGCCCTCGGCGAGGCGGGACTCCACCACCCGCAGGTAGACCGTGTCGACCCGCCGGTCATCGACGCGGTCCCACAGCACCGGCGTCCCGTCCTCGATCGCGTTCGCCACGACTTCCAGCTGGTCACAGGTCCGCGGTGCGAAACGGCCTGCCTCGGCGATGATGCGCTGCTCGTCCCAGGACGGATCGTCCTCACCCGCGGTGAGCAGCACAGCGTGGTCGGACGCATCCCGCAGTGCCGAACACAGCATCTTCAGGGCACCGGTCACCGGCACCAGCCGGTCCCCCATCGCCTCGATGAGTTCCGGGTGGTGTTCCTCCGTCATCTGCCGCGCAGCCAGGGCGAAGGTCAGACCGGAGGGCATGCGGAGGTTGTCCTCCAGCACCCGCCAGTCGGAGATGTCGTGCCCGGAACCGGAGCACACCAGGTCAGCACCGGTGACCCGGGCCCGGACAGTTCCCCCGGGCACCCGGTGGCCCAGTCCGGTGTAGCCGGGGGCACGGCGGATCACCGCGGCGTCCATGCGTCCTGCCCGGACGATCTCCGCGTCCTCCGGGGAGGACGCACCGTAGACGTCGGCGAGGAACCGGTCGAGGGCGCGGGCGCGTTGCTCCACCCCGGCGGCGAGTTCGGTCCACACATCCCCGTCGATGATCCGGGGCAACGGTTCGATGTCGAAGGGCTGCCCGTTGAAGGTCATACCGTGTGCGGCGGGATCAGGGAGCATCATTTCACCAGGGTAAACCCGGCCGACGGGCCCTGCAGCGCGTATAACGGACACATGCCTGATTTCTCCCTCTCCGCCGGGGTGCTCACGGAACTCCGTGACACCGCGGCGTCCGACCCTGCGCTGCGTATCGCAACCAACGCCGTGACCTCGACAGACATTGACAGTGTCACCCTCAACCGGGCCGCGGTCACCGCTGTCGACCCGACGACGGAGGTGAAGCTCGATTCCCTGGGCGTCACCGACCAGAAGCAGTCCGGCCGCTGCTGGATGTTCGCCGGGCTCAACGTCTTCCGCCACCGTGTCGCCGAGAGCCTCAATGTCGAGGACTTCGAGTTCTCGGAGTCTTACCTCCAGTTCTACGACAAGATCGAGAAGTCGAACCACGCGCTGCGCCGCCTCGACGAGCTCTTCCGTTCCGGTGTCACCGACCCCGATGACCGCCTGGTCAACAGCCTGCTGACCCACGTCGCCCATGACGGCGGATGGTGGAACTACCTGGTCAACCTCGTCGGAAAGTACGGCGTCGTGCCGAAGGAGGCGATGGGCGAGACCTTCAACTCCGGCAACACCCACCAGATGGACGCCCGGCTGCAGACCGTACTGCGCGCCACCGCCTGGAAGATCCGGGACGCCGTGCTCGCGGGTGCCGGTGCGGAGACCACCGCGCCGATCATCGAGGCCGGCCTGAAGGACGCCCACCGCGTCCTCGCCACCCACCTGGGCCTGCCCCCGGAGCGGTTCGTCTGGCAGTACCGCGACAAGAACAAGGAGTTCCACCGCGAGGGCGAGTTCACCCCGCTGGAGTTCCGGGACCGTGTCCTGTCCGACGAGTTCACCGGTGGGCTGGAGAACTACGTCTGCCTGGTCAACGACCCCCGCGAGGAGAACCCCTACGGCGCCGCCTACAGCGTCGCCGAGGGGACCAACGTGTGGGGCACCGCCGACACCTCCTACATCAACGCCGAGGTCAGAGAGCTCAAGCGCATCGCGAAGGCCAGCATCGACGCCGGTGAGCCGGTCTGGTTCGCCTGCGACGTCAACCGTCAGTTCGCCGCCGCCCTGGGCATCTGGAACGCCGACCTCTACGAGCGCGACGCACTCTACGGCACCACCACGGTCTCCGGTCCGGGGACCACGAAGGCCGACCAGATGCGCACCCGCGAATCCATGCCGACCCACGGCATGGTCCTCACCGGCTACGACAACGAGGCAGGTACCTGGCGCGTCGAGAACTCCTGGGGCACGAAGAGCCACGGCGAGCACGCCAAGCTCGCCGGCGCCGGGTCGATGAAGGGCTACGGCACCATGAAGGACGCCTGGTTCGACGACAACGTCTTCCAGATCGCCGTCCACCGCCGACTGCTCGGTGACGACTTCCCCGGCCTCGACGCCCTGGACCGTGGCGAGACCACTGTCCTGCCGATCTGGGATGCGATGGCCTGAGCGGTGATGAGTGAGATGAGTGAGAACATGAACGGAATCAACACAGACACCCTCGCCGGATTCGCCGCGGACCTGGCGTCCGACGCGTCCTGGAAGGTCGCCCGCAACGCCGCGACCGCCGCCGACGTGCAGAAGCTGACCCTGGACCGGGAGATCCTGGCGTCCGCCGACCACTCCATGTCCGTGAAGCTGGACCAGTGGGCCGTCGCCGACCAGCAGCGCTCCGGGCGGTGCTGGCTGTTCGCCGGACTGAACTCCGTGCGTGGCGACGCCATGGACGAGACCGGCATCAAGGACCTCGAGTACTCGCAGTCCTGGCTGCACTACTGGGACAAGCTGGAGAAGGCGAACTACCTGCTCACCGCGATGGTCGAGCTCGCCGACCGGCCGCTGGACGACCGCACCGTCCAGCACCTGCTGGACCACCCGGCCGAGGACGGCGGACAGTGGAACATGTTCGTCGCGCTGGTCGAGAAGTACGGCATCGTCCCGAAGTACGCCATGCCGGAGACCTGGTCGTCCTCGCACACCGCGAAGATGAACCGCGACATCTCCACAGCCACCCGCACCGGTGCGCTGCGGATCCGTGCCGAGATCGCCGGGGGCGGTGACGGGTCGACCGCCCACCGCGCCGCGCTCGGTGAGCTCCACCGGATCCTCACCGCCCACCTCGGCGTCCCGCCGGAGGAGTTCGTCTGGCAGTACCGCGACAAGAACGACGAGTTCCACCGCGAGGGCACGCTCACCCCGCTCGAGTTCGCGGCGAAGTACCTCCCCGCCGACCTCGGCGAGTATGTCTGCCTGGTCAACGACCCGCGCGACTCCTCCCCCTACGGCGAGAAGTTCACCGTCGACTACCTCGGCAATGTCGTCGGCGCAGCCCCGGTCACCTACCTCAACGCCCCGACCGCCGTCCTCAAGGACGCCGCGGTCGCCGCACTCCAGGAAGGACGCCCCGTCTGGTTCGGCTGCGACACCGTCGCCCAGTCCGACCGCGACAAGGGCGTGTGGGACGCCCACCTGCACGACTACACCGGCTTCTACCAGGTGGAACTCGGTGTGGAGGCGCTCGACAAGCAGGCCCGCGTCCTCACCGGCGAATCCCTCATGACCCACGCCATGGTCATCACCGGTGTAGACCTCGACGACTCCGGCGTCCCGGTGAAGTGGCGCGTGGAGAACTCCTGGGGTCCGAAGAACGCGGACAAGGGCTTCTGGACGATGAACGACTCCTGGTTCGACGAGTACGTCTTCGTCATTGCCGTGCACCCCGACCGACTGCCGCAGGAGTACCGGGACGCCTGGGCCTCCGACGCCACCCCGCACGTGCTGCCCGCATGGGACCCGATGGGCGCGCTGGCCGACTAGCGTCCGGCGAGCCGGTGCGAGCTGACGAACGCCCAGACCTCGGTCGTGGCGTCCAGCGAGTAGCTCGTCGCCTCCGCGGTGTCGCTGGCGGCGCCGCGCTCCGCCTCACCCGAGGTGCCCGTCGAGTCGCCCGGCCAGGTGTGTCCACCGTCGCCGACGCGGAGGTGGACCACGTCGCGTCCGTTCCCGCACATCGGCCACTGCACCCGGCGCACGTCGCCGGCCAGGGCCGTGGACACCGGATCCGGGGAACAGTTGTTACGCGCCGCGACCGCCTCCGCCCGCTCACGGGCCGGCTGGTAGGACGCGCCGTGGCGGTTTCCTCCGTCGTACTCGATGGTCTCGTCCTGCACCCCGTGGATGTCCAGGAAGGAGGTCGACGGGTTCTCACAGTTCCCGCCGGTACCCGGGTAGTAGGCGCCGGAGACAGAGGCCGTCGCCGCGAAGATCTCGGGGGCCCGGCAGGCCAGCTTCGCCGCGAAACCACCGCCGTTGGACATGCCCGTGGCGTAGATCCGTGAGGCGTCGACATTGTAGGTGCTGTTCACCGCGGCGAGCATGTCCGTGGTGAAGCGCAGGTCCTCACCGTCGGAGGTCTTCGCGTAGGGCGCGCCCTCCCAGGCGTCCCCCACGCCCTGCATGTAGACGACGATCGCCGGCAGGTGGTCGAGCGAGGCGAACCGTTGCATGTCCTCCGCGGTCTGGTTGTACCCCGGGTAGGCGAAGAGCACCGGGGTCGGCGTGTTCGGGTAGTAGTCGTCCGGCACCGAGAGGATCGCGGTGCGGTCCCTGTCGCCGCTGTGCAGCGTGATCTTCGTGGACTGGCCCGGGGTGGGACCGTCGAGCCTCTTCCCCTCACCGATCGGCGCCTTCGCGTCACTGACCACCGCATTCTCCGACCCGGTGATGGCGGCGGACTCCGCGATCCGCTGGTCCCGGTAGGAGTCCAGCACCTCCGGGGCCTCACCGACCGCGGAATGCGAGGAGACGACGGCCACCCCGGCCGTGACGGCGAGCGCGAGGACGCCTCCGGAGATGCGGAGGCGACGATTTCGGAGGCCGGGGACGGAAGGGCGGCGAGTGGGATGCACCCCACCGTTCTATCTACACACCAGCACGAGGTCAACGTGCCACGCTCAGACCGCCTCAGCCCGGCCCACTTCATATGAGACTCAGTTCACGGCGATTCGGTGATTATGAGGACATTGTGATTTCGCCGGCTATAGTATTTCCCTCCATGAGCATCTTCCGCCGGCGCTCCGCCGCCGTCTTCTCCGTCACCGCCGTCACCGCCCTCGCCCTCAGCACCGCTGCGTCCGCCGTTGCGGCCCCCGGCGTCCCGCCGTCCCTCGTGGAGTCCGACCCGACCATCGCGCAGCCCGCGACCGACTCCTTCTACACACCACCGGCTGAGATCCCCGACAACCCGGGGTCGCTGATCCGCTCCCAGTTCGCCCCGCAGCTGCTCGACGCCTTCGACGTGGGGGACGCCCCGGGTCGGGCCGACAAGATCCTGTACACCTCCACCACCCAGAACGGTGAGAAGGTCGCGACCAGCGGTGTGGTCCTCGAGCCCACCGGTAAGTGGACCGGCAAGGGCCCGACCCCCACCCTCGTCTTCGCCCCGGGCACGCGCGGCGCCGGTGACGACTGCGCCCCCTCCCGCGCCGGTGCCCAGTTCGCCGGGGTGAACCTGTCCAACGCGGCGGTGAACCTCAACTACGAGTACCCCTTCTACGCCGCCGCGTCCGCCATGGGTTACCGCGTCATCGTCGCCGACCTCATCGGCCTCGGCACCCCGGGCCAGCACACCTACGTCAACCACACCGAGGAAGGTCACGCGGTGCTGGACGCTGCCCGGGCCGGACTCGCCTTCTCCGGCGCCCCCGCGGACTCCCCGGTCGCCTTCTACGGCTACTCCCAGGGTGGCGGTGCCGCCGCCGGCGCGGCCGAGCACGCGGCGTCCTACGCCCCGGAGCTCAACGTCAAGGGCACCTTCGCCGGAGCCCCGCCGGCCAGCCTCGACGCCGTGGCCGGGGCCATCGACAACCACATGATCGAGGGTGTGCTCGGCTACGCGCTCAACGGTGCGCTCGCGCGGCACCCGGAGCTGGCGTCGCTGCAGGACGAGTACTTCAACGACGAGGGCAAGCGGTACATGGCCTCCACCGCGAACGAGTGCATCGGCAACTCCGTGGCCAACTGGGCCTTCCGCGACACCCGCACCCTGACCAAGGACGGCCGGTCGTTCTCCGAGATCATCCGGGACGACGAGCGACTGCGCAACGTCCTGCTCGACAGCAACTACAAGCTGGGGTCGCGGGCCCTCAACGCCCCGATGATGGTGCTCAACGGACGCAACGACGACACCATCCCCTGGGGCCAGGCCCGTGACACCGCCGCCGACTACTGCGCCTCCGACGGCACCGTGAAGTTCGTCACCGACGAGACGCCCTCGGTGCTGCCGCGGTCCGTCATCAACCACGCGGTGCCGATGATCTCCCAGGTCGGTACCGGGTTCCAGTACATCAACGACCGTTTCAACGACGTCCCGGCGCCGTCGAACTGCGGCCAGTTCTAGGGCTGCTCCCTGGGGCTTGACTCCTGGGGCCGGCTCCCCGGCGCCCTGACGCCCCCTCCACAAAGTGTTACCGGTTTTCACTGGTAATACTTTCCGCGACCCGGGAAGTGCCGGATCACGGCACCCGAAGCTGGTGACACTTCTCAGCCCCGCTGTGCGATCCGCCGCTCACACAGCCGGACGGCGTCCAGGAGCACCTTCTCCAACGTCTTCACATCATCGAGATGTCCCTTCGTCACCCGGACGACATGCCAGTCGAGGTTCGCCAGCTCCGCATTGATCCGGGAATCCTTGTCCCGCACCGACCTGTGGAGATGTCCGGACCCGTCATACTGCAGAGCCAGCGTCAACTCCTCGCAGCCCAGGTCCAGCCGCGCCACGATCCGGCCGTTCCCTGCCCCTCGCCCGTGCACCGGATCCGACACCGAGCCGTCGGCATGGACCACCATCTGGCTGGTGAGCTTCCGTCCAGTTCCCCGCATGATCCGCCGGGCCATCAGCCGCATGAGCGTTTCCATGGGCGATTCACCCCCCTGATCGCACCAGCTCGTGAGCACCTCCATCCTGCGCCGGTCCAGATGATGAGCACAGGCCTCCGGCAACTCCTGCGGGTCAATACCGAAGATCCGGGACATCGCGTCCACGAGCTGTACAGCGCGCACCCCGGCATCTGTCAGCCCGGTACCCACCGGGATTTTCCAGGAATGCTCCCCGCTCCACAGTGACTTCAGACAATGGATCAGGGTCAGCACCGGCGACGTGACCTGCAGGTCCCGGAATTCCGGGTCGATACGGTAGGTGGGGATCTGCGCGAGAGCGCGTGTTTTCCGTCGTCGGGTGATCTCCGACGAGGATGCGGCGACCGTACTGACCCCGCCGGCCAGCACCGAGGTGTCCGCGTCGTCGACGAAGTACTCCAGACCCCACTGCGCCGCTGCCGTCCACCCCGACATCACCCAGTGCGGATGCTGCACATGGCATAGTCTCGACCGGGTCAGCGCGTCCAGCTCATACGCCAGACCGCGTGGGTGTGACTGCGCGCCGAGCGAGACGAGCGTGGCGTCCCGCAGATTCTGTTTCGGCACCCACAGTCCGTTGACCTGTACATGTGTCTCCGCCGCCGACTCCGGCGTCGCCTTCCGCCCCAGCTCCTCAAGCCGCACCGGTCGCGGTCGCTGCACCACATGCAGCGGGGCGAAGTGCTCCCGGCCGATCCGCCTGTCCAGTTCCGTCCCCTGATAACCCATGTTTCCCCGGCTCCCCGTTTTCCTGTTTCTTCCCCGAAATGCTTTCCCTGCCAATCACTGTACGGTACGGTCAGGCGCATGACCGGGGGAATACTCAACGGAAACATGTCGGGAAATGTGTCGGATGCGCTGGGTTCGCAGGCACTCGTGGGAGCGGTGGACGCCGCGCCGCCGGACGGATGGCGGCGCGTCCTGCACCGTCTGTCGCGTGGCCGGGTGAATCCGGGCGAATCGCAGCGTCAGATCGAAGCCCGCGAACTACAGGAACGGATCAGGACGCCACTGCGCGGCGACTACCGGATCGCCGTGATGAGCCTCAAGGGTGGTGTCGGCAAGACGACGACCACAGTGGCTCTCGGCGGGATCTTCGCCTCCACCCGCGGTGACCGGGTCGTGGCGGTGGACGCCAACCCGGACCTGGGGACGCTGGCCCGACGCGTCGTGGACACGGACGGTGCGCCGACGGTCCGCGATCTGCTCGCTGTGCCGGACGCTTCCCGGTATCCGCAGGTGAAGGCGTGCATGAGCCAGGCGTCGAGCAGGTTGGAGGTCATCGGTTCCGACCGTGATCCTGCGGTGTCGGAGGCCTTCAGCGAGGATGACTACCGGCGCACCGTCGACATCCTCCAGCATCACTACAACATCATTCTCACCGACTGCGGGACCGGCCTGATGCACTCGGCGATGACCGGAGTGCTGGACCTGGCGCACACGCTGGTGCTGGTGACTTCGCCGGCACTCGACGGTGCGCAGTCCGCCGAGGCCACGCTCGACTGGCTGGAGGCGCACGGCCACGGGACGTTGGCCGCCAATGCCGTCGTCGTGGTCTCCGGGGCGCATCCCGGGCAGGCGTCGGTGGATCCGGAGGTGCTGGCCACGCACTTCGAGTCGCGTACCCGGGCAGTGTGCACGGTGCCCTTCGACCGGCACCTGTCCGAGGGTGCGGTGGTGGACATGGATCGGCTGCAGCCTGCGACGTCGGCGGCGTACCGGGAACTGGCAGCGGTTGTCGCGGAGGACTTCGCGTCCTGGCACCGGCACGCCGCGGTGTGAGTGGCTGAGCTCACGGAGGCGCGCACACAGTCAGGGAAAGTGTTACCAGTTCCGACCGGTAACACTTTTCGCGACCTGGGAGAATGCCGTATATCGGCGGGATTGCCTGGTAACACTTTTCGGGCTCACCGGAAGTCGCGGGAGCGGCCGGCGAGGGCCTGGGTACCTGACTCCACAGGCCCTGTGTCCCCCACCTCCAGCGCCTCGAGCCGGTCGGCCCGGACCGTCGCCGCACCGTTGCCGTTCTCCACGATCCCGCGCACCATGAGCATCCGCGCACCCGAGGCCACCTCACGCTGCGAGCGCCACAACCCCGGCGACACCATCACGTTGACCAGCCCGGTCTCGTCCTCCATGCCGAGGAAGGTCACCCCACCTGCGGTCATCGGCCGTTGCCGGTGGGTCACCACTCCGGCGACACGGATGCGGCGTCCGTCCTCCACCGAGAGCAGCGAGGACGCCGGCACCACCGGGAACGGCCCCGGCCAGGCGTCCAACCGCTCCCGGAGCAGCCGCACCGGATGCCCGTCGGTGGTGACCCCGGTCGCAGCGATGTCCGCCGCGGCCAGCTCGAAGGCACTCATGCCCGGCAGTGCGGGGGTGGACGCCACGGACGTGCCCGGCAGCATCCCGGGTCGTTCGGTCGCGGCCTGACCTGCCGCCCACACCGCCTGACGTCGCGTCAGCCCGAGGGAGTCGCAGGCCCCGGCGCGGGCCAGTGCCACGACCCGGTCGACACCCAGCCCCGCCTCGCGCGACAGATCAGCGACCGTCCGGAACGTCCCGACCCGGTCACGGGCCTCCACCAGGTCAGATGCCGCCTCTGAGCCGAGTCCTCGCACGGACGCCAGCCCGGGCCGGATCGCCCAGACGTCCCCAGCGTCCCCAGCATCCCCGGCGTCCTCCACCTTCTCGACACCGGCCTCCACACCGGAGACGTTGACGTCCACCGGCAGCACGGGGACGCCGTGACGCCGGGCGTCCGAGATCAACGACTGCGGCGAGTAGAAGCCCATCGGCTGGGCACGCAGCAGCGCCACGCAGAACTCCGCGGGGTGGTGGCATTTGAACCACGCGGAGAAGTACACCAGCGAGGCGAAGGACTGCGCGTGGGATTCCGGGAAACCGTAGGACGCGAAGGCGATGATCTTCTCCCACAGCCGCTCGGCCACCTCACCGACCAGGCCGTTGAGCTCGGCGCATCCGGCGAGGAACCGGGACCGCATCGCCGCCATCTTCTCCGGCGAGCGCTTCGAGCCCATGGCGCGGCGCAGGGTGTCCGCCTCGGCCGGGCTGAACCCCGCGGCGACGACGGCGAGCTGCATGAGCTGTTCCTGGAACAGCGGGATACCCAGGGTCCGTGCCAGCACCGGTTCCAGGCAGGGATGGTCGTAGGTGACCTCCTCCTCTCCGTTGCGTCGCCGGATGTAGGGGTGCACCGAGCCGCCCTGGATCGGGCCGGGCCGGATGAGCGACACCTCGACGACGAGGTCGTAGAAGGTCCGGGGCTTCAGCCGTGGCAGGGTCGCGAGCTGGGCCCGGGACTCGACCTGGAACACACCCACCGCGTCCGCCCGCGACAGCATCGCGTAGACCTCCGGGTCGGTCGGGGTGAGCTGCCACAGCTCCACCCGTTCTCCCGTGGTCTCCTCGACCAGGTCCACGCAGTGGTGCAGTGCCTCGAGCATGCCGAGGCCGAGCAGGTCGAACTTCACCAGCCCGACGGCGGCGCAGTCGTCCTTGTCCCACTGCACCACCGAGCGGTCGGTCTTGCGCGCCCATTCCACGGGGACCACATCGGCCACCGGCCGGTCGCAGATGACCATGCCACCGGAGTGGATGCCGAGGTGGCGGGGCTGGTCGATGAGCTGGGACGCCAGGTCGGTGACCACCGCCGGCGGGTCCTCCACCCTGCGCGACCAGGCGTCCACCCGACCGGGGTCGTGGCCCAGTGCCCGGGCGGCGTCCCGCAACGCACCTTTGCGCCGGTAGGTGATGACATTGGCGACCTGGGCGGCGTTGTCGCGACCGTACTGACGGTAGACGTACTGGATCACCTCCTCGCGGCGGGTCGATTCGATGTCGAGGTCGATGTCCGGTGGGCCGTCCCGTTCCGGGGAGAGGAAACGTTCGAACAGAAGATCGGCGGCGACGGCGTCCACGTTGGTGATCCCGAGGGCGAAGCAGACCGCGGAGTTCGCCGCCGAGCCACGGCCCTGGCAGAAGATCCCGGAGCGTCGGCAGAAGTCGACGATGTCGTGGACGATGAGGAAGTAGCCGGGAAAGCCGAGGCCCTCGATGACCTCCAGTTCATGGTCGATGACCTCCCAGGCGCGCGGGTTCGTGGCCCGGGTGCCGTAGCGCTCCTCCCCTCCCCGTCGGGTGAGCTCGACCAGCCAGCCCATGTCGGTGTACCCCTCGGGCACGTCGGCGTGCGGCAGCTCCGGGGCGACGAGGTTGAGGGTGAAGGTGCACTCGGCGGCAACCGCCACACTGGTCACCACGGCCTCGCGCAGCCAGTCGCAGTCCCCGGCCATCACCACCATCTCCTCCCCCGAATGCAGCCAGGAGCCGCCGAGGGGGTGCGTGGCAGGGGCTGCGTCGTGGACGTCGAGCCGGTCGTGCAGCGCGGCCTTCGCGCCGGCCAGGCGGGAGGACGCCGGGGTCGGACAGGTGGCCGCGGTGGAGACGATCTCACGCAGGCCGTGGGCGCCGGCGAGGTCGTGGAGGGCGGCGTTGCGGTCGGCGTCCGCCGGACTCATGGTGAGCTGCAGTTCGATGACGCAGTGTGCGGTCCCGAAAGCGTCGATGATGCGGGACGCCGCACCCCGGTTCCGGTGGTCGATGAGGACGAGCCAGTGGCCGTCAGCCTGCGCGGCAAGGGTCGGCAGGTCGGGGTAGGTCAGTGTCTCCTTGTCGCGGTGGCCGTCGGTACCGAGGTGCGCGTCGGTGAGGACGTGGGAGAGCCGCCGGTAGCCTTCCCGTCCACGGCACAGGACGGTGAGTGGGGCGGTGCCCCCCAGACTGAGCTCGGCACCGAAGACGGTGGACATCCCCTGCTCGGCGGCGGCGGTGGCGAAGCGGGCGGCCCCGTAGAAACCGTCCCTGTCCACCAGGGCCAGGGCGGTGAGGCCGAGGCGTCGGGCGGTGGCGACCATGTCATCAGGCTCGCCGGCACCGCGGAGGAAGTTGTAGGATCCGGCCGCGTGGAGTTCGGCGAAGGGGGTCGTGGAGGACGCCGCGCCAGAGTTACCCGGGGCGTCCTGCCGCGTCTTCCACAGTGTCTCGCGTCCACCCTCGCCGTAGCCGACGGCGTGGAGCGGGCCGGCGTCCTTCCCGGAGAGCAGGCGCTCCAGCCGCGACCAGCTGAGGGCTGCGTGGTTGCTGAAACTGCGCGGACGGTCGTTCATATGTTCGATACTAGCGCAGAGTCCCTGAAGTTTCGTCCACCCCGATCGGAACTTAACTAGACAGAGCGGTTCATTACGCGGTACTACTACTACAATCGTCCCGACACCGTCCGGGCACTGACGTTTCCGGCATCACCAGCACAGGAGAACCCATGCACATCCGCCGCAACCCGCTGATCCGCACCGCGGCCGCAGTCACCGTCGCCCTCGGCCTCACCGCCGGCGTGACCGCCTGCGCCTCCGACGACAACGACAGTGGCACCATCACCATCGGTTCCACCGAGGCAGACAAGAGCCAGTGGAAGGTCTTCAAGGAGAAGGCCTCCGAGGCCGGCCTCGACGTCGAGGTCACGCCGTTCAGCGACTACAACACCCCGAACCGCGCCCTGGAGGACGGCAGCCTGGACGTCAACCAGTTCCAGCACATCCAGTTCCTCGCCCAGTACAACGTCGAGTCCGGCTCCGACCTCAAGGTCCTCGGCGCCACCGAGATCTTCCCGATGGGCATCTACTCCAAGGACGCCAAGACCGTCGAGGACATCGAGAAGGCCGGCGAGGTCGTCATCCCCAACGACAACACCAACGGTGGCCGCGCCATCTTCGTGCTCGAGAAGGCCGGTCTGGTCACCCTGAAGTCCGACGACGTCGTCGCCCCGACCCCGGCGGACATCGACACCGCCAAGTCCAAGGTCAAGGTCAAGGCAGTCGACGCCTCCCAGACCGCTGTCGCCTACAACGACGGTGCCGTCGCCGCGATCAACAACAACTTCATGGTGGCCGCCGACGTCACCCCGGACGACGCCATCATCAAGGACGACCCGGACGATCCTGCCGCCGCCCCGTACATCAACGTCTGGGCCGCCCGCGCCGACGACATCGACAACGAGGACTACCTCAAGCTCGTCGAGCTCTTCCACGACCCGGATGTCCAGAAGGCCGTCCAGGAGGACACCTCCGGTTCCGCCGTCGAGGTCACCGGTAAGTCCCAGGACGATCTCAACAAGATCCTCGAGGACACCGAGGAGCAGTTCCGCGAGCAGGGCACCGGCGAGTAGGTATGACCACCACCGGTACCGAAGTAGAATTCCGGAACGTCAACAAGACGTTCCGCCAGGGCAAGAAGGAGATCGTCGCCCTCGATGACGTCTCCATCTCCGTCCCCGGCGGATCCATCGTCGGCATCATCGGCTACTCCGGTGCCGGCAAGTCCACCCTGGTCCGCCAGATCAACGGGCTGGACGTCCCCGACAACGGTGAGATCCTGCTCGACGGGAAGAACATCGTCGGATACTCCGAGCGCAAGCTCCGCGAGGTCCGCAGCGACATCGGGATGATCTTCCAGCAGTTCAACCTGCTGACCTCCCGCACCGTCGCCGGCAACATCGCCTACCCGCTGAAACTGCAGGGCATGGGCAAGTCCGAGCGCGAGACCCGGGTGACCGAGCTCCTCGAGTTCGTCGGCCTGGCGGACAAGGGGAAGTCCTGGCCCGAGCAGCTCTCCGGCGGTCAGAAGCAGCGTGTGGGCATCGCCCGTGCGCTGGCGACCAACCCCTCCCTGCTGCTGGCCGACGAGGCGACCTCCGCGCTGGACCCCTCCACCACCCACGAGGTGCTGGAGCTGCTGCGCAAGGTCAACGAGGAATTCGGCATCACCATCGTGGTCATCACCCACGAGATGGAGGTCGTCCGCACCATCGCCGACGCGGTCGTCGTGATGCAGAACGGCCGCGTGGTGGAGCAGGGCAGCGTCTACGACGTCTTCTCCAACCCGCAGACCGACACGGCGGCGAACTTCGTCGCCACCTCGCTGCGCAACACCCCGGACCTCGTGGAGGCCTCCGACCTCAACACCGGTGTGGGACGCCTGTTCACGGTCACCATGAAGGAGGGCGCCGGATTCTTCCACGCCGTCTCCGAGGTCGAGCGGGCGGGCGTGTCCGTGAACATCGTCCACGGTGGCGTCACCACGCTGCAGTCCCACTCCTTCGGCCGTCTCACCGTGCGGATGACCGCCGGGGATGACGCCGGGAAGGACGCCGTGGAGAACTTCTACCGCACCCTGTCCACCACGACCGAGATCGAGGAGATCCGATGAGCAGCACCGACACCCTTCTCCTCGCCAAGGACACCGACTGGGACTACCTGTCCCCCATCTTCCAGGACGCCATCGGCGAGACGCTGTACATGGCCCTGTGGGGTCTGGTCGGCGGCGGACTCGCCGGCCTGGTCATCGGCATCCTGCTGTACACCACCCGCAAGGGCGGTGTGCTGGCCAACCGGCCGACGTTCTGGATCCTCAACGTCCTGGTCAACATCGTCCGGCCGGTCCCGTTCATCATCCTGCTGACCGCCCTGGGACCACTGACGAAGGTGGTGGTCGGGTCGATCCTGGGCCTGAATGCGGCGACCTTCGCGATCATCATCGCCGCCGCCTTCGGTGCCGCCCGCATCGTCGAGCAGAACCTCGTGAGCATCGACCCCGGTGTGATCGAGGCTGCACGGGCGATGGGCGCGTCCCCGCTGCGGATCATCTTCACGGTGATCATCCCCGAGGCTCTCGGCCCGCTGATCCTCGGTGCGACATTCATGTTCATCGCCATCGTCGACATGTCCGCCATGGCCGGCTACGTCGGCGCCGGCGGCCTGGGTGACTTCGCCATCCAGTACGGCTACCGTGCCTTCGACAACAACGTCACCTATGTGACACTGGTCGTGATCATCGTCATCGTCCAGATCGCGCAGCTCTTCGGTAACTGGCTGGCGCGCAGGATCATGCGCCGGTAAAGAAGCCGCTGACGCATCAGCCATCCCCGAAATCTGCCAGGGCTCAGGTCGCTTTCACTCTCCGATTGCGACCTGGGACCTGGCAGATCTCTGTTGCGGGGTGCCCGCCCACAGGGGTGCCGGACGTCCCGCGGCAAAAGTACCCTGGTGCCATGAACATCTACCGACCGGCCAGAATCTCCGGGACGCTCGCGTCCCTGGTGGTCGTCGGCGGGCTCCTCGCCTGTTCCGGTGACGACGGGACAGACGCGGACGCCACCACCACCGCGAACCCCACCGACACCGTGACCCAGACCGTCACGGACACAGTGACGGATGCCCCGCCACCGGGCACAGACAACCCGGACACTCCTGGTGACGGCGACAACCCGGGCCCCGAGGACCCCGCTCCCCCGGCCCAGGGCCCGCCTGAGGACACGATGCCCGGTCCCGGGACCCAGCTCGACATCACCGAGGTCCGCGCCGGCGCCCACGACGGCTACGACCGCATCGTCCTCGAGATGGACGGCACCGGCACCCCGGGTTCCGCCCTGCGGCTCACCGAGAACCCCACCGCCGACGGCTCCGGCTTCCCTGTGGAGTACACCGGCGAGCAGGCCCTGACTGTCATGGTCCACGGCATCACCTACAACGGGGTGGAGCCCTCGGTCTCCGGTATCCCCGCCGGTTCCGTCGCCTCGGTGAAGGCCATGGGTGCCTTCGAGGGCGACCAACTCGTCGTCATCGGCCTGACTGACGGCGACATCACACTCGACGACATCTCCGCCACCACCCTGGACAGCCCCACCCGCCTGGTCATCGACATCAGGCGGTGAGTTCCACCACCTCGGTGGCGACCCAGGACCGCCCCTCCTTCGGCCTGTCACCGCAGGAGGACATCACCGGGTAGCAGCGCTGCGACTCCAGGGTCACCCGCCAGGAGCGGGCGTTCTCCCCGGTGGACCGGGCTGCCCGGGTCACCAGCAGCGGGGCGTCTTTCCAGCTCTTCGCAGGACGCCGCTCCCCTGCGACGCCTACGCCGCCGACAGCACCGGTCTTCGCGTAGGCGCTGTACTTCCCGTACTTGCTGTATTTGCCGTAGACGCCGTGGGCGACTGCGGCCTCCTTCACCGCCTGCTCGTAGTCGTGGACGGGCTGGAAATACCCCTGCCGCTTGAGTGCTTTGAGTTCCTCGTAGCGTCCGGTGATCTTCATCTCGATGCGCTGGGTCATCAGTTCCCCGGCCCGGCGGCGCAGCTCCTCGGGCACCATCGCGGCGACGGCGGCATACTCAGCGGCCGGGTCGGGGGCCGGCTCCGGATCCGCCGACGCGACCGGGGCGTCCTTCGGATTCTCCGTGTGCTCGTCGTACGCCAGGTAGTCGATGTACGGCGACACCTGCAGCTCACCGGGTGCCGCAGGATCCCCCGCCTCAGCCAGCACTGCGGCGACAGCGAGCTCGGCGACCTGGGCGCGGGAGTCGAGGGTGCCGCGGCCACGGTTGCCGGTGACCGGGAGGCGTCCGGCGAGAACGTCGTCGAGCATGGCCGATGCTCCGGCGAGGTCGAGGGTGCCGAAGGAGTAGTTCCACGGCAGCAGGATCATCGACGGGGCGAAGCGGTGCCCCTTGGTGTGGGAGGACTCCCACGTGATCTCCGGGTACTCCCGGTGCAGCCCACCGGCCAGCGGACGCCCCTTCACCGCACAGCACATGTCCCGCTTGCCGTGGGTGCAGACCAGCAGCAGCGGGTGGTCGACCCGGACCGCCCCGGGCACCGAGCCGGGCGTGGACAGGTCGACCTGCAGCAGGTCCTCCGGGCCGGTCAGCTCCAGGTACTCCAGTGTCGGAGGCTCGGCACCGGCGTTCGCGATGTAGAGAGCGGCACTGTCCTGCTCCTGCTGCCCGGCCCGGCCCGGCCGTCGGATGAACTGCAGCTGGGCGCGGTAGGTCTTGAGGTACCGCTTGATCTGCCCGGTGAGTTCCTTGCCGAGCGCCTCACCGTCGAGGATGTCCCTGCCCCACCCACGGGTGTACTCCAGGGCGAGGATGAGACCGCCGGACTTGGCGGTGCCGGGCAGCGGCTCCACGGTCACGTCGGAGCACGACTGCGACGTGCCTGACCGGGGATTTCGTGTGGTGGACATACCTGCAGATTCTAGTAGCTCCCCTCGATGATCCAGGAACTGTCGCGGCACAGCAGCAGATGCGCCCCGGGTTCGTCGGTCGCGATCTGCAGCCGGGCGTAGCGACGGGCGGAGGACGCCTCCCACCAGCGTTCATCGACCGGCCACGGCCCGGCCCACCCGGTGACGGCGACACTCCTGCCACCCCGGTCACCGCGCACCAGCCGGTCCGGGGCGGCGCTGAGCAGTCCACGCCCGCTGACCTGTACCTCCGCACCGGCCCCGTCGAGCAGGTGGACCTTCCCGCCGCCGGACGCCAGCAGCCCGGGCAACGGTGCAGGCACCGCCCCCTCCCAGTGCCGGGTGGACAGGGCCTGTACATCCTCGGGGTCCTCCTCGCCGTAGGGCACGGTGACGACGCCTCCGGTGACGGTGTGCCCGCCCCGGTGGACCGGACGCAGCACCGCCCGGGTACCGATGAGCGCCTGGGCCCGTGCAGCGGCCGCCCGCGCGGCCCTGATGCCGTCATCGGGTCCACCCCACAGGGTCTCGACGACCTCACCGGCCGGGACGCACTCGACCGGGGTCAGGGTGACCGAACGGATACCCGCGGCGTCCGCTGTGCCGTCGCTGCCGTCGCTGCCGTCGCTGCCGTCGCTGCCGTCGGCGCCGCCACCACGCCCGTTGACGCGGGTCAGCCAGCCGTCGAGCTGCCAGCGGATCCGCTGGGCGGTGTCCTCCTCCCCCAGCGGCTCACGGCACCGCCACAGCCGTTCCACACTGGCCGGCCCGGTGTAGCCCTCCGGCGGTGCGAGCGTGGCCGTCACCGACAGTCGCAGACAGGCCGACCCGGCGGTGGCGAGCGCGGCATGCAGTTGTGCGGCGGCCCGCCGGGCGAGGAAGGCGGCGGCCTCGGTCGAGGTCACCGGCTCCTCGGGTTCCACGTGGACCTGCGGCGGCCCGGTGACCTGCACCGGGGAGACGGTGCGTTCAGGTTCCCCGGCGGCGATGCGGTGCCAGGTGGCTGCGTCCGCCCCGAAGCGTCCGACGACATCGCGACGCGGCAGGGCGGCGAAGTCCGCGAGCGTGCGGATCCCCAGGTCGGACAGGGTGTCCACCATCACCGTCGGCGCACCGAGCACCGGTTCGGCGGTGAGGATGCCGACCGGCTGCGCGGCCACCCACGCCGTCGACGCCCCGGGGGCGAGCACAGTCCCGGTGAAGGACGCCCATACGGCGGTGACCAGGTCGTCGGCGACACCGGGGATACAGTCCGCACCGGCACGGGCGGCGGCGTCCACCAGCAGTTCCACCGCCTTCTCCTCGGAACCGTAGTAGCGGGTCAGCGAGCCGGCGGGCACGGCGAGCAGCCCGGGGCGCAGCGTCTCGACGGATGCGGTGACCTGCTCCAGCCCGGTGAGGACCTCCTCATGGGCGGTGGCCTCGGCATCGGCGTCCTCCTCGGCGACGGTCAGGGACGGGCAGACGCCGAGGGCGTGCCGTGCCTTCATGCCGACCGTCACACCGGCATGCCGGGCGGCCCGGTTGGCTGCGGCGATCCGGTGGTTGTCGACGACCGCTGCCGGGGCGAGCAGGTCCCAGCCCTGCGCGCAGGCGACGACGTACACCGGCCAGTCCGGGAACCGCAGTGCGATGGTCCTCACAGCGCACGCTCCAGCAGACGGGAGGACGCCACAGGCTGCGTCGCGGGTTCACCGAGGCTCTCCCGGAAGTGCACCGGCGGCTGCCCCTGACCGTGGGCCCGACCGGTGAGGGTGACCCCGCGGATCCGGCCGGAACCCCGACCCAGACCCGTGACCCCGTCCACCCGCCAGTCGAGGTGCAGCCGGGCACCCGGCCAACCACCGACAACCACGAGGGCACAGGTACTGCGGCGCAGCCGGGCGTCCACCGGGCGGGCGGCGGTGGGAGCCACGGGTTTCGCCGTGTGGTGCAGGACCAGGTCCAGACCTTCGACGAGGGTGCCGAGCACCGCGCCGGTGTGCGGCGACGGGTCGGGGATGACGACGGTCCGGTCAAGGTCCCCACCGGCGGCCTCCACCGCGGCGAGGGCGAGCTGCGGGTAGCCGACCACGGCCGCACATCCGCCGGACGCCGTGACCGTGGCCAGGATGTCGACGAGGGCGGCGGGACAGTCGGCGGCGTCCGTGACCGCACCGCGGGGCAGACCTCCGCGAGTGAGGTGGCGTCCCAGCCAGGAGGGGACGCCGAGGGCGTCGGACGCCAGGGTGACCGGACGGTCTGTGGAGGTCGGCTCCTGCGGCGCCCCGTACTCCGGTTCAGCCACAGGTTCAGGCGTGGTCTCAGACACCGGGGCAACCGGAGATTCCCCGGTGATGAGGGTGATCCGACGACGCAGGTCATCGACCACATCAGCGAGTGGTCCGTCTGTCTTCTCCACTGCGTCAACCATGCCGACAACCTCCTTGTCCTTACTCCTGAACTGGTGTTTTCCAGTCTTCACTGTTGTACCGTGGACGTCGGACAGCACCGTGCCGACCGGTACCGACTATCAAACACCCGTTCGAGATAGATCGTCAAACC
>NHCFJ05603__coassemble_694_pt1 | contig 29862 bp, 27 predicted proteins | sample NHCFJ05603__metabat2_low_PE_007 | metagenome-assembled genome bin NHCFJ05603
GCCGGAACGTCACCGGCGGCGGATCCCGGGGACACCGGGGACACCGGGGACACCGGAGACACCGGAGACGTCGTCGGTGCTCCCACCCCGGAGGCTGCCGCCGCGGTGGAGGCGGCGAAGACAGCCCTGGGCACCCCGTATTCCTGGGGAGGGACCGTACCCGGCCAGGGCCTCGACTGCTCGGGGTTGACCCAGTGGGCCTACGGCCAGGCCGGTGTGGACATCCCCCGGACCGCCAACGCGCAGGCCGTCGGACCGCAGGTGCCGATGGACCAGCTCGCACCCGGTGATCTGGCGGTGTGGGACGGCCATGTCGCCATGGTCACCGGCGACGGCATGATGATCGAGGCCGGTGACCCGGTGCAGATGTCGCCGGTACGTACAGAGAACATCGGTATGGGCTTCCACGGGTTCTACCGGCCCACCGGATAGGAGAACATGATGCAGAACCGTTCCGGACTCGCCCGGATCACCTCCACCCCGCCCGACCCCGGCTACCATGCCGGCCAGTTCCTCGGTGCTCCCCCTCCGACGGTGCCCGCGGTACTGGACCGCAGCCTGTTCAGTCCTGCTCACGGGGGACTCGCCGGGGGCGTCCCCGGACCTGCCGACACATCGGGGGCACAGTCCGTCACGCCACCGCGCTCCGCCCGCTAGAATTGCCGACCATGGCAGACCACGGAATCGTCCCCCTCGAACTCGAGACCACCAACGGAACCTTCTTCACTCTCTGGGCTCCGGGATGGACCGCCCGGGGCGAACAGTGGCAGGCATTCCTCGGTGACGATTCCGGGGTCTTCGGCTTCGAGTCCCCTGCCGCACTGCTCGCCTGGATCCGGGATCACAAGGGTAATGACGCCCACGATCTCGCCGACCATCCGAAGTGGGCCGCGTTCACCGAGAACGCCGCAGCGAAGGTCACCCCGCGCAAGTCCGGGAAGATCAGCTTCATCGAGGTCCCGAACAACCTCGCCGGCCGTCCGTCCTTCGACAACGTCAAGGCCGTCTCCTCCGCGTTCGATGTGATGAAGTCCTTCGGCGCGGTCTGCGGCCTCGAGAAGATCAACTCCTGGTTCCGCTCCTACTCCATCCTCGGCAACACCTCCCGCGGTGCTGACCACTACAACGGAGAGAACGGTCTCGGTGAGTGGTCGAACGTGGGCTACACGGTGCTGGGCAAGTGGAAGGAGCTCCTGGAACTCGTCGACGAGCAGATCGTCTCCCCCGAGGTCGACGAGAAGTCCCTGGCCACCGCCGAGGCCGACATCACCGCGGCCGAGGACGCGAAGAAGGAGGCGGACGTCGCCGCCGCTGCCGCCGCCGAGCAGGACGCCTCCGACGCCACGGAAGCCACCGAGGCAGCAGCCAAGGACGCAGACCCCTACGACTCGACCCCCTGGGCCGCCGCCGGTATCGACCCGGTACGCATCACCGTCGACGGTACGACCGTCTACACCCTGCGTTGCTACGTCGGCGACCGCGAGCCGGTCTTCCTCGGTGAGAACGGCCAGATCCACACCTTCACCTCGGGCCGGTCCATGGTCCGCTGGATGGTGGACGCCAAGGACCACGACCTCTCCCACTTCGAGACCTGGGACGACCTGGTCACACTGGCCAATGCCGGTGAGCTGGAGGTCAGCGTCCACCCGTCGAACGAGTACGGCTTCACCGGCCTGCGCGAGGACATCGCCAAGGGCACCGACGCCGTCGACACCGACCAGCTGGGCCGCGCCTACGAGCTCGTCGCCGACGCCGCCGACTGGGCCGACGATGACTCGGTGAACCAGGTCCTGCTGGCCTACCCGCGGCTGCAGGACTACGTGGCCTACATGCTCGGCTCCCCCTCCTCCGGCACCCCGACCGCCCCTTTCGACGAGGAGTCCGAGGGCTGGGGCGAGATGGAGCGTCGTCTCACCGAGCGCTTCACGAAGTTCTGACCCGGCTCACCGCACTGACAGGTCGGACACAGCTAGTCCTATGGTTGACGGGTGACCAGCTCTACTCCCCCGTCCCCGACCTCCGGAAAACCGGCCCCCGACGCACCCCCGACATCCCCGGGGTGGTGGGCTCTGCTCACCGCGATCCACAATCCCCGGCCGACCTGGCCCGGTGCCCTGCGCGCCGCCCTGGCCATGGCGATCCCCGCCGGCATCGCCCTGCTGCTGGGCTATGAGCAGCAGATGCTGCTCATCACCGGCGGTTCCTTCGCGGTCATCTACGGCGAGGGACACCCGTTCCGCTCCCGGCTGAAGATCATGGTCACCGCCGGGCTACTGCTGTCCCTGGGACAGATGGCGGGCGCCTTCGTCGGTTCGGTGGTCTGGCCGGCGATCGACGCCGGCGGCACCGACTGGTGGATGCTGCTCATCGCCCTGTACGCCACCGCCGTCTCCGCGGTGGTCGTGTTCATGCAGAACGCCCTGCGTCTTCCCCCGCCCGGCGGATTCTTCATCATCATGGTCTCGGGTGGCGCGACGATGGTCGCCAAGCAGGGCATGAACCCGGTCGAGGTCGGCGGGTGGGCTCTGCTCGGTGCCGCGACCGCCACCGTCATCGGCATGCTGCCCGCCCTGTGGGGTCTGCACCGCCCGGAGATCACCGCGGTCGAGCGCCTGGAGAAGGCGGTGGCATCCTACGCCGCGGATCCCGCCCCCACGGTCGCCCGCACCCACCAGGTCGAGACGCTCCTCGTCACGACCTGGTACATCCTCTTCGACGCCGGCCATGCCCGCGGCGGGGAGAGCACCTCCCACGCCGGTCCCTCTGAGTCGACGACTCTCAGCGAAGAGCTGGTGCAGCGCACCCTCACCGCCCATGTCCGCCTGGCCCGGAGCAACCCCTCGGTCGGACGCCGCGACGATTCCGCCGCCGAAGAGCTCACCGACACCCCGAACTACATCGACCTGTCCCGGCACACCGTGCCGCTGGCCCGGCCGTCGATCCGGTACCGTGTCTACCGCTCACTGCACTGGTACTCCCAGGCCACGATGGCGTCGATCAAGGTCACCGTCGCCTGCCTCGGTGCCGGTGTGCTGGGCATCGCCTGCGGTTTCGACCGGCCGGACTGGGCGGTGCTCTCGGCGATGCTGGTGCTGCAGTGGGGTCCGGAGCGTCGCTCGGGCACGATCCGTGGCCTGCACCGCGTCATCGGTTCGGTGGTGGGCGTCGGCATCTTCGCGCTCCTGCACCTGCTGGGGGTCCACGACTGGACGCTGCTGCTGGCCCTGGCGGCCTGCCAGTTCTTCGCCGAGGTCTTCGTCGTGAAGAACTACGCGCTCACGGTGATGGTCTCGACCTCGTTGGCCCTGCTCATGGGCGGTGCCATCCACCTGCCGCTCGGAGAGGTGGTCAGCGCCCGCTGGGCGGAGATCGGCCTGGCGACCGTGTGTTCCCTCGCCGTGCTGTGGCTGTACCCCCGCGTCGCCGCGGTCCGTCACGCGCAGCGTCTGGTCAACCGGTCCTTCGAGGCGATGGGTGCGCTGCTCGGTGAGCTGATGACCGCGTCCTCGGTGCAGGAGGCCCTGTCCCAGCGCCGTGACCTGCAGTACGAGCTGCTCAGTGAACGTCGTGCCGCGCAGTCCGTCGCGCTCGACGCCGCCGGTTTCGCCGGCCTGCACTGGCCGCGCCACCTGGCGATCCAGCGCACCGGCTACCGGCTGCTGGACTTCTGCACGGACGCCGGTGACCGTGCGGCGAGCCCGGAGGAGATCACGCGCCTGGCGGCGACGGTGAAGGACGCCCGGAAGACCACGGCCTCCTGATCCCCCTCCCCTGAGGATCCCCCGCCCCTACTTGGTGGAGTCGTCCGAGGAGGACGCGTCCACGGCGTCCTTCTCCTCCTCCGGGGCGACGATGCGGCGCACGCCCCAGACGATCTCGGCGATGCCGACCCAGGCGGCGGTGTGGGCGATGGCGAAGAGGATGCCCTTGAAGATGCTGAGGTCACCGTCGTCGGCGGTGAACATCAGGATCAGCGGGTAGATCATGCCGATGACCATGATGCCCAGGCAGGCGAGATAGACCTTCGACTGCGACCGGTCCCGACCTGCGACGGACAGCTGTGCGGTGTTGAACTGTGCCTTGGCCGGGGTCTGCTGTACCGGGCCACCGAAGTTCCCGGAGTTGAACTGCTGCTGCTGGCCGTACTGGCCGTACTGTCCCTGCTGACCGGACTGGGAGAACTGCGACTGCCCGTAGGGCGACTGGTTCTGCGCGCCCTGCTGGTCCTGCTGTCCGTAGCCGCTGTACTGGCCGTAGGGGCTCTGCGAGGAGCCGGCTCCGTCCGCCGAGGAAGAAGAGGAGGACGAGGACGACTCCGCGTCACCGGCGGCGTTGATGACGCTGGTCGAGGCGGCGTCGTAGGACGGGACCGGGGAGGACTCCGCAGACTCCGCAGACTCCGAGGACGGAGAGGACAGAGAAGACGCCCCGGACGCAGCCGGGCTGTCCGCGAGCTGATGCAGCCAGGAAACGTCGATGACACCGTCGGGACCGGCCAGCGCAGCCTCGTAGGTGTTGCGCTTGGCGGGGTCGGAGAGGATCGCCCGGGCCGTGGCGAGCTGGTCGACCTCCGGGGAGTTCGACGGGTAACCCTGGCCGACGAGGCCGTTGATGCGCCCGTCGAGCAGCGCCCCGATCTCCGTGGGCGGCATATCCTTGTCCAGCCCCAGCTCGGTGTACAGGTCGTAATTGGGCATTGCTCTGGTCACGTCCGTTCCGGTTCTCGAGTGAGTGAACCCTACTCATTGTTGACAGAGTGAAAGACTAATACATCAACCTGAAAATTCGTCGGGAACCTCACGGGAATGTCATGAACAGACCGGAATTCCCCTGAGGTCCTCCTCCGCGGTGTCCGACGCCAGCAGCAGCGAGTACCTGTCCTTGCCCTCCGCCTGGGGCAGCGCGACCTGCGCGTCGCCCACCGGACCGGTCTTGATGACACACTCTCCGTCCGACAGTTCCTGGAGTTCCCCGCTCGATCCGAGGCGGTCCCGGGTGTCGGCGTCGCCGAAGTCGGCGGCGATGAGAGTGCGTCCACCTCCCCGGCAGGTGATCCGTGCCCGCTCACCGTCGCCGGCATCCGCCGCGGAGCAGGTCATCCCGAGCCAGCCGGCGTCATTCTGCCGGTCCGGCAGCACCTGCGGGAGTGCCGCAGCCATCGCCTTCTCGTCCCCCGACCAGCCGGGATGACGCACCGTGTCAGTCACGGCGATACCCCCGACGATCAGGACCGCCACAGACAGCAGGGCGACCGCGCCGAGGAGGAGGCGGCGGGACCGGCGGGGTTTCCCGTCGGTCGGGATGGCCGGCAGGGGTGCAGCCTGTGCGGTCTGTGCGGTGTACGCGGTCGGAGCGGCAGGTGTCACCGCTCCCGCGTCCGCCGACTCCAGTGCGCTGAGGAACTCACGTGCGGAGGCGTAGCGCTGCGACGGGTCGTCGGCGAGTGCCCGGGCGAGGACGCCGACAAGCTCCCCTGCCCTGCTCTGGTCCGGAGCCGCCAGGGCGTGCGCCGGCACCTCGGGGAACCGTCGGGCGAACCGCCAGGCCTCCTGACTCATGGTCTCGCGCAGCGGCCGCAGGGTGAGCATCTCGAAGACGATGAGGGCGAAGGCGTAGAGGTCCACCGAGGCACCCGGCACCGGACCACCCTGCACCGACCGGAACTGTTCCGGGGCCATGTAGCGGTCGGTGCCGATGAGGAACCCGGCGGACGTCAGCCGGGTCTCGTCCTGGGTGAGGCTGATACCGAAGTCGGTGAGCAGCGGGACATTCCATGCGCTGTCGCGGTGGGCGCGGTCGGGCACGAGGATATTCGCCGGCTTCACGTCACGGTGGATCACCTGCGGCCGCATCCGGTGGATGGTGTCCAGGGCGTCCGCCACCGGACGCAGCAGCTCCACGGTCTCGGCGACGGTGAACGGCCCGCCGGATCTGCGCCGTGAGGCGATGAGTGCACCGAGGTCACCGCCCTCGACATAGTCCATCACGAAGTACGCCACCCCCTCCGGCGAGGTCCGCGCCGAGTGCACGCCGACGATCGCCGGGTGACGCAGCTGCCCCAGGATCCGGCTCTCCTGCCGGAAACGCTGCAGGCTGTCCGGGCCGCCGCCGGTACTCTCCAGCACCTTCACCGCGACCCACCGGTTGAGGTCCCGGTCGCGGGCCCGGTAGACCCTGCCCATGCCGCCCTTGCCGATCTGGGTGAGGTCGGTGAGGCTGTGCCGTTCCTCCAGGCAGGCCAGGAACCGGGTCCAGGCGTTGTCGCCGGGGACCGGTGCGGTGGCGTTGTCGCTGCCGTACTCGCTGCCGTGCTCGTTCACTGTCGGTGCCACCGCCTCACAGGGTTCCGCGGGTCTTCAACGACCAGTAGTTCTCCCGGGCGTAGCGGGCCAGGGCGAAGCGGCGTGCGGGGGCGTTGCCGCTGCGCACCGAGAATCCGGGCACGCCGTTGGTCTCCAGGGAGCGGCACAGGTAGTCGATCTTCGTGTTGACCTTCTTCTGCGACCACCCGAGCGCCTCCTCAAGAGCACGCACCGAGGGCACCTTGTCCATCCCCGCACCGGGGTTCGCGATCAGCGGGGCGGCGAGAGCCTGCAGAAGCAGCTTCTGCTCCTCGTTCGGTTCGAAGCGTCCCACCGTCATCGTGCCGAGGTCGATACCCGCGTCGAGGGCGGGCGGACGCAGCGTCCTGGCGACCGTGAGGTGCAGTTCATAGGTGCAGCCGGAGGTCGCAAAGACCACCGCGGACTCCCCCGGCGGCAGCGGCAGCGTCGCACCGGGGCCGACGCGCAGTTCAGCGAAGGAGTTCTCCGCCCGCGGGTGGATGCCCGCGGTGATCCGGGTGCCGTAGTTGGTGACCATCCAGGTGGTGCCGTCGGCCCAGAACTGGAGGAACCTACGGTGCATGAACTCGTCGTCCTCCCCGACCGGGAAGGACGCCGAGCGTCCGGTCATCAGGGTCTGCCCCGGGTCGAGGGCGACGCGGTGCCCGATGAGATCGTCCACGACCATCTGGCCGGGGTGTACCGCGAACTGCGCCACTGTTCCTCCGTGCAAGGCTCCGCTGTGTTGTCCCCGGCTATCCTATCGAACGGCCGGACGTTGATTCCCGGTTGATCTCCGGGTGCCCGGTCACCGCTCCAGTTCGTGGGCCAGGGAGGACAGTTCCCCGCCACCGGCCATCTCGAGGGTCAGCTCGTCGAGGGTGACCTCGTCGCGGGAGGCGTCCATCTTCTGGCGTCCCAGGTTCAGCAGGATGAACCGGTCGCCGACCAGGTGCGCGTGGTGCGGGTTGTGGGTGATGAAGATGACTCCGAGCCCCTCGTCACGGGCCGCGGCGATGAACCGCAGCACCATGCCGGACTGCTTCACACCGAGGGCCGCGGTCGGCTCGTCGAGAATGAGCAGGCGGGCACCGAAGTACATGGCGCGGGCGATGGCGACGACCTGGCGCTGACCACCGGACAGCGAGGCGATCGGGACCGCCACGTCCGGCAGGTCGATGCCCATGTGGTGGAGTCGCTCGTGGGTGATCTCCCGCATCTCGGTCTCGCGCATCTTCCCGAACCGGCCGGTGAGTTCCTGGCCGAGGAAGAAGTTGCGCCACACCGGCATCTCACCGACAACGGCGAGGTCCTGGTAGACGGTCGCGATGCCGTGGTCGAGGGAGTCACGCGGGGAACCGAAGCTCACCTCTTCCCCGTCGACGAGGATCTCGCCCTCGGTGGGCTTGTGGAGCCCGGCGAGGATCTTGATCAGCGTGGACTTTCCGGCGCCGTTGTCGCCGAGGACACAGGTCACGGTGCCGGCGTCCACAGAGAGGTTGATGTCGCTCAGCGCGCGGAAGGCGCCGTAGGCCTTGCCGACGCCACGGAGTTCGATGATGTGCTGCGTGTCCTGTGCGTCCTGGGCACCCTGGGTGTCCTGTGCGTCGCTCATTTGCGGGCCTCCGTGAACTTCGAGAAGGAACGGTTGGACAGGACGGCCAGCAGCAGGACGCCGCCGACGAAGAACTTCAGCCAGTCCGGGTTCCAGCCGGCGTAGACGATGCCCTGGGTGGTCATGCCGTAGATCAGCGCACCGATCGCGGTGCCGATCGCCGTGCCCTTGCCGCCGGTCATCGCCACACCGCCGACGACGGCGGCGATGATGTAGAAGAACTCGTTGCCGACGCCCTGCCCGGCCTGGATCGAGTCGAACTCGTAGAGGTTGTGCTGACCGACGAACCAGCAGGACGCCGCGACGACCATGAACAGGATGATCTTCACACGGTCGACCGGCACACCGACGGCGCGGGAGGCCTCCGGGTTACCGCCGACGGCGAAGATCCAGTTACCGAACTTCGTCTTGAACAGGACGAAGTGGGCCACCAGCACGAAGAGGATCCACCAGAAGATCGTGACCTTCAGGGTGACGCCGAAGACGTCCCACTGACCGGCGAAAAGCTTCCGGCAGAACTCGAAGCCCTGCATGTCCGCGATGGACTTGGTGGAGACCGCGTCCATGATCCGCTTGGTGAGCGCCAGGTTGAGGCCCTGGAGCATGAGGAAGGTCGCCAGGGTGATGAGGAAGCTGGGCACGCCGGTCTTGGTGACCATCCAGCCGTTGAAGAAGCCGATGGCCAGGGCGAGTACCAGGGCGAGCAGCGAGCCGACCCAGGACTGCATGTGCCACTGGTAGTTCATCATCGTGGCGGCCAGAGCCGTGGAGGTCACCGCCACACCGGTCGACAGGTCGAATTCGTCGGCGATCATCAGCAGCCCGACTGCCAGGGCGACGATGCCGAGGGTGGAGGAGACGTAGAGGACCGTCGCGAAGGAGTCGAGGGAGCGGAAGCTCGGTGCGACGATCATGAACAACACGAAGACGCCCACCGCACCGATGACGCTGGCGAGCTCCGGCCGGTGCATGAGCTTGTCGAGCCCCTGGCGGGTGCGCGGGGTGGTGGTTTCCGCGGAAACCTCCGCGGTCACCTCAGTGGAGGGGATACTCATCGCAGACCGTCCTTGGCGGCGTCCGCGATGGTGTCGATGTTGTCGGCGTCGACGAAGCTCGGGCCGGAGTAGACGGGGCGTCCACCACCGACGGTGGTGCCGTTGCGCTTGGCGAGCCAGAGGGAGTCGACTGCCAGGTAGCCCTGCAGGTAGGGCTGCTGGTCGACGGCGAACGAGATGTCGCCGCTCTTGATCGCGGGGACGAGCTCGGCGTTCGTGTCGAAGGTGCCGATCTTCACGTCCTCACCGGGGTTGCGGCCGGCTTCCTCCGCGGCCTGGGCGGCGACGAGGCCGACCGGGGTGACCAGGGACATGATCCAGTCGATGGAGCTGTCCTGCGCGAGCTTGGCCTTGATGGTGGACTGCACGGAGGTGAGCTCCTGGCCGTTGACGTAGAGCGTCTCGACGGTGCCGGCACCGCCGAGGCCCTTCTTCACGCCGGCGCAGCGGTCCTCCTGGGACTGGTTGCCCTGCTCGTGGATGACGCAGAGGACCTTCTTGGCGCCCTCGTCGTTGAGTCGCTCGCCGGCCTGCTGACCGGCGACACCCTCCTCCTGGCCGAAGAATCCGGTGAGACCGTACTTCTCGTACTGCTCCATGCCGGCATTGAGGCCGACGACCGGGATACCGGCGTTGACGGCCTTCTTGGCGACCGGGCCGATGGCCGAGGCATTCGGCATGGTCACGGCGATGCCGTCGACGTTGGAGTCGATAGCGTTCTGCACGAGGGCGGCCTGGTTGGGGGCCTGCGGGTCCGAGCTGTAGCGCAGTTCGATGTTGTCCTTCTGCGCGGCATCCTCGGCACCCTTGCGGACGAGGTCCCAGAAGGTGTCGCCCGGCGCGCCGTGGCTGACCATGCTGACGACGTAGCGGGGGGTGTCGACGGTGCCGCCGCCGGAGCCGTCGCCGTTGTCACGCGGCGCACCGCCGGTCGAGGAACAGGCGGCGAGGGACACTGCGAGGGCTGCCGTCATGGCGGCAGCAACGGTCCTGAGGGTCTTCTTGAACATCACAACGGCTCAGTCAAGGCTTCTGAAGCGGTTAAGTCAAGCCACCTGACCTGCTCGTTTATCGATCAACTTGATCGGTTAAGCGTCGTTTACCTGCAGGAGGACGCCGGTCTACGGACCGCCATCTCTTCCCTGTCTGACACTCCTGTAGTGCACTCCGGTCAGGAGGCACACTACCGCGTCAGGTGACAGTCTCCCCATCCTAGGGCTTCAGTTCTGCGTCAGGCACGGAACCGCCGTTTCGTGCCGCGGAAGCCGGGATTCGTGCCTGCCGCAGAACTGCTGCAATGGCGACACGGAGCCCGAAGGTATTGTCGACCTTATGACGTCCCCCGAACCCACTGATCCGACGGAACCGACGGAACCGACCGACCCACTGCCCTCCCGCATCACCGATGACCGACGCCAGGCTCTCAACGAGAAGCTCACCCTCGCCGTCGGCCAGGGGCGGATCGACCTCAGTGAGTTCTCCACGATCAGCGACGCCGTCTGGTCGGTCACCGACGCCGACCGGTTCGCCCGCATCGAACAGCTCGTCACGGGAAAACCCACCCCGCCCGACGACGCCGAGGTCGACCGGCTCGCAGAGAAGGCCGCCCCCTCCCCTGAGGACGCTGCGAACCCCGGAGGTCCCGCAAACCCCGCCCCGGCGGTGAAGCCCAAGGGCAGCATCAGTTCCTTCTCGACCACCATCAACCACTACCAGTCCACCACCGTCGTCCCCGAGAACCACGTCCCCACCCAGTCCACCTGGTTCGGTGACATCAGGCTCAAAGGCACCATGCAGCTGCGCGAACGCGAGGGCTACAGCCTCGTCTTCGGTGACCTTGACCTCGATCTCCGGGAGATGACGCTCACGGCGTCCACCACGGTGCTGCAGGTCAACCTGATCTTCGGCGACGTGAAGCTCACCGTGCCGCCGGGGGTGCAGGTCGTCAACCAGATGAAACTCACCTTCGGTGATGTGAAGGTCTCACAGCGCGAGGGAGGCGCGACCCCGAACTACCCGGGCGCGCCGACGGTCGTCCTCACCGGACGGACGGTGTTCGGGGACCTCCGGGTGCGGGTCGCCGAGCCCGGCGAGAAGCAGGGCTTCTGGAGCTGGCTCACCGAGGGGTAGACGCCGCCGCCTCAGCCGCGCCAGCCACAGCCACCAGGTCGGCGACCAACCGGTCCATGTCGGCGTCCGACAGTTCATGGACGGTGAGCCGCAGATGGGTGTCGGCGTCAGCACCGGCGGCACCACCACCGGCGTCACCGAGCCGGAAGAGTCCGCCGTCGCGGACGATCCAGCCGCGACCGCGCAGGTCAGCAGTCGCCGCAGTCGAGGGGACGCCCAGGTCCACCCAGATATTCAGCCCGTCGACACTGGGGGACGCCAGCCCCGCCTCCGCCAGCTTCGCCAGGAACACCTCGTTGCGTGCGGCGTAGTGTGCCGCCGCCGCATCGAGCCCGGAGCGGATGTCGGCGTCCGACAGCAGAGCGGCGACCGTGCGCTGCAGCAGATGGCTCACCCACGTCGTGCCGCCGTTGATCCGCCGGGACAGTTTCTCCGCCGTCTCCGGGTCCGACGCCACCAGCGCGGTCCGTAGGTCCGGCCCCAGCGACTTCGACATCGAGCGCACCAGCGCCCACCGTGTCTGACCTGCCGGAATCGCGGTCTCGTAGGGTGACTGTGACAGTCCGGCGAACTGGTCGTCCTCGATGACGAGGACGCCCGGGTAGTCCGCCAGCACCTCCTGCAGCGCCTGCGCCCGTGCGTGGGTCAGGCTCACTCCGGTCGGGTTGTGGGCCCGCGGCGTACAGACCACCGCCCGCGCCCCGTCGTCCAGGGCAGCCCGCAACGCCTCAGGGTCCATTCCCTCAGCGTCCACCGGAACGGGGAGGACGCGGTAGCCGGCCAGGCGCGTGGAGTTGCCGGAGCTGAGGAAGCAGGGGTCCTCGAGAGCGACGGCGTCGCCGGTGGTGGCGACCGTGGCCAGGAGTCGTTCGAGGGCGTCGACCGCGCCGGCGGTCACGCTGATCACGGCGTCCTCGGCACGGTCGGCGAGGTCTGGTCCGAGCAGCCGCAGGGCAACGCGTCCCAGTTCAGGATGGGTGGCGGCGGTGCCGTAGAGCGGCGGCGGGGCCGGCGCGAGACGGACCGAGGAGGCGTCCGGCAGCAGGGTGGCGTCCGGATTGCCGTGGCCGATGTCGCGCACGGTCGAGGAATTGCCGGACGCCGCACCCTCTGTCGCCGGTTCCGCGACCCCCGCCACGGTCGTTCCCGCACCCCGACGGCTCACGGCGACCCCGGCATGGACGAGGTTGCGGTAGGCGGCCTGGACGGTGTTCCGGTTCACGCCGAGGGTGTCTGCGAGCGTGCGGACCGGCGGCAGCCGGTCACCCGGAGTGAGGACGCCACGGTCGACGAGTCCCCGCACACTCTCGGCGATGCCGGCGGCGGTCGATCCGGTGATGGGAAGTTGCCCTTGTCCCTGCTCAGTCACGTAAGCCAGTGTGCCACAGGGGAAGGTCACTGCCCCGCGCCCGGCGTCCCCTACCTGGCGTCGCCGGCGTCGTCCCCGTCGGAGCCCTCGGCGTCCTCATCATCGTCGTCGAGCGTCAGGCCGAGCTGCTCCAGCTCCGCCTTGAGGTTCTCCATCGACAGCTCGACCTCCTCGGAACCCACACCGTGGGAGTGGACGTGCTCGCCGTGCAGGGCGTCGATGCCGGCGACGGCGGCGCGTCCCTCGACCTCGTCGACGGCGAGGTCCATGGCATCCCCCAGATTGGAGTAGGCGGGGTAGATGACCTCGCGCTCCAGCTCGTCACGCAGCGGCTGGTCGCAGAACGCGGTCTCCAGCGCATTGGTGGTCAGCTCGAGGAACTGCCAGTACTCGAGGTCGAAGGCCTCGGCGAGCTTCACCATCTCACCGCTCATGGTGCAGCCGGAGACCAGCCGGTTGTCGGTGTTCACGGTGCAGGTGAAACCGAGCTCGTAGAGCAGGTTGAAGGGGTGCTCCTCCACCGAGTCGCAGACACCGGTCTGGGTGTTGGAGGTCGGGCAGATCTCCAGCGGGATGCGGCGGTCGCGGACGAACTTGGCGACCTTGCCGAGCTCGAGTCCGCCCATGGTGGCCTCGATGTCCTCGTAGATCCGGATGCCGTGGCCGATGCGCACGGCACCCTGGCGCAGACCGTCGGCGATGGACTCCACGCCCGCGGCCTCACCGGCGTGGACGGTCACCGGGATGAGGTTCTCGCGCAGCAGGCTGAACGCGGCGACGTGGTTGGACGGCGGGAAACCGTCCTCGGCACCGGCGATGTCGAAGCCGACGACGTACCCCTCGCCCGGGGTGTGCTCGCCGTAGTTGTCGACGAGCAGCTGGGCGATCTCCAGGGCCCGGTCGGCGTGACGCATGGCGCACAGCAGCAGTCGGGCGTGGATACGGTGACCTGCGGCAGCGGCGGCACGCTCGCCTTCCTTGACGCCCTGCACAGTCGCGTCGACGACCTCCTGCAGGCTCAGTCCCTTGGCCTGGTGCTGCTCAGGGGCGTAGCGCAGTTCGGCGTAGCAGGCACCGTCGGCGGCGAGGTCCTCGACGGCCTCCTTCGTGACGCGGACCAGGGAGTCCTTGGTCTGCATGACGGCGGTGGTGTGGTCGAAGGTGGTGAGGTAGGTCGGCAGGTCGCCGGAGTTCGCGGCGTCGAAGAACCACTTCTCCAGTTCGGCGGCGTCGGTGGTGGGCAGTCCGTCGTAGCCGGTCTCGGCGGCGATGTCGATGATGGTCTGGGGACGCAGCCCGCCGTCCAGGTGGTCGTGGAGGACAACCTTGGGCAGGGTGCGGACGATCTCGGGATCGACGGTGGAGTACGCGGGTTCAGTCATGGTGCACCACGATACCGCCGGTAGAGTTCTTCGACGATGCGTACTCTCCTTTCCGCCGGGCTTGCCGTGCTCATGGCGTCCGCCACCGTCTCCCCCGCCGCCGCGCAGGAGGGCCTCAACGGCATGCCGCGGATGCAGTGGCTGCCGTTGACCGCCCCGGTGGGGGCGCCGCTGCCGCGCGACCATGCCCTGTGGACCGACGACTGCCGCTACGACAGGCGACTGCCGAGGGCCTTCGACAAGGACGCCGCGCGCGGTGCGGACGTGGACCCGGTGATCACCGTGGAGCGTCCCGGGCCGGGCGGAGGGTACCTGGACACCTGCGGCACCGTCGTGGCGGACGGGCTCGACCTGCCGACCCGCCTGAGCCTGGGCAGTTACGTCCTCTATGACGTCGACTCCGGTGACGTACTCGCCGCGAAGGACCCCTACGGGCTGTACCGCCCGGCGTCGATCATCAAGATCCTGCTGGTCATGGTCGCCCTGGACGACCTGGACATGGACCAGAAGGTCAAGGTCACCGAGGAGATGGCCAATGTCGACGGCTCGAAGGTGGGGGTCGGACCCGGTGGGAAGTACACCGCGGAGCAGCTGCTGCAGGGTCTGGTCATGAACTCCGGCAATGACGCCGCTCTCGCCCTGGCCGGAGCGCTCGGCGGTACGGACGCCACGGTGGAGAAGATGCAGTCGCTCGCCGACTCGTTGGGGGTGCAGGCGACAAAGGTGACCACGGTCAACGGGCTGGACACCCCCGAGGTCCAGACGACCGCCTACGACCTTGCACTGGTCTACCGGGCGGCGTTCCAGCGACAGGACGTGCGCGACCTGCTCGGCACGGAGCAGGCGACGTTCCCGGGGTACCGGGACAATCCGGAGTTCCAGATCTCCAGTGACAACGGACTGCTCTACGACTACCCGGGCACGATCGGTGGGAAGACGGGGTTCACCGACAATGCACGGCACACCTACGCCGCCGCGGTCTCCCGCAATGGGCGGACGCTGGGCGTGGTGATGCTCAATTCGACCGTCGCGGCGGGGCGTCCGTGGCAGCAGGCCGAGACCGTCTTCGACGCCGCCTTCGACGCTCCGGAGGACGCCTCGGTCGGGCAGCTCGTGAATACGGTGTCCCCCGACAACGCGGTGGAAGCGGCCGGAGCTGCGGAGCCTGCTCCGGCGGATTCCGACACCCCGCAGGACTCACTGACCACCACCGAGATCTCGCTGATCGTCGCCGGCATGGTGTGCGTCCTCGCCGCCGGAGCATGGATCCTCATCCGCCGGCGGCGCTGAACCGGTGCAGCCCGGCCCTACTTCTTACTGAACAGCCCGCCGATCGCGCTGCCGGTCTTCATGACGATGCCGCCGAGCAGGACGCCCATCGCTGCTCCTGCCCCGACCAGGCCCGCCTGGCGGATGTTCTGCTCGGTCTGTGCCGGCGGGTGGGAGTCGCGTCGGATCTGGATGACAGCCGGAGCCGGGGCGTCCGGGATGACCTCCGCGAGCGCCTCGGGAGACGTGGCCACCCAGGCGGAGCAGTAGAGGGTGATGCGCCACAGCAGGTACAGCAGCACCATCACGCCGATGATCGGGCCGAAGGCCGCGCCGGCCGGGTTGGACATGGTGTTGTTGAAGAAGACGGTGGCGAACTGCTTGAAGAACTCCAGCCCGATCGCGCCGATCACCGCACCACGCACCGCAGCCTTGCGTGGCACATGGGTGCGCGGGAAGAACATCAGCATCCAGAACATGACCACCCAGTTGGCGACCAGTGCGATGAGCAGCGCGATGATCCAGACGAAGACCCGGATACCCGTGATGTTGTCCAGGTTCAGGGTCTCGATGATGGTCCAGGTGAATCCACCGGAGCCGATCGCGGTGACGGCGAAGGCGACGCCCAGTGCGAGCAGCAGACCGATCAGGGCGATGAGGTCGCTGATCTTTCCCTTGATGAAATTGTCCGCAGTCAGGTCGGCCTTCCACATCGCGGAGATGCCGGCCCGGAGGTTCCCGATCCAGCCGAGACCGGTCCAGAGGGTCAACACAAGACCGATACCGAAGATGCTTCCGCGCTGTCCGATCGCCGTATTCAGAATGTCGGTGAGGGTATCGCCGAGATCACCGGACGCGGAATCCTTGATGTCATCGATGATGTCGTTGAGCAGGTCCTCGTTACCCGCCAGAACCATGGCCACCACGGCCACGGCCAGCATGATCAGAGGGAAAATCGACAGCACCGAGAAGTAGGTGATGCCTGCAGCGTAGTAATTTCCACCCTGTTCGCCGTACCGGTCGTTCATGTGCAAGACGTGGTCGAGCCAGGGCCATTTCGCCCGGAACTTCTCCACAGCGGACTGCTTCTCTTCGGCGCTGCTGTCGCCGTTGTCGTCAGTGCCTGTGGTCGTGGCTTCAGTGCTGGCGGCCATCGGTACATCCTCACGGTCGTCGGATCTATGGACAGTTCTCCACACTAATGCGGAAAACGGGGGCTGTGCGTTGCATTGGGCACGGTACATTAATGACGACTGTTCCGTCGGAATCAGACATCGGGCGCATGACGATCAGGAGAACACCATGTCCGGCATCGATCTGTATGCGTCCCTCGGGCTCGACCGCTCGGCCGATCCCGCCGCCCTCGCCGCGGAACTCGACCGCCGGATCAGCTCATCCTGGGGCGAGGATCCGGCGAAAGTCACGCAGCTGCGGAACGCACGCGCCATTCTGGGGGACGCCGGCCGCCGCGTCCGGTACGACCGTCAGCTCGATGACCCCGCGGCTCCGCCGGTGACGGAGCAGGTGCTGGAGCAGCTGGCGTCCTCCCCCGGGATTGAGGGCGAGACGTCGGTGATTCCGGCGGCTGACCTGGGGCCGCAGGGTTACGGGCAGCAGCTGGGCTACGGCCAGCAGCAGGGTTACGGCCAGCAGCAGGGGTTCAACACCAACCCCTACGCCAGCCAGCCGTGGCAACAGGGGCAACCGGGGAAGTCCGGGACCTCGAAGGTCCTGTGGATCGTGGTGGCCGCCGTCGCAGCGGTGATCGTCGTCCTCGGTGCGGTCGGCACCACCTGGTTCATCATGCGCGATGACGGCGACGACGATTCCTCGACCTCGGCGTCCCGGTTCACGGAGCAGGACGCACCGCACTCGGAGGCCGTCCCCGTACCGACGGAGACCGAGGACTACGACGACTACCTCGACGATGACGATGACTATCTCGACGACTACGACTTCGACTACGACATGGGTGAGGTCTCGGTCAGCGGGGCGACCGCCACGACCGCGACCTGCGGCGGCAGGGACTGCGTCCGCATCGAGATCGAGCTCGACGGCGACGGCGAGGTGAGCATCCTGGACTGGTACGAGGGCGATGAACTGCAGATCGACGTCTTCGGCGTGGAAGTCCAGTACCAGGACGATTTCCCGGTCACCGACCACTCTGACGGGCGGCTCGACTATCTGCGGGCGACCTCCGACGAGTACGACTGGCCGCGACTGGCGATCGGGGTGCCGGAAGGCACGGACTACACGGTCGACGATGGCTCGGCGAACCACCTCATCACCGTCGAGGTGTTCGTCTGACAGGTGCCGGAGCCGTCCCCGTCAGCAGGGTGAGGCGTACGAGGTATCACTGTTGAGCAGCCGGGCGTTACCGACATCCGGAATCTCTGCGGCGCACAGCGATTCCAGGTCATCTCCGTAGTCGATGACGACAGCATAGTTGTCCGCGTGATCACTGTGCGCCCGCAAAGAGGGGCAGGACCCGGGCGGCATCAGCACCGAGCCCGGATGGGCGGTGAGTCCGTTGCCGATTTCGCCGGCAACATCTCCACTGTCACCTTTCACCGTCTGCACGATAAGGACACCACGCCCGTCGCAGGCCAGGGGACCTGATCCCGAGTGAGAGGTGGCGTCCTCGTGGGAAGGTTCCGGGGCAGACTCCGGGAGCGGGGCGACCGTCGGAGTCCCGGACTCCTCAGTCTCTTCCTCCGGAGCCACCGTCACCGTCGTGACGGTAGCCGGGGCGTCCGAGGTGACCCCGGGTGATTCTGTAAAGGTCGCCGCGGCGATGTCGCTGTCATCCGAATCATCACCGGTCAGCACCCACACTCCGACCACGATGAGCACCACCACGACGAGGGCTCCGGCCAGCGCCGCCAGGATCTTCATTCGTCGCGGACTCCCCTGCGGCTGTGGTTCATTCATCCACGGGTTGGCAGGTCGATTGCTCGGAGTGCTCACAGACGTCCTTCGGCAGCGCAGTCATCGGTCGGTGTCAGGGTAACGTAACGGCAACGTAAGGCCCCGAAACTACACTCCGGTAATCTACCCGCTCTGCCCACGATGCATTTCTCTCTGGACGGAGCCACCCGGACGATCATGACGACCGCCTCCTCGCCGTTCCGCGTCATCATCGACATCCTTCGCTGACGGACCGTCACCTGAGATTCGGGATACGCCCCTCCGGTTCCACGTGGTCGCCGACCCAGCGGTAGGTCACGACCGTGGTGTACTTCGGCGCAGCGGCGAACGGCTCCCCCGAGTCCCGGAGCGCCTCATAGTCCTTGTACCGCACCGTCACGAAGTCATCCCCTGAGGCGACGACCTCCGTGTGCTGCTGGACGGTCTCGGTACCGACACCCAGGTACTCCCCGTCATGGAAGAGCATGAGCTGGTTCTGGAACTGGGCGTCGCCGACCTCGGACTGCACGACGGTGGCGTAACTCAGCGCGGCGCAGGGATCGTAGTTCGACTCCCCGTGGTAGACCCAGGTCATGCCGTCGAGTTCAGGGGCAGGGATATCTGCGGTATGCGCGGTGATCACGGGGGAATCAGGGTCCACCCCGCAGTTACGGGGTTCCGGCGGTGGGGTCTGTGTCGGGGAGGCCGCCTGCCCTGCCTCCGAGGGGGATGGCGCCGGCGCGGTCTCGGTGACGGTGACGACCACCGGGTCCTGTGTATCCGGCGTCTCTTCGGTGGAGTCCCCGCAGGCTGCGAGGAAGAATCCGGAGATGACGAGTGTGCTGAGGATGAGTGGGTGTCGCATGGTGAATCAGCACACCGTGATATTGCCGAAGAGGTCGTCAGGGGCGCCCTGGGAGATGAGCTTCTCCCGGTCGTAGCAACGGAAGCCGGTGAAGGTCTCCCCGTCGGGTTCCACATCCTCCCAGACCGCCCCGGTCCAGCGGAGCAGCTTCATGCCGTCGCTCTGGGGCATACCGATACGTGCCCAGTCCGAACCGCAGTAGATCGTCTCCCACCCCTCGGGGGACGCTTCCTCCAGAGCTCCGGTGGTGCACGGGTCGATCTCCTGGGGCGGATTCTCGACGGTAGGCTCCGGTGGAGTCGAATCATCGGTAGGCGTGGTGGTGACGGTCACCGTGACACGGTCGGACGAATCAGCGGCACCGGCGGTGTCGTTCGCATCTGCCCCACCATCGGAGGAGCTGTCGCAGGCGCCGAGCGCCAGCATTGCGAGCGCAGTGGCCGGAAGTACGGCGGACCGTAGGGAACGGTGAGGGAGCATTCTTGTTTCCTCCTGAATGGAAAGGTTTGTCACGGCCAAATTACAGGATCTGAGCTGATCTGGACGTGCATTCCGATCCGCCACCGGCGAGTCCCCCTACCATGGAACCTGCACCAGAATCCGTCCGCGAAAGTGAGTACCCGTGTCTGCATCCACCGGAAACCTCGGCGCTCTCGCAGGTCGCACCGTGTACCTGGACCCGGGTCACGCCGGTACGGCCCCGCCCGCCAAGCTCACCGCCGATGACGGCCGGGGTGGCACGAAACCCTGCAACGCCCCGGGCACAGCGTCCGCCGACGGATGGCCGGAGCACACCTTCACCTGGGAGATCAGTCAGCAGCTCCGGACCATTCTCGAGGACGCCGGGGCGACTGTCCTTCTGTCCCGGGCCGACGACGTCCACCGTGCCGACTGCATCGACGAGCGGACGTACAAGGAGAATGCCTCGGCGGCGGACGTCGTCGTCAGTCTCCACGCCGACGTGTCAGGGCCGGGGAACACCGGCTTCCACATTTCCGCGGTCACGGACCCGCTTCCCCACAACCTCGCGGACCAGTCATCCCTACTGGCGTCCACCGTGCGCGACGCCATGGTCAGCGCCGGCCTGCCGGTCTCCAACTATCTCGGAACCGACGGCCTGAACCCCCGCGCCGACCTGTCCGGACTCAATCTCTCGACGAAGCCGAAGATCCTCATCGAGTTCGGCAATATGCGTGACGCCGACGATCTGGCGGCACTGCGGTCCCAGGAAGGACGCCGGCAGCGCGCCCGGGCGGTGGCGGAAGGCCTCGCGTCCTATCTGTCCTGACCGCGTCCTACCGCAGCAGGCCCATCCGCTCGTAGACCTTCGCCACCAGCGGCTCAGCGACGGCGGCAGCCTTCTCCGCACCCCGGTCGAGGATGCGCTTGAGCTCCGCCGGATCGGCCATGTACTCGTCGTAGCGCGCCTTCAGCGGCGTGGTGAAGGCTTCGAGGGCATCGGCGGTGTCCACCTTGAGCGCACCGTACTGGGCACCGGCCGCCTGGTAGTCCGCCACGATCTCGTCGATGGACCGGCCGGTCAGCGCCGACTGGATGACCAGCAGGTTTGACACGCCCGGCTTGTTCTCCTTGTCATAGCGGATCTCACCGTCGTTGTCCGTGACGGCAGACCTGATCCGCTTGGCGGAGGTCTTCGGCGCGTCCAGCAGGTTGACGATGCCCTTCGGGTTCTCACCCGACTTGCTCATCTTCGCCGTCGGCTCCTGCAGGTCGTAGATCTTCGCCGCACCCTGCGGGATGAACCCGTCCGGCACCACGAAGGTCTCACCGAAGCGCGCGTTGAACCGCTCGGCGAGGTTGCGGGTCAGCTCGAGGTGCTGACGCTGGTCCTCGCCCACCGGCACGAGCTGCGGGCTGTAGAGCAGGATGTCCGCCGCCATGAGCATCGGGTACATGAACAGGCCGGCCGAGGTGCGCTCCGCGCCACGCTTGGAGGACTTGTCCTTGAACTGCGTCATGCGGGACGCCTCGCCGAAGCCGGTGAGGCAGGTCAGCACCCACGCCAGCTCAGCGTGCTGCGGGACCTGGGACTGCACGAAGATCGTCGACTTCTCCGGGTCGATCCCCAGCGCCAGCAGCTGGGCGACGCCAGCGGTGGTGCGGTCGCGCAGCTCGGTCGGGTCCTGGTCCACGGTGATGGCGTGCAGGTTGGGGATGAAGTAGAAGGCGTCGTAGTCGTTCTGCAGGTCGATCCACTGCTTGACCGCTCCCAGGTAGTTCCCGAGGTGGTAGGAGTCCGCGGTGGGCTGGATTCCGGACAGGACGCGCTTCATTTCACTCATGACCGGCAACCTTACATCGACTGTCCGACCGCTCCACCGACTCCCTCCCGGGCAATGTCCAGCAGCGCCGCCGCGTCCCTCTCCAGGGTGCCGTGCCGGGGGAAGACCGCCCGGATCAGACGACGGAACGTGGCGTCCTGCACAGGGACGCGGACCAGTTCGCCCAGCTTGAGCTCGCGGGCGACCGCACGCGCCGCGATGACCGTCGGCTCCCCCATCCCCGTCACCGCCGCCCGCTGGGCCGACAGTGAGCCGAACTCGCCGGCCGGTGTGGCGACCGTGCCGAGGACGTCCTCGACGACATCGCGTGACCCCGAGCCTGCCTCGCGCATGATCAGCGGCGTCCGACGCAGCTCCGCCGCCGTCACCGCCGGGCCGGTCCGCATATCCCGCTGCGCCCAGGGGTGGGACGCCGGGACCACGAGAATGAGGTCGTCCACCCCGACCACCGCCGAGTCCAGTCCGTGGCTGACCGTCGTCCCCTCGACAAAGCCGAGCGGGCAGTCCCCGTCGAAGACCGCCTCCCCCACCGCCGCGGAGTTACAGGGACGCAGCAGAAGCCGGACCTGCGGATTCTGCTTGTGGAAGCGGGCGGCCCATGACGGGAAGTACAGTTCGGCGACCGTGTTGGAGACCGCGACCGGCAGCGACCGGGCAGCGTCCGGCCGGGCGGCCCCGGCGATGACACGCGAGAAACTCCCCACCGCGTCGAGGTACTCGTGGGCGGCATCGAGGACCGCGCGCCCCCGCTCGGTCGGCTCGGAACCGCCGATACCGCGGCGGAAGACCTTCACCCCCAGGGTCTTCTCGGCGGACGCCACCCGCGCACTCACGGTCTGCTGACTGAACCCGAGAGCGCGGGCCGCCGAGGCTATACTGCGGTGCTCATCGACGGCGATGAGCGTGGCGAGCTGGTCGACCGGCGGGACGTTGGGGTACATGCCCGCATTGTACCCTCGACAGGGAAACTCGTTATCCCTGGTCAAGGTGGCCCTCGTCTAGCGTAGACCGCATGCTCACGGGACATCGCAGGCCTCAGCGCTCCGGCGCTCCCCCACTTCCCGGCCCCGGCGCGCCGTGGGGCGGCGCCGTGATGGGACTGTCGGTCACCGGCTCCCTGCTCGGCGTCCACGTCGGAATCACAACCGGCGCCGCGGTAACGGTCGTCGCGGGTCTGGTACTCCTTGTCCTCGCCGTCGGTGCAGTCCGCAGGCCCAGGTTCTCCGATGTGCCGGCCTGGTCGATGATGACGATGGGGGTGCTCTCCCTGGGTTCTGCGGCCGACACCACCCTGGGCTGGACGGGGTTCCACACCGTAGCCTGGGTCCTCGGTACCGCCGCCGGTGTGGTTGTCTTCACCACCCAGTGCGCCCGCTTCCTCCGGAGAAAGGTGGCTGCTGACTTCACCGGCGTCCTGCCGTTGGTGACACTCATGGTCGCCGCAACCAACGCAGCGGACCTGGGCCATCCGGGCATCGGAACGGCATGCTTCTCAGTGTCCCTGGTCACTGCCGTCCCCGCCTTCGTGCGCGTCTACCTGGCTGCCGGGCGCCGCCCCGCGCCCGGTGCGGCCGCGACCGCGTGGATTCCGCTCGGAGTTGTCGGTCAGAGCACCGCCGCAGCACTTCTGCTCACCGACGGGTCGACGGTCGGGGTGACCTACGCCGTGGTCATGCTGGCACTGGGGATCCCGGCCGCACTGTGGGCCATGACCAACCACTGGGGTGGCCTCGTCAATGTCCTCACCGGTCACGCCCCCTCACCGAACCCCTCCTGGTGGGCCGCCACCTTCCCCGTCGGCACCTGCTGCCTCGGCACCCACACCCTGGCAACGGCGACAGGACTGGCGTGGATCGACATGACCAGTGCCGGACTGCTGGCCCTGCTGTGCATCCACGTGGCACTGGCCGTGACCGGGACCGTGTCGGCGGTGGTGGCAGTGGTGGCACAGATGCACGGGCGTTGACCACCCCCCGACCTCAGTCGAGGAAGATGTCCCGGTGCAGCTCAGCGTCGGGCGTCCCCGGGACCGCAGCGTAGCCCGACAGATCGGTGACGCCGCGCTCAGCGAGCAGTTCCTCCATGATCAGCGACTGCCCGGTGATCTCCCGGGAATCCGTGGTGAGCAGGGCGTGGGCGGAGTCCGCGGCAATCTCCGGGGTACGGGAGACACGCATCATCTCGTCACCGCCGAGGGCGTACTTCACGGCGGCGGTGGCCACCGTCGTGGCCGGCCACAGTGTATTGGCGGCGATGCCGTCGTCGGCGAACTCCGCGGCCAGGCCCAGGGTGACCATTGTCATCCCGTACTTCGCCAGGGTGTAGCCGGTGTGCGCGCCGAGCCAGTGCGGGGTGACATTCAGCGGCGGGGACAGGGAGATGATGTGGGGGTTCTCCGCCTGCTTCAGGTACGGCACGGCTGCCCGGGAGAGCATGAAGGTACCGCGGACGTTGACGTCCTGCATGAGGTCGTACTTCTTCTCCGCCAGGTCCGACGAGCGGGAGAGGTCGATGACGCTGGCGTTGTTGACCACCGCGTCGATCCCGCCGAAGGTCTCGACGGTCGTGGCGACGGCCCGGGCGATGTCCCCGTCATTGCGGACGTCACCGTGGATCGGCAACGCCCTGCCCCCGGACTCCTCGATGGCGGCCGCCGCAGTGTGGATGGTGCCCTCGAGCTTGGGATGCGGGGTGTCGGTCTTCGCGAGGATCGCGACATTCGCACCGTCGCGGGCGGCCCGCAGCGCGATCGCCAGGCCGATACCGCGGCTCCCGCCGCTCATGAGGATGGTTGTGCCCGCCAGGGGTGCTGAGTTACTCATGCAGGCAACCCTAACCATCCGGAGGACGCCGCGGGCTGATTCCACCTAGTTGTACTCCACCAGCACCGGAGAGTGGTCGCTCCACCGCAGGTCGTAGTCGGGCGCCTTGTCCACCCAGGCCGCGACGGCGCGCTTGAACAGCGGACGGGAGGCGATCTGGTAGTCGATACGCCAGCCGGCACCGGTGTCGAAGGCCTTCCCCCGCCAGGTCCACCAGGAGTACGGCCCCTCCTCCTCATCGGCGTGCAGCTGACGCAGCACGTCGAACCACTGCGGGTCACCGGGTGCACCGCCGGCCACCCGGGCCTGGGCCACCCGTCCCGGTGTGTAGTCCACGGCTCCGAAGAAGTCCCCGACCCCACCGGCGGGGTTGCCGTTGCGTCCCGCGTCAGTGGCGTCCCCCACCTGCGTCGACGCGTCCGGGAAGGTGCCCAGCAGAGAGTCCATGAAGGCACGCTCGTCGGGCAGGAAGCCGGACTTCTTCCGGTTGGGACGCCAGTTCTTCAGGTCGGCGCGGCGGTGACAGATGTTCCAGTCACCACCGACGACCATCTCCTCCCCGCTCGCGGCACGGTTGGCGAGGTAAGGGCCGAGGACGTCGAGGAAGCGGTACTTCTCGTCCTGCTTGGCGGTGTTCTCCGCACCGGAGGGCAGGTAGACGCTCGCCACGGTGATGCCGGCGGTCTTCGCCTCGATCCAGCGTCCGGCGTCCCCGAACTCCTCGGCTCCGGGCAGCTCACCGAACCCGACCTGTACGTCGTCGATCCGTGCGCGGGAGAGGATCGCGACGCCGGCGCGACCCTTCGCCGCGGCCTCGGCCTGTGCCAGATGCCAGCCGGACGCCAGTGCCGGGGCGAGGGTCGCCTCGGTCTGTTCCGGGGTGGCGCGGACCTCCTGCAGCAGGACGATGTCCGCCGGGGTGGCGTCCAACCAGGGGAGGATGCCGTGGTTCAGTTCGTTGCGCTGCTTCGCGGCGGCGCGGATCCCGTTGACGTTGACGGTGGCGACGGTGAGGCTCATGCGCACCACCCTAACCGGCGGCAGGTACCTCCCGGGCCAGCTGCCTCCGGTAGAGCAGGTGGGTCGGAATGAAGATCGCGAGACCGGCCAGCGCCAGGCCCGCTCCGGCCAGCGCAGGCGCCGAGTAGGAGTACCCCGCACTGATGACCGCGCCACCGAGGGCGGCACCGGAGGCGTTGGCGATGTTGAACGCGGACTGGTTCATCGCCGCGGCGAGGTTCTGGGCCTTACCTGCGACATCCATGAACCGGGTCTGCATGACGATGACGAGGATGCCACCGCCGACGGAGACCAGGCCGAACATGAGGATCGCCAGCGGGGCGACGGTACTGGCGAAGTAGAAGCCGACGAGCATGACCACCATCATGAGGAAGGCGCCGACGATGGAACGTGGGATGTTGCGGTCGGCGAGGCGTCCGCCGACCATGTTCCCGATGACCATGCCGATGCCGTAGACCATGAGCACGAACCACATCATGTTCTCGGGGTAGTCCGCACGTTCCGTCATCGTCCAGGAGATGTAGGTGTAGACACAGAACATGCCCCCGAAGCCGATCGCCCCGGACAGCAGCGTCAGCCAGACCTGCGGGTTCACCAGGGCTCCCGCCTCGGTACTGGGGCGGGTGATCGGCATGAGCGTCATGTGCGGCATCGAGATCCACAGTCCGGTCAGGGTGGACAGACCGATCACCGCGACGACGCCGTAGGCCGCGGACCAGCCCAGCACTGAACCGATCCACTGTGCCGCCGGGACGCCGATCACTGTCGCCGTGGCCAGACCCAGGGAGATCCGGGCGATGGCCTGACCCCGCTTGCCTGGCTCGGCCATGGACGCGGCGATGAGGTTGGCGACGGCGAAGTAGGCGCCGTGCGGGAAGCCGGCGATGAACCGGGCGACCATGAGCAGCCCGTAGGAGTGGGCGAACATGCTCAGCCCGTTGCCGAGGGTGAAGGCCACCATGAGGATGATGATCAGCCGTCGGCGGGGGATGCGTCCGGTGAGTGTGGTGATCAGCGGGGCGCCGACGACCACGCCCATGGCGTAGGCGGTGACGACGTGGCCGGCCTCGGCCTCCGTGATGCCGAAGTCGTCGGCGATGTAGCTCAGCAGCCCCATCGAGACGAACTCGGTGGTGCCGATGCCGAAGCCGCCGAGGGCCAGGGCGAGCATGGCGATCGGCCGGCGGCGGCGCCCCATCTCGGTCTGCCGCGGCAGCGGCGTGCGGTGCGGGTGCGGGACATGGGGCGCCCGGAGAAGCCGGCGGCGGGGTCCGGGAGCGGTGGCGGTGGTGGAGTCGGTGGATGACGGGAAAGAATCAAGCATTAATTCATCACCTTTTGAGAGCGGAAAAGACGAGGTCGGGAATCGGCGGTGACGGTATCCGGACACCGTGGGTTCGGCCTGCGAACGTCTGGGGCCTCGGGGAAGCACCTATGCGACCACGTCCGGGCTCATACCGCAAGCCCACGCAGGACCAGTGTGACGTGTCAGGCAGAATGCCCCGGAGGGCGCGCCGCCCACTGTGACCTGCACGACAGTTATGCGAACATCACCGCTCCTCTACCTCCCCCGGACAGAGTGGCGCCCATTACTTTGCCGTATCATAGGGTCCGTGGATTCCGGCGACATCGATCGCCACCGAATGACATGCGAATACACCGGGCATTAACTGAGCACCTGATCGGTTGACAGCCCACCGCAATAGAACACAAGGGAGTACCTGCCCATGGCCAAAATCATCTACACGCGCACCGACGAGGCTCCGCTCCTTGCGACCTACTCTCTGCTGCCCGTCATCGAGGCTTTCGCCGGTACCGCCGGCGTCGAGGTTGAGACCCGCGACATCTCCCTCGCTGCACGTATCCTCGCCGCCTTCGACGATCTGCTCCCGGCGGAGCAGCGGGTGGACGACGCCCTCGCAGAGCTCGGCGAGATCGCGAAGACCCCGGACGCGAACATCATCAAACTGCCGAATATCTCGGCCTCCGTCCCCCAGCTCAAGGCGGCCATCGCCGAGCTGCAGGCCGACGGCTACGCTCTCCCGAACTTCCCGGACGAGCCCGCCACCGACGAGGAGAAGGACGCCCGCGCCCGCTACGACTCCGTCAAGGGTTCCGCCGTCAACCCGGTCCTGCGCGAGGGCAACTCGGACCGCCGTGCCCCGCAGGCCGTGAAGAACTTCGCCCGCAAGCACCCGCACACCATGGGTGCCTGGGACAAGGACTCCAAGACCAACGTCGCGACCATGACCGAGGGCGACTTCCGCCACAACGAGAAGTCCGTGATCATCGACGGGGACGACACCCTGCAGATCCGCCTCGTCGCCGCCGACGGCACCGTCACCGTCCTCAAGGAGTCCCTGCCGGTCCTCGACAAGGAGATCGTCGACGCGACTGTGCTGCACGCCGCCGCCCTCGACGGCTTCCTCGCCGCCCAGGTCGCCCGCGCCAAGGAGGAGGGCATCCTCTTCTCCGCGCACCTCAAGGCCACCATGATGAAGGTCTCCGACCCGATCATCTTCGGCCACGTCGTCCGCGCCTACTTCGCGGACGTCTTCGCGCAGTACGGCGACGAGCTGCTCTCCCGCGGTCTCAACGGGGAGAACGGCCTCGCCGCGATCCTCTCCGGCCTCGACGAGTTCGAGGACAAGGCTCTCGCCGACGAGATCCGCGCCGCCTTCGACAAGGGCTTCGCCGAGGGCCCGTCGATCGCCATGGTGAACTCCGCCAAGGGCGTCACCAACCTGCACGTCCCCTCCGACGTCATCGTCGACGCCTCCATGCCCGCCATGATCCGGACCTCGGGCCACATGTGGAACAAGGACAACCAGGAGCAGGACGCCCTCGCGGTGCTGCCGGACTCCTCCTACGCCGGTGTCTACCAGGTCGTCATCGACGACTGCCGCAAGAACGGCGCCTTCGACCCGACCACCATGGGCACCGTCCCGAACGTGGGCCTCATGGCGCAGAAGGCCGAGGAGTACGGCTCCCACGACAAGACCTTCAAGATCCCCTCCGACGGCACCGTCGAGGTCGTCAACGCCGCCGGTGAGGTGCTCATGTCCCACACCGTCGCCACCGGCGACATCTGGCGTGCCTGCCAGGCCAAGGACATCCCGGTCCGCGACTGGGTGAAGCTGGCCGTCAACCGCGCCCGCTCCACCGGCTGGCCGGCCATCTTCTGGCTGGACTCCACCCGCGCCCACGACCGCAACATCATCACCAAGGTCGAGGAGTGCCTGAAGGACGCCGACCTCGTCGGTTCCACCGAGGGCCTGGACATCCGCATCCTCTCCCCGGAGGAGGCCTGCCAGGTCTCGATCGACCGCATCCGCGCCGGCGAGAACACCATCTCCGTCTCCGGCAACGTGCTGCGTGACTACCTCACCGACCTCTTCCCGATCATGGAGCTGGGCACCAGCGCCAAGATGCTGTCCATCGTCCCGCTGATCGCGGGTGGCGGACTGTTCGAGACCGGCGCCGGCGGATCCGCCCCGAAGCACGTCCAGCAGCTCATCGAGGAGGACTACCTCCGCTGGGATTCCCTGGGTGAGTTCCTCGCCCTGGCCGAGTCCCTGCGCAAGCTGGCCGAGACGGACAACAACCCGCGCACCCCGGTCCTGGCGGACGCCCTGGACAAGGCCACGGAGAAGATCCTCAACGAGGACAAGTCCCCGGCCCGCAAGATCGGTGAGATCGACAACCGCGGCAGCCACTACTACCTGGCCGCCTACTGGGCCCGGAACCTTGCCGAGCAGACCGAGGATCCGGCCCTGGCCGAGATCTTCGCCCCGGTCGCCGACGAGCTCGAGGAGAAGTTCGAGACCATCAAGGTCGAGATGCGCGGTGGTCAGGGTGAATCCGTCGACCTCGGCGGCTACTACTGGCCGAACGACGAGAAGACCACCAAGGTCATGCGCCCGTCGCAGACCTTCAACGCCGTCATCGACGGGCTCGCCGCCCGCTAGACCGCGTACCTCCGACTACCCCGGACCACTGTCGGTACGACAGGGTCCGGGGTTTGTCGTATGGACAGCTCAGTCTACCCCCCGCACTCCTCTGACCTGCAGATATGAAGAAAAGTAGACCGAGCTGTTTGCTGTCTGTCCCCGTGTGGTCTAACGTCTTGTTCAGCAAAACAGCGCACGACGACATGATCCTCACCGAAGGGACACCACATGGCAACGAAGTACGACAACAGCAACGTCGACGACTGGGGTTTCGCCTCCCGTGCCGTCCACGCCGGTCAGACCGTCGATTCCGACACCGGCGCCCGTAACCAGCCGATCTACCTCTCGGCGTCCTACGTCTTCAACTCCGCCGAGCACGCCAAGCAGCGGTTCGCCCTTGAGGACCTGGGCCCGGTCTACGGCCGCCTGACCAACCCGACCCAGGAAGTCCTCGAGAACCGGATCAACTCGCTCGAGGGCGGCGTCCACGCCGTGGCCTTCGCGTCCGGCCAGGCCGCAGAGACCGCCACGATCTTCAACCTCGCCGGCGCCGGCGACCACATCGTCACCTCCGCCCGCCTCTACGGCGGCACCGAGACCCTGTTCTCCGTCACCCTCGCCCGCCTCGGCATCGAGGTCACCTTCGTCGAGGACGCCGACAACCTCGACGCCTGGCAGGACGCCGTCCAGCCGAACACCAAGGCCTTCTACGGCGAGACCTTCGCCAACCCGCAGGCCGACGTCCTCGACATCCCGGCCCTCGCCGAGCTGGCGCACAAGAACAATGTGCCGCTGATCGTCGACAACACCGTCGCCACCGCCGCCCTGGTCCGTCCGATCGAACTCGGTGCC
>NHCFJ05603__coassemble_695_pt1 | contig 29802 bp, 24 predicted proteins | sample NHCFJ05603__metabat2_low_PE_007 | metagenome-assembled genome bin NHCFJ05603
CTGGCCGATGCGAAGGAGGCGGACAATGTCAACAGTGGACAGGACGACGGACAGGACGACGGACAGGACGACGGACAGGGCCACGTCGGCGAAGGTGACGCGCCTGCGACGCGGCGGCTCGCCGCACGTGACCGCCGCGTCCTACATCGACGAGGCGGAGCGCCTGCTGGAGCGGGCGCGCCGGGAGCATCAACCGGCCGAGCGCATCACCTGGGCCTACCGTGCCGCGCTGCGCGGTGCGGGGGCGGCGATCGAGGACGTGCGGACCGGGAAGCGCCGCCGGACCTCCGGCAGTGCGTGGGCGAGGCTGCGTGCCGCTGTCCCGGAGATGGAAGACACCGTGGAACGCTTCGAGGTCTACGCCCGGTTCGTCGCCCGGGTGGAGATGGGTCTGGAACGTGAGCTCCGGCTCTCCGACGCCGACAGCTTCTACGCCGCTGTCTGCGATTTCATCGACGAGGTGCGCGGGATGGTGGGCTATCTGCCCGAGGTCGCCTGATTCCGGCCGGGGCCGCGGAAAGTTTATGGGGGAGGTGGCCGTGGAGTGGGGTACTGTGGACCCCAGTAGAAAGTGGTCCAGAGGATGACAGGTCGGGAAACTTTTTCGACCTCCCGTGCGTTGGACTAGATGACCCACCTAACCCGTGGCCGAACAGGCGGTCCGAGAAGAGACAGGGGAGGACGACAGTGGCACTGTCAGAGCAGGAACAGCGGATGCTGGAGGAGATTGAGCAGGCGCTCATCGCCGACGATCCGGCATTTGCTGAACGTAACCGCACGGTGACTCCCGGTGGAGTGTCCGTGGGTATCCGGTCGATCGCCGTGTTCCTTCTCGGCCTGTGCGTCCTCATCGGCGGCATCGCCCTGGCCCAGACCAGCCTCTGGTTCGTGATCCTCGGGCTCGTCGGTTTCTTCATCATGTTCGCCGGTGGTCTCATGGCGTTCCGGTCGGGTAACAAGCCGGGCGGGAAGGGGTCGAAGAAGGCCAACGGTGGCAGGCCGAAGGCGTCCGGCAACTCCGGTGGTATCGCTGACCGCATGGAGAACAGCTTCCGTCGTCGCTTCGACTAGGGGGTCAGCCCCCGACTTCCCCGGAACACACCGGTGCCCCCACAGGAGAATGATCCTGTGGGGGCACCGGTGTGTTCGTGTGTGTGGCGGGGTGTACACGATCATGACGTATCCGGCGCCGGCGTTGTACCGGCCGTCCTGAAACGTGACGGTCGTGAACGCGGACCGGGAGCCTCTCCGATTCCCCACTTCCACCCACCGCCGCCACCCGCTGGGCCGGCCGGGTGACGGATGATGACGGGCGACGGTGGGGGAACAGAGGGTTTGTGACGGGGGATCACGTATTAGCGCAGGTCGGGAGCCGTTCGGGGCGGCGGTCAGGAGAGTTCAGGCTGGAAACAACTACCTGTCACGGGTGTGATTGGCGGTGCGTGTGGGGCTGAAGTACCTGGGAATCGCCTGTCAGATCAAAAACCTCCCACATCTCCCCACTCTTCCGGAGATGTTCATATGTGCAGGTAGGTGTAGGTTTATAGGCGTCGAATGTGTGACTGTCGGCACGCTTTCTCTGCTTTTGTGCCTGATGGGCATGGAGTGAGTGGGGGAATGTGGGGTAAGGTGGGCGCCAGCGGAGCGGGAGAGTGGTTCCGTGACAACTTCACAGCGACAGCACACTGCATGATCACCAGCGGCCGGTCACGGGAAAGGGGTCGATGACATGTTCTTCGGCACCTTCACCCCGAAGCTCGACGACAAAGGACGACTCACACTGCCCGCGAAGTTCCGTGAGGAGCTCGCGGACGGACTTGTCGTCGTCAACGGGCAGGACCACAGCCTCACGATCTACCCGCAGGCGGAGTTCCAGGTCCGCGCACGCAAGGCGGCGGAGTCGTCCCGGTCAAACCCCCGGGTGAGGGCCTTTGTCCGTCGCCTCGGCGCCAGTGCCGATGAACAGACGCTGGACAGTCAGGGGCGGATCACCGTCGCGCCGGCCCACCGCAGCTACGCGGGACTGACCAAGGAATGCGTGGTCATCGGCTCGGTGGACCGGATCGAGGTCTGGGACGCCGACGCCTACGAGAGCTACCTGTCCGAGCACGAGGCGGATTTCGCCGAAGGCGACGACGACGCTCTCGCAGGATTCCTGTAGTCGGATCCTCTGATCCGCAGTGTGCCCGACCAAGGGCTGTGTGCCGGCCCTCATCTGCGCGGACGATCCGCTTGATGTACTTCCCCGACGTCAATCGGACCCGTGCAGGTGAGGCCCCGTACGCAGCCCCTGCCTGTACCCCGAACCACCCGACTCCGATGAAAGGTCCCACCATGTCAGAACCGTCCCGCCGGATCAGTGGCGAGTTCGGCCACGTCCCCGTGATGCGGGACCGCATGGTGGAACTGGTCGGTGCCGGAGTCGAGGGCACCGGTGCCACCCGTCCGGTCATCGTCGACGGCACGCTCGGAGCAGGCGGTCACACCGAGGTCTTCCTGGAGACCTTCCCGGACGCCGTCGTCGTCGGGCTGGACCGTGACCCCAACGCCATCGCCCAGGCACAGGACCGCCTCGCCCGGTTCGGCGACCGGTTCATCGCCTACCGCACCCGGTTCGACGGCCTCGGAGACGCCCTCGACGACCTGGCGTCCGACGGGCGGCTGCCCGGGGAGTTCGCCACCACCGGCGTCTCCGGCTATCTCTTCGACCTCGGCGTCTCCTCGATGCAGCTCGACCAGGCGGAGCGGGGGTTCGCCTATTCGCAGGACGCCCCACTCGACATGCGGATGGACCCGGACTCTTCGCTGACCGCCGCCGAGGTGCTCAACACCTACAGCCACGGCGATCTCGCCCACGTCCTCAGCGCCTACGGCGACGAGCGCTTCGCCGGCAAGATCGCCTCGGCGGTGCTGCGGGAGCGTGAGCAGGAGCCGTTCACCACCTCAGGTCGCCTGGTCGAGCTGCTCTACCGCACGATCCCCGCGGCGACCCGTCGTACCGGCGGCCACCCTGCCAAGCGGACCTTCCAGGCACTGCGTGTCGAGGTCAATGCGGAGCTGGATTCCCTGGCCGCGGTGATCCCGGCGGCGACCGACCGGCTCGGGCTCGGTGGTGTGGCGGTGTTCATGAGCTACCAGTCCCTCGAGGACAAGATCGTCAAGAAGGCGCTCGCGGAACTCACCGCCAACCGCACCCCGCCGGGGCTGCCTGTCGATCTCCCGGACACCGCGGCGTCCTTCGACCTCGTCACCCGTGGCGCGGAGAAGGCGGACGCCGCCGAGATCGAACGTAACCCCCGGTCCGCACCGGTGAGGGTGCGGGCGGTCCGCCGGATCCGACCGAGACCCGGACACTGACCCCGATGTCGACCACCACCGACCAACCACTCTCCAGGACAGCGAGGCACCCAATGAGCACAGGAATCATGACCGGCACCGGAACCGTCGGCACCCGCGGGAAGACGCAGGAGCGTACCCCTTCCCGCGCCCGCGCCACCGGCACCGGCAGCAGCCGGGGCGCCGGCACCCGGGAGCGTCGCCACCGTCTGGTTCCGCCGCGCACCGGGTCGCTGCAGCAGGTGTCGGTCCGGGGACGCCGCGTCTCCACCAGGGAGGCCACCGCCCCCGGCTACCTGAAGCTCGTCGTCGTGCTGGTGATTCTCGTCGCCGTCGGCATCGGCGCCACCATGTTCCTCTCCGGCAAGACCACGGAGCAGGCCTTCGTCCTCAAGGACGCCCAGGCACGCAGCACCACGCTGTCCAATGAGCTGGAGTCCCTCAACCGTGACTACAAGGAGCTGAGCTCCTCGGAGAATCTTGCCGCCGAGGCGTCCCGGATGGGCATGGTCGTGCCCGGCCAGGCCGGCGTCCTCGATGTCCGGGGTGACCAGGTCAACGAGACCCGTCCGGCTGACCCGGCGGACGACTCCGCCGTCGTCGACCTCGACGCCACCCGCGGAGGCGTGCCCCGCACCGACCGTCCGACCACCGACCAGGCGAACAACCGGTCCGACGGGCCGGTCGCCGCGGTCGACGGTGACGGTGCCCCGGTCGACGGGGACGCCGGTGACGGCACTCCGGTCGCCCCGATCGCACCCTCGGCGGCGTCCGGCAACGGTCAGCTCCCGTACTGATCCGGCACAGGACCGGACGCGACCTGCCGTGTCCCACGGGTACGGGATCGGCCGGTTGCTCCGGGTAGGGTAAGACATTCGTGACCGGGGAGTCCCGGAAAGACCGGGAGATGGGAGACCGATACCGTGGAACAGGACCGGACTGGCCGGCGCAACGCGCGTCGCGGTGTACCCGGCAACTCCTGGCGGACGCTGGACACCAGCCCCGGGCGTTTCCAGATCCGCGGTACCGTCGTGGTGGTCGTGGTCGTCGTCGTGGCCCTCGTGCTCATGGCCCGACTGGTCCAGGTCCAGCTCCTGCAGCAGGACGGACTCGCCCACAGTGCCTCCGAGCAGCGCACCGTGCAGACGCCGCTGTACGCCGACCGGGGTGCCGTCACCGACCGGGACGGCCGCGATCTCGCGTACACCATGAAGGCCTCCATGATCGTCGCCTTCCCCAACCAGCTCGAGACCTACATGGCCGACCGCTACAGGATCGACAAGCGGACCGAGGAGAATCCGGACGGCGCCCTGCCTCCCGACGAGCAGCTCGACGAGATCGTCGATGAGCTGCCCGACATGCTCGAGGGGGATACCGGGGCCGTGAAGAAGGAGGACCTGCGCGAGGCGCTGACCTCCGACTCCAACTATGTCCGCCTGGTGCAGAACGTCGACCCCGACATCGCGGAGCGCATCGTCGCCCGCTGGCCGGAACTGTCCACCGAGAACCAGGACGTCCGTCAGTACCCCAACGGGGCGGTCGGCGCGAACATCGTCGGAAAGTACGGCTGGGTCGGTGACGGCGTCGAAGGCGGACAGTACGGTCTCGAGCTGTCGCAGGACGCCCGGCTGCAGGGTACCAACGGCAGCGTGACCTCCGATGTCGGCAATGACGCCGTCATCCCGGGCACGGTCCGTGACCGCCACCCGGCCGTCAACGGTGACTCCTACCAGCTCACCCTCGACACCGACGCGCAGGCCTACATCCAGCAGCAGGTCCAGCAGGCCAAGGACAAGTCGGGTGCGGAATCCGCGTCCGCGGTCGTCCTCGACGCGAAGTCCGCCGAGGTCATCGCCATGGCGACCTCGGACACGATCAACCCGATGGGTGACCTCAACAAGCAGGTCGACCAGGGCAAGGAATTCACCAACCGGGTCGTCGAGAACGCCTTCGAGCCGGGCTCCGTCGCCAAGGTCATGACCGCTGCCGCGGCCATCGAGGAAGGCAAGACCACCCCGGACGAGGTGCTCCAGGTCCCCGGCTCCATCGAGATGTCCGGCGTGACCGTCAAGGACGCCTGGGACCACGGGGTCGTGCCGTACACCACCACCGGTGTCTTCGGTAAGTCCTCCAACGTGGGCACGCTGATGCTCGCCGACCGGGTCGGCGAGGACAAGTTCTCCGAGTACCTCCACAACTTCGGCATCGGCCAGGCCAGTGACCTCGGACTGCCCTCGGAGACCGCCGGTTACGTCCCGGATCTCGACCAGTGGTCCGGCGGTACCTTCGCCAACCTGCCGATCGGTCAGGGCATGTCGATGAATCTGCTGCAGATGACGAGTATCTACCAGGCCCTGGCCAACGACGGCGTGCGCGTCACCCCGTCACTGATCAGCTCCGTGACCTCGCCCGACGGCACGGAGATCCCGCAGGACGACCCGGAGGAGACCCGCGTGGTCTCCCCGGCGACGGCGCGCACGGTGGTCGACATGTTCAGGGCGGTCAACCAGACCGACCCGACCGGCGTCCAGCAGGGCACCGCCCCCGCGGCAGGCATCGAGGGGTACCAGACGGCCGGCAAGACCGGTACCGCCCAGCAGATCGATCCGGACACCAAGGCCTACTCGAACTCCAACTACTGGATCACCTACGCCGGCATCGCCCCGGCCGACGACCCCCGGTTCGTCGTGGGCATCATGCTCGACAACCCGCAGCGCAGTTCCGACGGCTCCGGCGGCCAGTCCGCCGCCCCGCTGTTCCACGACGTCGGCTCGTGGCTGCTCGACCACTACAACGTGCCGCTGTCCGCCACGGAGGCACCCCGACTCATCCTGGAGGCACAGTGACCGCGACCAGACAGACAAGCCCGTCACATCCGACCCGTCCCACGCTCGCCCGCCTCGCGGAGCTGACGGGCGGGCGTCTCGTCGACGTGACCGGCAGTGCAGCGGGCGGGGCGACCACGGCGACAACGGCGACTGCGGAGCAGGGGCAGCAGACCGTCGCGACCGCCGCCATCGACGCCCGCGACGTCCCCGCCGACGGCCTGTTCATGGCGGTGCCGGGCACCCGTGCCCACGGCGCCCGGTTCGCCGGTCAGTCCGCCGGACACAGTGTGCTCACCGACGAGGAGGGGCTCGGCGTCCTCGTGGACGGATCCTGGCAGGGCACTGCCCTCGTGGTCGACGACTGCCGGCAGTGGCTCGGTCCCGTCGCCGCGGAGATCCACGGTCACCCCTCGCGGGACATGACCGTCATCGGCGTCACCGGTACCAGCGGCAAGACGACCACGACCTACATGATGGAGCGTGCCCTGCTGGGGCACCGCCACGTCGGACTCATCGGCACCACCGGGACCAGGATCGACGGCCGGAAGATCCCGACCTCTCTGACCACCCCCGAGGCGCCGACGCTCCAGGCGCTCTTCGCCCGGATGCGTGACGAGGGCGTGACCCACGTGGTCATGGAGGTCTCCTCCCACGCCCTGGTCCTCGGCCGGGTCCGCGGCGTCGACTTCGATGTCGCAGGGTTCACCAACCTCTCCCAGGACCACCTCGACTTCCATCCGACGATGGAGGACTACTTCGACGCGAAGTCCCTGCTGTTCACCGAGCCGCAGGACCCCGCCGGGGAACTTCCGGTCCCCGTCGTCTGCGTCGACGACGAGTGGGGCCGGCGCCTCGCGGGGCGTACCGGGGGCGCCACCGTCACCGTCTCCACCGACGGGGAGGCCGCGACCTGGCAGGTCAGCGACGTCGCCGTCCACCCCGACGGCACCCAGCACGTCACCGTGGACCGTGCGACCGGGCAGGTCGAGTACGACCTGTCGATCCCGGGCGCCTTCAACGTCGCCAACGCCACACTCGCCCTGGCCACACTCGTGGCCGCGGGGGAGGACGCCTCCATCGCCGACAAGCTGGCCGAGGTCAGCGTCCCGGGCCGCATGGAGAAGATCTCCGGCTCCTCCCCACGGACCGCGGTCGACTTCCTCGCCCTCGTGGACTACGCCCACAAGCCCGGTGCCGTCACCGCGGTGCTCGACACCCTCAACGGCCAGCTCGACCGCGCCGCCGCCGGCGGGAACGGTGCCACACGCGGCCGACTCGGCGTCGTGCTGGGTGCCGGTGGCAACCGTGACCATGAGAAGCGTCCGAAGATGGGGGCCGCGGCGGCCGCCGTCGCCGACCTCGTCATCGTCACCGACGACAATCCGCGTGACGAGGACCCTGCGACCATCCGCGCCGCCGTCCTGGCCGGTGCCGGGGAAGCTGCGGCACAGCGCACCGACGGTGTGTCGCCCGAGGTCCGGGAGATCGGCGACCGCGCCGAGGCTATCCGGGACGCGGTCGGCTGGGCCCGCTCCGGTGATGTCGTCGTCGTGGCAGGTAAGGGCCACGAATCCGGACAGATCATCGGGGACACCGTCGTCGACTTCGACGACAGGGTGGAACTCGCGGACGCACTCGCCGCACTCGACGTACATTCCGACACCAAGGACTCTGAAGCATGATCGAACTGACCGCAGGAGAGATCGCCGACATCACCGGCGGCACCCTGGTCGACGGTGCAGACCCGGACACGGTGGTGACCGGGCCGGTGGAGTTCGACTCCCGCCGCGTCACCGCCGGCAGCGTCTACATGGCCCTGCCCGGCGCCCGTGTCGACGGACACGACTTCGTCGGCCCCGCCCTGGAGGCAGGGGCGGCCCTTGTCATGGCCGGCCGCCCCACCGCACTGCCCGAACTGCTCTGCCCGGCGGTCGAGGAAGAGCAGGGGACGCAGCGTAACGCGTCCTACCTCGACAACGACCCCGACGGGCTGGGGGAGCGGGTCATCACCGCGGTATCCCGGCTTGCCCGGCACAGCACCGACGTGCTCGTCGCGGAGAACGGTCTGACCGTCATCGGGGTCACCGGCTCTGCCGGCAAGACCTCGACCAAGGACCTGCTCGGTGCGGTGTTCTCCCGCGACGGCGAGACCATCGCCCCGCCCGGCAGCCTCAACAACGAGATCGGTCACCCGTACACCGTGCTCAAGGCCGGTCGGACGACGAAGTACCTCGTCGCCGAGATGTCGGCCCGTGGGCAGGGACACATCGCCCACCTGGCACGTATCGCCCCGCCGCGGATCGGTGTGGTCCTCAACGTCGGTACCGCCCACCTCGGCGAGTTCGGTTCCCGCGAGGGCATCGCGCAGGCCAAGGGTGAGCTCGTCGAGGCTCTGCCCCCGGCCGCCGAGGGTGGCGTGGCGGTGCTCAACGCCGACGACGACCTGGTCTCCGGGATGGCGCCGCGCACCACAGCGCGGGTCGTGTACTACTCGGCCGACCAGGGCGCGGACGGCACCGCCGACTACCGGGCCTCGGACGTCACCCTCGACGAGGTCGCCCGGGCGTCTTTCCTCCTGCACCACCCGAAGGGTGAGCCGGTGAAGGTCAGCCTCGGCGTCTTCGGCGCGCACAATGTCGCCAACGCCCTCGCCGCCGCGGCGGCCGCCATCGAGTGCGGTCTGGCCCCGGCGGAGGTGGCGTCGGCACTCACCGGGTACACCGCCGCCAGCGCCAACCGCATGGACGTCCGGACCCGTCCCGACGGCCTCACCGTGATCAACGACTCCTACAACGCCAACCCGGATTCGATGCGGGCCGGGATCGACGCCCTGGCACACGCCGCGTCGACCCGGACCGGTACGGAGTCCTGGGCCGTCCTCGGACAGATGGCTGAGCTGGGGGAGGACGCCGTCGGCGAACACACCGGCATCGGAGCCTACCTCGCTGAGCGGGGTATCGACCGGCTCATCGTCGTCGGACACGGCGTCAACCAGGATGCCCTGGCCGCCGCCGGCGAGGACAACGGGATCCGGACCCGGCAGGTCGACGATGTCGACGGCGCCGTGAACCTGCTCACCGGCGCGCCCACCCACCCCGGCGACGTCGTGCTCGTCAAGGCGTCTTATTCTGACGGACTGTGGCGCGTGGCCGAAGGCCTCCACGCCGCCGTCTCCAATTCCTCCCAGGCAAGGTAACCGGCACATCCCATGATGCAGATCATCGTCGCAGCGGCAGTCTCGTTCTTCGTCGCCATCTTCCTCACCCCGGTCCTCATCAAGCGGTTCTCCGCCGAGGGCATCGGGCAGGAGATCCGTGAGGAAGGACCGAAGTCCCACCTGCGCAAGCGCGGTACCCCGACCATGGGCGGCATCGCCATCCTCGTCGGTATCACCGTCGGGTACATCGTCGCCGTCATCGTCGGTCTGGCGACCAACGGCACCGGCCCCGGCGCCTCCGGCTGGCTCGTCCTCGGGCTCACCCTCGCCCTCGGCGGCGTCGGGTTCGCCGACGACTACATCAAGCTGGTCATGGGACGGAACCTCGGCCTCAACGCCCGGGCGAAGCTCGCCCTGCAGCTCGTCATCGCCATCGTCTTCGGCATCCTGATCCTGCAGTTCCCGAACTCGCACGACCTCACCCCGGCGTCGACGAAGCTGTCCTTCATCCGTGACATCAACACCTTCGACCTCAAGGTCGGCGGCGCGGTGATCGGCACCATCATCTTCCTCGTCTTCATCTACATCGTCATCTCCGCCTGGTCGAACGCGGTGAACCTCACCGACGGTCTCGACGGCCTGGCCGCCGGTGTCTCCGGTATCGTGCTCGCCGCCTACGTGGTGATGACCTTCTGGCAGTTCCGCAACTCCTGCGCCGCGGACGCCGCCGTGAGCTGCTACCAGGTGCGCGACCCGCTGGACCTGGCGATGCTCGCCGGTGCCGGTCTCGGTGGCTGCCTCGGCTTCCTGTGGTGGAACGCCGCCCCGGCCAAGATCTTCATGGGCGACACCGGCTCCCTGGCACTCGGCGGTCTCGTCGCCGGTCTGTCCATCACCTCCCGTACCGAACTGCTGATGATCGTCGTCGCCTTCCTCTTCGTCATGGAGGCCGCCAGCGTCGTGATCCAGGTCGGCTCGTTCAAGACCACCGGACGCCGCGTGTTCCGTATGGCGCCCTTCCACCACCACTTCGAGCAGGGAGGCTGGGCGGAGACCACGGTCGTCGTCCGGTTCTGGCTGCTGTCCGCATTCTTCGCCATGGGCGGTGTCGCGCTGTTCTACAGCGAATGGCTCCGTGGCGCAGGCCTCTAGGAGAGACTCACCGTGACCATCACCGAAGCACTCTCGTCCGGCCGGGTCCTCGTCGCAGGAGCCGGCGTGGCCGGCGCCGGTGTCGCCCGGATGCTTGCCCCGCTGGGCTGCACCGTGACCCTCGCGGACGACAACACCGACCGCGGCCGGGAGCTCGCCGCGCAGACCGGTGCGGTCGCCGTGACCGTCAGTGACGCGCAGGACGCCCTGGGTGAGGTCGACCTCCTGATCACCTCACCGGGATGGCGTCCGGACTCGCCGCTGCTCCTCGCCGCCGCCGACGGCGGTGTACCGGTGATCGGCGACATCGACGCCGCGTGGCTCGCCGACCACGCCGGCCTCTTCGGGGAACCGCGCACCTGGCTCGCCGTGACCGGCACCAACGGCAAGACCACCACCACGGCCATGCTCGCCGCGGTGCTCGGTGCCGACGGTCGCGCTGTCACCGCCGTCGGCAACATCGGCACCCCTCCCGGGGACGCCCTGCTCGCCGACCCGCGGATCGACGTGCTCGCCGCCGAGGTCTCCAGTTTCCAGCTGCACTGGGCGCCGCATTTCGCACCTGACGCAGGCTGCGTCCTCAACCTCGCCGACGACCACCTCGACTGGCACGGTTCCTTCGCGAACTACGCCGCCGACAAGGCGCGCGTCCTGACCGGAACAGTGCCGGTGCTGGCGCTCGACGATGCCGCGGTGCTCGACAGCGTCCGTGACACCGGTGTCCTCACCGGCCCGCACCGTGCCGTGACCCTCGGTGATCCCGCGGACGACACCACCGGCGCGTCCGTCGTCACCGGCGTGCGCGACGGACAGATCGTCGAACTCGACACGGTCACCGGGACCGTCACGACGCTCGCCCCGGCCACCGGGATCTCCCCGGCGGGCCCGGCGGGGGTTGCCGACGCCACCGCCGCAGCGGCACTGGCCCGGGCCGTCGGTGTCTCACCGGATGCCGTGGCCCGCGCGCTCGCCGGATTCACCGTCGCCGCCCACCGCGGCCAGGTCGTCGCCACCACCGACGGCGTGGACTGGGTGGACAACTCCAAGGCCACCAACCCCCACGCCGCCGAGGCTGCGCTGCGCGGACTCAGCGATGTTGTCTGGGTCGCCGGCGGACAGCTCAAGGGAGCGGCCGTCGAGGGCCTCGTCGCCGCCGTCGCCCCCGCGCTCAAGGCCGCGGTTCTGCTCGGTGTGGACCGTCAGATCCTCGCCGATGAGCTGGCGTCCACCGCCCCGGACGTCCCGGTGACCGTGGTGGACTCCACCGACCCCGAGGCCGCGATGGCCGAGGTCGTCGCCGTCGCCCGGGCTGCCGCGACCCCGGGCGACACGGTCGTTCTGGCTCCCGCCGCGGCCTCCCTCGACATGTACCCTGGCATGTCCCGACGTGGCGACCTGTTCGCCGAATACGCACGTGAGTCGACACTGAAGTGAGGACGGGACGCAGATGAGTGACCGTACGACACAGAGGCCGTCCGCCCCGCGCCGACCCCGGCAGAAGACGCCCGCCGACGCGTCCCCGTGGAAGGGACTGCAGGAGAAGTGGCGTCGGCTGCTGGACTCCCCGCAGCTCGACTACAAGGTGATCATCCTGGTCACCGGCATCCTCGTCGCGCTCGGACTCATGATCTCCCTGTCCGCCTCGATGGTCACCTCCCGAGGTACCGACGGCAGCGGCAGTGTCTTCTCCCAGTTCCTCCGGCAGGCGGTGATCGTCCTCGTCGGCCTGGCGGTGATGTGGGGAGCGCTGCGGATCAGACCTGCCAAGCTGCGGGCCTGGGCTCCGGGATTCCTGTTCGTGGCCGTGGCTCTCCTTCTCCTGGTGCTCGTCATCGGTGTCGGTGACGACATCGGTTCGCGGTCCTGGATCGCCCTGGGACCGTTGTCCTTCCAGCCCTCCGAGATCGCGAAGCTCGCTCTGTCGGTGTGGGGTGCTGCCGCGGTGTCGATGCACACCCGACGGAACCCGGACATCAGGAACGGGCTCGGCCCGTTCATCGCGGTCTCCTTCGCCATCCTTCTTCTCGTCCTCCTGCAGCGCGACCTCGGCATGATGTTCTCCCTCGCACTGGTCGTGCTCGCACTGCTGCTGTTCAGTGGCGTGGCCACCCGGGCCTTCGGTGTGGCGGTCGGCATCATCACCGTGGTCGGTGCCCTCGCCATCACCGCGATGAGCTACCGGTCCGACCGCATCAGCACCTGGTTCAACGCCGTCCGCCTCAACTTCGACGACGAGGCCGGCCAGGCTGCCGCCTACCAGGCGCGCCAGGGCCTCTACTCACTGTCTGACGGCGGTTTCCTCGGCGTGGGCCCCGGACAGTCCCGTGCGAAGTGGAACTACCTGCCGGAGGCGACCAACGACTTCGTCTTCGCCATCATCGGTGAGGAGCTGGGCATCCTCGGCGCCGCCGCCGTGATCATCCTGTTCACGATCCTCGGCTGGTTCGGTATCCGTACGGCCACGAAGCAGACCGACCCCTTCCTCCGGCTGCTCTCCGCCACCCTCACCGCCGGCGTCGTCGGCCAGGCCTTCTACAACATCGGCTATGTCTGCGGTCTGCTCCCGGTCACCGGTGTGCAGCTGCCGCTGATCTCGGCCGGTGGTACCTCTGCGGTCATCACGCTGGCGACTCTGGGTCTGCTCGCCAACTGCGCCAGGCACGAACCCGAGACCGTCTCCTCGATGCAGCATGAGGGACGCCCCTGGTTCGACCGCGTCCTGCTGCTGCCGGAGCCGGCACCACACACCTCCGGTGCGGAGCACCGCGACCGGGTGCGTCCGCAGGCGCGCCGTTACGGTGAACCGGTGACCCACCGGTCCGCCTCCCGGTCCGGGGATCTCGGCGACCGTCGGGACGCCCGCCACCGGAGTGACCGGACAGGGTACCGTGATACTCCGGAGCGCGGCGACCGTACCCGGTCCCGCCAGCAACGTCAGTACCGCACCGATGAGCCCAGGAGGCGTCACCGTCCGTGAACGATTCATCCCAGTCCGCCCGGTCCCTGTCCGTTGTTCTCGCAGGTGGAGGGACAGCCGGACATATCGAGCCGGCGCTCGCCGTCGCAGAGGCACTGCGTAAGGCGCAGCCCGGTATCCGGGTGACCGCGCTGGGCACGGAACGCGGACTCGAGACCAGGCTCGTCCCGGAACGCGGAGTGGACCTCTCCCTGATCCCGGCGGTCCCGGTGCCCCGCAAGATCAACAAGGACCTGTTCACCTTCCCGTTCCGCCTCGTCGGTGCGCTGAACCGGACCCGTCGCGTCCTCAAGGACCTGGACGCCGATGTCGTCATCGGATTCGGCGGCTATGTCTCGGGGCCGGCCTACCTCGCCGCGAAGTGGGCCAAGGTCCCCACGGTCGTCCATGAGGCGAATGCCCGCACCGGAATGGCCAACCGGCTCGGTGCCAGGCTCGGCGCCCGCGTGCTCGAGGCGGTGAAGGGTTCCGGGCTCAAGGGTGCCGAGGTCGTCGGCATCCCCGTCCGGCAGTCACTGCTGGAGCTCGACCGCGCAGCACTGCGTGCCCAGGCCCGCGAGTTCTTCGGCCTCGACCCTGACGCGCCGGTCCTCCTGGTCACCGGCGGCAGCCAGGGGGCGGCGTCCATCAACGACGCCGTCAGCGGTGCAGCCCGCACCCTGGGGGACGCCGGGATCGGCGTCCTCCACGCCTACGGCCGTAAGAACAGCGTCCACGTCGACCAGGTCGACGGTGCCCCGGCCTACGTGGCCGTGCCCTACATCGACCGGATGGACCTCGCCCTGGCGGCCGCGGACATGGTGCTCTGCCGGTCGGGGGCGATGACGGTCGCCGAGATCTCCTCGTGCGGCCTGCCCGCGGTGTACGTCCCGCTGCCGCACGGCAACGGTGAGCAGGAGCTCAACGCACGCCCGGTCGTGGAGGCCGGGGGCGGCGTCATCGTCAAGGACGCCGAGCTCGACCCGGGCAGGGTCGCCCGTGAAGTCGTCCCGCTGCTGCGTGACGCCGAGCGCCTTGCCGCCGCGGGTGAGGCTGCCCGAGGTGCCGGGCACCGGGACGCCGCCGACCGTATCGCCACTGTCGTCATCGAGACTGCACGCAGGAAGTAGACCATGAACGCGAACCCCATCACCTCCATCGACCAGCTGCACCGGGTGCACATGGTCGGTATCGGCGGCGCCGGCATGTCCGGTATCGCCCGCATCCTGCTCGACCGCGGCATCGCCGTGAGCGGATCCGACATGAAGGAGTCCCGGGTCGTGCTCGCGCTCCGCGCCGCCGGGGCACAGATCGCCGTCGGCCACGACGCCGCGAACCTCACCTCCGGGGGAGAGCTGCCGGACGCCGTCGTCATCTCCTTCGCCGCCATCCCGCATGACAACCCCGAACTCGTCGCGGCCGCAGAACAGGGCATCCCGCTGCTGCGGCGCAGTGACGTCCTCGCGCTGCTCATGGCCGACCGGCGTGCGGTCCTGCTCTCGGGCACGCACGGCAAGACCTCGACGACCTCGATGGCCGTGGTGGGTCTGCAGGCTGCGGGCATGGACCCGTCCTTCGCCATCGGCGGCCAGCTCAACCGGGCCGGCACCAACGCCCACCACGGCACCGGTGACGTGTTCGTCGCCGAGGCCGACGAGTCCGACGGATCCTTCCTGTCCTACTCGCCGACGGTTGCGGTGGTCACCAACATCGAGGCCGACCACCTGGACTTCTACGGCACCGAGGAGGCCTACCACGAGGTCTTCGGCGCCTTCGCCGGCCGCGTCGTCCCCGGTGGTTTCCTCGTGACCTGCGTTGACGACCCGGGTGCGGCGGAGCTCGCCGAGCGCGTCGTCGCCGGTGAGGTTGAACTGGCCGAGGGTGCCCGGGTACTGGGTTACGGCACCGCGGCCGCCTTCGAGGCACACCCGACGGTGCCGGTCGGCGCGTTGATCGTGGACGCCGGCACCACGCCCGACGGTGGTTCGCAGGCCGCTGTCCGGTTCCCCGGGGCCGGCGTGTCCGGTGACGACACCACCCGCACCGTCACCGTGCGCACACCGGGCCGACACATGCTCCTCAACGCCACCGCCGCCGTGCTGGCCGGGGGACTGGTCGGCTCCGATCTCGACGAGGTGATCGACGGCGTCGCCGCCTTCGACGGGGTCCGCCGCCGCTTCGAGTACCACGGCACCGCCGGGGGAGTCGAGGTCTACGACGACTACGCCCACCACCCGACCGAGGTCCGGGCCGTGCTCTCGGCCGCCCGCGACAAGGTCGCCGCCCGCGCCGCCGCCGACGGTGTGGAGGGACGTGTCATCGCTGTCTTCCAGCCGCACCTCTACTCCCGCACCATCACCTTCGCCGAAGAGTTCGCCGAGGCCCTGTCCCTGGCGGACACCGCCGTGGTGCTCGACATCTACGGTGCCCGCGAGGACCCTGTCGAGGGCGTGACCTCCCGGATCATCACCGACCGGATGACGGTTCCGGTGGTCTACGAGGAGCGCTTCAGTGACGTGCCGGAGCGGGTGGCCGAGGTCGCCCGCCCCGGTGATGTCGTGCTCACCGTCGGTGCCGGCACGGTCACCATGCTCGCCGACGAAATCCTCCGGCGACTGGGCGGGGAGGCCTGATCCCCGTGGCCCGCACGAGCAGGAGGACCCGCAACAGGAAGCCGCGTCCGCGCTGGCTGCTGCCCACCGTGGCGGCGGTCGTGGTCGTGGTGATCGGCCTGGTGCTCGTCAGCCAGCTGCTCACCGTCAAGAAGGTCCAGGTCGACGGTGCCGTCAACCAGGACAGTGCCTCTGTACAGGATGCCTCGGGCATCGACGACGGTGACCGGATGGCCGGTGTGGACACCGGCTCGGCCGCCTCCGCCGTCTCCACGCTGCCCTGGGTGGACACGGTCACGGTCTCACGCTCCTGGCCGTCGACGGTGAAGATCACCGTCACCGAGCACACCGCGGTCGGAGTCCTCGATGACGGTGGTACGCCGGTTGTCGTCGACTCCGAGGGACGCCAGTTCCTCCGCGACGCACAGCCCGAGGGAGCGACCCCGATGCGGGTCTCGTCCACCGACCAGGACGCGGTCACCGCCGCCGCGGAGGTCCTCCTCGCCCTGGACCACATGGACCCGGGGTTCCGGGCAGGTGTCACCGAGATCGACGCTCCCGCGTCCGACAGCGTCACCCTGAAGTTCGGGGACGACCGGGAGGTCTTCTGGGGAACCTCCGACCGCGCCGACGAGAAAGCGGAGGCGACGCGCATCGTGCTCACTCGCGAGGGCGCGCGCTGGAATGTCTCGAATCCGGCACAGCCGTCCGTCCGGGACTGAGAAAAGCCTCACAACCCTCAACCTTGAGTTGAGGGATACGACACGCCACAGAAAATGTTCCGGCAATTCTCCGCCGTGTCCCCCAAGATGGGTTCCACGAGCGAGGGCCTGAACAGCAGCAGATCAGCACAGGGAGAACACGCAACATGAGCGACTTTGACAACCACATCGCCAAGATCACCGTGGTCGGTGTGGGCGGCGGCGGAGTGAACGCCGTCAACCGGATGATCGAGGCGAACCTTCAGGGGGTGGAGTTCGTGGCGATCAACACCGATGCGCAGGCACTGATGTTCACCGACGCGGACTCCAAGCTCGACATCGGCCGGGAGAAGACCCGTGGCCTCGGCGCCGGTGCGAACCCCGAGGTCGGACGCGCCGCGGCCGAGGACAGCCGGGACCAGATCGAGGAGATGCTCGAAGGCTCCGACATGGTCTTCGTGACCTGCGGTGAAGGTGGCGGAACCGGTACGGGCGCTGCTCCCGTGGTCGCCCAGATCGCCAAGAAGCAGGGCGCGCTGACCGTCGGCATCGTCACCCGACCCTTCGGCTTCGAGGGACGCAAGCGTGCCAAGCAGGCGCTGGAGGGCATCGACCAGCTCAAGGACGTCTGCGACACCCTCATCGTCATCCCGAACGACAGCCTGCTGAAGAACAGCGATGCTTCGCTACAGCTCATGGAGGCCTTCCGTCTGGCCGATGAGGTCCTGCACTCCGGTGTCGAGGGCATCACCAAGCTGATCACCACTCCGGGCATGATCAACGTCGACTTCGCCGACGTCCGCTCCGTCATGACGGACGCCGGTTCCGCCCTCATGGGTGTCGGTGTCGCCCGTGGCGACAACCGCGCCAAGGAGGCCGCCCAGGCGGCGATCAACTCCCCGCTGCTGGAGGCCACCATGGAGGGCGCGACCGGCGTCCTGCTGTCCTTCGCCGGCGGCGGCGACCTCGGTCTGTTCGAGGTCAACGAGGCGGCCTCCCTGGTTGAGGAGCTCGCCGACGAGGACGCCAACATCATCTTCGGAACCATCGTCGACGACTCCCTGGGTGACGAGGTCCGTGTGACCGTCATCGCCACCGGTTTCGACGACTCCGCCAACGTCAACGCCCTGCCGAGCCGCGGCCAGCACCGCGCCCCGGAGCCGGTGGACCCGGTGCAGACCGCCGAGCAGCCCGCCCAGGTTCCGGCCGCCGAGCAGCCCGCCTACCGTCCGGCCCCGTCCCGTGAGTCCGAGTCCCGTCAGGGGATCTTCGGTCAGGACGCTGCGCCGGACCGCCCCCAGCGAGCGGCGGCCCAGTCCCGCCAGCAGCGGGAGAACGACGGTCTGTTCACTCCGCACGAGGAAGCGGCCCGCAACGGTCGGGGCTCCCGCCGTCGCGAGGACGCGGAGGATGACCTTGATCTCCCCGACTTCTTCTGAGTCGGTGGGGGACGGCCGACAGGACCGCAGGGTCCGTAAGGTCGTCACCGACCGCACCGGCGGCGCCTCCGAGGGCGTCTACGGCAGCTTCAACCTGGGTGACCATGTCGGGGACGACCCGGCCGCCGTCGCCGCCAACCGGGCGCGCCTGGCGTCCCTGCTGGACGTCCCTGCCGACCGGATGGTCTACATGGAGCAGGTCCATTCCCCGAACGTCACCGAGGTGACCGCTGAGCTGCTCGACAGTCTCGACGGCAACCCGGTGGAGGTGACCGACGCACTGGTGACCACGCTGCCCGGAGTGGCCCTGGTCGTCCTCACCGCCGACTGTGTACCCGTCCTGCTCTCCGACGAGGAGGCGGGTGTGGTTGCCGCGGTGCACGCCGGTCGGACCGGTGCGCGCAACGGCATCGTCCGGAAGGCCGTGGACGCGATGGTGGAACTCGGGGCTTCCCCGGCCCGGATCCACGCCCTGCTCGGTGCTGCGGCGGCGGGGGAGGACTACGAGGTTCCCGAGGCCATGGCGGCCGACGTGGAATCCCGTCTCCCCGGCTCCCGGACCACCACCAGGGTGGGTACCCCGGGTCTCGACATCAGGGCCGGGATCACCCGGCAGCTGCTGGGGCTCGGTGTCCGGTCCATTGACGCGGACCCGCGCAGCACGGTCTCGGAGCAGAACTTCTTCTCCTACCGGAGAGAAGGGACCACGGGTCGGCAGGCCTCAGTGGTCTGGATGCCCTGACACCGGTACCTTTGGACCAGAGAACGACGAGCGACGAAAGTGAGTGAGACCATGGCAGAGGGATTCATCGAGAAGACCAAGGGCTTCTTCGGCTTCGGTGCCATCGACAGCTTCGACGACCGGGACTACCCCCGGGACGAGTTCGACGACTTCCAGGACGATGACCGTCGTGAGGACCGACGCGACGACCGTCGTCCGGAGCCTGAATACCGCTACGGGGCCACGTCGGGCCGGCACGCCGATCCCGCCCCCGCCCGGGAGCACAGCCGCTACGGCCGTCCGGAGAGTGCCGGTGCCGGTCTCGGCGACCGTGACCGCGTGCCCGGTCGACCGGCCGTCGTCGAACCTGCCGCGGTCCCGGCACACACCCCCGAACTCGTCATCGTCGAGGTCCGTGAGTACCGGGACGTGAACAAGGTCACCCCGGAGTACCGCCGGGGCGACATCGTGGGCTTCAACCTCAGCGACCTCGACAAGGCCGAGGGGCTCCAGTTCCTCGCCTACATCGGCGGACTCGCGGCCGGCCGCGACGGCAAGGTCGAGAAGATCGGCGGTTCCCGGAACTTCGCTCTGCTGCCCGAGGGGGTCCGTCTGAACCTGGAGCAGAAGGACACTCTCGAGTCCCGGCTCTCCGGGGAGCGGTAACCGACTGTGGCAACTGCGCTCTACATCGTCGCTCTCGTCCTGCGTGTCTACTGGTTCATTCTGCTGGGCCGGGTGATCATCGAGATGATCCGGTCCTTTTCCCGCCGGTGGTCCCCGTCGCGCGGGTTTGCGCTGGTCGCGGAACCGATGTTCGTACTTACGGACGTCGCCGTGAAGCCGCTGCGGAAGCTCATTCCGCCGGTCCGGTTCGGAGGTGTGGCACTGGATGTCTCGATCCTGGTGCTCTTCTTCGGGTTGTCTATTCTGGTCACGATCCTGATCTCCGTGGCTAACGGTATGGCGTGACCGGGAAACTAATATCGCAATATCCGTTGTGTCCCTTTCCCGGGACCGCTACACTGGACATGTCTTCGTGGCCCTGAGTTCACGGAGATGTCGTGTGTAGTGACCGAAGCCGTCGTCTTCCCTGGAATGTGGGTCCGGGCGAGTCGGCGGCTTCTTCAATTTCGAGGGGTCCTGACGGGTTCTTATGGGGCTTCTGTTGCTAGTGGGGTTGAAGTTGCTGTATAACTTTGCTGATAGATTGCACTTGAGGTTGAACTTCAGACTCTTGTCTGCGGTGCCTGCTAGGATCTGAACCTGATACACCGACTGTGAAGGGAACTACCGATGCCGTTGACTCCCGCTGACGTTCATAACGTGGCCTTCAGCAAGCCGCCGATCGGCAAGCGTGGCTACAACGAGGACGAGGTCGACCAGTTCCTCGATCTCGTTGAGGACACGCTCGCCGAGCTTGAGGACGAGAAGGAGGAGCTCCGCTCCCAGCTCGAGTCCGGTGCCTCCGCCGCACCGGCCGCTGAGGCTACCGGCGCCGCCGCTGCCGCGTCCGCCACCGATCCCGAGGAACTCGAGCGTGCGACCGCCGCTGCGCAGTCCGCGGAAGAGGGCCGGACCCGTGCCGAGGCACGGGTCAAGGACCTGGAGCTTCAGCTCAAGAACGCGCAGGCCGCTGCCCGGGCCGCCGAGGAGCGGGCCACCAAGGCAGAGCGCGCCGCGGCGGACGCCCAGAAGGCTTCCGCGCAGGGCGAGCAGGCTGCCCCGGCCCAGCAGGCCGCTGCCGCAGCCGCTGCGCCCGCCGGCGACGGCACCGCCTCCGCCGAGACCCACATGCAGGCCGCCCGCGTCCTGTCCCTGGCCCAGGAGATGGCCGACCGTCTCACCGGGGACGCGAAGCAGGAGGCGCAGTCCATGCTCTCCGAGGCGCGTTCCGAGGCGGAGAAGACCCTCGACTCCGCCAACAGCACCTCGCAGTCCCAGCTGGCTGATGCCAAGCAGCGGTCCGAGAAGCAGCTCGCCGAGGCCAAGCAGACCTCCGAGAAGCTCCTGGCCGATGCCCGTCAGCAGTCCGACACACTGGTCGGCGACGCCCGACAGAAGGCGGACACCCTCCTCGCCGACGCTACCGCGCAGTCCGAGGCCCAGGTCCGGGCCGCCCAGGAGAAGGCCACTTCCCTGGAGCAGGACGCCGAGCGCAAGCACACCGAGATCATGGCGACCATCAAGAAGCAGCAGACGACCCTCGAGGGGCGCATCGAGGAACTGCGTACCTACGAGCGGGAGTACCGTACCCGCCTGAAGACCTTCCTCGAGTCCCAGCTCGAGGAGCTCAACAGCCGCAGCACCGCCGCCCCCTCGGCGAACAACATCAACTTCGGCAACAACAAGTAGCAGCCGGAGCCACTGACCCCCCATGCTCGCCCTCTCCCTCGTCCTGTCCCTCCTCGGGTTCATCGCACTGCTGGTGGCCCTGTATATGGGATCAGCGGTGTGGGCGTGGGTGTGCGTGGGGGTCGCTGCTGTCGGCGTCGTTCTTTTCATCGTCGACCTCGTTGCACTGAAACGACGGTAGAGGGGCTATACTGCCCCCTAGTGGGTCCCGCGCCGCCGTGCGGGGCCACCACGTGCACTGATCCGGCCATCACCGGGGAGCACTCCGGAAGAACCGGACACCGGGCGTAGCGCCCGTCGTCCCCAGTAGAACCGGACGGGACCGCGGCACGTCACGCCGCAAGATGAGCGGAACTCCCCACGACATTCGGCGGTGGGGGAGATCAAGCGGGGTGGTACCGCGCGACCGGCAACGGACGCGTCCCCGCGGACTTGAGACGAACAACCTTCAAGGAGTCCGCGATGACCACCCCCGCCGGCGGTGCCTACCCCCGCACAGACATGAGCGACGGTACCAGCTCGTTCCCCCTCATGGAGCAGAACGTCCTGTCCTACTGGGCAGAGGACGACACGTTCCGGGAATCACTGAGGAACCGTGAGGGCGCCGAAGAGTACATCTTCTACGACGGCCCGCCCTTCGCCAACGGCCTGCCGCACTACGGCCACCTGCTCACCGGCTACGTCAAGGACATCGTCCCGCGCTACAAGACCATGCGCGGCTACAAGGTCCCGCGCGTCTTCGGCTGGGACACCCACGGTCTGCCGGCCGAGCTCGAGGCCGAGAAGCAGCTCGGCATCAAGGACAAGGGCGAGATCGAGGAGATGGGCCTCGCCGCGTTCAACGACTACTGCGCAAAATCCGTGCTGCGGTATGCGGGGGAGTGGAAGGACTACGTCACCCGCCAGGCCCGCTGGGTCGACTTCGATAACGGCTACAAGACCATGGACCTCTCCTACATGGAGTCCGTGATCTGGGCCTTCAAGACCCTCTACGACAAGGGTCTGATCTACCAGGGGTTCCGCGTCCTGCCGTATTCCTGGGCCGAGCACACCCCGCTGTCCAACCAGGAGACCCGCCTGGACGATTCCTACAAGATGCGTCAGGACCCGACCGTCACCGTGACCTTCCCGGTCACCGGTGCCTGGCCCGGCACCGCCGCGGTCGAGACTCTCGCCGCACACCCCGAGCTCGCCGACGCTGCCCCGCTGGCCTGGACGACTACCCCGTGGACCCTGCCCTCGCACCTGGCACTCGCGGTCAACCCGAGCGTCACCTATGCCCTGGTGAAGGTCGCCGCCGACGGTGCCGAGGCCGTCGCCGGCCAGAAGGTGCTGCTCGCCAAGGACCTCATGGGCGCATATGCCAAGGAGCTGGGGGAGGACGCCGAGATCGTCGGCGAATTCACCGGTGACCAGCTCGTGGGCCTGACCTACACCCCGCCCTTCGACTACTTCGCCGACCGAGCGGAGCAGGGTGCCTTCCGTATTCTCGCCGCGGACTACGTCACGACCGAGGACGGTACCGGTATCGTCCACCAGGCCCCGGCCTTCGGTGAGGATGACATGAACACCTGCAACGCCGCAGGGATCGAGGTCGTCATCCCGGTCGACATGGACGGCAAGTTCACCTCCCTGGTGCCCGACTACGAGGGTCAGCTCGTCTTCGACGCCAACCGGCAGATCATCCGGGACCTCAAGGAGAAGGTGCGGATCGTCCGCGACCAGACCATCGAGCACTCCTACCCGCACTCCTGGCGGTCCGGTGAGCCGCTGATCTACATGGCACTGCCCAGCTGGTTCGTCTCTGTCACGACGTTCCGCGACCGCATGGTCGAGCTCAACCACGACCAGATCGAGTGGATCCCGGAGCACATCCGCGACGGGCAGTTCGGCAAGTGGCTCGAGGGCGCGCGTGACTGGAACATCTCCCGGTCCCGCTACTGGGGTTCCCCGATCCCGGTGTGGGTCTCCGACGACGACGCCTACCCGCGCATCGACGTCTACGGCTCCCTCGATGAGCTCGAGGCCGACTTCGGCGTCCGCCCGCAGTCCCTCCACCGCCCGTACATCGACGAGCTGACCCGGCCGAACCCGGATGACCCGACGGGGAAGTCCACCATGCGCCGCGTCCCTGACGTCCTCGACGTCTGGTTCGACTCCGGCTCCATGCCCTTCGCCCAGGTGCACTACCCGTTCGAGAACAAGGACTGGTTCGACACCCACTCGCCGGCGGACTTCATCGTCGAGTACATCGGCCAGACCCGTGGCTGGTTCTACCTGCTCCACGTGCTGTCCACCGCACTGTTCGACCGCCCGGCGTTCAAGAAGGTCGTCTCCCACGGCATCGTGCTCGGCGACGACGGCCTGAAGATGTCCAAGTCCAAGGGCAACTACCCCGACGTCAACGGCGTCTTCGACCGCGACGGCTCCGACGCGATGCGCTGGTTCCTCATGAGCTCGCCGATCCTGCGTGGCGGCAACCTCATCGTCACCGAGCAGGGCATCCGGGAGGGCGTCCGCCAGGCGATGCTGCCGATGTGGAACGCGTACTCCTTCCTGCGGCTCTACGCCCACACCCCGGCTGAGCGCTCCACGGCGTCCACCAACGTCCTGGACCGCTACATCCTCGCCAAGCTGCATGACACGGTCGCCGAGGTCACCGAGTCGCTGGACGCCACGAACATCGCGGCGGCCACCGACGAGATCCGGCAGTTCTGCGACGCGCTGACCAACTGGTACGTGCGCCGCTCCCGTGACCGCTTCTGGGCCGGCGACGGTGAATTCCCGGAGGCCTTCAACACCCTGTACACGGTGCTGGAGACCCTCTGCCGCATCAGTGCGCCGCTGCTGCCGATGTCCACCGAGGTCATCTGGCGCGGTCTGACCGGTGGACGCTCCGTGCACCTCACCGACTGGCCGGACGCCGACGAGTTCCCGGCGGACGCCGGCCTGGTCGCCGCCATGGACGAGGTCCGCAGCGTCTGCTCCGCGTCCTCCTCACTGCGTAAGGCGAACAAGCTGCGCAACCGGTTGCCGCTGCAGAGCCTCACCGTGGCACTGCCGTCCTCGGCGCGTCTCGCCGATTTCACCGACATCATCCGTGACGAGGTGAACGTCAAGGAGGTCATCCTGACCGATGACGTGAACTCCGTGGGTCGCTTCGATGTGGTCGTCAACGCCCGTGCCGCCGGCCCCCGCCTCGGCAAGGACGTGCAGAAGGTCATCAAGGCCGTGAAGTCCGGCAACTACACCGTCTCCGGGTCCGGTGCTGTCGTCGCCGACGGCATCGAGCTGATCGAGGGGGAGTACTCCCGCAAGCTCGTCGCCGTCGACCCGGAGCGTACCGCCGAGATCCCCGGCACCGAGGGGCTTGTCGTGCTCGACATGACGCTCACCGAGGAGCTGGAGGCCGAGGGCTGGGCGGCGGACCGTATCCGCGGCATCCAGGACGCCCGCCGTACCGAGGACTTCGATGTCTCCGACCGGATCAGCCTCGTGCTGTCCGTCCCGGAGGGACGACGGGGGTGGGCGGAGGCCCATATCGACACCATCGCGCGCGAGGTTCTCGCCACCTCGGCTAGGGTCATCACCGGTGAGGTGCTCACGCACGACACCGGCGACGACTGCACGGTCTCCGTGGAGCGCGTCACCGGCAACTGACGCCGACCGACAACTTCAAGAGCAACAGACCGTTCCGACGGGAACACCGCCGGGACCTGAACTCCGACAGATATGCCGGGTCCGGGTCCCGGCGTTGGTGTTCGCTCGGGCCGGGTTAACTTAGTTTACTTCGGTATATATCAAGGAAGGTCGCCCCACGGTGACAGAGAATCAGACACAGGGGTCACAGGCGACGTCGTCGTTTCTGACTGCTGACCAGGAGGGCTACAAGAAGGGCCTCAAGCACCGCCACATCCAGATGATGGCCATCGGTTCGGCCATCGGTACCGGCCTGTTCCTCGGTGCCGGTGGACGCCTGCATGACGCCGGCCCGTCGCTGTTCATCGCCTACGCGGTGTGCGGTTTCTTCGGCTTCCTCGTGCTGCGCGCCATCGGTGAGCTGGTCATGCACCGGCCGAGCTCCGGCGGTGTGGTCTCCTACGCCCGTGAGTTCCTCGGCGAGCGTGCCGCCTATCTGCTGGGCTGGAACTACTTCCTGCAGTGGGCCATCACCGGCATCGCCGACGTGACCGCCTTCGCCCTCTACCTGAAGTTCTGGCCGGCCTTCGACTCGGTGCCGCAGTGGGTGTTGGCCCTGGTCGCCCTGGTCATCGTCGTGGCCTTCAATGTCATCGGCGTGGCGGTTTTCGGTGAGCTGGAGTTCTGGTTCAGTTTCATCAAGGTCGCCGCCATCGTGATCTTCCTGGTCACCGGCATCATCTTCATCCTCACCGGCCACGAGATCGGCGGCTTCTCCGCCGGCCTGGACAACATCTCCGGCCACGGCGGCATCTTCCCCGAGGGTGTCGTCCCGCTGGCGGTCGTCACCTCCGGTGTCTTCTTCGCCTACCTCGGTATCGAGGTCATCGCGACCGCCGCCGGTGAGACCGAGAACGCCCGCGACGAGATGCCGCGCGCGGTGAACAACGTCGTCTGGCGCATCCTGGTCCTGTACTGCGGCTCCGTGCTCGTCATGTCGCTGCTCCTGCCGTACACCGAGTTCAAGGCGGACGAGAGCCCGTTCGTCACCGTGTTCTCGAAGGTCGGTGTCTCCCAGATGGGCGACATCATGAACCTCGTCGTCATCACCGCGGTGCTGTCCTCGCTCAACGCCGGCCTGTACTCCACCGGCCGCGTCATCCGCACCATGTCCCACGCCGGTTCGGCCCCGCACGCGCTCGGTCAGCTCAACAACCGTGGCGTCCCCTTCGGCGGTATCGTCCTGACCAGTGCGGTCATCATCATCGGCGTGATCATCAACTACGTCGCCCCGGGCAAGGCCTTCGACATCGCGATGAACCTCACCGCGGTCACGCTGGTGCTGACCTGGGGTTCGATGATCGTGGCCCAGATGAAGTTCCAGAAGCGGGCCGAGGCCGGCGAGTTCGAGCGTCCGTCCTTCCGGATGCCGTGGGCGCCGGTCTCCAACTGGGTCACGCTGGCCTTCCTGTTGCTGGTCGTCGTGCTCGTCGCCTCCGGTGACTCGATCGGCCTCTGGACGATCATCGTCTCCATCCCGATCGTCATCGTCGTCTGGATCTCGTGGCGCTGGGTGAAGCCGAGCGTGGAACGCCGTCGCGAGGAGTACGCCCTCAAGGTCGAGCGCTCCGCAGTGAATCCGGCGGAGTGACGACGCCACAACCGCACACTGTCGAACATCTGGACGCCCCGGCGTTCTAGGATGGGGAACCGTGACAGGTTCCGGGACTGGTGGGCGACGCTGGGTGGTGCACGTCGACATGGATGCCTTCTTCGCGTCCGTCGAGCAGCTCACCCGGCCGACGTTGCGTGGCCGTCCGGTCCTGGTGGGAGGAGCCTCGGGCAGGGGAGTCGTCGCCGGGGCGTCCTACGAGGCACGGGTGTTCGGCGCACGCTCGGCGATGCCGATGAGCCAGGCCGTGCGGTTGTGCCGGGGGAAGGCCTCGGTGGTCCACCCCCGGTTCGTGGTCTACTCGGCGGCATCCGAACGCATCTTCGGCATCCTCGAGCGCGAGGCAGGGTTCATCGAACGGCTCAGCGTCGACGAGGGCTTCGCCGAACCGGCGGTCCTCGTCGGCGCGACCACGCAGGACGCCGAGTCCTGGGCCCACGCCCTCCAGGACACCGTCGAACAGGAGACCGGTCTGGTCTGCTCCATCGGGGTATCGACGGGGAAGCTCCACGCGAAGATGGCCTCGGACCTCAACAAGCCCCACGGCGTGGCCGTCGTCGGTGCAGACCGCCGTGACGAGGTCTTCGGCCCCCGCCCGGTCGGGGAGATCGGCGGTATCGGTCCGGTCGCGCAGGCACGGCTCGCCGAGGTCGGGGTGACCACGATCGGTCAGTTCACCGCCATGGACGACGCCGATGTCCGCAGTCTCCTGGGCTCCGTCGGCACCCAGCTCCTCGGCTACGCCCGCGGCGTCGACCCCCGACCGGTCGCGGCCCGGGGACGCGCCAAGCAGGTCTCCGCCGAACGCACCCTCGAGGTGGACGCCGCGACGACCGCGGCGGCCGACCCGGTGCTCGTGGCGTCGGCGACCGCCGCGCACAGCAGGTTGAAGAAGGACGGCAGGGCTGCCCGGACCGTCACCGTGAAGACCCGCACCGCGGATTTCCGGGCCCACACCCGCTCACTCACACTCGCGGTGCCTACCGAGGATCTCGACGAGATCATCGCGGCCTCCCGCTCGGTGATGCCGCATCCCGAGGAGTCCGGGGCGGTGCGGCTGGTCGGTGTCAGCCTCTCAGGCTTGACCGAGGAGCGCCAGGGGGCGTTGTTCCCCGAGCTCTCGGAGATCGGTACCCGGGAGACCGTGCATCCCGACCCACCGGAACCGGAGGGGGTGACCGCTACCGACCCCCACGGCCCCTGGCGGGCCACCCAGGATGTCCAGCATGCCGAGTTCGGTCACGGCTGGGTGCAGGGCACCGGTGGTGGGGTGGTCAGCGTGCGCTTCGAGACCCGTGCGACCGGACCGGGCCGGACGCGCACCTTCCCGGTCGACGATCCGGACCTCAGTCCCGCGGACCCGCTGGAGTCACTGGCCTGGGATCCGCCCGCTGCACCGCCAGCTGACACAGCAGTTCCATCCGGGCCTGAGCAGGGCTGAGCGCCCCACCGGACCGGGCACCTGCGGCAGCCAGGGTGGCCCCGCCGCCGTCTCCGCCGTAGACGGCGTCGACCTCGCCGGCGGCGACCCTGGTGCACAGCACGACGGGCACCCCGGCGTCCAGGGCGCGTCCGATCCCGGGGGCGAGTCCACCGGCGTTGCCCGAGCCGAACGCTGCAATGACCAGGCCGTCGGCGCCGGCGGCGAGGGCGGCGTCCACCAGGGTGCTGTCGGTGCCCTGGTAGGCGGTGAGGATGTCGACACGCAGCCCTGACAGAGGGGGCGGGGCGGCGCCGGGGGAGACGAGGGGTGCCGGACGATCGACGGGGGAGTCCGGTCCACCGAATGCCCGGTCCGCGGTGGTGTGGATCTTGCGCACCCCGTAGGCCGGGGCCGTTGCACCACCCGTCACCACGACCGGGCCGGTGGCGGTGGCTGCCGCGGTGACGGCGTCCCGCAGGTTGGCGGGACCGTCCGGGGACGCGTCGTCGGCGGGACGCTGCGCCCCGGTGAGCACCACGGGGCCACCGAGGAGCCGGTCGACGGCCATGGCGGTCTCCTCCATCGAATCGGTGCCGTGGGTGACGACCACCGGACCGCCGACGGCATGGATCGCGGCGAGTAGCCTGTCGAGGTCGGTCAGGGTCATCTCCGAGGAGTCGAGGTGCAGAGCGTCGGACGCGGCGACGTCGTCGGGTGTGAGCCCGGCGTCCGTGCAGAGGTCCACGGCGCTGCGTGTCGGCCGCAGAGCACCGTCGGGACCTGCGGTGCAGGCGATGGTTCCGCCGGTGGCGAGCAGGGTGACGGGGGAGGGCGCACTCATGGGATCACAGAGTACTGGTGTGACGGGGGAAGCGTGGGGTGGGTAGGCTGACTCACCATGAAATACTCCATGAAGTCCGTCGCCGTCGTGGCTGCCGTCGCCGCAGGTCTGTCCCTGTCCGCCTGCTCCTCCGATGACGATGACTCGACGGACGGGACCACCAGTGCCGCCCCGACCACCCAGACCACCGCACTGCCCACCGCCGTCGAACTCAACGACGTGCTGAACCGCGCCGTCGATCCGGCAGTCCCCTCCGACCAGAAGGCGGACACCGTCGAGGGCGGTGACCAGGCTCTCGAGCTCTTCGACGTCATGACGCAGTCGAAGGAGGAGTCCGGTGCGACCCTGGAGGTCGTTGACCCGGTGCTGCCCGGTATCCTGCCGGACACCGCCTCCGTGACCGTCAACTTCCTCATCCCGGACCGCGACCCGATGCCCGTCTCCGGGGTGGAGTTCATCCGCGAGAACGACATCTGGAAGCTCAAGCGTGAGTGGGCCTGCACGCTCATCGAGAACGTCGCCCCGGACAACGTGCCGCCGCTCTGCTCGGCGGATGTCGCCGAGGAACTGCCCGAGGAGATCCCGGAGGACGCCCCGGCACCGGAGGGCGCTCCCGCTGAGGGAGCACCTGCCGGAGAGGCACCGGCCGAGGAAGCCCCTGCAGAGGGCGCTCCGGCCGAAGGGGCCCCGGCGGCCTAGTTCTCCGCCTGTTCCCCGTCGGAGGACCAGGTCGAGGTGGTGCGGGACTCCTGCACCACCGTCACGGGGGAATCCGGCTGACCGTAGGTGATCTCGGTCGTCGTCTTCACCGACCCGCTCACCGGCAGGGGGCGTCGCAGGTCGAGGGTCAGTGAACCGGTGGACTCGGTGGTGGAGTCCATCACCTCGAGATCCGTACCGGCCATCTGCTTGACCGTGGGGGTCCGCTCGATGTCCACGTCGAGGTTCACCTGCGATCCGTTGCGCGAGG